>Ga0315274_10002694_pt1 | contig 26639 bp, 24 predicted proteins | sample YL17G02_20_MG_FD_203700 | JGI IMG/M metagenome (GOLD analysis project Ga0315274, IMG submission 203700) | Sediment microbial communities from Yellowstone Lake, YNP, Wyoming, USA - YL17G02_20 | ecosystem: Environmental > Aquatic > Freshwater > Lake > Sediment | place: USA: Wyoming | collected...
GGGGTTTGCACCCCCCTCCTGGGCCCCCCCCGGGGGTGGCGGGGGCCCGCCCCCCCCCCAAACCCCGCAAAAGCACTGAACTTCCTCCCCCGCTCGCGGGGGAGGGCCGGGGTGGGGGGTCTGTCACCTGAAGGACACACACCATGGGCCACCTGAAACAAGGCTTGATCCACGTATACACCGGCGATGGAAAGGGCAAAACCACGGCCGCCTTGGGCCTGGCCTTGCGTGCCGCGGGCCACGGCATGCACACCTGCTTCTGCCAGTTCATGAAAGGCCAGGACTATGGCGAGCTCCGGGGGGCCGCCATGCTGGCTGGATATCTCACGATGGCCCAGTTTGGCCGGCCGACCTTCGTCCACCTCAGCGCAGATGGCCAGCACTCCACCGCCACCGCCGAGGATATCCGCCTGGCGCAAGAGGGGCTGGCCGCCGCCCGGCATGCCATGCTCAGCGGCGAGTATGACATCGTCGTGCTGGACGAGATCAACGTGGCTCTCTTTTTTGAGCTGCTCACCGTCCAGGATGTGCTGAGCCTGCTCGACGACAAGCCGCTGCAGGTCGAGCTGGTCCTGACCGGGCGGCAGGTGCCACCCGAGCTTCTGGCCCGGGCCGACTATGTCACCGAGATGTGTGAGGTCGAGCATCCCTATCGCCGTGGCATCCAGGCCAGGCCGGGGATCGAGTTCTAGCATCAGCCTCGCCTGGTCCGCATATGGCTGGACCATGTGCGGCCACTCGATCCCTTCCGAGGAGAACCAACCATGCACACCGTAACGCTGGATCAAGACGGATTGGCCCTTCTGCGACGCCACGCGGATTGGTGGCGTCGCAAAGCATCGTTATTCACCACCGTGCAGGGCGCGCCCCTGGGTGATTTGTGGTTGCCTCTCGCCGATGGGACGCTGGCCACGGAGGACATGGATCTGCAGCCCGAGATGCTAGACATCGACCGCCTCGCCGGGCCAGCGCAGTCCTCGGGGCTGCTGCAGGTGCACGGCGATCTCTTTCGCACCGCTGAACCGTACGGGCGGGTGCCCTGGGTCGAGGCCATCCTGGGTACCCCGATCCGGGCGACCATCCACGGCGGGAGCATGCGCGGCCGAGCCTTTATCCGCGATTGGCAAGAGTGGGAGCAGCAGGCGAGTCACCGCGATGACGCATGGTTTGGCCTGTTGAAGCACTTGACCGAGCTGCTAACCCAGCGGAGCAGTGGGCGGTACGCGGTGGTGCAGCCCCTGATGCGCGGGCCGAGCGACCTGGCCGAGGCGGTGCTCGGCCACCAACTGATGAGCTTTTCCATCTATGATCATCCCCAGTCTCTGCAGCGCTTCCTGGAAGAGGTGACCGGCACCTTCATGGCCATACTGCGCGAGTTGCTGGCGCGCATTCCACCGATCCGGGACGGGTATGTCAGCCCGTTCGGCATCTGGGCCCCCGGCACTGTGGTGCGCACTCAGTGCGACGCGACTGCTTTTCTCTCGGCGTCACACTATGCCCAATGGTTCCTGCCTTACGATGTGCGCATCTGCCAGAGCGTCGACTATTCGATCATCCACCTGCACTCCTGTTCGCTGCACACAGTCGACGCGTTGTTGGCTGTCGAGCGCCCGCACGCCATCCAGGTGACGCTGGAGGCCCGGCCCAGGGGGCCATCCCTGGAAGACATGCTGCCCACCTTTCGCAAGATCCTGCGCCTCAAGCCCTTGCTCCTGGAAGGTCAGCTCACCCAGGGCGAGGTCAGGTGGCTGCAGGACCAGTTGCCGACCGACGGCCTGGCGATCACCGCCCAGCAGGCAGAATGGTAGGAGGTCCACACAATGTCCAAGCTACGGTCGCTATTCCAGGCAGCCCTGGCTATGCCATTCGCCGCCTCCCTGGCCCACTATGAACCTCTGGCGGCCCCCCTTCGGAACCAGCGAGGTGGTCCACAAAAGATCACCAGCATCAAGGCCATGCAGAGTGGCAACCGCACGCTGATCAAGGTCGAGACCGATGCCGGGATCGTCGGCTATGGCCCATGCGGCACCACCGGCCCGATCGCCAGGGCCGTCATCGCCGGGTTGGAAGGCGGCCGGCTTCCACACCTGGGTCTGATCGGCAAGGACCCGTTGGCCATCCAGGTGCACTTTCACAACATGTTCTATGCCTATCCCCAGCGCAGCCGCCAGGTCCGCGTTCTGAGTGGGATCGACATCGCCCTGTGGGATTTGGCCGGCAAGATACTGGGACAGCCCGTGTCCCGGCTGCTAGGGGGCAACTTTCGCGACGAGATACCGCTCTATTCGCACTGCCCTGGCGGGGACTTTTTCGACAAGGCAGCCTGGCGCGACAGGGCCCAGGAGCTAAAGGAGGACCCCAGGGGCTTCAGAGCGTTCAAGGTGGACATTCATCACCCACTGGGTGTGCACATGCAGCAGACCATAACGAGCATCGGTCCCCAAGATGCGCGCAAGGTCCGTCAGGCCTACGCCCTCGCCCGGGAAGCCCTTGGGCCGGACATTGACATCATCGTCCACTGCCACGCCGAGCTGGACGTGCCCAGCGCCATCAGGGTAGCCGAGGCAGTAGAGCCTATCCAGCCGCTGTTCTATGAAGACCCGCTCGCCCCAGCCTTTTCCGAGTCGTGGCTGGCCCTGCGGCGGACCACGCGCCTTCCCCTCATGACCGGAGAGAACATCGAGTTGGCCGAAAACGCCATGCCTTTCCTCCAGCATCAGGCTGTAGACTGCCTTCAGCCCGATCTGATCAACTCGGGCGGCATCACGGGGACCAAGGTCATCGCCGACCTGGCCGCCCTGTACCGCATTCCCGTTTGCCTGCACAACGTCAGCGGCTATGTCCTGAACATGGCTTCCCAACAGTGGTCGGCGGCTGTATTCAACTGCCCGATGATGGAGTGCACACGCGACGCCGACCAGGCTCCGGAAGCAGCTAGCAATGCTCCCGTGATCCAGAACGGTCGCATGAAGGTCTCCACGCTCCCTGGCATCGGTGTGGATCTGGATCAGGATTACCTGAAAGCGAACCGGGCCGAAGGCGAGCCCTGGTGGGGATAGACTCGACGCCAAGCAGATCAGGTTCCGGCTCAAGACAGGGAGGTTCGCTTATGAATAGACCACGGCTGACGTATTTCGAGGAGGATGACGTGCTCCATCTGGTGATTTCCGATGAGCCAGAGCAAGGGAGCGTCGAACTGAGCCCCGACATCACGGCTGAACTCAACGAGAAGGGCGAGCTGATTGGTGTCGAGATCCTGAACGCCAGCGCCTTTATCCGCGACTCGATCCTGGAATCCATGCAGGCAAAGGTGCTGCAGTTTCCCGAAGCGCGGACCGCTTGATACGCCGATCTAGTTTCCATGAACCTAGTTCACACCCAACGACGAAAACGGCCGGTATAGTCGCCGGCATTTGTATCGCCCGACACTGGAATCCAGTACACCTGATATGACGCGGATGGGTACATCCGACCGTGATGGAGCACAAGGAATGAAATTCACCAATGGCTATTGGCTGATGCGTCCCGGCGTTACTCCCTACTTTCCTGTCCATGTGCACCAAGTCGAGGTACAGCCCGATGCACTGGTCGTCTATGGCCCGATCCGGCGGCTCACCCATCGCGCGGACACCCTGGACATCGGCCTGTTGACAGTGCGCCTCTCGTCTCCCATGGCCAACGTCATCCGCGTGCAACTGTACCACCACAAAGGCATGCGGCCCAGAAAGCCCGAGTTTCAGCTACTGGCACAGCCAGCGCCCGAGATCGACATCCATGACGACGCCCAGGCGGCGACGTTAACCAGTGGCCGCTTGACCGTGCGTGTGGACAAAGGCCCCGACTGGCGGATCGAGTTCAAGGACGGCGATCAGGTCATCACCAGCAGCGGCTGGCATGCCATGGGCCTGGTCGATACCCCCGAGGGCCGCTATATACACGAGCAACTGGCGCTCGGTGTGGGCGAGTGCGTCTATGGCTTGGGCGAGCGGTTTGCTGCGTTCGCCAAGAACGGCCAGATAATTGACATGTGGAATGCAGACGGTGGCACCAGCAGTGAACAGGCCTACAAGAATATCCCCTTCTACCTGACCAACCGGGGCTATGGCGTGTTCGTCAACCACCCGGAGCGCGTGTCGTTCGAGGTTGCCTCCGAAAGGGTCTCGCGGGTGCAGTTTAGCGTGCCGGGCGAGTACCTGGAGTATTTCGTCATCTATGGCCCATCCCCAAAAGAGGTGCTGGCCCGCTACACCGCGCTCACCGGGCGGCCAGCATTGCCGCCAGCGTGGTCGTTCGGCCTGTGGCTGAGCACCTCCTTCACCACCAACTATGACGAAGAGACCGTGACCAGCTTTATCCAGGGCATGGCCGATCGTGACCTGCCGCTGCACGTGTTCCATTTCGACTGCTTCTGGATGCACGAGTTCCACTGGTGCAATTTTGAGTGGGACCAGCGCGTGTTTCCCGACCCCCAGGGGATGCTCCAGCGGCTCAAGGCGCGCGGCCTGCACATCTGCGTCTGGATCAACCCCTACATCGCTCAGCGCTCGGCGCTCTTTGACGAGGCGATGGAGCGTGGATACCTGCTCCATCGGCCCAATGGCGATGTGTGGCAGTGGGACATGTGGCAGGCAGGGATGGGCATTGTGGATTTCACCAACCCCGATGCGCGCCGCTGGTTCGGCGACAAGCTGCGTGCGCTGCTCGATATGGGCGTGGATTGCTTCAAAACCGACTTTGGCGAGCGCATCACGACCGACGTGGTCTATTTCGACGGCTCAGATCCGGCCAGGATGCACAACTATTATGCCTACCTGTATAACAAGACGGTCTTTGAAGTGCTGGAAAACAAGCTGGGCGAAGGCCAGGTGACCCTCTTTGCGCGCTCGGCCACGGCCGGCTGCCAGCAGTTCCCCGTCCATTGGGGCGGCGATTGCCTGGCCACCTTCGAGTCCATGGCTGAGAGTCTGCGCGGCGGCCTATCGCTGTCCCTGTCTGGATTCGGCTTCTGGAGCCACGACATCGGTGGGTTCGATCAGACCGCCCCCGCCGCCCTGTACAAGCGCTGGTGTGCGTTCGGACTGCTCTCATCGCACAGCCGGCTGCACGGCAGCAGCTCATACCGCGTGCCTTGGCTGTTTGATGACGAAGCGGTGGATGTGCTCCGCTTCTTTACCAGGCTCAAGTGTCGGCTCATGCCCTACCTGTTTGGCCTGGCGCGCGACGCGCATGAGCAGGGGACCCCGGTGATGCGGGCCATGTTTCTCGAGTTCCCGGACGATCCAGCATGCCACCATCTCGACCGCCAGTATATGCTGGGCGACTCGCTCCTGGTAGCCCCCGTCTTTTCGCCGGATGGCGTGGTGGAATACTATCTGCCAGAGGGCAGGTGGACACATTTCTTGACCGGACAGGTGATCGAGGGCGGTCGTTGGATGCGCGAGGCGCACGGCTATCTGAGCCTGCCGCTCATGGCCCGACCCAATTCCATCGTTGCCGTTGGGGCTAATGAGCGCAGACCAGACTATGACTATGCCGACAGTGTGACCTTCCACGTCTTTGAGCTGCAGGATGGCGCAACTGCCTCGGCGTGTGTGCCCACGATCGGCGGTGACCTGGCCATGACCCTTCGGGTACGCCGTGCTGGACAGCAGCTTCACGTCCAGGCAGAGGGGGCCCCCACCTCGTGGTCCGTCTTGTTGCGGGGCATTGGCTCGGTTCAGTCAGTTGACGGCGGCACGGCCCGGGCAGATGCGTTGGGCATGCTGCTGATCCCAGATCGAGGCACCTCCCACATGGTGGTCCGCCTGTAGAACAACGGAGCTGAGCCACATCGGGTTGAGTGTAGCAAGGAGAGATGCCATGGATGAACATGTCAGGCTGCGCACACGGATGTACTCATCCGCACTGTTTGATACAGGTTGGATGTTCGTCAATGGCAACCCCGCCAGCCACGAAGCCTTCCAGGCCAACCAGCGCGCCGCCTTCAATGGCCTGTGTCTGGCGATTGTCCAGTCGACGCGGATGTACCCATCCGCCACGAACCCCAGCACAATCCGGGTAACAGCCATGTCTGCGGGTCTGCACACGCACAGCGTCATGGTGAGTGCGCGGTGAGCTCCACGCCCGGTGAGAGACACCTTGTACTGCACCCGGTTACCTGGGTCGCCTGGACGGCAGCCTCGGCCGCAGCGACAATGCTGACCCGCAACCCAATGTACATCGGCCTTGTGTTGGGCATCGTCGCTATCCAGTACCTGCTGGCGAGCCTGGGACGCCCCGAAGCGTCAAGTTGGCAGGCGTTGGTGCGCATTGCCCTGGCACTGGCCCTGCTCATCGTCCCTTTTAACGCACTGGGCTCGCACGCTGGCCGCCACGTCCTGTTCTGGCTGCCTCCTGGGTGGCCAGTCATCGGCGGTCCTATCACTCTGGAAGCTGTGATCTGGGGCGCTTGTGGGGCGCTCATCCTGGTCACGCTCATCGTGCTCTTTGCTACCTTCAACCTGCAGATGGGCCGGGCACAGATGCTCCGCTTGACACCAGCTTTCGTCTACGAGGCTGGGTTGATCATCTCCATTGCCCTGGCTTTCGTGCCCCAACTCGTGCTCAGCGCACACGAGATCCGCGAAGCGCAGCTCGTGCGCGGACACCGCATGCGCCGGATCCGTGACCTGCCGCCCTTTCTCGTGTCTCTGCTGACCACCAGTTTGGAGCGCAGTTTCCAGCTTGCCGAGTCCCTCGAAGCGCGCGGCTTTGGCAATGTGCGCGAGGCGCGGCCCCAAAGCGAACTCCTGCTCAAGGCGCTCACCCTGTTCGGCCTGGCTGGCACCCTGAGCGGCTTTTTCGTCCTGACCTACCTGAACTCCCTGCGCGCGGCGGGCACGGCCATCGCTCTGCTCAGCGTTGCCCTGTTGCTCGGCGTGTTCTGGGCTCAGGGCAGGCGCTTGCGGCGTACACGTTACCGGCACGAACGCTGGACCTGGCAAGACAGCATCGTGCTCTCCTGCGCGGCGGTCGTCGTCCTGGCCTTGATTCTGGCACGGGCCGGCGACTCGACCGTGCTCCTGTACGACCCATACTACAGCCTGCTCCCGCCCTTCCACCCATGGTTCGGCACCGCCCTGCTGGCTCTCGTCGCGCCTGTGGTACTGCGGTTGAGCCGTCCCGCTCACCCTATTGCGCACTGACATGACACCTGTAGCTTAGGGCCTTGTGCCCGTCGCCCACGGGTGACCTGTAGCCTAGGGCCTTGTGCCCGTAGAGATGTGCTGTGATTGAATTTGACCACCTAACCTACAGCTACCCGGCCGCAGTCGAGCAGGAGCGCCCACGGCCGGTGCTGCAAGACATATCCCTGACCATTGCGCAGAGCAGTTTCGTGCTGGTCATCGGGCCATCTGGATCGGGCAAGTCGACCCTGCTGCGCTGCATCAACGGACTGGTGCCCCATTTCTACGGGGGCACGCTGAGCGGACACATTCGCGTCGCCGGGCACGATCCCATCACCCTCGAACCCCGGCGCATGAGCCCGATCGTCGGCTTTGTATTCCAGGACCCAGAGGCCCAGGCCGTCGTAGACATGGTCGAAGACGAGTTGGTGTTCGCCATGGAGAACCACGGCCTGTCCCCGGAAACCATGCGCCAGCGCGTTGAAGAAGTCCTGGATCAGTGCGGATGTACCCATCCGGCGAGCATCGCTCACCTGCGCCGGCGGCAGATCTCGACCCTCTCGGGCGGTGAGCGGCAGCGCGTAGCCATCGCCGCTGTGCTCGCTCTGCACCCGCAGGTCATCGTCCTGGACGAGCCCACTTCCCAGCTCGATCCACAGTCCGCCGAAGAAGTGCTGGACACGCTCGTCAAGCTCAACCATGACCTGGGGCTGACCATCGTCCTCTCGGAACACCGATTGGAGCGTGTCATTGCCTACATCGATCACATCCTCTACCTCCCCGGAGTAGGCCAGCCTCCTCTGTTCGGCGAGCCCGCGCAGGTGTTGGCCCATGCGCCCCTCACCCCACCGCTGGTCGAGTTGGGCAAGCGCCTGGGCTGGTCTCCCCTGCCGCTCACCGTCCCAGACGCACGCCGCTTCGTCAGGACCTTGCGGATGTACCCATCCGCGCCGATCGCCACCCTCCCACAGGCAGAACCAGGTTCACAACCTGCTCAGCACACACCGATAGCTCGCCTGGACAGAGCGACAGCCCACGGACTCGTCGAGGCGATGCCCACTGCGTCATCCCGGATGTGCCCATCCGCCCAGCATGCACCTCCTGGCCCCGCCCTGGAGATCCACAACCTGAGTTTTGGATACAACGCCGGCCCCATACAAAAGACCCAGTTGGTGCTGCGCGGGATCGAGCTGGTCATTGAGCGCGGCGAAACGGTGGCGATCATGGGGCGCAATGGTGCGGGCAAGAGCACGTTGCTCAAGCACTGTGTGGGCCTGCTCAAGCCGGACCAGGGCCAGGTGCGCGTGTTGGGCCTGGACGCCAGCAGTACGCCGGTAGACCGGCTGGCCCAGCACATTGGCTATGTGCCACAGAACCCGAACGCCCTCCTGTTTGCCGACACAGTGGCCGATGAGCTGGCCTTCACCCGCCATGCAAAGGGTATCCCTCCATCTGACGACACGCCCCTCTTGCAGACGCTGGGCCTGGCCGAGATGCGTCAGAACTACCCACGCGATCTCAGCGTGGGCGAGCGACAGCGGGTTGCTTTGGCCGCCGTGTTGGTGGGTGACCCCGAGCTGATCCTCCTCGACGAGCCAACCCGTGGGCTCGACTATGTCCAGAAGGCCGCTCTGACCGCCTTTCTGCGAACCCAGAAAGAGCGGCACAAGGCGATCATCGTGGTCACGCACGATGTAGAGCTGGTCGCCCAGTGCGCCGACCGGGTGATCGTGCTGGGCGATGGCGAGATCGTCGCTGATGGCCCAGTGCGTGAGGTCATGAGCGCTTTGCCGCTCTTTGCCTCGCAGATCAACAAGCTGTTCCGCAGCCCACAGTTTCTGACCGTCGAGGACGTTATGGCAGCCCTCGGCCAAGCGGAGGCCGTGCCGTGACCGGATGTACCCGTCCGCATCGCTCGCGCACCCTGTCTTTCACCTCCCGAGTGCTAAACAGCTCGATCCTGGCCTTGGTCAGCCTGATCGGCATTTCCGCCTTCCTCTACCCGTTCTTCCAACCCCAAGCCCCTTCCACCGCGGCGCCAGGCGGGTCCGCGCATGCTCAGGATGCCCTGCTGATGTTCATCATCCTGATTGCCCTATCACTCGGCGCGGTGCTGAGCAACATGGTAGGCAGTGGAGGTGGGCTGAATGCCAAGATGGTCGCTACGTTGGGCGTCTTGACCGCCGCCAATGCCATTCTGCGTGCCATCCCTGGCCCAGCAGGCTTTTCCGCTGTCTTTGCCCTGCCCATCCTGGCCGGCTACTGCTATGGCCCCACTTTCGGCTATCTGCTGGGCACGCTATCCATCGCCGTATCGGCCATGATCGGCGCTGGCATTGGCCCTTGGCTTCCCTACCAGATGTTCACCATCGGCTGGGTCGGCCTCACTTCAGGGTGGCTCGCTGCCATACGACGGATCCCTTTCGTCCGTCACCACCCTAGGGTCGAGATCGCCATTCTGGCCCTCTGGGGCTCGTTGTGGGGCATGGCTTTTGGGATCATCATGAACATCTGGTTCTGGCCCTTTGTCTTCAGCCCGGCGCAGTCGATGCGGATGGGTACATCCGGCCTGTATTGGCAGCACGGAATGGCCCCTCTCGAGATCCTGAAGCGGTACACAGCTTTCTACTTGGTCACCTCGTCGTGGTGGGACGCGGCGCGGGCCATCGGCAACGCCCTGCTGATCGCCTTCCTGGGCTTGCCAGTGCTGCGCCTGTTGCGCCGCTTTGGGCGGAGGTTTACGTTCGAGCTGCGAGACTAGCCTGCCTCGGGTGCAAAGCGTAGCCCGAGCTCGGGGATGCTCGGGCTTTGCCGCTCGGATGTACTCATCCGCTCCACTTGACGCATTACGGAAAAGGGTGTATGTTCTTTTGCGGGCAACTGCCAATCCAGGCGGATGGGTACATCCGGGTCCGGACAGAATGCTGAAGAAAGCCGGTTCCGCTCCCGGTCGGCTATGGGAATCCAGCCAGGGCACCCTGCAATTCGCCAAGCGCTGCGGATGGGTACATCCGCCCTGATCGGGCGGTCCTCCTCGGGAGGGACTCTATGGACTTTACTGTGCGACGCCAACCGCAACCACCCCAGCCACCCAGCGCCTTCTTCGACGGCACTCGGCTCGGCCTGGAAGGCTCAATGCTGGCCACGCTGATAGTCGCCATTCCGGCTGGTGTGCATATTGCCCTGGCCGCCACTTTGGGCTATGCTGTGCGGTATGTAGACGGCCTGCCCGCCCAGGCCAACCCGTTCTCGCTCTCCGGCTTTATCTTTGCCTGGCTGCTGGCCATCATTGCCCTGGCCATGCTCGGGTTCTTTGTCGGCTCCATACCCACCATGGGGTACAGTGTGGTTTTGGTGGTTGTGATGCTGCGCTGGGTTGGCAAGCGGCGCGGCCGGGAAAAGCTGGTCAGCACGATCGCTGGCAGTGTCTGTGGGCTCCTGACCGGCGGCCTGGAATCAGCCGCGGGGTTCCTGCTGATGAACCTCACGCCGAGTGCGGCCGCTTTTGCCATGCTGTTCCGGTGGCCCGCCATCATGTCCGTGGATGGCATCGCCCTGCTATGGCTCACCGTGAATACTCTGGCCAATGCCATCGCCGGCGCGCAGATCGGGTTCAGGCTGGGAAAGCAGCTCGAAGAACTGACCATGTACTATTTCTGGTAGGCGACTGGCCTGTTTGCGGTCACAGCTTCAGCCGTCGGCACCTGGTCTTACCAAGCGCCAAGGCACGCAGGCGCTTCAGCGCTCATCATGAAGGCACATCTGCTCCCTGCGCTGAGCTTTCATAGCGGATGGGTACATCCGGCCCGGAGTGGGTGCTCCTGCCCCAATGCCGGTGGTGCCTGGCGCTCCGGATGCTCCGCGGCGGAGAGCGAATCCGTGCGGATGGGTACATCCGACATCTGCTCCAGGACCTGGGCGATCTCGGTGCGTAGGTCCTCATCGATGTGCTTGTGTCGCCCTTCCCGTTCCACGTATGCTCTGAGCACCGCTTCTGCCTCTCTGCGAGCCATCGGATCGGTGCGGATGTACCCATCCGCGGCCATCGGACTAACGGCCATTGACTCAATGGCATGCAGTGCGGAAAAACGAATGTCTTCCTTTGTGTCCAGCAGCAGCACCGCCAGATCGGGTACAATGACCGGATCGCGAAAAGCTCCCAGCGCCTCCAGAGCCAGCCGGCGCACATCAGCCGAGTCATCATGCAGCAGGCTGGTCAACAGCGGAATCGCCTGCTTGAGCAGAACGATGGGCGGATGGGTACATCCGCCCAGATCGGGCTGCTCCGATGCCTTTTCTCCCTCCCCTGAGCGGTCGGGCCAGGCCGTCGTCTCCCACTTGTCACCGAACACCTCGACATACCTGCGAACGGTCCGCAAGGCAGATGTGTACACCTCTGACCATGGCGAGTCTAAAGCCTCGAGCAGGGCAGGGATCGCTTGTGGGGTCGGGTGCTCTTCCAGGGCGCGTAGGGCGCTCACGTTTCCACCCGCAGCCGCGGCGATGAGAATAGAATAGGCACGTTCCCCCTCTCGCCGTACCAACGCCCTGACCACAGCCTTGCGCACCCGTTCGCTCTGGTCTCCATAAGCCCTCAGCAGCAGGTCAAGGGAGCGCAGATCCTCGAGTTGGCCCAAAGCTTCCACGGCCCTGGCCCGGACGCGGTCATCCTCGTCCACCAACAGCCGGCCCAGCCGTATCACGTCGCCCGCCGCGGCTCGTTCGATAGCCTCTGCCGCCGCATCTCGCACCGATGGATCACGATCTGCGGCCATCCCATCCAGGACCCTCAGCGCCTGCCCCCCTCCAATGTACCCCAAGGCCATTGCCCCACCCCGACGGACCAATGGGTCGTCCCTATGCACCGCTTCCATCACCGGAGCCAAAGCCACCTTGCCCAAAGCACCCAACCCCGCAGCCGCAGCGCGTTGCAGAGCTACAGCCCGTCGCCACGCCCATTTGTGCTTCTTGGGCTCGAACCGCTGCGGATGGGTACATCCGCGCCGATCGATGAACAGGCAAGCCGACAACGGAGCAACCGCGCGTTCGTCGCCCAAGGCACCCAGTGCCCGTGCCGCCGCACAGCACGTCTTGGTGTCAGCATTGCCGAGCTGTGCGACCAGCGCCGGGTAAGCCTCGATGGCTGCCGGTCCCATCTTACCTAGCACCCGGATCACATCCGCACCGGGTGTGCGGACATTCAGTGTCGCCGCCAGCGCCGAGACCAGCGGTCTGCCTATGCCCACCAGCAACTGCGCAATCTGCTCTACTCCCTCCGCCCTCTCCTTGTCCATCGAGCGCCACACGGCCAACAGCACCGGCAAGACCGCATGATCTCCTGCCCGGATCCGCTCAAGCAGCCACGGGTATCGCCGTCGCAAACCCTTTAGCGCCAGGCTGTGCACTTTTTCATCTGCTCCAGCAGCGCGAACGCTCTCCTCGTAGACCTGCACGAGTTGCGTCGTGGACTCGGTCGTGTCCACATCACACAGGCAGCGCACAGCCTGGCGCCGGATGAACACATCCTCTTCTCGCAGCGCTTCGGATACCACGGGGATCGCTCGTTTGCCCAGGGCGTTGCTCAGTGCCGACAGAGTCGCTACACGAATCCCTGTCGCTAGCGTCCGATCTGCATAGGCCTGGCGCAGGCTCGACTCGCACGCTTGTCCCCCGATCCGGCCCAGCACGTGGGCAGCCGCGACTCGCGCGCGCAGCGCTCTCTCGCGCTGCGCATGCCCCACCTCCGGCTCCGTCCGCAATAGCTGGCATACGGCACCCACAGCTACCTCCCCCAGCCCTGCGAGTGCATCCGTGGCCCGAGTGCGTAGGCTGCGATCAGGATCCCCCAACAGCGCAAGCAGAGGCTCGACGGCACGTGGATCGCCCATCTTGCCCAGCGCGTCGATGCCCTCCATACGCACGTCCGGATCCTCGTCCTGCAGTGACCTGGCCACCTGTTTGAACGCCGGCTGGGCCTTCTGTCCCATCGCCCCCAAAGCGCACAGCGCACACCGCCGCACACTGGCACGCTTACTGGTCACCCCCCTCTCGATCAGCACCCGGATCACCTGCCCAGGTGGGCCAGCGGTTGTGATCTGCCTCAATGCTCGGCAAACAGCATCCCGCTCCTCTCCCTTCAACCGCCGGCAGAGCTCCAACAGCGGCTCGATTGCCTGCACCACACCCAGCTCCCCCAACCTGGCAATGGCCTCCATCCGCGTGGCCTTGCGATCCAATCCATCCAGTGCTTTTCGCACTTCGCTTTTCCCAGCTTCCGACTTGGCCATCGTTTCCTCCCGGCCCCGCCTGCCTGCACCACTCCAGCCCCGTCGCCACCGCTCTGTGTTGTGCCCCCTTCCACCCAGGCGACGGCTGTCGTGAGCCAAAGCTCACGACAACATCCCTCGACCCTGCCCTGTGGCCATGCCGGCAGAGGGGCCTTTGTCATTATAGCACAGATACCGCACTTGACAAGCCTTCTGACCTGTGATAAAATATGACTGTAGTCAATGTTGACGCGGGTCAGGCTTGACCCGCGTCAACTCTGACCAACCATGATCGCAACCGCACAGGACTTGCCACGGATGTACTCATCCGCAGTGATCGTGGTTGTGAACCATATGGAATGGAGCAAGTGCAACCCATGCCGAACACACAAGCCCCATCACGGGCTTCCCCGGAAGAGCCAATACACCCGGCATGCAGCCCGGACTCGAGGCGAGAGCGCAAGAAACAAGAGACGCGCCAGAAGCTCCTGGAAAGCGCCTGGCAGTTATTCCAGGAAAAGGGATATGAGCGCACCACGGTGGAAGATATCACCGAGGCTGCAGACGTAGCCAAAGGCACGTTTTTCAACTACTTTGAGACCCGCGAGGCTATGCTGAGTGAGATCGCCTCGTGGCGGATCGCCCTGCTACGCAGCCGTGTGTTCACCGCCGCGGACCTCCCAGATAGCGCAGTGGCCCGCATCAAGCTGCTGCTCCAGGCCATTGCAGCCGAGTTCCCCACAGTGAGTGAGATGACCCGACACTTGCCAAGTGCCTCAGCCAAGCGCGAGGGCCCCCATCGCTTGGACAGCATTGTGCATGAGTTGGTCCAGCAAGCACAGGCCAGCGGAGAGATTCGCGGTGACGTCGATCCTTGGTTGGTTGCTCGCCTGATGATGACCAGTTGTATTTTCAACCTGATCCGCCATTGTCCACAGGATGGCACCGATCCCGGCATGCCTGGTCCGCAGGAACCCTTTTCTCTGCAGGCACAGATAGTGCAATCTGTGGACGCGTTGTTAGATGGGCTAGGCGGCCCGAAGCGGAGGGATTTGTGAAGTATTTGTTCCGAGCGTTTCAGTTCCTGAAACCCTACAAATGGCTGGTCATTGGTGCGTTTGCCTGTCTGCTGCTCACCAACGCTGCCAGCCTGATCCTGCCCCAGTTCACCAGGGTGATCGTGGACACTGGCATCCGGACCATGAACATGAGTATCGTCATCTGGATGGCCTCGGCTATCGTCGGCTTTGCCATCTTCCGTTCCGTCTTTTCCTTCTTGCAGGGCGTGTGGAGTGCCCGCACAGCGCAGGGCGTAGCGTTTGACATGCGCAACCAGCTCTATGCCAGGATCCAGGCTCTCTCCTTCAGCTACCATGACAAGGCCCAGACAGGGCAACTCATGACCCGCGTCACTTCCGACGTCGACCTGGTGCAGATGTTTGTGGCCCAGGGGTTGCTGATGGTGATCGGCTCGGTACTGACCATGGTCGGCAGCCTGGTGCTTCTTTTCATCACCAACTGGCAGTTGTCCCTGGTCATGCTGGTCATTGCCCCTGTGACATTCGGCGTGTTCGGCTGGGTTAGCAGCCGGGTCCGTCCCATGTTCATGCTGGTCCAGCAGCGGCTGGCCAAGCTGAACACCGTGCTGCAAGAGAGCCTGGTCGGCGTGCGCGTGGTCAAGGCCTTTGTACGCGAAGGCTTTGAGGCCAAGCGCTATGCCGGCGCGAACCAGGAGCTGTACGACATCAACATCCGGATTGGCCGGATCATGTCCTTCTCCTTCCCGATGATCTTTACCATGTCCGGCATTGCCACCCTTTCCGTCTACTGGATCGGGGGCGCACAGGTCATCGGTGGCACTCTGACCATAGGAGAGATGCTCTCGTTTGCCAACTATGTGATGATGGCCTTCTGGCCGCTGATGGGCCTGGCCATGATCATCACCATGATCTCCCAGGCCGGGGCATCCGCGCAGCGCATCTACGAGGTGCTGGACACCCAATCCGAGGTGGTGGAAAAGCCAGGTGCCCAGACCTTGCCGCCGCTCCGGGGCGAGGTCGCTTTCGAGGATGTCTCTTTCCGCTACTTTGGCAGCGGAGACTGGGTGTTGGACAACGTGAGCTTCAGAGCCGAACCCGGGCAGGTCATCGCCCTATTGGGAGCCACCGGATCGGGCAAATCGACGATCATCAACCTCGTCCCCCGCTTCTATGACGTGACTCAGGGACGGGTGACGATGGATGGTGTGAATGTGCGCGACGTGACCCTGGATAGCCTTCGTTCTCAGATTGGCATCGTGTTCCAGGATGTCACCCTGTTCGCCGGGACAATCCGGGAAAACATCGCTTTTGGCCGCTCTGACGCATCGGACCAAGAGATCATCGCCGCCGCCAAGGCCGCCGAAGCGCATGATTTCATCATGGAATTCCCCGACGGCTACGACACCATGGTCGGCGAGCGTGGCGTGACGCTCTCGGGCGGGCAAAAGCAGCGTGTCGCCATCGCCCGCGCCCTCGTCCTCAACCCGCGCATCCTGATCCTGGACGACTCCACGTCCAGCGTGGACCTGGAGACCGAATATCGCATTCAGAAAGCACTGGACCACCTGATGGAAGGCCGGACCAGCTTTGTCATCGCCCAGCGCATTGCCACTGTCCTGAATGCCGACCAGATCCTGGTGCTGGAAAAGGGCAAGATCGTGGCCCACGGCGTACACGAGGAACTGATGCGCGACAGCGAGATCTATGCCGGCATCTATAGCTCGCAGTTGTTACCAGACGCTGCCCTGGCTGGAGAAGGCGCAGCCACAGGTGATGCGCCCGAATATCGCACGCCCGCCATCGAGCGTGCCCCAGTCCAAGGCGACCATGACCGACAGCAGGGCGGAGTAGCTCTGCCGCACGGGAAAGCCCTTCCGCAGCGAAAGGAGACACTCTAATGTTTGGTCCAGGACACGGCCCAGGCGGAGGTTTCCGCACCGAGAAGGAAAAGGCCAGGGACAGCGCTGGGGTTCTGCGGCGCCTGCTTGCCTATTTCAAGCCTTATACCTGGGCTTTGGTCGTTGTCTGCGCCCTGATTGTCCTCAACTCACTTCTCGAGATCTCTGGCCCTTCTCTGATGCGCATCGCGGTAGACCAGTTCATCGTTCCCAAGGGCGCAGCTCGCCCGGCCTGGTTGGCCTGGATCGCGCCCATCGGGATCTCGCAGCTTGCTGGGCTGGGCCGGGTGATGTTGGTCCTGCTTTCCACGCACCTGTTGCGCTGGGTCTCGATGGCTGCTCAGACCTACCTGATGACCATCATGGGGCAAAAAGTGCTGCTCACCATGCGTACCCAGATCTTGGAGCGCATTCACACCCTTTCGCTCAAGTTCTTTGACGAACGCGAGGTAGGCGACCTGATGAGCCGCCTGGTCAACGATACCGACGTCATCAACCAGGTGTTCAGTGGCGGCATCGTCCGCCTGCTCGGCATTTCGCTGACTATGGTCGGTATCGTGATCGCCATGGTTGGCAGCAAGTGGGACATTGCCCTGGTCAGCTTTGCCGTCCTCCCGCTGATCGTCCTGGCCACGATGGTCTTTTCCTCGCGCGCTCGCACCGCATTCCGCAAGACCCGGGAGACCATCGGCAACGTCAGCTCCGAGCTGCAAGAGAACATCGCTGGCGTGCGCGAGGTGCAGGCTTTCCACCGCGAGCGCGAAAACGCAGCCGAGTTCCGGCAGATCAACCGCGAAAACCGCGATGCCAACGTGCAGGCACAGACCCTGATGTCGGCGTTCGCACCCGCGCTCGATGTCCTGAGCATGGTTGCCCTGGCCGTCGTCCTGGGCTATGGTGGGTGGTCTGTCGTCATCGGTGCGACAACGGTCGGTGTAGTCGTGGCCTTTATGAACTACGTGCAGCAGTTCTACCGCCCGATCCAGATGGTCTCCGGCATGTGGACGCAACTCCAATCCGCTCTGGCGGGCGCTGAACGCATCTTTGAGCTCCTGGACACACAGCCAGCGATCGTCGATGCCCCGGACGCGATCGAGTTGCCGCACGCACAAGGGCGAGTGGCCTTTGATCACGTCTCTTTTGGCTACAAGCCAGACGAACCTGTGCTGCGCGACATCAACCTGGTGGCCGAGCCTGGACAAACCGTCGCTCTGGTCGGACCGACCGGGGCCGGCAAGACCAGCATCGTCAGCCTGCTGATGCGCTTCTACGATGCGCTCGAGGGTAGCATCTCCATAGATGGGCACGACATCCGCCAGGCTACACAGGCTAGCTTGCGTCGGCAGATGGGCATCGTGCTGCAGGATACGTTCCTCTTTTCCGGCACGATCATGGAGAACATCCGCTATGGACGCCTCGAAGCCACAGACGAGCAGGTGATGGAAGCCGCCAGGCTGGCCAACGCGCACGACTTTATCATGCGCCTGCCCGAAGGGTACACCACCGACATCGGCGAGAGGGGCCACAACCTGAGCCAGGGCCAACGGCAGCTCATCTCCATCGCTCGCGCCATCCTGGCCAACCCGCGCATCCTCATCCTGGACGAAGCAACCTCCAGCGTGGACACGCGCACCGAGCTGCTGATCCAGCAGGCTCTGAGTCAACTCTTGCGTGGCCGGACCAGCTTTGTCATCGCCCACCGGCTGAGCACCATCCGCAATGCTGCTCAAGTGCTGGTGATCGACGGCGGCCAGATCGCCGAGAGCGGCACGCACGACTCGCTCATGGCCCAGCGCGGCGTCTACTACAACCTGTACATGAGCCAGTTTCGGCGTGAAGAGCAGGCAGAGACGTCCGGTGCCCCGCGCCCGCAGCCAGTGCCTGTCCTTGATCCTGCCGCTGCAGTACAGGACAAGGGCGATGGCCATCGTCGCCAACCCGAAACATCACCTGCCATAGAAAGCTAGCAACAGCACACCTACACAAGAACTGAACCTCCCGCAGGCTTCGAGTGGGATGTGGAGCAGGAATGGCTACCAACGCAACCAAACAGTCAGATCCATTGTCGAACCTGCGGGAGGATCATACACTCTGTTTCTCTGTGCAGTAGACTGACGAGGAGGCACCCGTGGACAAAAAGAGCAAAAAACAACAAGCCATGCAGACCGCATGGTCGGCATCCCCTGTCCCCTTGGGCGCGCAGATCGACCTGTCTGACTATGATCCAGACGACACCGGCCCCTTCCAGGGCAAATCGGACGTCAGCGGGCAGATCCAGGCCAACCTGAAGCGCATCGCCGAGCTGCAGGAACTGATGTTCGCCGAGGGCAAGCATGCCCTGCTCATCGTCCTCCAGGCCATGGACGGGGGCGGCAAGGACAGCACCATCCGCCATGTGATGGCTGGCTTCAACCCACAGGGCTGCCATGTGGCCAGCTTCGGCGTGCCCACCAGGCAAGAGCTGGCCCACGACTTTCTGTGGCGCATTCACCCCCACGCTCCCCAGCGTGGCTACGTCAGCATCTTCAACCGCTCCCACTATGAGGACGTCTTGGTGGTGCGTGTCAACGAGTTGGTTCCTGTCCCGGTGTGGCAGGCGCGCTACGAACACATCAATGCCTTCGAGCGCCTGCTCGCCGACAGCGGAGTGACGATCTGCAAGTTCCTTCTCCACATCTCCAAGGACGAACAAAAGCGACGGCTCGAGGAACGGCTGCAGCGCAAAGAAAAGAACTGGAAGTTCAACCCCGAAGACCTCAAAACCCGGGCTAGGTGGGACGACTATATGCGTGCCTTTGAAGACGCGATCACCAGGTGCAACCAACCCTGGGCGCCATGGTACATTGTGCCCGCCAATATCAAGTGGTATCGCAACCTCTTTGTCTCCACCGTCATCGTCGAGGCCATGCAGCAAATGGACATGCACTACCCACCTGCCGCAGAAGGGATAGAAGACATCGAGATCGACTGACTCATGGTCTCCCCCGACATGCTGGACTAGGTCGCGGTACGCTGACCACTTCTAATGCATTTCTAATGTTGCTCTTATGCCCATCTAATCTTACTCTGCTATCATGTGGGCGGAAAATGAGACCGCCCTGGCAAAGATCCGGGGCGCATAGTGTAGAACTGTATCTCAACGGAGGTGTGCCCATGTTGTACAGATCATCGTTTGGTTTGTCACCCTGGCGCGAGATGGAGCGCCTGCGACGCGAGATGAACCGCTTGTTGTCCGGCCATGTCTCTGGCATCGCAGTTGCGCCCGGCTTCCCGTCCATGAACGTTTGGACCAATGAGGACGGCGCGGTCGTCACCGCCGAGCTGCCCGGGATCGATCACAAGGACATTGACATCTCGGTGAACAACGACACGCTGACCGTGATCGGCTGTCGGCAGCCGGAGGAGCTTCCCAAGGACGCCACCTACCATCGCCGCGAGCGAGGGTGCGGCAGGTTCAGCCGTTCCTTCCAGTTGCCCTTTCAGGTGGAGGCAGGCAAGGTTTCGGCTGCTTTTGAACGAGGAGTCCTTCAGATCACCCTGCCGCGTGCCGAAGCAGACAAGCCGAGAAGGATCGCCGTCAAGACCACCTAGCCTGATCGCGAGCGCGGCGGCTGGTAGGCCAGCCGCTTCCATGCCGCGCTTCGATACTCAACGGAGGTAAGGACCATGACTGAGGAGAAAAAGGACCTGCAGCTTCAGGAAACCGAAAAGCAAGAAGTGCAAGAGAGCGGTGCCGAGCGCACCCGGGAACGACCAGCGTTCATCGCGGATGGGTGGAGGAGAGTACTCCTCTCCCACCGACCGCGCTCGGACATCTATGAGCTGAACAGCGAGATCGTGGCGGATGGGTACATCCGGGTCGTAGCCGACATGCCCGATGTCGATGCCGATTCGGTCGAGATCACGCTGGAGCGGAACACGTTGACGATCAACGGGTATATCAAGCCAATGGACCTGGCCGGCTATACCCCGGCCTATGCCGAATACCGGGAAACGGATGTACTCATCCGCGGCGATTATCAGCCCGGATGTACCCATCAGCGCAGTTTCTCCCTGTCCAACGAGATCGATCAGAGCAAGATCGAGGCCGAGATGAAGGACGGCGTGCTTCATCTTCACCTGCCCAAGGTGGGTCTCACGACCCGCAAGATCGCTGTCAGAAGTTGACTATTCGTGGTGAGAAAAAGCAGGAGAATGAGGAAAAGGGCCGCAATTACTACCGAGCCGAACGTTCCTATGGACGGGAGAGGAGTACTCTCCTCCACTCATCCGCGTCGTTCCAGAGAGAGATCTCTTTGCCTCGCAATGTGGACACGGACCAAGTAGGCGCCGAGTTCAGCAAAGGGGTGCTAACTATCTCTCTACCCAAGGTAGCCGCACAAGAGGACCGCAGAAAGGTCGTCGTCAAGGCCAGCTAGAACGGATGTACTCATCCGCATCGATAGGGGCGAAGCAGAACACTTGCTTCGCCCCTTTTCCTATCGCAGCACAACCACTCGCGTGCGTGGGCTGAACAGTCGTCCGATTAGCCCGGCGATGAAAAGGAAAACCAGGCCGATAGGCAGGATCAGCAGGCCTATCCCCAGCACCGGGGTCAACACCACGCCCAGCACAGACAGGATCGCTCCCACCAGGGCGAAAACCAACGCCAATACCAGTGCCGCCAGCAAGAATGGCAGCTTGATCAGCCACACCAACAACTCACCCATTGTGCGCACCTCCTCCGCCCACAGCGTGGGCGCCATAGCCAAGCCCTGCAATGAGCCTGACACATGTATTACGTACAATGGGCACCAGAGTTCCACGTGGGGCACCTACCCAATTGGCACTTGTCTTTGCGTCCTTTATCCTTTGTGGTAGAATGTGGCATTCTATCTGCCAACCGCACCACAAAGGAGAACGAACCATGGCGCGTTTCCTGATCACCGGCGGAGCCGGGTTCATCGGCAGTCATCTTGCTGAAGCGCTGCTGGCCCGTGGTGACACGGTCACCATCATCGATAACCTGTCCACGGGGCGGTTCGAGAACGTGCAGCACCTGGTGTCCAACCCCCGCTTTGGGTCGGCTATTGACAGCATCACCAACGAGACCGTGCTGGACCGGCTGGCCAGTCAGTGCGACATTCTCATCCATCTGGCGGCAACTGTGGGCGTCGATCTGGTCGTCAAGTCGCCCGTGCAGACCATCCTGACCAACGTCGACGGCACCGAAGTGGTCCTGCGCACCGCCCGCCGCTACCGTGCCAAAACCCTCATCGCCTCCAGTTCCGAGGTCTATGGCAAAGGGGCCCGCATCCCATTTCACGAGGACGACGACGTGCTGCTGGGTCCCACGTGCCGTGCACGCTGGGCCTACGCTGCCTCCAAGATGATAGACGAGTTCCTGGGCATGGCCTACCATCACGAGTATGGCTTGCCAGTGGTGTCCTTTCGCCTGTTCAACACCGTTGGCCCCCGGCAGGTCGGCCGCTATGGTATGGTCATGCCGCGCTTTGTCAGTGCTGCGCTCGCCGGCAAGACCCTCCAGGTGTACGGCGATGGCATGCAGACCCGTTGCTTCTGCCACGTCCGGGATGTCGTCCGCGCCATCATTGCCCTGGCAGAGGAGCCAACTGCGGTCGGGCGGGTGTTCAACATCGGCTCAACTGACCCGATCTCCATCCTCGATCTGGCACGGCGGGTCATTGCCCTCACGCACAGCTCCTCCGACATCGTCTTTGTGCCCTATGACCAGGCCTACGCCGAAGGGTTCGAGGACATGGCCCGTCGTGTCCCCGACACCTCTCGCATCCAACAGGCTATAGGTTGGGAGCCGCAATCCACGTTGGATGACATCATCCTGGACGTGGCGCGTTGGCTCAACGAAACTGGCGTAGCATCCTAAATCACATTTGTAGCGCAACGACTTGCTTTGAATCACTACGTATACATGTTCATAGTGACGGCTTCAGCCGTTCCTCCAGACAAAGCGGCCGCTGAAGCACTCCAGGAGTGACATCAGCGGCCGGGTTCCCGCTTCTACGCTTCGCCTGCTGGCGCCTCGTCCACCGGCGCGCTGACCGGCGCCTCACCAGGCGCATGTCTTGTCGCCTTGGGCACCACCTTGACCACCTCCGGATTGGCCTTCTTGGGCATCGACAGCACCAGCACTCCATTCTGCAGTCGTGCCTTGATCTGATCGACCTCCACTCCATCCGGGATCGTCAGCTTGCGCGAGAAACGCCCCCGTGGTCGCTCACGGCGAACGTACGTCGGACGAACGTACGCTGGCCCTTTCACCTCTGCACAGTCCCCAGGCAGGCAGCGCTCCCCGGTGACCGTCACCTTTGCTCCAGACACCACAACGTTCAGGTCTTCCGCTTCCATCCCCGGCACATCCAGCTCGGCGACAAATGCCTCGTCCGTCTCGTACATGTCAACCGGCTGGCGAACCCCGAGCATCGGATGTACCCATCCGCGTTGCATGCTCCTCAGCCCAGGGATCGACACATTCACCCAGGGCCGGATCAAGACGCGACTCACCAGGTCGCCGACGGCTTTTAGGTCCTCAAGCGGTTCCCACTTGATCGAACTGGTCATTGGTTCCTCCCTTCTTCGCCGAAACCAAACGGATCCGTCGGATCTACGGATCCGCCGGATCTACGGATCCGTCGGATCTACGGATCCGCAATGATCCCATCCGCTGTGCTGATATGGGATCATATCCCAGAAGTAGCAACCTGTCAAAGGCCGCGATGCACAGCCAATCAGGACTGGATCAACTAGGATCTGTCAAAGCCAACATAGGACACCGTGAAAATCACCCGTCACACTGCTCTTTTCTTCGACGCCTCAGTGCTGGTAGCTGGGGCGTATTCGCAAGACGGCGGCTCTGCTTTTCCTCTTGAGGCCATGGAGTTGGGGGCGTTCACTGCCCAAAGGGCCGACTCAGTGAAACTTCGCAGGTTCCTCCACGCGTGCGATCCAGGGCGAATCCCACAGCCGCACAGCACAGCGCCGACAGATCGCCGGGGGCAACGGTGAGCGTGCCGCCTGCCTGAATGCCCGCAGGCGTCGCCCATTCCACACCGCGCTCATGCCCTCTGCCGCATTGCCAAACTCGTATGCCCCGTCCCGGTCATAACAGCATGGCGTCACCTGCCCATCCCAATTCACCACTAGCCGGTGCCACGGGTGATCGCACGCCCGCCTCGGTCGGCCACTCTGTGCCAGCTCGAACCGTCCCTCGCACTCCCTGTACCGGCGCAGGGAATCTTGCGTCGGCAGCCACCGCTGAAGCATTGGCCGGCCATTGGGATCGCCCAGCCCGACCGTCTTGACCCGCAGCAGCGTCCCCATGTCATGGGCAATCTGCCGGATAGCGGGGATCTCGTGCTCGTTGTGGCGCATAGCGATGAACTGCAGCTCGACCACCGGCCGGGGCCGCCCCAGCTCGGCCTTGCGCTGCTGGAGCAGCCGCACCCCCTCCAACACCCGGTCGAACTGGCCACCAACGCGATAGGTGGCATACGTCTCGCTTGTTGCCCCATCCACGCTGACGCGCAGATAGCTCAGTCCGCTGGCGATCAGGTCGTCAGCGCAGCGAGCACGCATGAAGGCCAGGCCGTTGGTGCTGATCCTCGTGTGGACCTCGGCCTGGTGCGCCAGGGCGACCATGTCCAGGATGCGCGGATGGAGAAAGGGCTCGCCATAGTTGTACAGCATCAAGCGCTCCAGTGCCCCATCCAGTTCCTCCAGCAGGCCTTGATACAGCTCGAACGACATGTGTCCCTTGGGCCGCTTGAGCGTGCCTGCGCCGGTTGGGCACAGTGGACATCGTAGGTTGCACTCGTTAGTCGGCTCGACCATCAGGATACGTGGCCCTCCGGGCACCCGAGGCAGGCCCAGCCGATACGCCACCCGCAGCCTCACCGCATTGGTCCGCCGCCTCAACCAGCGCCCTTTATCGTGTGCTTCCCAGATCGGTTTCATCGGCCTCAGGGGCTCCCATCCACTGGTGTACGGCCCGGTTCTCGACCAGAAACATGTCACACCCGGCGCAGTGCTGCAGCGGTCTGCCATCCCGCATCATCTGGCGCAACTGGCCATATGCATCACCCTGCCAAATCTCGGCAAAGCTCTGCTGTTGCAGGTCGCCCAAGGTCATGCGGGGCACCGAACAGCAGGGAGCCACGCAGGCATCGGCGTTGATCAGCGCGTGCGTCCACGGGGCGTAGCACGGCTGTCGCTCGTACAGCCCCCGCGCATAGTTCCCCTGGCGGCTGGCGGCCAGTTCCTCGCGCGTCGTACCAAACGGAAACGCCTCGCGCCCATCGCGCATCAGGCCGAGCGCCAGCGCCCGATCAGCCAAGGCGGGCGCGATCCGCCGATTATAGTCCAACAGACGGCGCTTGTTGAGCAGTAGCGCGCCGCTGGGATCGTCCACTGGCATCAGGAGGATCTGCCGTGCGCCAATCGAGTGCACCAGGTCGGGCAACTCGTGCAGCGTGTCATAGTTCTCCCGGCTGACCACGGTGTTGATGCGGATCGCTACCGCCGCTTTGCCCGGCAGCTTGTTCCCGCACGGCAACTTGTTGCCGCAAGCCTTGACCGCACGGCCCAGCGCGCGCACGCCAGCCACTGTCTGCTTCAGCGCGCCGGGCATGCCCCGCATGCGATCGTGGACCGAGCGTACTGGCGAGTCGATCGACACGCACACGCTGTTCAGCCCTGCCTTCACCAACTGCTTGCACAACTCGGGCGTGAGCAGAGTGCCATTTGTGGTCAGCGTGACGCGCAGTCTGAGGCTGTGGGCATAGGCGATGAGATCCGGCAGGTCACGGCGAAGCGTCGGCTCGCCTCCAGAGAAATGGACCTTGCGGCACTTCAATGCCGCCAGGTCAGCCAGGGTGTGCGTGAGCAGCCCAAAGGTCAGCAGCGTGGGCCGGCCCTGCCGAGAATAGTCGCACATTCCACAGGCCAGATTGCAGTCCCAAAGCAGCTTGATCTTGACCATGAGCGGCCAAAACGGACTGGCCTTCTCCACTGCCTCGCGCAGCGCCGGCGCTTCCTCCTGCAACCGCGCTACCTGGTACATAGCACGCTCTCATCGCCCATCGTCGACGATACCCTTTCTGCGTCACGCTTGCAGCGTGACGCCTGAAACCTCAACTGAGGTCCGCCAGCGTGTCTTCCGCCGACTCGGATACGCCGACCGCCGAAAACAGGGCAATGTCCTCGGCCGTATAGTTCTGTGCCACCTTGGCCACCAGCACCGGCTGCTCTAGCCCTTGCTGGCATGCCTGGCACACCAACCCGCTCTGCACGATAGACACATGCTCGTCGCAGAATTTGCGCCCGCACCGGACGCACGTCGCCAGCGCCTTGTTCGGGCAGCGGTGCGGGACGAGATACCCGACGATCATCTCGCACTGTTGAGCCATCTCTGCCTCCTATCGACGACGGATGGGAGAGGAGTGCTCTCCGGAGAGGAGTACTCTCCTGAGAGGAGTACCCTCCTCCACTTATCCGCAGCGTTTCTACGTAGCGTAGGGCCTTGTCCGTTGGCCGGATGTACCCATCCGCCACGCTAGGTCAACACCGTCTGCCCGCAGTATTCGCACCGGTCCGTTCCCAGTTCCAACCGGCCACCGCAGTGCGGACAGGCAATGGTCTCGACGGTCAGCGGCACGCCAAGCTTGATCAGGTTGGCCTCCGCGTCGGCCAACTGCGCCCGCAGGTCCTTCAGCCGAGCCAGGTAAGCTTCTGGAGGCACCTCGCCGGCCTGCTTCATCCGCCTGAGGTCGTTGATAGCCTCGTGCAGCATGATGCGCCGCGCTTTTTGTGCCTCCACCGTCATCTGCTCCGCGCTCAGTTGCAGCGCCGGCGCGGGCTTCATCGAAGCGATGAGATACGCAACCCCGGCAATGATGGCACATGCCACCAGCCCGCCCAGCAGCGGCGAGGCCCAGAGCAGTGACCGTCCTCCGCCCGACACGCTCAGCTCCATAGCGCGCACCTGCGCCCCATCAGCGACGATGAACTGCCACTGACCGCCAAACTTGCCGGTGGTCATACGGTTGATCGGCGCCGCGTACGACCGGGCAACGAGCCGGCGCCCCTTGGCGTCGAAAAAGGTGACCACCCCGGTCTCGTCGCCAATCGCCACCACGTCCTTCCCCGTTTCTCCCATGCTCAGCGCCGCGATCTCGGTCACCTTGGTCTTGGCACCTCCGACGCTCGCGCTGAACAGACGTGCTCCGCTCTGGCTGTATCCCCACACGCCATTGT
>Ga0315274_10002699_pt1 | contig 26619 bp, 23 predicted proteins | sample YL17G02_20_MG_FD_203700 | JGI IMG/M metagenome (GOLD analysis project Ga0315274, IMG submission 203700) | Sediment microbial communities from Yellowstone Lake, YNP, Wyoming, USA - YL17G02_20 | ecosystem: Environmental > Aquatic > Freshwater > Lake > Sediment | place: USA: Wyoming | collected...
CCTGCCAGTAAGAAACCTGTTTACATCCCGCCCGCTGATCATCCTTGGAGAAGAAAGTTTAATTTTGCCGCCAAGGTATGACATTTCTAAATCCTTGGAAGTATGACATTTCTATTTCCCGTTGACACGCAAGAGGAGGGGATTGACAATCTTTTTTTAAGAAGCTATATTGGAAAGGCAAAGTTTGCTCTTTAAAAAATTTTGGTCCATTAATTTTTTGGTTCATTAGAGTTGTTTCGGATAGACGTTTTTTTGAGAGTTTGATCCTAGCTCAGGATGAACGCTGGCGGTGTGACTTAAGCATGTAAGTCGTGCGGGTTCCGTGCTTGCATGGAACTAGCGGCAGACGGGTTAGTAGCACGTAGGTAACGAACCCCAAAGACGGGCATAGCTTATCGAAAGATAAGATAATTCCCGATAGTCCCATTTGTTTTTCTCTTCGGAGAAGAATGGTTGGGTAAAGCTTCGGCGCTTTGGGATCGGCCTGCGGCCTATCAGCTTGTTGGTGAGGTAATGGCTCACCAAGGCTTTGACGGGTGGGTGGCCTGAGAGGGTGGTCGCCAACTAGGGCACTGAGACACGGGCCCTACTCCTACGGGAGGCAGCAGCTGAGAATCTTGCGCAATGGGCGAAAGCCTGACGCAGCGACACCGCGTGACCGAAGAAGCTCCACGGAGTGTAAAGGTCTTTTAACTGGGAATAACCTTCGGGTGACGGTACCAGTTGAATAAGGGGGGGCTAATTGCGTGCCAGCAGCAGCGGTAAAACGTGACCCCCAAGCGTTATCCGGAATTATTGGGCGTAAAGCGTCCGTAGGCGGCTTGGTAAGTCTAAGTTCAAAGTCCTCGGGCTCAACCTGAGGAAGGGCTTAGATACTACTAGACTAGAGGGTGTTAGGGGCTGATGGAACTCACGGTGTAGGGGTGAAATCCGTTGATATCGTGGGGAACACCAGAAGCGAAGGCATTCAGCTGGGGCAACCCTGACGCTGATGGACGAAAGCCGGGGGAGAGAATGGGATTAGATACCCCAGTATTCCCGGCCTTAAACGATGGATGCTGGCTATTGCAAGTGTCGACCCTTGCAGTGGCGAAGCTAACGCGTTAAGCATCCCGCCTGGGGAGTACAGCCGCAAGGCCGAAACTCAAAGGAATAGACGGGGGCCTACACAAGCGGTGGACCACGTGGCTTAATTCGACGACAAGCGGGGAACCTTACCAAGACTTGACATCTACTTGAAAATTTACTGAAAGGTAAATCTACCCACAAGGACAAGTAGACAGGTGATGCACGGTCGTCGTCAGCAGGTGCCGTGAGGTGCTCCCTTAAATGGGGAAACCTGCGAAACCCCTATCCTGTGTTTTAAGTGTCACAGGGGACTGCCTGCATGTAGCGGGAGGAAGGTGGGGATGACGCCAGATCAGCGTGTCCTTTATGTCTTGGGCTGCACACGTGGTACAATGGCTGGTACAATGGGTTGCTAAACTGTAAAGTGGAGCCAATCCTTTAAAACCAGTCTCAGTCCGGATTGAGGTCTGAAACTCGACCTCATGAAGTTGGAATCGCTAGTAACCGTAAATCAGCCACGTTACGGTGAATATGTTCCTAGGCCTTGTACTCACTGCCCATCATTTCAAGCGAGCTGAGAATGTCCGAAGCTTGCACTTGTTGCGAGTTAAGGCAGGCTCAGTAAGAGGGAAAAAGTTGTAACAAGGCACCAGTAGCGGAAGCTGTTGGTGGATCACATAATTTATTTGAAAGTGTCGGCAAGGATTGATTTTCGAGAATTCTGAAATTGATCCTCAGGCTTTGGTCTCGGAGCCTTCAAGTCGAGACTTGTCCGAAACAACTCTAATGGACGAAAAAGTCCATTTGTACCTTTTAAACAAATTCAAACCAAAAAAGCCCTTGCGGGCTTTTTTGGTTTGGGAGGTGGTGCTTGTTGGACGAAATCCGAACTTTTTTTTGAGCAAAATCCGGACTGCGAATTTTGACGCTCCGCGCCGCCGCCGCTCGTTAACGCTCGCCACCCCACAAAAAAGTTTTCTTCACATTTTTTAATTTGCGCGCCCCCGATTTTTTCTTCTAAAAGGAAAAGAAAACTTTTTTGCTGGGTTCTGCTCTGAACGAGCAAGGCGGCGGGGCTTCGCTTCGGCAAGCGGGCAAAAATTCCTTCCCCCCAACTCCCTTCCTTTTTGCCCGCTTGCTTTCGGGCTTCGCCCGATTTTTTTGCGGACGGGCTATTATTAAAATTCATAGTCGCCCTTGCCCCACCGCACCCGTGCGCGGGCGACACAAAGGAACTCCCTTGATGATTTCTGTGGACAAAAGATTTAAAATTAGTTATCATTATAGTAGAAAGAATACACACTTTATAAAATAATCTATATACTATAATGTTAAACAATAACGAAAGCAATGTCAAATAATATTTCGGACAATTTAAGAAAGTTACGGGGCAAAAAAGGCTACTCTCTTGAAAAAGTGGCTCGGCTCGCTGATTTATCGCTTAATACCATTGTCAAAGTTGAAAACGGTGTTAATCAAAATCCGACAATAGAAACATTAACCAAAATCGCCAAAGCGTTAGAAGTTGGCGTAGATGATTTAATCAAATAACTATGCGATTTATTGGCTGTAAAGAAAATTTACTGGATTTTATAGAAACCCTTGTCAAACAAAAGGACATTAGAGGCAATGTTTTTTGTGATCTTTTTGCTGGAACTGGAAGCGTGGCAAAACATTTTAAGAAGCTCGGTTATAAAATTATTTCCTCTGACCTCTTATTTTTCTCTTATGTTTTGCAAAAAGTTTATATTGAACAAAACCAATATTCTAAATTTACAAAATTATTAAAAAATTTAAAAATTAACCCTGTTGAGGAAACGCTTTTTACCAGCGATAGCCAAAACGCAAAGGAAATTATCAAATACCTAAATAATTTAGAAAGCGTTGAGGGATTTATTTATAAAAATTATTCGCCCGAAGGAACGCGAGGGCAAACTTACTCCCGTAAATATTTTACCGGCGACAATTCTAAACGAATTGACGCAATCAGAGAAAAAATAGAAGAATGGAAAAAATCAAATCTTATCAATGAACAAGAATATTATTTTTTGCTCGCTTCGCTTATTGAAGCCGTGCCATTTGTCGCAAACATAAGCGGGACATACTCGGCTTTTTTGAAAGAATGGGATAAAAGAGCTTTCAAAAAGCTAACGCTTGAAATGCCGGAGATAATAAAGAGCAACGAAACGCACAAAGTTTATCATACCGACGGCCTTAAGGTTTTGGACCAAGTAAAAGGTATTGATATTTTATATCTTGATCCGCCGTATAACGAGCGGCAATACGCCCCCAATTATCATATTTTAGAAACTATTGCCAAATGGGATAATCCGCAGATAAAAGGTATTACAGGAATGAGGCCGTATGAAAACCAAAAATCCGATTTTTGTAATCCAAAAACAGGAATAAAGGCACTGGACGAAATTATAAAGAAAAATAATTTTAAGCACTTGCTTTTAAGTTATAACGACGACGGCATAATGCCGGAAAGCGAGATTTTAAAATTATTTAATAATGCGGGCAAAAGTGAAATTACAGAACAAAGTTATCAGCGATACAAAAGTAATAGTAATGGCGACCAAAAAAACGGCGTAAAAGAAAAAATTTATTATCTAAAAAGCGTTAATCCGCAAAACAAGCTGAACGATTTAAGCGGATCGGAATGGATATTTTTTCTCAATTCTGTTGAAGTCACGCATTATTCAACGAAAGGAGCTGACGGCTTCGCTCATCATTTGCGAGGCAAGCATCCATCGCCAAAACCGCCGCAATTGATGAAAAAATTTGTTGATTTTTTCACGAAAGAGGGTCAAGTCGTTTTTGATCCATTTATGGGAGTTGGCGGAACGCTTATCGCTTGTTCGTTGTCCAATAGAAAAGGTGTCGGCGTTGATTTATCAAAAAATTACATTGATTTGTATAAAAAAGTTTGTAAAGAGCTTGGTGTTGTAGAACAAACCGCGATTGTTGGCAATTCTCTAGAATTAGATAAACTTTTACCGAAAAATACAAAGTTTGATTTTATTCTTACCGATCCACCGTATGGCGAAATGTTAAGCAAAAAAAGAACGGGGCAGAAAAAAAAGAAAACCGGCGTTGCTATTGCCACACCATTTACTAATCACGAAACCGATTTAGGAAATATGGAAAGGGAAAATTTTCTTGAATCATTAAAAAGTGTAATCGCAAAATCCGCAGAATATCTAAAGCCAAGGGGATATATTGCAGTTTTTGTAAAAGATTTACAGCCGAATGGAAACGGGCATAATATGTTGCATTGCTATATCACAAGCAAGTTGCTTGAAATACTCGATATTTCGTTCAAGGGTTATAAAATTTGGTATGACGCAACGCAAAAACTTTATCCATTCGGATACCCGCACGCCTTCGTCGCTAACCAGTTTCATCAATTTATTATGATATTTCGTAAAGAAAAATAGCTTATGAAAAATAATAATCTTTGGATTTTAACAGAGGAAAGACCGAAGCGAGAAGTTATCGCAAATATTTTGATGATGTTTGCAAAAGATAATAAATTCGCTTGTTTTATTGATACAATCCGGATTTTACCGATTTTAGAAAAAGGAAAATTTACATTTTTATATGAAGTTGTTGGCTTTCGTTGCAACAAAATTAAAAGAGTGTTTATAAAATCTGTTAGCGGATTTTCCAGCTTTGTTGATTTTCTTATTTTTTATCAAGAAAAACAGCCGACGCAAAAAGATATTCCGCTTTATACGATAGAAGAAACAAAAACCGATGACAAAGAAAGTCGGAATACTGGCGTATATCAACGTGCTTCAAAATTTGTATTTCTTGAAAATTATTATCCCCAAACCAAAAAAGTAATGCTCTATAACTTGAAAATAGAGCAAAAAGAAACTCCAACAGCCACTTATATTTTTGGCACAAAGCTATTACTTACGCTTGGCGTAGAAATACAAGGTAAAAAATTGGACGAAAAAATTTTTAAGCCATTTAATTCCGTTGATGAAATTGTTGCTTTCAAAAAGAAAATGCGTCACGCACCCAAAGGTAATGTTCCTATTTTGATTAAGAAAAACGGCGATAAGATTACAATTTCTGGTAGATTGTTTAAATCCGGCGGACTTGCCCACGATCCGAATATCGGGGCATTAAGTTTAATTAGCGCGGCAATCCGAAAACTGGGCTGGACAGGCGAAATTATTATCACAAAACACGGCTTAAAACAAAAACATTTACAAGCGAACAATAAATTTATAAAAATCGCTAATCATCTAAAACTGCAAGTTCAAAAGTTAATTTTGCCCGCAAGCAAAGAACAAGATATTTATTGGAAATATGAGACAGAAGGCGAAAAACTTGGCACAATTTTCATTCATTTGGTCGTTGAAAATTTTACAAAAGGATTTTCCATTTTTGAAAATCATGCCGGCTGCGAAAAAGGTTATTTTATAACGAACGAGGGCAAACATATCCCGCTTGAAAAATATTCGGACAGAAAGTCATATAAAGCAGGCAACAAAAATAAAATTATCAGTATTCCCGATTTAATTTTAATTGATTTCGGCAGAAGCGAGGTTATCAATGTTGAGGGCAAAAAATATCAATTTCGTCAAAATGGAATTAACGAGTTGAAAAGCTTTGATGATATTGAGAAAAGTTATATCAAAAAATACTATCGGAAATATAAAATTATTCGCACCGTTGTTTTGTATGGCGGAACGGAAAAGAAAGTCGTTGAAATTAAAGTCGGATTTTTACTCAACGAAAACGGCGATCTTGTTTTAGGCATAAAAGCCCCTGTTTTATTTAGAGAAGCCATTAAAAATCTTTTGGATTTTTGGTCATAAAGTTATGAAAATCCAAAAAATTAAAACAATTAAAAAATATAAATGCTTCCAAGATTTTTCTTGGCATAAGTTTTTTAATAACGAAATTTTTAACAAAGAAGTAAATTTATTGTTTGGTGAAAACGGAAGCGGGAAAACCGCGATATGTAATATTCTGAAAAGCGTTTCCGGAAATAAGGATTTCTGGAAATATTTTCCGGAAGAAACTTGCTTACAAATTGGTAATGAAGAATACAAATATTCAAATAGTGTATGGAATAAAAAAATAAACGAAGGAAGCATTTTATTTTTTGATAAAGAATTTGTGGATAAAAATGTCCAGCTCGGACACGATAGGGGTACTTTGCAGAACGAGCAGGAACAAGCATCGGGGAAGATTGTTATTGAATTTGATAGCGAAGCCATCAATCTGCGAGCGGTTAGAGAGAAATTTAAAAAAGTAAGAGACGAGGCAGAAGAAAAGTTTAAAAAATTTAGCGGGGATAATAAAAGCACTCTTGAATTTTATTTGTCCGATGAAGAAATCAATCTTTTTCAAAAATTCAAAAATAAAACCGAAAAAGAAATTAAGGGGATAGCAACCGATTTAAGGAAAACAAAAGAGAAAATCGGGAAAAAACTAGAAACAGATCAATCCTTGCAAAAGAAGTCGTCAAAAATACAGAGCGATATATCCGAAATAGAAAAAGAAGAACCCGATATTTGGTTATCAGATTACGAAGATTATCAATCACTTTTAAATTTTGAATTAAAAGAAAAAGCAAAAATTGAAGCAGAGCAAGGGTTAATTGATAAAATAAAAATCAATAGAGATTTCTTTGAATTTGGTTTTGAAATTCGGAAAACACACCCAAAACAATGCCCCTTTTGTCAGTCAAAAAATGAAGAAGAAAGTATAAAGCGAATAATTCAGGTATACAATCAGCTCTACGACAGCGCTTACAAAAAACAACTTCAGCAATTTATAGAGAACAAACAAACTTTAGTTAGTGAATTGGAAAGTATTGAAAAAGTCATTGATGATTTTGATTTAAGCGTGATATTTTTGGAACTAAAAAAACTGGACCAAAACTATAAAATAAAAGATATTTATTTGGTTGAAGAAGAAAGTAGTCGCAAAAAACCAAAAACTGGGAAAATCAAAGAATTAAAAGGCAAGATTTCGGACTTGAAGAGACCGACTAAAGAAAATATCAAAGAACTTTACGATATTGTCAAAATGGAGTTTGGAGTTATTGAAAAATTTTTTGTAGACTTAAATAAGCTCATTACAGAGAAAAATAAACTTATTGATAAATTCAAGAGCGATAACACGGATAAAAAACTACAAATCCGTATTGCCGAAAATCAATCTAAACTAGACGAAAGTGAGCAAAAATTAAATTTTATTAGTAGTGCAAAAATAGAGAAACAAAAAAAGAAACAAGAAAAGGGAAAAGAATTAAAAGCGTTAGAAAAAAGTTTTGACAATCTCAAAACAAAACTTAAAGAAGCGAGGGAGAAATACGAGGAATATTGCTCAAAAGAAGTTTTTGCAAAACTTTTAAATAAAATTGAGGCATATTTCAAGAACTTCAATTTTAGTTTCAAATTAAAACTTGATACAGAAAGAAAAACTCAAAGTACAAAGGAATTTCCCTTCGCCTTCAAGGTTTTAGATCAGGAAGATAAAGAAAGGGATTTTAAGGAAGGGCTTTCGGAAGGAGAATGGCAGGTTTTATCTCTATGTTTCTTTTTTGCGTTCCTTAATATTCAAAAAGATAAAAACCAAAAAATTCTGATTTTCGACGACCCAATCACCAGTTTAGATAATAGTAATTTAGCTTGTTTAGTGGACTTAATTTCTGATGAACAAAAAAATTTCTCGCAAACCTTCATTCTGACTCACCATAGAACATTTTTTAAATTCTTGAGAAAAAAGTTTGGAAGAAAATACAATGAATACAATATTTTGCGGAATTTAAAAATTTTAGGGGGGTAGTTTCATTTGCAAAAGCAGGCCAGAAAAATTTATAGAGAAATTGAAAAATATCGAAACCCATATACAGAGCATACCACCGGAAAGCATTGATGTTGAGTTAAAAATAGTTGAATACGGGCAGTATTTAAGATACGAGGTAGAGCGGTTTATAAAAAATGATTTGTTGCACTGGGATAAAGATTTTGATTTTACAAAAGCTATCGATGGTGTAAAATCAAATCGGAACATCGCAGAGGCAGATTTAGAAAAGATCAAGCAAGTTTACTCATTTTGCAATTGGACAACCTCGCATGTTGATGTCGGTGACGATCACGGTTTATCGCAATTGAAAGATAAAATCAAAGATTTTACTGATATAGTAAAATCTTAACTCACCCACCACCCTTTTTGATTTGTAGCCCGTCCGCAAAAAAATCGGGCGAAGCCCGAAAGCAAGCGGGCAAAAAGGAAGGGAGTTGGGGGGAAGGAATCCTTCGACTACGCTCAGGACAAGTTTTTTGCCCGCCCTCGCTTTCCGCCGCTTCTTTTTTCTCCGCCGCAATTTTTTGTGCCAGCGAAGCTGGCACACCGCCTATTTCTTTTTTATTGTTGGAAATTGATCAATAAACTCTTTTGGTTTTAAAACTCTTAATTTATTTTCAAGCTTAATTTCCTTTATTATTTTTTTTGATTCAGCATATAAATCGCCATCGTTAGTAATAAAAAAGTCGCATTCTTCATTTTGGGAAGCGGCTATGGCAGTCGCAAGATGAATAACATCTTTAGCATTTAAATTTGAATAAATTCCTAATTCATGTGCGAGTTGCCAACTACTCGGGATATTCTCATTTTTTGATGAATCTAGATCAAGAAATCCAAGATTGGGCAATTGCTGTTGTAAATTTTCTAACCAACTTGACACTTGTTCAAAATGATATTTTTTTAGTTTCTTATTTTCTCGTGGATTTTTTATCTTTTTAATTATACTATTTAGACTTTTATTTTGACTTAGTTTATCCCAAAGAAAAATTTCATTCTTTCTGTATTCCGCCAATTCTATCATTGCGAAAGTTGAGATCTTTAGTTTCCAATTCCTTGTCTTTACAGATTCCATTAACACAACAGTATGATTGTCTTTGTCGGCAACAAAATCCAAAATAACATTTGTATCTATGTATAAAATTTTACTTTTTTTTCTTTGCATAAAATTCAACTTTAACGGGCTTTGAAACTTTCTCATGGGCTTTAAATGCGACTTTCTCGCCTTCTTTTGTGCGAAATTCAACACTAACGGGTTTTGAAACCCTTTTTTCTGCTATAAATGAAATTTTTTCTCTACGATTTGACATATGTGTGGATAGTTCTAAAAAAATATGCTATATTATAAGTGATACCAATTGATACTTTTATTCTATAATGAAAATAGACAAAAAACAACTTTATACAACCGGGGAAACGGCAAAGATTCTTAAAGTTTCGCCTATCACAATAAAACGCTATATTGCCAACGATAAAATACCGTCAATCAAATTTAATGGAATTAGACGAATTAAAGGGTTAGATTTGGCAAAAATTTTAAATTCCACAAAAAAGAAATATGCTAAATAATTTAATAAACACTATACAAAACATCGATTGTTTAGAGGGTTTTAAGTTAATTCCAGACAAGTCAATAGATTTAATACTTACTGATCCGCCCTATGGATTAAATAAACAAGGGATAAGGAATGATCACGATTTAAGTTCATTTTATTCTATTCTGCCAGAAAGTCGCCGGGTCTTAAAAGATGATGCTTTTTTTATAACCTTTTTCAGCACAAAATTTTTGCCAAATATATTTGAAAATAATCCATTTCAATATTTTTGGAATTTTGTTTTGTATTGTCCAAATGGCCGAGTAATGTCGCCAATCGGATTTACAAAATACATGTCTTGCGTTGTTTTTAAAAAAGGTAATCCAAAAATGATTAAAAAGGGAAAGGATATATTCGTTGACACGCCCGGAAAAATGGTTGAACCTGACGAGGGATTTATCAATCACCCCACGCCAAAGCCAAAAACCTTTATCAAAGAAATTCTAAATATGTTTTCAAAAGAGAGTGATATTATTTTAGACCCGTTTATCGGAAGCGGAAGCACGGCGGTCGCCTGTAAAATTCTTAGAAGAAATTACATCGGTTTTGAGATAAATCCCGAATATTGTAAATTATCGGAAAATAGAATAAACAAGTTTTAATATGAAGAATAAGCAAGAAATACTGGGTCAATATTTTACAAAAATAGAAATAGTCCGCAGACTATTGATTTTGTTATTTGATTATAAAAAATACAACAACAAAATTAAAATACTTGAACCTTCTTTTGGAACCGGCAATTTTATTAAGGGGTTAAACGAAAAAAACTATTTAAATATTGATGGCTGCGAAATTGATAAAGATTTAACAGAAAATTCCTGCGATTTTTTTGAAATGCCGTTAGAAAAAAAATATGATTTATTGATTGGTAATCCACCTTTCAGTAAATACAACTTGAAAGAAAGCTATTTTTCGTTGAAAAATTATATTAAGTCCACAATTTGGCCATCGCTATATCTCACAAAAAAAGAACTAAAAAAAGACAAAGAGAAAATAGAAAATATTTTCATTCTAAAATCGTTGAAACACATTAAAGACGAAAGTTCATCTATTGGGTATGTTTTGCCCATATCTTTCTTTATTAAAAATAAAAACAAATCCATAAAAGATGAGATTCTTAAATATTTTTCGACGATAATAATTTATCAAAATGACAAAATATGGTTCGATCGAAACATACCCTGTTGTTTCGCTATTTTTACTAATATCAAAGAATTAAAAAGTAAGATTGTTGTAATTTATGAAAATAGCACAATAAATGAAGAAGTATTTGATGTAAAAAATATACACGAAGAACTAATTCCGCAAGTCATTTTTCATAAAAACAATGGCTATATTAAAAATGATAAAGGCATTTCCCTTAAGGAATTTTTGGAAAGTAAAAGTATAAAAGTCAAAAAATCTTATAAGGAAAATAATATTTCCGCTAGCAATATTCTAGAAAAAAATAGAATTCCAGCCAATAAACCTGTTGAAAATTATAAATTAGCGGTAGTAAGAGTTGGCAATGCAAGCGTCGGAAAGTGCGGCCTAGTAGACATAGAAGATGATATTTTAAATGACATGTTTTATATTTTTGACGTTAAGGACCAATATAAAAAAAATAAGCAGATAAAAGAAGCAATCTGTCAACAAATAAATCAAAAAATAGACTATTTTAGAAACATTACTTGCCGTGTTGGAAGTAAATCAATAAAAAAAGAGGATGTTTACAACTTCAAAGTAATTATCTGACTATTTCACCCAATAATCGGATTAAATCATTCTTGTGATTTACAGATGAGTGAGCCAAAGCCTTTGCGACTTCAACTATGGATTGTTTGGATGGGCTCCAACGACATTTCGCCCCTGATCCCAACGGATTATTAGTTAAAATATTGCCTTCGTTATTATCTAATATTATATTAGAATGATTGAACCCAATCAGTACGAACATGTGTGCAGCTAAAGTGTAATCTCCCATTTTAAATGTTATTTTTACTTTTAAATTTGTATCAACATTTTTTTCAAATGAATAAAAAATTTCCTCATACTTATATACTGAAAAACCACCGATATTCTGATTAATATTTTGTTTTTGTGCTGCTCTACTATAATAATCAGAATCTCTTAACGAAATATTTATCTCGCGTAATTGACGTATTAAATTCTGAATATCGTCTCTCGTAAATTTTTGAGTTATTACTTGAATCAATTCATCGTTTGTAATCATCCATTCAATATAAGAATTATCAAAGTTAATCACCTCTGAAGCGGGTTTATTTATGTGATTGCCACTTTCGTCGCAGATTCTTACTTTACTCCGGGGAGACGTTAATTTTAATTCAATTACATTATTGTTGATATTTATTGTAGACATATTAAGATAAGAAATAATTTATATCTTTTTTAATATTTTTGCCAACTCTTTTAATTCGGCGGCGTCAACTCTTCTCTCACCTTTTTCTATTTTTGAAATATAAGATTGAGGCTTTTTGGTTGGAGGGTGGAATTTGTGTGTGTGTGAGCGAGTGAGTTTGGACTAAATACTTACTGAATTATAGAAATTTGTGTCGCGTCTGACGCGACTCTACCTTCGTCTGCACTCGGTTAAAACCGAGTTTGACTCGGTGGACCGTGCCAGATTCGAACTGGCGACCCCGCACCAGAGCAAAGCTCGGTGCGGGGCACGCCTCCACACTGTGCCCCGTAGTAAAATTTGGACCAGGTGGGAATCGAACCCACGATTTTCGCATTGCAAATGCGACGTTCTACCACTAAACTACTGGCCCATCAAAATTTTTAGTGCGGGGTTGCAAATGAGGCACTCTACCAACTGGGCTAACGGCCCGTTATCGAGAATGCAGTGTGGTCTATTCTTGAAATAGTTCGGACGGTTTTTTTACCGAACCTATGACTAAAAATAATGGAATTTCTTGACCAGCGAATTCCTTAATTTTCTTTTCTCGCAGAGTTTTATATTTAGACCGGCGAAATTTTACATCACCGTGTTCTTTTCGCGCTTTTGTGACAGGTTGTCTTGTAGCGATTTCTTTGAAGTCACTAATAACAAAATTTGCGCTCCGTAAGTATCCGAAATATGTTTCAACGGAGCGATGGTATTGCGTGGCTTTAATTCCGCTAGCCCACAAAGTGTGTTTCTCTGCGGAAGAAGACAAATATTTCTCGGTTGCTCGCGCAAAATATTTTTTACCACCTTCTCGGATAATTATCCATTGTTGCTGAAAATCGCAAAAGGCAGGGTGTGTGATAGAAAAAATAAAACGGCCGCCTCTTTCCAAAACACGTGACACTTCTTCGATAGCTCCTTTCGCGTCAGCAATGTCCATCAAACTCATATTGGCTAACGCAATATCAAAAGATTTGCTTTTGAGGCTATGTAAATTAGCTGCGTCTCTTGTTAAATACTTTATGCCGAGTGGGTTAGCTTTTTCACGTGCAATGGCAAACCCCAATAATTTACCGGAAAGATCAATCGCGGTCATTTGAGCTTCTTTTTTGGCAAGCAATCGCGAAAGGTATCCATTGCCACAACCAATCTCTATAATTCTTTTGTTTTTAACATCTCCAAGTATTTTGAAAATAACTGGATCAATGTCATTTTGTTGGTGCCATACTCCAGCATCTCCAGTTTCTGTATTCCACCATTCAGCCACCTTATCCCATTCGGCTTTTGGTAATTTTTTTGTCATAAAATTTTCTTTTATCAAAGCAGAATCGCCAACAGTTCGACAAGCGGTTCGACTGAGCTCACCGTCGAAGTCTCACTGTCCTGAGTTTATCGAATGGACTAATTTTTTCGTCAAAATTTTCAATTTTTCGTTTTTAACTTTTAGTTTAGGTTACTGAAAGCAACCGCTAGTGGGCGAGGGAGGATTCGGACCTCCGACTTCTGCTTTATCAGAGCAGCGTTCTAACCGCTGAACTACCCGCCCCACTTCGCTCTGATTATATCAGAGCTTCGAGAGGGCAAGAATACTTGAAATAAGTTTTCTCGTCCTTCCGAAGCCCGAATATATACAATGAGGGCGAAGGAGGAAACTACCCGCCCGAAACTTTTTTCTATTCTAACAAATTAAGGAGCTTAAATCAAGCCGTCTCTTTTAGCGAAATTCAGCATTTAGTCGTTTGGCAGCTGGACCTCGTTTGAAAATTATTTCTTGAGGCATTATAATAAAAGAGCCGGTTAATAAAATTTAAGCATTATTTATGAAGATTAATGATGTTATTGGTTTAGGCGCTGTTATTCTTGCTTGCTGTATAGCCATTTTTTTTATGGTGCTTCGAGGAGGGGTAAGACTTTTTTAAATTTTCGCGGAAATTGGCAAAAGGGTGGCAAAGAAATTTCTTTGCCACCCTTTTTGGTCTTGACAATTTTTATTGTCTTTGCTATCTTTAAGGTAGAGATGGCGGATGTCATTCAACTCTTGGGCTTTCAGCCCAAATAAAAGCCGGCACGTTCTCTTTGCCACATTCGCCATCAACATTAGCTCTTCGCGGCGCGAAGCGCCGTCCAACATAAGGTCCTTCTCTAACGAAGGGCTCTTTTTTTGTTTCTTGACAAAGAATAATTTAAAGAAATCTGGTATAATACAATAATCTTTAAAATTTAGAAGAAAAATTAAAAACAAAAGAAAGGTCGAAGCTTTAAGACAATAGTTTTTTCTTTTTGGCGATTATTAGTAAAAAAGAGAAAGCTATTAAAGATATGGTTAATTTTTTTATAGAATGGTATACCATCACTTATGAGACCTTGTTTGACCTTTGGGCAGGGTTTATCGTCATGCTTCCCAGGCTTTTCGGGGCTATCATTGTTTTCTTTTTGGGTTGGTTTTTGGCCAACGGCATTGGCAGATTAATTGCCGAAATCTTAAAAAGAATAAAAGTCAACGAGTTCTTTAATCGAGGTCAGTGGGACGAGGCATTTGCCAAGGCAGGAATTAAAGTTGATATCTCTGAATTCATAGGGGCGATTGTCAGGTGGATTTTAGTGGCTGTTTTTTTGCTTGCCGCAGTAGAAATCCTTGGCTTTTTGCAGTTCGCTGCTTTTCTGACAAAGGTTTTGGCTTTTGTCCCTAATGTTTTTGCCTCGGTTTTGATTTTTGTAGTGGCGGTTATTCTTTCCGATGTTTGTGAGAAGCTAGTAATCGCTTCAATTGCCAAAGCAGGCGTGGGCTATACCAAGATGGCAGGGATGCTGGTTCGATCTTCAATTATGGGTTTCGCCCTCTTGGCGATTCTCATCCAATTGGGGATTGCGAGAAGTTTGGTTTTGACGCTTTTCACTGGTTTTGTTGGTGCTTTAGCCCTTGCCCTTGGCTTGGCTTTTGGTTTGGGTGGCAAAGAAATGGCTAGCCAGATGCTGCGTGAATTGAAGGAAAAATTAAAGTAATTCCCAGAAGAAAAAATCGAAGCTTTGACGCCCCGAGCTTAGCTCGGGGCGTCAAATTTCTTCCTCTAATATATACGCTGTTGACAATGTTTTTTGTTGTGCTAAACTAGAAACCGTAAATAAACATTTATGCGAAAAATTATCAGTCTTTACAAAGGAAGCAGCTAAAGTTTACCCGCATTTTTTGCGTGTTTGGTAAACTGCTTCCCCAAGAAGCAGTTTTTCGTCCAAAGAACCTTAAAAATTTAATACTAGCCATTAATAAAATTTCATCCCTTCGACAAGCTTAGGTTTGACCCTAAGTAAAGTCGAATGGGTCAATAAATGATGATTATTAATTGCTGGCCAAGGTACTAAGAGCAAATGGTGGATGCCTTGGGAGAGGAAGGCGAAGAAGGACGTGGCGTGACTGCGATAAGCTTCGGGTAAGTGTCATGCAACTTTCGATCCGGAGATGTCCGAATGGGGCAACCCAATCGCTTTTTAGCGATTACCGTCGCAAGACGGAGCGAACCTGGGGAAGCGAAACATCCCAGTACCCAGAGGAAAAGAAATAGAGATATTATTCCCCTAGTAGCGGCGAGCGAAAAGGGAAGAGCCTAAACCAATAATTTACTTTGTAAATTATTGTGGGTTGAAGGATAACGACAGGGCTTAGCCCGAGAAGTCAAAAAATTCTTGATTAGCCAAAAGACCCTGGAAGGGGCTACCAAAGAAGGTAATAGTCCCGTAGGTTAAAATCAAGAATCTTCTTGGTTGTTATTCCTAAGTACCACGGGAAAAGAAGAGCCTGTGGGAAGCAAGCAGTACTACCTGCTAAGGCTAAATACTAACCTCTCACCGATAGTGAACCAGTACCGTGAGGGAAAGGTGAAAAGTAGGCCGGTAAGGCCGATGAAATAGAACCTGAAACCATTTGCTTACAAGCAGTTAGAGCCCTGTGTCTCACTTTTGTTCGACACGGCGGAACGCAAAGCTAAAAGCGCAAAGCGCAAAATAACAACTTAAAGTTCAAAACATTTTTTATTTTTAGTTTTACGCTGTTGTTTTGCTTGTCCGCCGAAGTTTTAACGAAGGCGGGCATTTTTCGCTTTACGTTTTACGCTTTCCGTGGCGAGCGAAAGCGAGACACGGGGTAATAGCGTGCCTATTGAAAAATGAACCAACGAGTTTCGACACGCAGCTCGTCTAAGCCCTTTTGGGGCGGAGGCAGAGCGAAAGCGAGTATGAATAGTGCGTTACCAGCTTGCTGGTAGGCTGTGTGTTGAAGACCCGAAGCCAGGTGAGCTTGCCATGAGCAGGGTGAAGCCAACCGAAAGGTTGGTGGAGGCCCGAACTCGTTGCGATTGCAAACGCATGGGATGACTTGTGGTAAGAGGTAAAATGCCAATCGAACTTGGTAATAGCTGGTTCTCCCCGAAATAGTTTTAGGACTAGCGTCTACCGTATCTTTCCGGAGGTAGAGAAACTGGATGGGATGTCTTAGGGTTCGCCCGAGCATCTCTACCAAACTCCGAATGCCGGAGAGTAATAGTAGGCAGTAAGAACATGGGGGCGAAGCTCCATGCTCTAAAGGGCAACAGCCCAGATCGCCATATAAGGTCCCTAAATTTAGGCTAAGTGTTATGAAGGAAGTGGGGCTGCTAAGACAGCTAGGAGGTTTGCTTAGTAGCAGCGATCCTTTAAAAAGTGCGTAATAGCTTACTAGTTAAGAAGCCCCGCGCCAAAGATTCCCGGGACTAAAGCCTAATACCGAAGATGCGAATGCGCTGCTTTGCAGCGCGTGGTAGGGGAGCGTTCCTATCGCCTTGAAGCTGAATCGAGAGATTTGGTGGAGCGTTAGGAAGTGAGAATGTTGGTATAAGTAACCGCAAGACAGGCGAGAGTCCTGTCGGCCGGAAATCTAAGGTTTCCTGGGCAACGAAGTTCGTCCCAGGGTGAGGCGGCCCTTAGCCGAACCCGAAAGGGGTAGGTGATGGACAGCTGGTTAATATTCCAGCCCCTTGGCGTGTTGTTCTAGAGAGGGGACAAAGTTTAGTAACCCAAGCGAGTTATTGGATTCTCGTCGCTAACCTAAGGATTCGTCCAAGGGTTATCGGGAAGCTCTGGTTCGCCAGAGTAAACTTGGGCGAGCAAGCTTTCAAGAAAAGCCTTTCTGGAAGTTAATGCACGCGAAGACCGTACCGCAAACCAAGACAGGTAGATAAGTATAACAGTACTAAGGCCAACGAGTGAAAGCTCGGGAAGGAATTCGGCAAACAATTGATCGTAACTTCGGGATAAGATCTGCCCAGACTTGCTCTGGGCCACAGCTAATGAATCCTTGGCGACTGTTTAGCAAAAACACAGGTCCCTGCCAACTCGCAAGAGGATGTATAGGGGCTGAGACCTGACCAATGCCTGTGTGTTAACCTTGCCGGTCATCTCTTGTTTACAAGGGATGGCTAAGTGAGCGAAGCCATAGGTGAATGTCGGCCTTAACTCTGAGGGTCCAAAGGTAGCGTAATCCCTTGCCGGGTAAGTTCCGGCCCGCTTGAATGGTTCAACGACCTGGGGACTGTCTCCCCGAGCAGCTCGGTGAAAATGCGATACCGGTCAAGACGCCGGTTACCCGCGGCTAGACAAAAAGACCCTAGGAGCTTTACTGTAGGCTCTTATTGGATTATTATTTTGGATGCGTAGAATAGTGAGGAGACTTTGAAGCCCGTTTCTCGGAACGGGTGGAGTCAACAGTGAAATACTCATCTTTCAAAGTGATAATTCTAACCCGTCTTTTAGACGGGGACAGTGGGAGTTGGGCAGTTTTGCTGGGGCAGCAACCTCCTAAAAAGTAACGGAGGTGTTCAAAGGTCAGCTAACTCCGGATGGAAATCGGAGTGGTCCTGTAAAGGGAAAAGCTGGCTTGACTGCAAGCAAGATATTGCGCGCAGATGGGAAACCAGGACTTAGTGAACCGACGGTGGTTTGTAGAAACGCCGGAGATCAACAGATAAAAGCTACCCTAGGGATAACAGGCTAGTCGCGCCCGAGAGTCCATATCGACGGCGCGGTTCGGCACCTCGATGTCGGCTCAACGCATCCTGGGGGCGAAGCAGTTCCCAAGGGTTCGGCTGTTCGCCGATTAAAGCGTTACGTGAGCTGGGTTCAGACCGTCGTGAGACAGGTCGGTCTTTCTCTACCGTGGGCGTTGAGTCTTGAGGAGAGCTATTCCTAGTACGAGAGGACCGGAATGGACTAACCTCTGGTGTACCAGTTGTCGCGCCAGCGGCATCGCTGGGTAGCTATGTTAGGATCGGATAAGTGCTGAAAGCATCTAAGCACGAAGCCAACTCCAAGATGAGGACTTGTAGGCAGGTGAGAGACTATCACCTTGATAGGGCGCAGGTGTAAGCCTGGCAACAGGTTGAGCCGAGCGCTACTAATAAGCCTAAACCTTGGCTGGCAATTAATAATCACCATTGCTTTGCAATGGAATGCCAAAGAAATTTTTTAAAAAGACGTTTTGGTGGCGGTTATGCTGGCATTGTCCCACCTCTTCCCATATCGAACAGAGAAGTGAAATATGCCAAGGCCGATGATAGTGCTTTTGTGCGAAAGTAGGTAGCCGCCACCAAAGCGCCTTTTTATTTTCTCTTTTTATTGTTTCCTGGAGCTTATCTGTATATAATAGAAGCTGATGAAACGGCAACTCATAATTTTAGGCCTTATTGTTTTAGTTTTTGTTTGCCTTAGTTTTTTTCAAGCTGGCTTGAAAAACTTTTTTTATTCTTTTTCAATGCCTGGCCAAAACATTTTTTCTTATGTCGGTAAAAATCTCTCCACTGCTTTTGATGTTTTCTTGAAAGCCGGCATCAGGCAGAAAGAAAATCAAGCGCTAGAAAAAGAAAATCAGGCATTGAAGGGTCGTTTGGATTATTTAAGAGAATTGGAGAAAGAAAATAATTTTTTGAGAGGAGCGCTTTCTCTTGGCTTGGAAAAGGAGTTTAAGCTTTTGCTTTCCGAAATTACTTTTTATAATTCTAACGAGGATCTTTTAGTGATTAATAAAGGCAAGGATGATGGAGTGACTAAGGATATGGCGGTGATTACGGCCGAACGGGTTTTAATAGGGAAGACAGGCGAGGTTTATAATGGTTTTTCTCAAGTAATTTTGACGACCAATCAAGAAAGCGATTTTCCCGTGAAGGTAGCAGAAAAAGATTTTTTTGCCAAAGCTAAAGGTGAGGGCGAGGGGCGACTTCTCCTTGACTTTATTCCCCGCGATAAAAAAGTTGAAAGCGGAAATCTTATTTTTTCTGCCGGCCTGGATGGTGTTTTTCCCAAAGGACTTTTAGTAGGAGAGGTGAAAACAGTGCAAAAATCTGATTTAGATACTTACAAAAAAGCGGAGATTAAGCCTGCTTTTAATATCAGTGATTTGTCAGTTGTTTTTATTATCTTGGATTATTGATTTTTAAGCATGTTAAAAAAAATAATATTTTCTCTTTTGCTTTTTTACTTTCTCGCGCTCCTCGAGACGAGTTTTTTAAGTCATTTTAGTCTTTGGGGCCAGGTGCCAAATCTTCTTTTGATTGCTCTATTTCTTATTATCTTTTTTGAGAAAAAAATCACTGATTATTTCCCCGTTGAAGCCGTGATTGCTGGTTTTTTCTCGGATATTTTCAGCCGGAGATTTCTTGGAGTTTCAGTTATTATTTTTTTTCTTGCCAGTTTTCTTCTAGAAAGAGCGCTTAAGGTCTTTAAGAAACAGAACATTCTTGCTTTCATCCTTCTTTTTTTTATTTTCTTCCTTTTTTCCGAATCAGCTTTAGCTGGCGTTGATTTTCTTTTAAGCCGCGGCCAAATTTCTTTTTTGTTTAATTTTCTTTTCCTTGACCTTTTGTATAATTTCATTTTTCTTAGTCTTATTTATTTTTTCTTATGTTTGACTTTAAGGTCCCCGATGGACTTAAAAATAAAAAAGTAAAGACAAAGATTAAAGAGGAAATAGAATTTCAGGAGATTTTTTTGGATGCTCTGTCGCAAAAGAAAGAACGGCTGGCAGAGAAAAAAATCGAAGTTCCTCTGACGAAAAGAGTTCTTGCCGGTTTTTCGACCTTGTTTTTGCTTTCTCTTGCTTTTCTTTGGCTAAAGACCGGCCAGCTCCAAATCTTAAGGAAAGAAGAATTTTCCGCCCTAGCGCAGAAAAATTCTTATCGAGTTTATTTCCAGCGGCCGACGAGGGGAGTGATTTATGACAAAAATTTTCGTCAATTGGTTTTTAATGATTCAAGCTTTGATTTTGTCTGTAATTTGGGAGATTTGCCGCGGGAAGATGAGGAAAAGAATAAAATAATTGATTTAGCGGCTGGAATGGTTGGTATTTCTTCTGAAGAATTGAAAGAAAAAATAAAACAAGAAAAATCTGATCACCTTTTAGTTTTGGAAAATCTAGAGCACGAAACTTTACTTATTCTGGAATCAAAAATTAAAAACTTGCCTGGTTTTGCCGTCGAGGAAAACATTAAAAGATCGTATGATTCAGGCACTCTTTTTTCTCATTTTCTTGGTTATCTAGGAAGAATAGAAGAACCGGAACTAAAAACTCTTAATGGCTATTCTTCCTTAGATTACATTGGCAAAACAGGTCTTGAAAAAAGTTATGAAGATGTTTTGCGAGGTCAAAGAGGAGAAACGATGGTTGAAAGAGATGTTTTTTTTCAGGAAATTTCTCGTCAGAAGGTTTCGGAAGCAAAGCCGGGAAAAAGTTTAGTCCTCTGGATAGATTCCGGGTTGCAGCAAAAAGCTACTCAAGCACTCCAGGAGTCTTTAAAAAGAGTAGGCGCCAAATCAGGAGCGGTGATTGCGATGGATCCAAAAACTGGGGGAATTCTTTCGCTTGTTTCTTTGCCTAGTTTTGATAATAATCTCTTTTTTCAGAAATTGAGTCAGGAAGAGTGGCAAAAAATTTATGATAATCCGCTCAATCCTTTTTGGAATCGTTGTATCTCTGCGGCTTACCCTAGCGGTTCAACTATCAAGCCGCTCATCGCCTCGGCGGCTTTGGAGGAAAAAATTATCTCTCCGCGCCAGCAAATTTATTGCGAGGGGAAAATAGAGGTTCCCAACCCCTGGTTTAAAGATCAACCTTGGATTTTTCGCGATTGGACAACTCATGGCTGGATAGATATGCGTCAAGCGATCGCTGAATCTTGCAACGTTTATTTTTATACTCTTGGCGGCGGTTACGGGGGGATAAAAGGATTAGGCGAAGAAAGAATTAAAAAATATCTCAACCTTTTTAACTGGGGAGAATTAACAGGGATTGATATTCCAGGCGAAAGGAAAGGACTAATCCCAGATAAAGAATGGAAAAAACAACATTTCCAGAATGCATCAGAGAAAGTCTGGCTGCCGGGTGATACTTATAATCTTTCTATTGGTCAAGGCTATCTTTCCGTCACGCCTCTTCAGGTGGTTGATGCTTTTAGCGCGATCGCTAACGGCGGAAAACTGCTTAGACCAAAATTAGTCAAAGAAATCGTGGACGAAAACAAGAACGTAGTGAGAGAGCTGGAGCCTGAAATCATCAGGGAAAATTTTATTGACGAAGCAAATTTGAAAGTGGTCAGAGAAGGAATGAGAGAGGCAGTGCTCTACGGTTCAAGTGTTATTTTAAACAGTCTGCCTATCGAGACAGCCGCCAAAACTGGAACAGCCCAGACGTCAAAGCCAGGCTACTATCATAATTGGGTGACAGTTTTCGCTCCGTATGACGATCCCAAGATTGTTTTAACGGTTTTGATAGAAAATGTGCCCGAGGAACAGGTAGCGGTTTTACCGGTAGCCAAAGAAATTCTTAACTGGTATTTTTCCGGACCTTTGGCTGGGGAAAGTCATTAATCTTTTATATCTCTAGCGATGTTAGTAAAAGTAAAAGTCTTGTCTCAATCTTCAAGACGAGGGATAATTAAAAAGCCGGACAATAGTTTTGAGGTGAGAGTTAAGGAAAAGCCCATTGGCGGCCGAGCCAATAAAGCCGTCTTGGAGCTTTTGGCTGATTATTTTCAATGGTTCGACATGCTCACCATTGACCCTGAGCTAGTCGAATGGGTCAAGTTTCTCTTAAAGAGATAAAAATAATTAAGGGAAGAACCAGTCGTTGGAAAATTTTTGAGATAAAAAACAATAATTTATGAGCCAATCTTTATACGTTATCAATCTAGAAGGAAAAAAAGAGCTTTTTTCCCGTCGAAAAATTTTTCGCAGCGCCAAAAATGCTGGCGCGCCGAACGAGGTAGCACAGGAAATTGCGGAAGAGATTGGAGGACGAGTTTATCAAGGGATGAAAACGAGCGAGATTTTCCGGCAGATAAAAAGCCTGCTAAAGAAAAAGGCGCCAACAGCTTCTTTAAGGTTTAATCTCAAGGAAGGAATGAGGAAATTGGGACCAACTGGTTTTATTTTTGAAAAATATGTGGCGGAAATTTTTTCGACTGCCGGGTTTTTTGTCAAAATTAATCAGATTATTCCCGGTTTATGTTGTAATCACGAGATAGATTTTTTGGCCGAAGACAGCGAGTCGCTTATTTTTGGAGAATGTAAATACCGCAATCTGGGAGGAGGAAAAGTAGATTTGCCTATCGCTCTTCAGAATTACGCCCGCTTTTTGGATATAAGAAATGGACCATTCTTGGAAGAGGGAAGAATAAAAGGAAAAAAAGCGCGAACAATGCTGGTGACAAACGAAAAGTTTACGATAGAGGCAATTAATTACAGCCGCTGTATGGAAACAGAGCTTCTAGGTTGGAAATATCCTAAAAGGGGAGGATTGGAGCGCCTAATTGAGAAAAACAGCCTCTATCCAATAACCATTCTTCCTTCTTTTAAAAGGCACCTTAGCCAGATTTTTGTTGCTAAAAATTTGAATTTTGTTAAGGACATTTTTGATCTGGATCTTGAAAGATTCGGTGAAAAGAACAAAATTCCTTTGGCTTATTTAAAGAAGCTTAAGAGAGAAGCTGAGATTTTAATGGCTGGCCATCTTTTTAGAAATTCATAAATATTTATCGCTATGGAAAGGAAAGAACGTGTTTTTAATCCTAAAGCAAAAGAGCCGTTTGCTGTCAGTCGCTCAAAAATTGATTTATTCTGCCAATGCCCTCGATGTTTCTATTTGGATCAAAGATTGGGCGTCGGTCGTCCTTCATGGCCCGCCTTTACTTTGAATATCGCCGTTGACGCTTTGCTTAAAAAAGAATTTGATCTTCATCGGACGAATGGAGAGCCCCATCCCTTAATGAGTCATTATGGCATCAAAGCCGTTCCTTTTTCTCATCCAAGGATGAAAGAATGGCGGGAAAACTTCGTTGGCTTAAGATTTTTGCATCCATTGACAAACCTTGTTATTTTTGGCGCCGTTGATGATATTTGGGTGACGGAAGATAAGATTTTGGTCGTTGTTGATTACAAAGCAACAAGCACCAGTGCCAAGATAGACCTAAATGATAAGTGGAAAGAGGCTTATAAAAGGCAGATGGAAATTTATCAATGGCTTTTGCGTCATCAGGAAGATTTAAAAAAAGATGGTTATCGCGTTTCGCCTAAGGGTTTTTTCGTTTACGCCAACGCGAAGAAAGACGAGAAAGCTTTTGACGGAAAGCTGGAGTTTAAGGTGGAAATCATTCCTTATCTAGGCGATGATTCCTGGGTTGAAAAAAAGATTATAGAGATGAAAGAATGCCTGCTGGCAGAAAAAATTCCCGAGCCAGCGTCTGATTGTGAATATTGTGTTTATCGCAGTGACGCGAAAAAATACGAAAAATGATGAAATTTGGCAACGTTATTATTGATGTTTCTCGAAAAGTTCTAAGGCCAAGAAAGGAAACGGAGTACTGGATCAAAAGAGCGGCTAAAGAAATAAAAGATGCCGAAAGCATTAAGGTCTTGGATATTTTCGCCGGCACAGGCTGTCTTGGCATATTTATTTTAAAAAATACAAAAAGTTCAGTTGATTTTCTGGATATTGATTCCGAAGCGATCGCCGAGATAAAGATAAATCTTTCTTTGAATAAGATTCCGAAAGAGAAGTATAGAATTTGGCGTTCTGATATGTTTGGGAAAGTCGGAAAAAAGAAATATGATTTTATTTTCGCCAATCCTCCTTATGTTGCCACCAGTCGGATTAGAGAAGTGCAGAAAGAAGTCTTGGAGAGTGAGCCGCTGGCAGCGCTTTTTGGCGGTTTTGACGGCCTTGAAATAATTAGAGGGTTTTTAAAAGAAGTTGGCCGGCACTTATCTTTAGAAGGTGTTCTTTTTCTTGAATTCGATCCTTTGCAGAAAAAAGAAATAAAAAATATTTTGGCAAAAGAAGGTCTTAAGACTCGCTTTTTTAAGGATCAGTTTGGCAAAGAGCGTTGGTTAAAGGCGACCAAACTGATTTGACTAAAGCATAAAAACGTGTTATTTTAAGAGAAATGGTGACCGAGGAGACAATTGCTTCCAAAGTAAAAAAATTTTTCTTCGCTTGCGAAGAAAATAATTATCAGCCTTTTATTTACAAAGGAAATTTTTTCTTTTTTTTAATTTTTTCACTTATCTGCCTAAGAGCTTTTGCCCTTCCCCTTTATTTTTATTTTCCTCGAACAATCTTTTTCGCCGACATGACGGCGACAGAAGTTATCAATCTTCTGAATTCAGAGAGAAAAGAGCTTGGCCTTAATCCTTTACAGATAAATTCTAAATTAAACGAAGCCGCCATCCTCAAGGCAAAAGATATGATGGCTAAAGATTATTTTAGTCATACTAGTCCTAGCGGTGTTTCGCCTTGGGAATGGATAAGGAGAGCGGGTTATCAATATACGGTTGCCGGCGAAAATTTAGCCATAGGTTTTTTGGATTCCACTGAAGTTCATCAGGCCTGGAATGATTCTTCTTCTCACCGGCAGAATCTTTTGGATAAGAGATTTGAAGAAGTGGGAGTCGCAGTCTTGACTGGAGATTTCGCTGGTAACGAGACAACGATCGTCGTGGAACTTTTTGGGACGCCCCTTGGAGGATTGAATTTTATAGGAGGCGATTCTTCTTCTCCAGAAGAAGCAGAAAAAACATCTCAAATAAATGAGTTAGGCGAAGAAAAATTAGTAGGAGGAGAATCGTCCAGCGAATCAACAATGGCTGGAGCCTTGACGAAAGAACAAAGTCAAGAAGAAAAAAAAGAGTCCATCTTGCAAGGAAATTTTTGGCAGTTTTTCGTGAAAAAATACGATCTTATTATTCAGGACAACATTTTGATTTTGGCACTCTTTTTTCTTCTGATTTTTCTCTTGAATTTTTTTATTATTTCTCGGACCTTTATTTTAGGAAGATCGGGAATTAATTTTTTGAAGATGTGGGGGCCAAAAATCGCGGCCATCGTTATTCTCTTTTTACTTGGCTTGGCTGATAAAACATTTTTTCTTAAAATCCTTCCTCATAATTTGAGAATTTGATTATGGAAGAATCTTTTTGGAAAAAAGAGATAGGCAACTCCTTAGCTTTATTTATTTTGATTTTTTGCGCTGTTTTTGCCGGGGTAACGATTATTGATGCCTCAAAAAAAATCAATCGAGGAAATTTTTTATTTTTGAATTTTAGAGAAAGCGGCCTGGAAAGATGCGTTAAGGTGGAAGAGGATGACAGCATTTCTATCGCAAAGCTTAACATCAGCGCCCCTCTTGTTTTTCCTGATGAGTCTGAAGCTCCGGGATTTGCCCAGAGCCTGAAACAAGGGGTGGTTCATTACCCGGGCTCAAGCTTGCCGGGAGAAGATGGCGAAACGATATTCTTAGGCCATAGTGCGCCTCTTGGCTGGCCAAAGCTTAACTATGATTGGGTTTTTTCCGACCTTAATCAGCTGGAGAAGGGAGATGAGATTTGGCTTTCTTATAATGGTTGTCGTTATTCATATAAAGTAATAGGAAAATATTTCTTGGAAAAAGGAGAGAACTTGCCTGAAGATTTAGCCGCCAGTAATCGTAACATTTTGGTTTTGATTAGTTGCTGGCCGCCGGGAAAGAACTTAAGACGGATTGCGGTTGTCTCCAGCTTGACACCTTTTTAATTTTATGTTAATATAGTATTAACAATAAAGGAGGAGGGTATTGCCCTCCTTTTGCTAATACAATCTAATATAATTATGAATAATAATTTTTTTGCTATGAAAAATCTTTCAAGACCAGCTGTCTTTGTTTTTTTGTTTTTTGTTTTTTTAGTAATCCCTCTAATGATTATCCAGGCGTGCAGTCCGCCTAGCGTTGACATTAAGGCCAATGGTTCGGATGGCCCGGTGACGATTAACTACAATACGGCTGTCAACCTTACTTGGACCTCGGAAAACGCAACAACTTGCACTGCCTCTTTAGATTGGTCAGGGACAAAGGCGGTTTCCGGTTCACAGACAACTGGAAATCTTACGGCTAGCAAAACTTATAAAATTACTTGTACGGGAGCAGAGGGGACAGTTTCTGACAGCGTTACGATTAATGTCAACGCTGCGCCAGCTCCGACAGTTGACATCAAGGCTAATAATTCAGATGGGCCAATAAACATCGGCTATAACAATTCTGCCAATCTTACCTGGACTTCAACCAATGCTACCACTTGTAGCGCTTCTAATGACTGGTCTGGGACAAAAGCCACTTCTGGTTCAGAAAGCACTGGCAATTTAATAAGCACAAAGACTTACGTCATTACTTGTACCGGTGCTGGCGG
>Ga0315274_10002703_pt1 | contig 26585 bp, 23 predicted proteins | sample YL17G02_20_MG_FD_203700 | JGI IMG/M metagenome (GOLD analysis project Ga0315274, IMG submission 203700) | Sediment microbial communities from Yellowstone Lake, YNP, Wyoming, USA - YL17G02_20 | ecosystem: Environmental > Aquatic > Freshwater > Lake > Sediment | place: USA: Wyoming | collected...
TGGCGGCCGAGGCGGGCGTCGTCGAGAAGAGCGGCGCGTGGTTCTCGTTCGGCCAGGTCCGGATCGGCCAGGGACGCGAGGCGTCCGTCCGCTTCCTCGAAGAGAACCCGGACCTCGCCCGGGAGATCCGCGAGAAGGTCCTGGCACTGAAGAGCGTGTCGGAGGTCGGCGGCGGGGCGGGCGACGACGCCCCGGCCGACGTCGCTGCGGACGCGTAGCACGATAGTGTGATGGAACCGCAAAGAACGCAAAGAGCGCAAAGGGAGACGGAGTTAGAGACAAGGCAACGGCGCCAAGGAAACACAAGGATATAGTGTGAAGACCAAAGTTTCTCTCCTCAGATCGCCTTTCTTTGCGCTCTTTGCGGTTAGAGGCAGTCCCATACGCCTACCTGGGCGGCGTGCGGGAGGGAAGGCCATGCGCCTGAAACGCTTGGGTCTGATGGTAGCGGCGGTGCTGGCGGCGTCCTCGGCGGCCGGGGCGGCCGCGACGCCCGAGAAGCCGCCGCGCCTCGATCCCCTGGCCGTCGCCAAGTCGGTCGAGGCCGCCACCGAGGACGCCGCCGACCGGGTCGCCCCGGCCGTCGTCAACATCCTGGTCGTCCACGAGTCGGGCGGGCCGGGGGCGGGCCCGGAGGGCGGCCTGCGCATCCCGGACAACCTGCCCGACGAACTGCGGGAGCGCCTGCGCGACTACTTCGAGCGCCAGTGGCGCGACGCCCCCGAGAGCCCCTTCCGCACCCAGGGCAACGGCTCCGGCGTCCTCATCTCCGACGACGGGTTCATCCTGACGAGCGAGCACGTCGTGCGCGACGCGACCACGATCGAGGTGACCTTGGCCAGCCGCAAGAAGTACCCCGCCAAGATCGTCGGCTCGGACCCGCGGCGCGACCTGGCGGTGATCAAGGTCGAGGCGACGGGCCTGCCGGTGGCGCGGCTGGGCGACGCGGCCCGGCTGCGGCGCGGCCAGTTCGTGCTGGCGCTGGGGAGCCCGTTCGGGTTCGGGCGCGACGGCCAGGCCAGCCTCTCGTTCGGCATCGTCAGCGGCACCGGCCGCGCCATCCCCTCCATCGGCCGCGAACTCGACCGCTATTACGGGAACCTGATCCAGACCGACGCCGCCGTCAACCCCGGCAACTCGGGCGGGCCCCTGGTCACCCTCGACGGCGAGGTCGTCGGCGTCAATGCGGTCATCTCCAGCCGCGACGGCGCGAGCGACGGCGTCGGCTTCGCCGTCCCGATCGACGCCCGGACGCGCCAGATCATCGAGCGCCTGAAGCGCGGCGAGCAGATCGAGTACGGGTATCTGGGCGTCGAGATCCAGGAGGTGACGGCCGAGGAGACCGTCCGGACGGGCGCCGAGCCGGGCCTGGGGGCCTACGTCGTCACCGTCCTGCCGGACACGCCCGCCGCCAAGGCGGGCCTCGCGCCGGGCGACGTGATCCTCCGGGTCGGCGACGCGCCGGTCCACGGGCCGGACGACGTCATCCAGGTCGTCCAGGCGACGCCCGTCGGTCAGGACCTCGCCCTGACGGTCCTGCGCGGCGGGAAGGAACGCCAGATGAAAGTGGGCGTGGCGCGGCGGCCGGTGCCGGAGGCGCTGGCGGCCGAACGCATGGGCCTTCGCGGCTGGGTGTGGCGCGGCATGCGCGTCGAGCCCCTGACCCAGGAACTGCGGGAACAGGCGGACCTGAAGAGCGAGCAGGAGGGCGTGTTCGTCCGCGAGGTCCGCGACGCCTCGCCCGCCGCCGAGGCCGGCATCACGCCGGGCATGGTCCTCGACCAGGTGGGCGAGAAGAAGGTCGCCTCCGTGGCCGAGTTCCATGCGGCCGCGGCGGGCGCCGAGGGGCCCGTCATGGTCCACGTCGTCGGCGGAGGCATCAAGGTCGTCCAGCCCCCGGGCGGCACGAAGGAAACGCCCAAGCCGCCGCAGGAGCCCGAGAAGCAGGAGAAGCCCGAGAAGCCGGCGAAGGAAGACTGACGCCCGGGCGGCCGGGCGCTGTTTGACCGGGTGCGTCAGAAAGGATAGACTCACGAGGAGTCTTGGCAGAGGGAGACGGCCATGGCGGACGCAGAGGCGATCCGGGAGGGCGTGAAGCGTCTTCTGCGGGCCGCGCCGGGCGCCCGGGTGATCCTCTTCGGCTCGCAGGCGCGGGGGGATGCGGACGCCCGCAGCGACGTGGATTTCCTCGTGGTCGAACCCCAGGTGGGGAGCCGCTTGGCCGAGATGGTGCGCCTGATGGAGGTGCTCCGGCCGCTCGGCATGGCCGCCGACGTGCTCGTGGTCAGCGAAGAGCAGTTCCAGTACTGGCGGGACACGCCGAACACGCTCGTCTACCGGGCCTTGAAGGAGGGCAAGGTCTATGAGACGGTCGCATGAGCACGCCCTTCTGCTCCTTCAGAAGGCGCGGGGCGACGTGCAGGTGCTGGAGCGTGTCGTTCAGGACGCGGGCGTTCCGGACTGGGCGGTGGGGTTTCACGCCCAGCAGGCGGCCGAGAAGGCAATCAAGGCGGTCCTCTCGAATCAGGGGGTCGAATACCCGCGGACACACAACCTTGCCGCGCTTCTCGACCAAGTCCGCCGCAGCGGGCTGGCCTTGCCCCCGGACGCCGAGGACCTCCCGCGACTGACGCCCTTCGGCACGCTCCTGCGGTACGAGGACGAGGCGGGCATGGGACCGTCGGAGGCCCTGGACCGCGGCCCGACCGCCGAGTGGGTTCACAGGACGATGGCCTGGGCCGAATCGCTTGTCGGCGGCCGGGAGGGGGCATCGGCCTGAGCAAGACGCCGGCCCGGCCGCGAGCGGAAGGGGAGCACCCGCTTGCACGGCGCGGGGCGGGCGGTAGACTAGGCGGAGTCTCTGGCAAGCGGCGCCGGGCAGGCGCCGCGGAGGGAGTCCGGTGATCACGCGTCGCGAGTTCCTGGCTGCCGCGGGCGCTGCCGCCTTGGCGGCCCCCGTCGGAGGCTGCGCCGGCCAGGCCAGGCCCGGGACGCTCGGCAAGGAAGGGAGTCCGAAAACCATGGCGAAACTCTCGATCGGCGTCAACATGGAGTTCGTGCGGCACGAGGACAAGTCCTTCGAGTGGGGTGTCGCGAAGGCGGCCGAACTCGGCTACGACTGCGTCGAGCCCATGGTCCACCTGGGCCGCGAACTCCTCTCCGAGGCGGGCTACTTCCACAGCGTCTCCATGATGGACGACCCGCTGCGCGTCCGCCGCGCCTGCGAGAAGGCCGGCATCCGCGTCTCCGGCCTGTCGGCCCACTGTCCCCTGTGCAAGCCCGAGATCAGCACGGAGTACCTGAAGCAGGCCGCCCGGTTCGCGGCCGAGTGCGGGGCGCCGGTCATCAACACCGACGAGGGTCCGAAGCCCAAGTGGACCACCGAGGCCGAGGACCACGTCCTCATGCGCTACGTCCTCCAGGAGGCGGCGGCGGTCGCGGAGCCGCGCGGCATCCTCATCGGCCTGGAGCCGCACCAGCAGTACTCCAAGACGCCCGACGGCCTCGACCGCATCTGGGGCCTCGTGAAGAGCCCCGCCATCGGCATCAACTTCGACACGGGCAACAGTTACCTGTGCGGGCACGACCCGTACGCGTGGCTGGAACGGGTCCTCGACCGGCTGGTCCACCTCCACGCCAAGGACATAGCCGAGAAGCAGTCGGCGGACGAGCGCGGCAAGGTGACGGGCACCCCCGTGGGCTGCGCGTGCGGCGAGGGCGTCATCGACTGGAAGCGGGTCATCGCCATCTGCCGCAAGGCCAAGCGGGACATCACCCTGTCGGTCGAGTGCGGGACGGTGGCCCAGGCGGCCACCAGCGTCAAGCACCTGCGGTCGCTCCTGTGACGGGCGTGAGGCCCCTTTTGCCGGCCGTTGCAGGCCATGGCGTGCCACGGTCCTGCCTGTGCCGGTGCTGTCCGCCACGGGGGCCGGGCCCGGTTTTTGGTTGACCGCGAGGGGCGGCGCCGGTAGGATTCCGGCCTTTCGTGCCGCGGCCGCGGAGGCGTGGGCGCGGCACGGTCGTTTGAGCGCGGCGCGGGACGGGGCGGCGGGCACGAGGAGGGATTCATGCAGGCACCCAAAAGGCGGACGAGCAAGACGCGGAAGCGCAAACGCCGGTCGCACCATGCGCTAAGTCCCGTCCAGACCGTGGTCTGCAAGCATTGCGGACACGCGAGGCTGCCGCATGCGGCATGCCCGAACTGCGGCCAGTATCGGGGCCGGGTGATCCTCGTGATCGAGGAGGAGTAGGCGGTGCGCCTGGCGATCGACGCCATGGGCGGCGATTACGCGCCCCACGAGTTGGTGCTGGGGGCCGTCGCGGCCCGCGACCTCCTGCCCGAGGACGAGATCGTCCTGGTGGGCGACGAGGCCGCCATCCGCGCGGAACTCAAGAGCGCCGGCGCCAGGGACGGCGACGAGCGGCTCCGCATCGTCCACACGACCCAGACGGTCGGCATGGCCGAGCCCCCCGTCGAAGCCATCCGCCGCAAACCCGATTCGTCGATGCGGCGGTCGGTGGAACTCATGGCCGCCGGCCAGGCCGACGCCGTCGTCAACGCCGGCAACACGGGGGCCTTCGTCGCCGCCTGCTACATGGTGATGAAGCGCCTGCCCGGCATCCGCCGCCCGGGCATCAGCGTCGTCTTCCCGACGTTCCACGGGCCGGTGGTGCTGATCGACGTCGGGGCGAACGTCGATTGCCGCCCGGTCCACCTGCTCCAGTACAGCCTGATGGCCGACCTCTACGCCCGCAAGGTCATCGGCATCGGGAAGCCGCGCGTCGGCATCCTCAGCATCGGCGAGGAGAGCGAGAAGGGGAACGAACTCGTCCGCGAGGCGGGCTACCTGCTGGTACGGTCGCACCTGAACTTCTGCGGCAACGCCGAGGGGCGCGACCTCTTCAACGGCCGCTTTGACGTCGTCGTGTGCGACGGCTTCGTCGGGAACATCGTCCTGAAGTGCGTCGAGGGCCTGGTGGGCAACATGTTCCAGGTCATCATGCAGGAGGCGAGAAGTCTGGAGCCTGCCGCTTTGGCCGGCCTGATGCCCGTCCTGAAGGAACTCCAGCGGCGCCACGACGCCGAGGAGTACGGCGGGGCGCCGCTGCTGGGCGTCGACGGCATCGCCGTCATCTGCCACGGGAACGCCCGGGCCCGCGCGATCACCAACGCCTTCCGGGCCGCCGCCGCCTGCGCCCGCACCCAGGTCAACCGCCTGATCGTCGAAGCCGTGGCCCAGATTGGGGAACCCGCCGCGTGAAGCCTCCCGCAAGCGCCAAGATCGCCGGCACGGGGATGTACGTGCCCGAGCAGATCATGACGAACGAGGACTTCGCGCGGATCGTCCACACGAACGACGAGTGGATCGTCCAGCGCACGGGCATGAAGGAGCGCCACATCGCCGAGCCCGGCCAGGCCACGAGCGACCTGGCCGTTGCGGCCGCCGAGCAGGCCCTGCGGGCCGCACGCCTCGAACCCGACCAGGTCGACCTCATCATCTGCGCCACGATCACCGCCGACAACACCCTGCCCGCGACCGCCTGCTGGATCCAGCACCGCCTGGGCTGCTCGCACGCGGGCGGGTTCGACCTGACGGCCGCGTGCAGCGGCCACATCTACGGCCTGGCCCAGGCCCGGGCCGCCATCCTCTCGGGGCAGGCCCGCAACGTCCTGGTGATCAGCGCCGAGGTCCTGTCGAGCATCACCGACTACACGGACCGCTCGACGTGCGTCCTGTTTGGCGACGGGGCGGGGGCGGCTGTTGTGCAGGCCTCCGACGAGCCGGGCGTCGGCATCCTCCACACGCGGACCTACTGCGACGGCTCGGGCGGCGATCTGATGCTCCTGCCGGCGGGCGGGTCGCGACGGCCGCCCTCCCACGAGACCGTGGACCGGCGCCTGCACTACATGCAGATCCGCGGCCGCGAGGTCTTCCGCTTCGCCGTCGAGAAGATGGAGGAACTGATCGACCAGTGCATGAAGGCGTGCGGCCTGACGGTCGACGGCGTCCGCCTGGTCATCCCCCACCAGGTCAACACGCGGATCATCGACGCCGCCACCAGCCGCATGGGCTTCCCCCCCGAAAAGGTCTTCCTCAACATCCACAAGTACGGGAACACCGGCGGGGCGAGCGTGGCGATGGCCCATCACGAGGCCCTGAGCGAGGGGCGGCTGAAGGCGGGCGACGTGGCCGTCCTCGTGGCCTTCGGCGGCGGCCTGACTTGGGCCGGGGCCGTCGTGAGACACTAGTGCCTGAGTTCCTGAGTGCCTGAGGAACGACAGGAAGCGCCACGATGAATCCGTGATGCCTGGGCCTGCCACGGTGCAGCCCGCAGGGCGAAGCCGGGTCCGCCAGGAGACCAACGCCCATGGGCAAGACGGCCCTGCTCTTCCCCGGCCAGGGGGCCCAGTTCGTCGGCATGGGGCGGGACGTGGCCGCCCGCTATCCCGAGGCCCAGGCCCTCTACGACCGGGCCGACGCCGTCCTGGGCTTCGGCCTGTCGGCGATCTGCTTCGAGGGGCCCGAGGACCGCCTGACCGCCACCGACGTGAGCCAGCCGGCGATCCTCGTGACGAGCCTGGCGGTCCTGGCGGCCCTTCGGACGACGCCGGCCGGGCAGGCCCTGCGGGTCGAGGCGGCGGCGGGCCTCAGCCTGGGCGAGTACACGGCCCTGGCGGCGGCCGGGGCCCTGGCCTTCGACGACGCCGTCCGCCTCACGCACCTTCGCGGCCGCCTGATGCAGGAGGCGTGCGACGCGGCGCCGGGCGGCATGGTGTCCCTGATCGGCGTGGACGAGGCCGGCGCGGAAAAGATTTGCGGGGCCGCGCAGGAGGCCGGTATAATCCGCCCCGCGAACTACAACTGCCCGGGCCAGGTGGTCGTGAGCGGCGTCCGGGCGGCCTGCGAGAAGGTCGTCGCGATTGCGGAGTCGATGGGCGCCCAGCGGGCGATCCCGCTGGCGGTGGCCGGCGGGTTCCACTCGCCCCTGATGACGCCGGCGCGGGAGCGGCTGGCCCCGGACCTGCGGGCCCTGCGCGTCCGAGAACTCGCGTTCCCCGTGGTTGCAAATGTCACGGGGGACTACTATAGTGGTGCCGCTTCGGCGGCGGACCTGCTGGCGCGGCAGGTGGACGGCCCCGTGCGGTGGCAGCAGGGGGTCGAGCGCCTGATCCGCGACGGGTTCGACCGGTTCGTCGAGGTGGGGCCGGGCCGGGTCCTCATCGGCCTGCTCAAGCGGATCGACCGGCGGCTGGCCAAGGCGGCCGCGGCCGTCGGGACGGTGGAGGACATCGAGGCGTTCGGCAAGGGAGGCGAGGGATGAGGTTTCAGGGCAAGACGGCGATCGTGACCGGCGGCGCGCGGGGCATCGGCCTGGAGGTCGCCCGGCAACTGGCCGCCGGCGGCGCCACGGTCGTCCTCGTGGACGTCCTGGCCGACGCCCTGAAGGCCGCCGCCGACGCCCTGGCTGCGGGCGGCACGCGGGTCCTCACCTACGTCGTCGATGTGACGAACGAAGAGGCCGTCGAGAAGATGATCGACGAGGTCGCCGAGCAGTGCGGCTCGATCGACATCCTCGTCAACAACGCCGGCATCACGCGGGACGACCTCCTCCTCCGCATGGAGGCGGCGCAGTGGGACCTGGTGATGGCCGTCAACCTGAAAGGGACCTTCCTCCTGACGAAGCACGCCTGCCGGTACATGGTGCGGCAGAAGGGCGGCAGCATCGTCAACATGGCGAGCGTCTCGGGCCTGGTGGGGAACCCCGGCCAGGCCAATTACTCGGCGTCGAAGGCGGGGGTGGTCGGCTTCACGCGGACGGTGGCGCGGGAACTGGCGCGCAAGAACGTCCGGTGCAACGCCGTCGCGCCGGGCTTTATCGACACGGACATGACGCAGGTGCTGCCGGAGAAGGCCAAGGAGATGGCGCTGGCGGCGATTCCGATGAAGCGGATGGGCGCGGCGGCCGACGTCGCCCACGCCGTCTGCTTCCTCGCGAGCGACGAGGCGTCCTACGTCACGGGCCATGTCCTGCCCGTGGACGGGGGCATGGCGCCGTAGGCCTCGGCCGGCGGACCTGCCCTGCCTACCGGCAGGCAGGCTGCCGGCAGGCAGGTGACAAGACGATCCAAGGGACCGGGAACCTGCCTGCCGGTAGGCAGGACCGAAGTGGGGAGGACGCTCCGTGGCGACCGTTCAGGAACGCGTGATCGAGATCGTGGCCGAGCAGATGGGGGTGGACAAGTCGCAGATCAGCGGCGAGACCTCGTTCGTCAACGATCTGGGAGCCGACTCGCTGGACACCGTCGAACTCGTCATGGAGTTCGAGGACGAGTTCGACATCAGCATCCCCGACGAGGATGCCGAGAAGATCCAGACCGTCGGCCAGGCGATTGCCTACGTGGAGGCGCACCTCTAAGCGATGGCAAGGCGCGTCGTGGTGACCGGCCTCGGCCTGGTCACCGCCCTGGGACAGGACGTGGGGGAGTTCTGGCGGCGGCTGCTGGCCGGCGAGTCGGGCGTCAGCCGCATCGAGGCGTTCGACGTCCAGGACTATACCGTCCGGATCGCGGGGGAGATCAAGGACTTCCGGCCCGAGGTGTACCTTGACACGCGCGAGGTCCGCCACCTCGACCGGTTCAGCCAGATGGCCGTCGTCGCCGCCATCCGCGCCGTCGAGGACTCGGGCCTGGACCTCAAGAACCTCCCCGACCCGTTCCGCGCCGGGGCCGTCGTCGGCAGCGGCATCGGCGGCCTGACGGAGTTCGAAGAGCAGCACACGCGCCTCCTCCAGAAGGGCCCGGGCCGCGTCTCGCCCTTCATGGTGCCGAAACTGATGATCAACGCGGCCGCGGGACACATCTCCATCTATTTCGGCATCCGCGGCCCAAACTCGGGCGTGGCCAACGCCTGCGCCAGCGCCAACAACGCGATCGGCCAGGCCTTCTGGATCATCCAGCGCGACGAGGCCGACGTGATGGTCACGGGCGGCTCGGAGGCCGCCGTCACGCCGATGGGCCTCTCGGGCTTCTGTGCCGCGCGGGCCCTCTCTACCCGCAACGACGACCCCGCCCGTGCCAGCCGCCCCTTCGACCGCGACCGCGACGGCTTCGTCCTCTCCGAGGGCGCGGGCATCATCGTCCTGGAGGAATACGAGCACGCTCGCCGGCGCGGCGCCCGGATCTACGCCGAGGTGATCGGCTTCGGCATGAGCGGCGACGGCCTGCACATCGTCCAGCCCGACCCGGAAGGGCGGGGCGCGGCCAGCGCCATGCGGGCCATGCTCAAGGATGCCGGCGGCGCCGACCCCGCGTCGGTCGATTACGTCAACGCCCACGGCACGGCCACCCAGTTGGGCGACGTCGCCGAGACGAAGGCCCTGAAGGCCGTCTTCGGCGACCACGCCCGGAAACTCGCGATCTCGAGCACCAAGTCGAGCCTGGGCCACCTGCTGGGCGCCTCGGGCGGGGTGGAGTTTGTCGCGACGGCCCTGGCCATCCGCGACCAGGTCGCCCCGCCGACGATCAACCTCGAGACGCCCGACCCCGCGTGCGACCTCGACTACGTGCCGCTCGTGCCGCGCGAGATGACCATCCGCCGCGCGGCCTCCAACTCGTTCGGCTTCGGCGGCCACAACGCCTCGCTCCTTCTCCAGAAGGTGTGAGCCGCCGTCCGCCTCCTCCTGCGCCTCGATCATCGTTCGCCCACGGGCGTGCTCCGCCGCTGCCCGACATTATGCATCGTCACGGCAACTGGCCGTCGGAGCGCCGGTTGTAGCGCGGGGGTTCATCCCTCGCGCCTTCTGCGCGGGGCATAAAGCCCCGCGCTACAGTGGCGGCAACTCCGGCGGCAGGCGGTACGTGCTCAGGAAGTACAGGGCCAGCAGGGCGTCGATGTGGAGGAGTTCGGGGTCGCTGACGGTGCCGGCCCGCTGGCGGACCTCGCGGGCGAACCAGAGGCCGATGCCGAGTTTGGCGTCCCGGGCGAAGGCGTACTCCAGCGCGACGTCGTCCGGGCACTCGCGGCGGATGGCGATCCGCACGAGTCGCAGGACGACGCCGTACAGGCCCTCGACGGCGCCGCGGTAGGCCTGGGCCTCCAGGCGGCCGCGGACCTGCTGGAGTTCGTCTTCCAGGGACGCGAGGACCTCGCGCTCGGGGCCTCGGCGCGGCAGGCCGCGCCCGAACGAGCGGACGGCCCGGCGGGCGCCGCGGAAGAGTTTCCCCAGGCGCGACCCCTGGCGGGCCGTCTCGATCGTCAGGTAGCCGTAGAACTCGCCCGGGCGGCCCAGCAGGTTGCCCATGGCGATGGCGAGTTGGCGGCGCAGGACGGCGTTGCGCGTCCGGTGCATCCGGGGCAAAATCTCCCAGGCGGCCTCGAGGATGCCGTGCTTGGAGACCGCCTCGGCCCCGCTCGCGACGACCTGCTCGGTGCCGCCGCCCCCGATGAGTTCCAGGAGGTGGTGGACCGACTCGCGGCCGCCGATGTCCCCGAGGGCGCGGGCGCAGGCGTCCTGGATCTCGGGCGAGGGGTTCGAGAGGGTCTCGATCAGGGCGGGGACCGCCCGCGGGTCGCCGATCCGGCCGAGGGCCTCGGCCGCCTCCGGCCGGATGGTCGACGCCGGGTCGCGCAGGTGCCGCACCAGGGCCTCGACGGCCGCCGCGGAGCCGATCCGCCCCAGCGCCCGGGCGGCCTCCTCGCGGACCTCGGCGTCCGGATCGTCCAGGCGGCCGATGACGTCCTCCACCTTCAGGGCGCCCGGGTCGTCGTCCAGCGTCCGCAGCGCCTTCAGAGCCGGCAGGGCGGTGTGGGGCCGGTCGATCCGGTCGAGGGCCTGGGCGCAGGCGTCGCGGACCTCGGGCAGCGGGTCGGCCAGTCCCTCGCGCAGGGCCGGGACGGCACGGGCGTCGCCGATCTGGCCCAGGGCCTGGGCCGCCTCGGGCCGGATGGTCGACTCCGGGTCTCGCAGGCGCTGGACCAGGGGATCGACGGCGTCGGCGGCCCCGATGCGGCCCAGGGCGCGGGCGGCCTCCTCGCGGACCTCCGGGTCCGGGTCATAGAGGCGCTCGGCGATGTCGGCGACGGCCAGGTGGCCGGACGCGCCCTCCAGGGCCCTCAGGGCCCGGACCGTCTTGTCGGACCGGGCGGCGCTGGCGATCGCCCCGAGGTTCAGGAACGTCCGGAAGATGCCGGGCGTGAAGAGGCGCGTGACGACGTAGCCCACCGGTTTCTCGCGGCCCTCGCGGATGCGGCCGAGGAGAACGACGCTCAGCGTCGACAGGACGAACGAGACCAGGGCCACGATGTGGAAACTCCCGATCGTGAACCCCTGCCACAGGTCCGCCTGGAAGCCGCGCAGGGCGTCGCTCAGGTATCCTCCCAGAAGGGACCCGCCCGAGGCGATGAGGGCGGCCGTCGCCATGTGCCACGAGATGTACGCGTTGCGGTTCTTCGCGGGCGTCAGGGTGAGCATCAACTGGGCCGAGCCGTCCCAGAAGGCCGAGGCCAGCAGGCCGGTCACCAGCGCGGTGCCGACGAGGATGTAGGGGTAATTCGTCTGGTTCATGAAGAAGAGGCCCACCCAGGAGATGATGGGGTGGACGGCCCCGAGGAGGGTGGTGGGCTTGCGGCCGAAGCGGTCCATGACGATGCCCCACTGGGTGCCCGTCAGGATCATGACCGTCAGGACGATGGCGGCGTTGATGCCCAGCCAGGTCATCGGCGCGCCGAGGCCGCCCTTCGCCGGCTCGGCCGTCAGGTACGGCGCGACGAACGGCCCGAGGACGCTCGTCGAGAACGACCACGCGCCGATGGCGAGCGAGAAGGAGAGGAAGTTGCGGTTTCGCAGGGGCTCGGTGAACTCGCGCCAGCCGATGCGCGGCACGTCGCGTTCCTTGGCGGGCTCGGGGATGAGGGCGTGGATCGCGATGTCCAGGACGCCCACCAGCCCCCCCAGCGCGAAGACGGCGGCGTAGACATAGAAGATGTTCACGACCTTGATGTGGTCCAGGGCCAGCGTGACGCCGAAGAACCACGCCATGTTGACCAGGCGCACGATGGTCGCCCGGCGACCGAAGAACCTCCCGCGGACGTTCTCCGGCACCAGGTCGGCCATCCACGACCACCAGCCCGAGGCCGTCGAGGTCGACAGGACCCAGGCGACGACCATCGCCCCGGCGATGACCTTGGCGCCGAGGTCCTTGTCGGCGTCCGCGCGGGCGGCGTAGATGGCCACGCCCGCCAGGACGAACCCGAGGAGGCGGCTCAGGATCTGGGCGGCCACCCAGACGCCCTTGCGCGTCCGGACGCGGTTGTAGATGAAGATGGCCCCCAGGTGACAGACCGACGAGAGCTGCACCAGGGCCACCAGCCACCCGAGTTCGCTCCCCGACGCCCCGAGGTTGTTCTTGTAGAAGACCGTGAGGATCTGCTGCGGCGAGCAGACGGTGAACCAGGCCGCGCCCATGATGCCGACGGCGATGTTGAGGTTCATCGCCCGCCGCAGCCGCGTGGGCGTGATCGGACGGCCGCGCGTGTCGAGCGGCACGGCGGCGGCGGGGTTCAGGGGTCCGTCCGTCATGGTCGGGAAGCGATCCTTCGGGCCAGCGCGAGGGCCTCCTGGCGGCTGGTCGCGCGGCCTTCGAGTTGGGCGTCGTACACGGCGTCCAGGATGTCGCGGAAGGCGGGCCCCGGCGCGAGGCCGTCGGCGATGAGGTCGTCGCCCGTCAGGAGGGGCGCCGGGCGGACCTCCTCGCGCCCCAGGGCCCGGTAACGGCGCATGAGGTCGTCGTACGGCTCCGCCGTGCCGCCGGAGGCCAGGCAGTCGGCCCGCCAGAGTTCGGCCAGTTCCTCGAAGGCCTCGTCGGCCATGAGGCGCTTCAGGCGGGCCTCGCGCATCTGGCCGGCGTGCATGAGTTTCATGTGCTGCCGCACGAGGAACGCGACCCGCCGGGCCACCAGCGCGCTGGTGCGCAGTCGCCCGCAGACGGCCCGGGCCGCCGCCTCGCCCAGCCGCTCGTGGCCGTAGAAGGTCATCCGCCCGTCGCGGACCTTGAAGGCCTCGCGCTTGCCGACGTCGTGGAGGAGGGCGGCCAGGGCGAGTTCGAACGTCGGCTCGCGCAGTTTCTCGACGGCTAGGAGCGTGTGCGTGAAGACGTCGCCCTCCGGATGGACCGTCGGGCCCTGCGCCACGCCGCGCAGGGCCTCGACCTCCGGAAGAAGGACCGCGAGGAGTCCCAGGTCGGCCGCCGCGTCCAGGCCCCGCCGCCGGCCCGGCATCGGGGCCGTGAGCAGCCGCGCGAGTTCCTCGCGGACCCGCTCGCCGCTCACCGAGGCGATGCGGGGGGCGAGGTCGCGCACGGCGTCGGCCGTCGCCGGCTCGAGGAGGAAATCGAGTTCCGCGACGAACCGGACCGCGCGGAGCATCCGCAGGTGGTCCTCGGCGAAGCGGGCCCGGGGGTCGCCGATCGCCCGGATGACCCGCGCCTCCAGGTCGGCCTGGCCGCCGACGTAGTCGAGGATCTGGCCCTCCCCGCCGCCCGCGGGGTCGAGGAACATGCCGTTGATCGTGAAGTCGCGCCGCAGCGCGTCCTCCCGCGCGTCGGTGAAGATGACCCGGTCGGGCCGGCGGCCGTCCGTGTAGCCCGCCTCGCGACGGAAGGTGGCAACCTCGACCCGCGCGGCCCCCTCGACGACGACCACGACGCCGAAGGCCGCGCCGATCCGGAGGGCCTTCGGGAAGAGGGCCGCCACGGCGTCGGGGGTGGCGCTCGTGGCGATGTCGTAGTCCTTGGGCATGCGGTCGAGGAGGACGTCGCGCACGCAGCCCCCGGCCAGCAGGGCCTGGTGCCCGGCGGCCCGCAGGCGCCCTGCGATGGCCTCGGCCAGTTGTCGGTCGGTCGTCATCGTGGATGCTGAATGTGTGCTTCCAGGGGGAGCATTATAGCGTCGGACGGGGTCCGGGTCACGCCTTTGCGCCGTCCGTGCGTTCGACAGGCGTTATCTGACCGCAAAGAGCGCGAAGAGCGCAAAGGGAGGCTGGTAGTCCTTCAGCCTTTAATTTGTGGGTACAGCCTTTTCAGTTTGATGCGTGCGTCGGCGGTGGTGAACTGCCAGTCCACGGGCCGGGCTGCGGCGTTGCGAGGTTGCTGCCAGGCATCGGCTTCTTGTTGCAGCGTCTGGGGGTCGGCGATGCGCTGGCAGAGGCACTGGCGGGAGAAAACCGCCAACTCGATCTCGGCCACGTTGAGCCAGCTGCCGTGCTTGGGCGTGTGATGAATATCGAGACGCCTGGCCAGGCGTCGGGCCTCGGTCGGGTCGAACGCCTCGTACAGGGACGCCAACTCGTGCGTGTTGAGATTGTCCATGACCAGCCGGACGCCCTGGGCATCGGGATACTGCTCGTCGAGCAGCCACTTGACCTGATGCGCCCAGTCCTGCCGGGTTCGCCGCGCCGTGACGCTCACCTGTCGCCAGCCCTGCAAGGGTTCGGTGAACAGAAACACGTTGGCCGTCCCGCGCCGCTCGTACTCGAAGTCGTAGCACGCCGGTCGCCCCGGAGCGGGCGGGATCGGCACGCGGGTCTCGGCCACCAACTGTTTGCTGGTCTCGTCCATACACACCACCGGCCAGGGCGGGTCGTAGGCCAGACAATACAAGTCCAGCACGTCCTCCATGGCGCAGACGAACGCGGCATCCTGCTGGGGCGGTATGCACCAGCACTGCCTCATGTGTGGTTTCAGCGTGTTTTTTTTAGCGTCTGCCGCACCGTCTCGTGCGACAGGCTCTCGACGACCCGGAGTTCGACCATCTTGTCCGCCAACAGATGGAGCGTCCACCGGGCCCGCCCTGCGGGCGGTCGGCCGCAGGCCAGGGCGATGAGCCGCGCTTCCTGGCGCCCGTCGAGTCGGCGCTGGCGGGGCGGCGTGTCCCTCTTCTTGCGGTTCAGGGCCGCCTCCAGACCCTGCTCCACGAACCGCTGCCGGATGCCGACGACGGAGTTCGGGTGCAAGTCGAGTGCCTCCGCGATCTTGGCGTCGGTCCATCCCGGCCCGCCGGGCGCCGCATCGGCCTTCAGAAGCACCCGGGCGTGGAGCAACTTCCGCGCCGCGGCCTTGCCGACGGAAACCAGTCTCGTCAGGTCGGCCCGTTCCGTTTCCTCCAACCGCACGATATACTTCTTGTTCATGCCTCACCTCCCTCGCTCCCCTCGGCACCCGGCGTGCCTTGAGGAAGTTATCGGCAAGATGAGGCAACTTACATCATTAAGGCTGAAGGACTACTGGTGACAGAAAAACGTAGCGCGGGGCCCTATGCCCCGCGCGGGTGTGCGGCGCGGGGGATAAACCCCCACGCTGCGGGCATGGCGGGCCGATGAGCGGTTGCGGACGGGGCCGGGCTGTTGTTTCCCTTCTTCTCCTCCCGGATCTCTCTTTGCGCTCTTTGCGTCCTTTGCGGTTGAAGCAGGGCGTCAGGCCGCCTTGCGGGAGCCTTCGACCGGGTGGGCGGTCTCGCGCTCCTGTTTCGGGCGGAACCAGTTGGCGATCAGGGGCTCGACGATCGCCAGGGCGAGGCACAGGATGAGGAAGTACTGCCAGAGTTCGCGGTGGCTCGTGTCCTTGAACCGCGAGACGAGGTCGGCCAGGCTGGCGGCCACGTGGGTCTCGCGGGCGCCGATGTCGCGGCGGAGGACGTCGTCGGCGACCTCGGCCAGGTCCGACTCGGTCCCGTCGGGGTTCGTGCAGAAAAGGCCCGCCAGGTCGGCGTGCTGGGGGACGCGCCAGGTGTAGTAGCCGAGGTTCCAGGTCTTCTCGAACCTGAGGACGTTCCGCCCCTCGCCGGCCTGAGTCTCGCGCTGCTCGGAGACGGTCTCGCCCGCGGGCCCGAGGGGGCCGGTGACCTCGGCGGTGGCGACGGCGGCGAGGCCGGGGTAGAAGTTCGCCTCGAACGGCTGCCCGGCCAGCAGGTTCAGCCGCTGGGCCTGGCCGCGCGCCGCCAGGTGGACGATCCGCATCATGAGCGGCATGAACAGGTTCTGGACGGGCAGGTTGGTCCAGTCGCGGTTCGCGGTGGTGGTGAAGAGGAGCACATGCCCCGCGCCGAACGCCTTGTGGAGGAGCAGGGGGTCGCCGCCCGAGAGCCGCGCCAGGACCGAGTCGGGCTGGACCCCCTCGGCGGCGAAGTACTCGTAGACGAGGATGTCCTGGTAGATGTCGGCCGAGTCGACGAGGTCCTGGAGGTAGGGCGAGCGGCCCTGGACCTGGGTGACCTTCTCGACGGTGGTCTTGAGGACGGCGTCGCCGACGCGCTCCTTCAGGCGCGCGGGCAGCAGGCCCCCCGCGCGGCCGACCTGGTCCATGAAGAGTTGGTTATACTTGTCCGCCGGCACCTCGGCGCCGAGGAAGACGACGAGCGTCCGCCCCGCGGCGACGTAGTCGCCCAGGGCCCGGACGGCCTCGGGCGCGAGCGCCCCCACGTTGTTCAGGAAGACGGCGTCGTACTTCTGCAGGGCCTTCGGGTCCAGCGCGCCGGCCAGCGTCTCGACGGGCCGGATCGCCCACGCCAGCGACGGGTCGCCGCCCGCCGGGTCCAGCGCCGTCATCAGGTAGTAGTCGGCGTCCTGGAAGGGGATGTCGGCCTGGCCCTGCTTCACGACGAGGACGGGGATGCGGTCGGCGATCTGGAGGGCCACCCGGCAGGCATTGTCGGTCCCCAGGGCGTCGGTCCCCTCGAACTGCACGAGGATCCGGTGGGGCCCGGGCTGCTCGAAGACGTGCGTCATCGGGACGACCTTGGTCGAGCCGGGCGTCCCGGCGGCCGTGAGTTCAACGGGCTGCTTCTGGCGCGGCTGGGCGAAGTCGTCCGCGAACAGGAGGAGGTTCCGCTTCTCCGGGGCGGGCGTGCCGCTCTGGACGGTGACGTTGAGGCGGATGGGCAGGCCGACGACGCGGCTCTTGGAGACGAGGTCGGCGCCGACGATGGCGACGTTGGTGAAGGACGGCTCGGTCGGCCGGATGACGGCCACGGGGATGTCGGGGTGCTTGCGGGGCTCCGGGAGTTCCTCGAGGCCGCGCCACGAGAGAACCTGGCGGTCAGTGAGGACCCAGAGGCGTTTCTCGGCCGCCTGGGTCGCGTCGAGGAGGGCGTAGGCCTTCTTGAGGGCGCCGGCGAGGTCGGCGCGGCCGGCGGAGACCTGGGCGCGTTCGATGTCGCTGAAGAGTTTGGCCCGGTCGGCGCCCAGGCGGTCGGGCACGGGCAGCGCGCCGGGGTTCGTCAGCAGGACGGCCGCCTGGGCCGGCCGCCACGGGCTTTCGAGGATCGCGCGGGCCTCGGCCTTGGCCTTGCCGAAGCGGTTCTCGCCCGCGCTCTGGAGGCCCATGGAGTAGGAGTTGTCGAGGACCAGGACGGCCGCGCCCACCTTCTCGCTCTCCAGCAGGCCGAACCGCTCCGAGAGGAACGGCCGCGCCAGCGCGAAGGCCAGCAGGGCAAACAGGAGCATCCGGAGGATCATCAGCAGCAGGTTCTCGATCCGCCGGCGGCGGGCCGTCTTCTCCGACGCGCTCTTCAGGAACCGCAGGGTCGGGAACGGTACCTCGGGGGCCCGCGAGGTGTGGATCATGTGGATCACGAGGGGGATGGCGGCCGCCGCCGCCCCCGCCCCGAGCCACAGCCACCACAATTGGGTCACGAAACTCATGCGCTCACCGCACCCGCTGCCGCCGCGCCAGGTACGACCTCAGGAGGAAGCCGTACGGGACGCTCGTGTCCGTCAGGACGTACTCCGAGTCGGACTCGGAGCACGCCTTCTTGTGCCGGTCGATGAAGGCGCGGACCTCGGCCAGGTAGGTCTCGCGGACGGCCTTGGGGTCGATCTGGTACCGCTCGTCCGTCTCGAGGTCGACGAACTGGGTCAGTTTGGTGAAGGGGAACTCCAGTTCGGCCGCGTCGAAGATGTGGAACAGGATGACGCCGTGCCTCTTGTGCCGGAAGTGGCGCACGGCGCGGATGACCTCGGCCTCGTCGTCGTAGAGGTCGCTGAGGATGATGATCAGCCCCCGCCGCCGCACCATCTCCGCCAGGTCGTGGAACGGCTTGGCCAGGCGCGTGACCTGGTCGCCCTTGAGGTGCTCGAGGCGGCGGCACATCTCGTTGACGTGGGCGGGCGAGCCGCCGGGCGGCATGTGCAGGCGGATCTCGTGGTCGAACGCCACCAGCCCCACCGTGTCCTGCTGCCGCGTCATCAGGAACGCCAGCGTCGCCGCCAGGAACGAGGCGTACTCCAGTTTCGTCAGGCCCCGGCCGCTCGAGTAGTTCATCGACGCCGAGCAGTCCAGGAGGATGTGGCACCGCAGGTTCGTCTCCTGCTCGTACTGCTTGATGTAGAACCGGTCGGTCTTGGCGTAGGCGACCCAGTCCAGGTGCCGCAGTTCGTCGCCCGGCGTGTAGGGGCGATGCTCCGAGAACTCGACCGAGAAGCCGCGGTGAGGGCTGCGGTGGAGGCCCGAGATGAACCCCTCGACCGCCATCCGGGCCACCAGGTTGATGTTCCCCAGGCTCGCGAGGGTCTCGGGGTCGAGGTACCGGTATCGGCCCGGCGCGGTCTGCGTTTCAACTCGGGTCATGCGTCATCCGGTCTCGGGAGGCGTCTCGGGCGCCGCCTCGTGTTCCATCAGATATAACGTCGTGGTCCCGTAAGAGCGTTCGTCGAAAACCCGCCAGCGCGGCCACGGGGCGTCCATGGGCGTCCCGCGGCGGACGCGGACCATGGCGGCCGCCCGCGGCGCGACCGCCCCCAGGCCGTCCAGGGCCTCGGCCATGGCGGCCAGGCGCCGGCGCCCCGCCGGGTCCGCCGTCATCTTATACGGCGGGTCGACGAATACCAGCGTGTATTGATCCGGCGGGGAGGGCACGATCCAGCGGCCCGGCCTCAGGGCGTCGCCGCGGGCGACGCGGGTCCCGTCCAGGAGGCCGAGCGACCGGCGGTTGGCCTCGACCACCGCGAGGGCGGCCGGGTCGGCGTCGACGAACAGGCACGAGGCGGCCCCGCGGCTCATCGCCTCCAGGCCCAGGGCCCCGGAGCCGCAGAAGAGGTCCAGGGCGACAGCGCCGGGGACGTCGGCCGCCAGCAGGTTGAACAGGTTCTCGCGGACGCGGTCGGTCATCGGCCGCGTCGCAAGCCCTTCCGGCGCCGCGAGTTGGCGTCCACGATGGGTTCCGGCGATGATGCGCATGGCGCGTTTTCCCTCGGACGCGCCATGGTAGCCGGGGGACGGGGGGCGAATCAAGGTGGAGCAGGTGACAAGGTGACGGGGTAACGGGGTAACGAGGTAACTGCGGCGGCGACGTGTTCGTCCACTTCAGCGGGATCCAGGCCGAGGGCTTCAAGACCCTCGCCGAAGGCGAGGAGGTCGAGTTCGACGTGACCCAGGGCCCGACAGGCCCGAAGGCGGAGAACGTCAAGCGCATCACGGTGTAACCCGCGGGCGGCACCAACCGAAACCCCCGGTCCGCACGGGCCGGGGGGCTTTTTCGCGGCACATGCCAATCGGCACAACGACGTTGTGTTGCAGGCCCACGCGCAGTAGAATAGCGGTGTTCCTATACCGCGTGCAAGGGAGAGGCAGTGGAAGTTTCCAGGCAAAAAGCCTCCGGCGCCTATTACACGCCTGACGCAGTTGTGCGTTCTCTGGTGCGTTGGGTTGTTCGCCGAGAGAGCGATAGGCTGATCGACCCTGCGTGCGGCGACGGCCGCTTCCTAGTTCCTCATCGCAATAGCGTAGGAGTGGAGCAGGATCCGGACGCCTCATCAGGTGTTCATGCCCGGGTTCCCGGATCCCTTATCCACGAAGGGGATTTCTTTGCTTGGGCGAGCAAGACTAAAGAGCGTTTCGAGTGCGCTGCCGGCAATCCTCCGTTCATCCGCTATCAGCGATTTGCCGGTCCAGTGAGGGAATCTGCCTTCGGCCTGTGCGCCCGATGTGGCGTCTCGTTCTCTTCGCTCTCGTCCTCATGGGCCCCGTTTATTGTCGGGACAGCCACACTCCTTAAGCCCGGCGCACGGATGGCATTTGTCGTGCCGGCCGAGATTGGCCATGCCCCGTATGGGGTGCCGGTCCTCGAGTATCTTGCTGCCCATTTTGAGCGGGTGCAGGTCATCGCTGTCCAGCAGAAACTGTTCCCGGAGCTTTCCGAGGACTGCTGGCTTCTATACGCGGAAGGCTTCGGCGGCCACACGGACCAGTTCCTTCTCTCGCCTGTGACTCGGTTCACGTACATGGCCAGGCCGCCCCGGTTCGGCGTGCCGGTCAGTGTTGGGGAGTGGCGTCGCTGGAATTGTCGACTCAGGGCCTTCTTGCTTTCACCGGAAGTTCGCGCCCTCTACGAAGAACTGGCCGGCGATCCTTCCTGCGCCAGGTTGCGGGACATTGCGAGCGTGGGGATCGGCTATGTGACAGGGGCCAACGACTTCTTCCATCTGCGTCCGTCAGAGGCAGAGGCTCGCGGCATTCCTCCGGGGTTGCTCCATGTTTCAGTGCGCAATGGGAAACTCCTGAGGGGGCGGGCTGTTACCAGGTCCCAAGTTGCGTCGTGGTTCCGCGAGGACGCCCCCGTGCTTCTGCTGCGAATTAAGCCCGGAGAGGACCTTCCTTCTAGTATTCATGAGTATCTTGATTCGCCGGAAGGCCATGAGGCCCGCGCGAGTTACAAATGCAGGCATCGAGACCCCTGGTACGTAGTGCCGGACGTGTGCGTGCCAGACGGCTTCCTTTCCTACATGAGCGGGAACGGCCCGCTGCTCGTCGCGAACGCGGCGGGGTGTGTGGGGACGAACTCTGTGCATGTCCTGAAACTCGCGGGGAGCATGAGCATGTCCGCCCTGCAACGAGCGTGGGCTAGACTGTCCACGTTGCTGAGCTGCGAGATCGAAGGGCACCCGCTGGGCGGCGGAATGCTTAAGTTGGAGCCGCGCGAGGCGGGCCGTATACTCTTGTGCAGGCATGACACCCGATCCCGATACGAGAAAGACTTGGTTCGGCGCGGCGTCGACACGATGCGCCACTGGAGGCATTATGGCTGACGCGCCCAAGCGGTGCCGGCGGGTTTCGATCCGAGAGGCCCTTCGTGAGTTTGCCCTGGCCGCCCACGGCGTCCAAAGTCAGAGGCACATAAAACCGCTTCATTGGTACATCGCGTGCAGGCTTTGCCTTGAGGGCGGTTTTGACCCGGACGAGATCACTCCGCGGCCGCCGTTCGTTGTGAAACACAGGGGATCGGGTAAGGCCCGTCGGCGTGTGATCGAATATGCCGCCGCTTCTGGCGGTAGCGGCGAGCAGACTATACTCGGTGGACTGAAGACCAAGCAGGTTGATGTGGTTGTGACGAAGGCAGGCATCGGCCCGGTGATTGCCGTATCTGTCAAAGGTACGCTGAATGCCTTTCGCAACCTGACCAATCGACTCGAGGAGGCGGGCGGGGACTGCACGAACCTCCACTTGACCTACCGTTCCCTCGTCTATGCCTTTTGGAGCGTCATCCGGGCTAACAGACCAGGTCCTTTGCCTCCTCGCGCGCCAGTCGGGATGAAGACTGAGAATGGCAGGGTCGGGACAAATGACGTGGCTGTTGACCAAGAAGGCCAGGCTACGTCGTCGGTGGTCCGGTACCACTTGGCCTTGTCAGGCCTTGCGGGTCGCGGTGGAATTCGTAACGATATCTCCAAGTACGAGGCCGTTGCCATGACGCTTGTTGAGGTCGACGCGGAGCGAATCGGCCACATCTTCCCAGACTACCCCGAAGCCGACAGCCCATTGCGCCTTGAGCGCTTCTTTCCGCTTATCTACCAGCAGTATGACTTGCGCTTTGTGTATCAGGCGCCCGACCTTCAGAGTCTCACTGGGCGAAGGGGTTGGAGTGATGACTCGCCGGCACTCAAGAAATGGGCGGCCAAGGAGTACGACCCCAGGATGGCGGATAAGGCTGACGTCCCGGACTGACGCGCTGCTGCGGGGAGAGTGACGGAGGGAAGACAAGGCACGGCCGGGCAGGCAAAGTAACGTGGCGGCCGCGACGGGCCGCCACGCGGTGTTTCCTCGTGACTGCGTCACTTCGTCACTGTGTCACCACGTCACTGCTGTCACGACAGATTCATCGACATCAGGAACTCGGCGTTCGTCTTGGCCTTGGAGAGGCGGTTCCGCAGGAGTTCGATCGCCTCGACGACGTTCATCTCCGTCAGGACCTTCCGCAGCATCCAGACGTACTTGAGTTCCTGCGGGTCCAGCAGCAATTCCTCCTTGCGGGTGCCGCTGCCGGTGATGTCGATGGACGGAAAGACGCGCTTGTCCATCAGGCGGCGGTCCAGGTGGACCTCCATGTTGCCGGTGCCCTTGAACTCCTCGAAGATGACTTCGTCCATGCGGGAGCCCGTGTCGATGAGGGCGGTGGCGAGGATGGTGAGGCTGCCGCCTTCCTCGATGTTGCGGGCGGCCCCGAAGAACCGCTTGGGCTTCTGGAGGGCGTTGGCGTCGACGCCGCCGGAGAGGATCTTGCCGGAGTGCGGGACCTCGGCGTTGTGGGCCCGCCCCAGGCGCGTGATCGAGTCGAGGAAGATGACGACGTCCTTGCCGTACTCCACCAGGCGCTTGGCCTTCTCGATGACCATCTCGGCGACCTGGACGTGGCGGCTGGTGGGCTCGTCGAAGGTGCTGGAGATGACCTCGGCCCCCGGGACGTTCCGCTCCATGTCGGTGACTTCCTCGGGCCGCTCGTCAATGAGGAGGATGATGACGATGCACTCGGGGCTGTTCTTGATGACGGCGTTGGCCATCTTCTGGAGCATGACGGTCTTGCCGGCCCGGGGCGGCGAGACGATCAGGCCGCGCTGGCCCTTGCCGATCGGCGTGATCAGGTCGACCACCCGCATGTCCAGTTCCTCGCTCGTGGTCTCGAGGAGCAGGCGGTCCGTCGGGAACAGGGGCGTCAGGTCCTCGAACACCACCTTCTCGGGCAGGAGTTCCGGGTTGTCGTAGTTGACCGCCTCGACCTTGAGCATGGCGAAGTAGCGCTCGTCGTTTTTGGGGGGACGGATCTGGCCGGCGACGATGTGGCCCGTGCGGAGGCCGAAGCGGCGGATCTGGCTTGGGCTCACGTAGATGTCGTCGGGCGAGGGCATGTAACTGTAGTCCGGCGACCGCAGGAACCCGAAGCCGTCGGGCAGGACCTCCAGGACCCCCTCGCCGAACATCAGGCCGTTGGCCTGGACGCGGTTCCGCAGGATGTGGAAGACGAGGTCCTGCTTCTTGAGGCCGGCGTACTCGGCGAGGCCCTCGGTCTTGGCGATCTCGTGCAGTTGGGCGACGGTCAGGCGCTGGAGTTCCGCGATGTGGAGGTCGCTCCGCTTGGCCTCCTCGTAGCGGGTATGGGATTCCTCGTCGAAGCCCTCCTGGGTGGCGTCCTTGGCCCTGTCCCGCGGTTTCGGGGACGACCGGGGGGGCTTCATGGGCCTCGACGTGGGCCCATTGACGCTGGTGGTGCTGCCGGTGGAGTTCGGCGACTTGGCCATGTGTGCTTCCTCGCTTTGAGCGGATACGGACGAGCGCGTTCAGACGAGAATGGTAGGGGCGTGCGACGCGTTGGGCGCCGGCTTATTCCTTTAGCAAGCGTGACAGAATCGTGCGGACCTGTTCAAGGGTGTGCTCTGGAGAGGAGCGGTTATCCACAGTGTAATCGGCCCGCTGGCGCTTCGCCTTTAGGGAAATCTGCATTGCCTCACGGCGGGCGACTTCGCTCGGACGCCAGCCCCGCGACGAAGCAATGCGGGCCCGGCGGACCTCCTTAGGCGCGTGTAAGTATACCACACGATCGCACAGGGTGTCCAGTCCTTTCTCCAGCAGGAGGGCCGCGTCGACCACGACGGCCCGCACGTCGGCCCGGCGGCGGGCGTCGAGGATGGCGCGGCGGACGCGCGGCCATAACGCCGGGTGCACAACGGAGTTAAGTGCTTCCAGGTGCTCCGGCGAGGCGAACGCTTCCTGCCCCAGGAGTCGCCGGTCGATCCGCCCGTCGGCCCCCAGGATTTTTCCGCCGAACCGGGCCACGAGCGCGCCGCGGATCGCCGGCTCCGCCAGCAGGGCGTGGCCCATGCGGTCGGCGTCGACCACGGCGCAGCCGAGGCGGGCGAACTGGGCCGCCACGGTCGACTTCCCGCTCCCGATGCCGCCCACGAGGCCGATCACGGGACGGCATTTCGGATTTCGGATTTGGGATTTCGGATTGGCCATCGGGGCTAAGTGCCTGAGCCTGCCCGGCGTAACCCGCAGGGCGAAGCGGGGTGCCTGAGTGACGCAGTGACGAAGTGACGTAGTGACGGAGTGGCGGCGCGGCAGCCTCGGCTCTCCGCAATCCGCAATCCGCAATCCGGAATCCGCAATGTTCTCATTCCGCCTCCATCCAGTTCTTGCCCGTGGCCAGGTTGACCTTGAGGGGGACCTTGAGGTCCATCGCCCCGGTCATCTCCTCGGCGATCCAGGCCCCCTCGGCGTCGGCGGCGGACCGCGGCGTCTCGAAGAGGAGTTCGTCGTGAATCTGGACGAGGAGGCGGCTGGGGCGGCGCTCGCGGCGGATGCGGCGCCAGATGCGGTTCATCGCCACCTTGATGAGGTCGGCCGCCGAGCCCTGGATCACCGTATTGATGGCCGTTCGCTCCGGGAAGTTCAGGCGCTTCGGGTCCATCTTGTCGATGCCCTCGATGTAGCGGCGGCGCCCCAGGAGGGTCGTCACATAGCCGTCGTGCCGCGCGCGCTCCAGCACCTGTGCCGTGAATGCCCGCACGCCCTGGTACCGCGCGAAGTAGTCGTCGATGAAGCGGGCGGCCTCGCCGACGCTGATCTCGAGGTCGCGCGACAGGCCGTAGGCGGTCTTGCCGTAGATGAGGCTGAAGTTGACGACCTTGGCGGCGGAGCGCATCTCGGGCGTCACCTGCGACTCCGGGACGCCGTAGATCTCGGAGGCGACGAAGGCGTGGATGTCGCGGTCCTCGGCGAAGGCCCGCACGAGGGCCGGGTCGCCCGAGAAGTGGGCCAGCATCCGGAGTTCGATCTGCGAGTAGTCGGCCGAGAGGAAGGCCCCGCCGCGCTCGCCGGGGACGAACGCGCGGCGGATCTGGCGCCCCTCGTCCGTCCGGATCGGGATGTTCTGGAGGTTCGGCTCCGAGGAACTCAGGCGCCCCGTGGCCGTCACCGTCTGGTTGAACGAGGTGTGGACGCGGCCGGTCTCGGGCGCCACCAGGTTCGGAAGTGCATCGACATAGGTGTTCTTGAGTTTTGCGAGTTGCCGGTACTCCAGGACCAGCCGCGGCAGCGGGTGCCGCCGCGCGAGTTCCTCCAGGACCGCCGCGTCGGTCGAGGGGCGGGTCTTCTTGGCAGTCCGCTTCAGCGGCCGCAGGCCCTGTTCCTCGAACAGGACCTGGGCGAGTTGCTGGGGCGAGCCGATGAGGAACTCGTGCCCCGCCGTCCTGTAGATCCGCTGCTGGAGGGCCCCCAGCCGCCCCTCCAGGTCGGCCGCGATCTCGCCGAGGACCCGCGTGTCCACGGCGACGCCCGTCTCCTCCATCGACGCCAGGACGGGCACCAGGGGCATCTCGACCTCGCGCGCCAGGTCCGCCAGGCCCGCCCGCGCGAGGTCCTTCTCCAGCAGGCCCCGCAGGCGCCACGTCACGCACGCGTCCTCGACCGAGTAGGCCGCCACCTGGTCGATCGGGCAAGAGTCCATCGTCCGCTCCCGGCGCTTCTCGCCCAGGAGGCTCTCGATGGGGATCATGCGGTGGCCCAGGTAGTCGCGGGCCAGGGCGTCGAGGTTGTACTCGTTGCGGCCGGGGTTGGCGAGGTACGCCGCCACCATCGTGTCGAACAAGGGCTCGGCCAGGTCGAGGCCCGCGCGGCGGCAGACGAGCATGTCGAACTTCAGGTTCTGGCCGACCAGGAGCCGCCGGTCCGACCCGAGCACGTCCTTCAGGCCCGCGACCACGTCGGCGAGCGCGAGGCACCGCTCGGCCTCGGGGCCCAAGAGGGGCAGGTAGCAGCCCTCCGCGTCGGCCCAGGCGAAACTCAGGCCCACGAGGCGGTCCTTGCGCGGGTCGAGGCCGGTCGTCTCGGTGTCGAAGGCGAAGGCGTCGCGGGCCCGCAGGTCCCGCACGAACTCGCGGAACGCCGCGGGCGTGTCGACGACGTGCGTGCGGATGCCCTCGGCGGCGGCGGGTGCGGGCGCGGCGGCGCCGGACGCCGCTGCGGCGGGTGCGGGCGCGGCGGCGCCGGACGCCGCTGCGGCGGGTGCGGCCGCCGGCACCTCTGACGCCCCTGGCAGGGCGAGCCCGTCGGGGCTCGACCGCATCGACTCGATCTCCTCGACGAACCGCCGGAACCCCAGGTCGCGCAGCAGGGCGACCAGGGCCTCGCGGTCGAACGACGCGGGCGTGCGGCACGTCTCGAGGTCCTCCGGCACGGGCGCCTCGGCGCTGAGCGTGACGAGCGTGCGGCTCTGGAGGGCGTCGGCCCGGTGGTCCCGCAGGCGCTCGCCCATCTTCCCCTTCAC
>Ga0315274_10002706_pt1 | contig 26569 bp, 18 predicted proteins | sample YL17G02_20_MG_FD_203700 | JGI IMG/M metagenome (GOLD analysis project Ga0315274, IMG submission 203700) | Sediment microbial communities from Yellowstone Lake, YNP, Wyoming, USA - YL17G02_20 | ecosystem: Environmental > Aquatic > Freshwater > Lake > Sediment | place: USA: Wyoming | collected...
TTCGTCCGGGGGGGGGGCTTCTCGCGCTTTGCGGGGCTTCTTCGTCACGCGCGCCCGGATGGGAAGGTCGTTCTGGGCCGGCAGATCGACCACCCCAAGGCCCACTGCGAGGCAAACGGCGAGGCCGAGGACCCGCCAGTGGAATCTCGCTGAGCGGAAGGTGGGGAGCGCTGGGGGCCTTGAACGGATCATTGTCCGGGGACAGCGGTTTCCAGGACGCCTCTTGGCGCCCATTCGCAACCTTGCGAGAGGATAGCACGCGCGCGCGCCCCAGCAAAGAGAATTCGGGCCGACTTTAGGTGGCCGTCGTCGCGCGCGAAACCCCGGACCCTGTCGTGCGCCCTTGCGGGGGATGCGAGCGTCCGGATCCTACTCCGGCTGGGCGCACGACGCTCCGGCCTCGGCGCAAACCTGTTCTTGCAGTTTCCCGGCCGTTGAGGTAACCTGTGTCTGAGGCGTCGCCATCGGCGTCCCTGCAACGGCGCGCTTCCGCCGTCTTGCGGGGATGCTCTTTGGCTGGACGGGGAACATTTCCGCGGCGGGCATGTCCAATGTCTCGAGACCCGGCGCATCGGGTCTTGAGGAGAACGTCGAAAAGGAAAGAACCATGAGAATGCTCGACAGACTTCTGCTTGCGCTCGTTCTGCTGACGATCCTGGCTCTCGCGGCGGGCTGTACGACGACGCAGAAAGGGTCGCTGCTCGGCGCGGCCATTGGCGCGGGGGCCGGGGCCGTGATCGGCCACAGTACCCACGCCGGCTCGGGGCCGGGCGCTCTGATCGGCGCCGGAGTCGGGGCGCTCGGGGGCGCCCTGGCGGGAGACGCCATCGAGGAGCATCAGGAAAAGAGAAGGGCCACTCCCCCGCCCGAGCCACAGTATCCTTGACGGGCGCTCCACCACTGAACAGGCAGTCGAACGTCCTTCCCGGGGGCTCTGTGCCACCGATGCGGGAGGTCTTCTCCCCTGTCATGTCCCCGGCGCGTGTCTGAGACGTCCGGGCGGTACTGGCTGCATTTCCTTGCCTTCGAGCGCCCATTTCAGACTGAGGTGTTTTCCGCCGCTTCGGTTGAAGTAACCCAGCCGGATCGCATGCGCGCCCTTGGCCAGCGCAATGGCGCCCTCTTTCGCCACGACCGAGTGCAGGCCGTCGTTGTCCACGACGAGCGCGTCGTCGATGAAAAGGACGCTTCCGTCGTCCGAGGCGAGCGAGAAGGTGTAGACGCCGTCTTTGGGCGCGATGACGCAGCCCGAGAATTCCACGCCGATGAACTCGTCCCGCGGAGCCATCGAAAGGTCGATGCCGCTTGTCACCCCACTGGCGGCGGCGCCAAGACGGTCGAACTCCGGCATCTTGTCCCACGTTCCTTCGAAGTACTTGTAGGCGAGTCCCGGCTCGAGCCCCTGCGCTTGCCGCGCGGGATGGGGCGAGACTTTCTTGAACTCGGCCTCGACGACTTCGCTGAGGTACGCTTTCCCGTAGAAAGACCGGCATTTCAGGACCGTGTCATCGGTCAGGCGAATCGGTTTCTTGTAGAGGGCTGACTCAGGGGCGGGCGCGCTTCCGTCGAGCGTATAGGCGATCTGGAGACCTTTCGACGGCGTCTCCAAAGACACGTCGATCGAGTCGAGCAGAATGGGGCTGGAGGCCTTGATCGCGGGAGGGTGGCACGTCACGGCGTAGGGGTCGAACTCGAGCGCGACGACCGAGACGTCCGGCGAAGGGGCCTTCTTCGGCAGGGAAATCGTCACGACGCCGTCCGCGTCGCGGTAAGTCAAGAGAGAGGGACGCCGGCCCGGGGCAAGGAGATGGGCCTTAGCGGGCCGGTCGCCCAGCCCCGGCACGGGGAGTTGCCGGTTCCTCGGCCAATCGAAGACGTGCAGGTAGAGAATCTCGCCGCGCTTCGGCAGTTTCTTCACCGTGCACCGTCCCCAGGGCGTCTCGCGAAAAGGGCTTGCCTCCGTGCCGTAGATGGACTCCCCATTGACCTGCATCCACTGGCCGACCTCCTTGAGTCGCTGCACGCTTCCTTCGGGGATGACGCCCTCGCCCGTGGGCCCCACGTTGAGAAGGAAATTCCCTCCCTTTGAGGCGATATCCACGAGGTTGCGGATCAGAACTTGCGTCGGCTTCCAGTTGTTGTCCCCCCGGTTGTAACCCCAGGTGTTGTTCATCGTCATGCACGTCTCCCAGGGACGGTCGGGGATCTTCTCCTTCGGGATTGTTTGCTCGGGCGTGTCGAAGTCCATCGGCAGCACGAGGCGGTTGTTGATGATCGTGTCGGGCTGCAGCGAGTAGATGTGGCGCATGATCTCCTCGGCGCGGTACTCCTCCGCGCCATGCTCCCACCCGCCGTCGAACCACACGACCGCCACGGGGCCGTAGCCGGTGAGGAGCTCGGTCAACTGCGCTTTCATGTGGTCGATGTAGCGGTTGAAGTCCGCGCCCTCGGGCGAACGCCTGTCCCAGCGCGGGCGCGGAAGGTAATCGGGGTGGTCCCAGTCCAGGACGGAATGATAGAACCCCAGCCGAACTCCCTGCTTGGCGCATGCCTTAGCGAGTTCTTTCAGCGGGTCGCGCCCGAAGGGGGTGGCGTCGACGATGTCGTACTTGGTCGCTTTCGAGTCCCACATCGAGAAGCCTTCGTGATGCTTGCTGGTGATGACGATGTACTTCATGCCGGCGTCCTTGGCGATCCGCACCCATTCGTCGGCGTTGAACCTGACCGGGTTGAACTGCGGCGCGAGTTTCCGCCACTCCTCCGCCTGAATCCCCCGCGCCATGAGCCATTCGGACCACCCCCCGTGCTGGCGGCCCTCCCAGTACCCCGCCGGCACGGCGTAGAGCCCCCAGTGGATGAACATGCCGAACCGCGCTTCCTCCCACCACTCCATGCGCTCTTCGCGATTCTTTTCCGCCCGTTCCAGCGGGGCGCCGGCCTTGAGCAAGGGTATGCCCGAACAACTGGTCAACACGGAAACGACAAGCAAGGCTCCAACGACGCGGAATGCTCTTCTGATGTCCATCTGCGTTCTCCTTTTTCGAGTGGCTTGGCGATTGGGCTCCGGATCTTCCCGATCATGACGCCTTGACTGGCGCTGGTGAAGGCTGGCGGGGCCAGTGAAGGCTGGCGGGGCCAGTGGAGGCCGGTGTCAGATTCGCCTTGTCCGTCCAGTCCGTCTGGTCCGTCCGACCCGTGTTCCGTATGAGCGGGAGGAATGGAACACGGATCACACGAATGGGACGGATGACACAGATTCCCGGTTGCCTCTGGGGCGACAGAGAGATGCGGCGCGGTTTCGGCCGGCGCCGCCTCAGTCACGCCCTTTCCTTTCCACCCTTTCTCTTGCCCATGTTCCCACGGGGACACAAGGAAAATGTCGCCCGCGCTCCGCGTTCCGTTCGAGGGATCGTGGAGAACGGCGCACCGCGGGTGGACCCCATCCTCGGCGTGCTGCGATTCGCCTCATCAGTCTCATCCGTCCGATCCGTGTTCCATGAACGCCCAGAAAGGTAGAACACGGACGCCACGGATGAGACGGATAGAACGGATCATGCGGACCGGAGGCGAAGAGCGCCATGGGTAAAGCGGAGAATCGCGTTTCGGCGGAACTCCGACTCATTTCGGACCATCTTCTCCGCCGCCCTTTTTCTCCAGCGCCTTGAGGACGTTCTCCGCAAGGAAGCCCGCCATCAGCTCGGCGCCTTGCGGGGTGAAGTGCACGTCGTCCTCGCTTTGGATCTCGGCCAGGCGCGGCGCGGTGAAGGCGAAGAGGTCGCTGATCGGGACGCCTTGGGCGTCCATGACGCGTTTGGCGGCCGCGTTGAACTGCTTCGCCTTCTCGAAGCGCTCCTTCGCTTCTTTCCACAGACTCGCCGGGTTTGACCCGGTCGTCGCGCACCAGATGAGCTTCGCCCCCGACGGCTTGAGGATCTGGACCACTTCTTCCAGGCGCTTCGCGTAATCCTCGGGCGTCGAGCTCATGTACTCGTGAATCCCCATGTTGAGGTGGATGACGTCGAAAGGACCGTAGCTTGTCAGATAGCGCTTGAGGGCATTGTCCGCGAGGGCGAGGTCTGTCCGGTAGCCGATGTTCTGACTGCTCTGCCAGGTGTCGCCCCGCATCGCGCTTTCGACGATGACGTTGGCCTTCCCCCGCAGTTTCTCGCGGAGCGGCCCGGCGTAACCGGTCCAGCCGCCGCAGATCGAATCCCCCAACAGGAGCACGCGCGGCAAGGAGGGCTCTTCAATCGCAGGAGACCAGTGCAGACGACAGTGCGCCAAGTCCTCCGGTTTCGCGTAAGGCTGTGTGAAGGGGACGAAATCATCGGTTCGGAGAGGCGCGACCGGCAAGCCGTCGGCGTTGTAGAGATTGGCGCCTTGCTCGGGGAGGTCCTGCCAGGCGTAGCGCGCCCCCTTGGGGTCTTTCACGCCGGGCGCGTGGACCACGACGGTGTTCCTCTCGATCTCCGCTTCCGCCCAGACCCATCGCGAGACGGACGACGCCACGGCGAACCCGCGGACTTCTCCCCCCTTGGCGACCAACTCGTTCCCTGCGTTCCGGAACCGGATGCGCACCTTGTTCCCTTCGACGGTTGCCGACTCGAAGGTCGGCCCCGGATGGTAAAGGTCCTTCTGGCCGTACGCGGCGGCCATCGCGGCGCGCGCGAGGCGTTGCGCGATGGTTGCTTCATCCGGCTGCGGTCCGAGATCGGCCGTCACCGCCATCCCCACATTGGGAAGGGCGAAGGCCCTCAGAGGTTTGGAATCCAGCCCCGCGCTCGTCCCATCGGGAGTCGCCTCGCGGACGCGGGCGTTCCGGAAAGCCCCCGTCGTGCGCCACGTCGCGACGCCAAGCGGCACGCTCAGATCGCACTCCGAGCGAACGCTGATCTTCCGTCCGGTCGTCGTCACGTCCACGATTGGTTTGTCGTCGATCCACGCCTGGATCTTGTCCGGGAGAACGCGCAGGCGGACGTCGTACCACCGTCCCATCTCGAACTCCATGAAGCGGGTCGTTTCGTTGTTGGCGGCGTCGAAATAGTCGAGGCACGAGACGCCGACGATCTGTCCGCCCCATCCCCCGAGGATGAGCGTGCAGGGATCCGGCCCGACGGGGAAAGTGAGCCCGCAGAAGAAATCGCCGCCGTCCACGCGCTTCGCTTCGAGGTTGATCTCATAGTTCATGCGCGTGATTGGTCCGTCCCACGTCACGCCCGTCATGTCGTTGCCCATCTCCATGTGGACGGCGTCGTCCTCCACTCGGACCTTCCCCCGCCCGCCGAAGGGCGTAGGTCTCCAGCCTTCCAGCATCTTCGCCTGCGCCTCTCGCAGTTCCGCGCCCGCCCGGTCATCTAGCCCCTGCGCGCCCAAGTCCACGACCTGCTTCTTGAACCGGCCCGGCAGGAACTCGTCGGCGCGGCCGAATCGCCGGGCCCGCAGCTGAACGACGACGAAGGGAAGGTCTTCCCGTTTCCAATGGCCGCGCCAATCGCGGATCAGGGCGGGGAGGAGATCGGCATACTGCGTCGCGCGGCTCACGTTTGATTTGCCGTGGTCCCAAAGGACGCCGCGAAGCCCAAAGGGCGCCAGCGGCGCGATCATCGCGTTGAAAACGCTCGCGGGCCGATGCTGAGCGGTGTCCGTCAACTCGAAAGGCTTCGGCTCGGGAGGAACGGCGCCGGGTCGCCGCTCGGCGATCTCCTTCCACGCCTGGAGACGCTCCTCGCGCGCCTGCTGGGCGAAACGCTCCCACCCGCCCCCATCGTAGAACTCCAGGATCGGCTTGGCCGCGGGCTCCTGCCTGAGGGACTCCGCGCTCGTCCACGCCTCGATGGGGGCGTTGGCGTGGGCGGCGAGTATGAGTCCCACCGGGACCTCGAGGGAATCCCCGATCTCTCTCCCGAAACGGTGCGCCAACGCCGAGAACTCCGCAAGACGAGACGGCTCGGCCTCGACCCATCGCCCCGAAACATCCGTCTCAGGTTCGGCCGCCTTTATCGGCGCGACCGTGAACAGACGCATGGGCGCCTTGGGGCGCTCGAGATCCTCCCTCGCGGCCGGGGGGGAAGCCCCGAACGGACGGACCATCTCTTCCTCCCCGGCGCAGAGCCAAACGTCCCCTACGAGGACGTCGTCAAAGGCAATGCGATTGCCGCCTTGGACAACCATCTCTTGTCCCGCGTTCCCCTTCTGCGGCGGAAGAGGCGGCAGCGTCACGAGCCACCGCCCATCTTCTCCGGCGCGCGCCTCCGCGGTCTGCCCAGCAAGACTGACGGTCACCTTCTCGCCCGGCTCCGCCAACCCCCACACGGGGACGGGCTTTTCACGCTGAATCACCATGCCGGATCCGAAGATCGCCGGCGCCCGCACCTCGCCCCGTCCGGGGCTGACGGCGGCGAGAAGAACGACCGTCATCCCCAAGGCGATTAGTGCAATTCTTTGGCAGCGGACGAACATGGGAATCTCCTCCAGTGGGGTTGGACGCCCTGTTGCGGGGGCGTCTGTGCTTCCTTAGTGGTTCTATTCAGAAATGCGGTTACGTATAAAGCCATGTTCGACAGGATGGACAGGATTCACAGGATACTCCTGAATCCTGTTCATCCTGTCAAAAGAATACGTCATCGAATTCATGAATCACAGCACTTAGCCGCCGCAATGGCCCCGCCAAGAAAACGACGACGACTGACTCCTTCACGCGCAGTCATGAGAACTCCTCCCCTCTGGTGGAATTGCCGGCCGAAGACACCATATCCCAATCCCGCCTTCCAGATCCACTCTTTCCACCCTCGGGTCGAATGTCGCGGCGAGTGAGCGCGCTCGCTCCTCCGGCCTCGGTTGGGACGGCGACAGATCTTTCCGGCACGAGTGGCACTCGGTGTGCGGGGTGGCGGAGACTCCCAGCATGAGGAAGAGCCCAGACATGCGCACGGAGGGGAGTATCCCGCTTTGTTGAGAGATCACAGATGACAGGAGAATATGGAGCACCCTCCACCTTGAACGGAACTTGGGGAGCGATGGCCGTACTGGGAAATGCACTGCCCAACGGGAGCGCTGGCGCCGAAAACGGCAATCTGGCGTTAATAGTCGCCGAGATCGGCATGCTAGCATATGCCTTCCCCCAGGGAGATCAGAAGGTCAGGACCGTTCTCGGCTTTCCGCTTCCCAACGGCTGACAATGCCTGTTTGCCCGCTTTGGGTTCGAAGCAACAGAAGATGGCCGGAATACGCAGGCAAACCCATGGGTCAGCGCCGCTTTTGCCTGACCGTCCGGGGGGGGGCGTGATGATCGGTACGAAGGTTGCTCCACGCACTGGCGGACCTTATCCGGTCACCGGCCCTCATCCGGCCACCGGACCTCATCCGGCCGCGGGCCAGCCGGTTCCGGTTGGCGAGTGTCCAGGGGGGCCTGTGCCGCTGGTTCGTGCCTCGACTGGCCAGGCGCCGAGGGGGTACGGGCTTTGCTGTAGCCGCAGCCCCCAAGGGGATTGGGGAGCGGACAAAAGCTCATGTGGGCCGACGGACGGCATTGCTCTGTCCCAGAGAGGGCCTGCAGCTCGCCGGGCCATGGACTCATAGACAGACTTGGATTCCCTGCCGTGATACGTTCCCTCCGATTGTTCCCGCGTACAGGCTCAATCGCCCGCTCTGGCATTCCGGAGAAGGAGCGGAAGAGATTGTGGGTGGTCATACCGAACGCTGTCCGGCGGGCAGGCACATCCGACGAAAGGTGAACCGAGCAGATGCCCGATCAACGCTTCCAGCGGACAATCAAGTATGAAGCCGAACTCGACCCGGGATTCGGCCGCGAAGTCGCCGCTTCACCGGGGGGAGAGAGCCTCCATGCCTGCATCCAGTGCGGCACATGCAGCGGCACGTGTCCTCTCAGCGTTTACATGGATTACACTCCCCGAAGAATCATCGCCATGACGAGAGCGGGTTTCAAAGACGAAGTCCTCAGAAGCGACACCATTTGGCTTTGCGCGTCTTGCTATTCGTGCACGGTGGAATGTCCAAAGCAGATCAAGATCACCGACGTCATGTACGCCCTCAAACAGAAAGCCATCGAAGAGAAGGTGTATGCCAAGAGATTCACCATCCCGGTTCTGGCCCGCGAGTTTTACGCGGGAGTGAAGAAGCGAGGGCGGAACACTGAGAGTTGGTTGATGACGAACGTTATGCTCAAGACCAACCCCTTCGACCTCTTCCGTCAAAGCGGTCTTGGCCTGGCGCTGTTCATCAGGGGGAGAATGGGGATTCGAGCCGAGTCGATCAGGAAGACGGGCGAATTGCGCAAGATACTTCAAGCCGTGGAAGAGGAGACCAGGGGGAATCCGGCGGCTTCCGGGGTAAAGGAGACATCATGAGATACCTCTACTATCCGGGGTGCTCCCTAAAGGGGGCCGGCAAGCCTTATGAGGAGTCCTTTCTCGCGGTCCTTCAGGCGTTGGGGGTCGAATCCGAGGAGTTGCCGGACTGGAACTGCTGCGGCGCCACGGCCTACATGGCGGTGAACGAACTCCAGGCGTTCGCCCTCGCCGCGCGCAATCTCGCCATCGCCGAAGCGCGGAACGCCCAGCAGAAGACGGAACCGATCCCCCTGGTTGCCCCGTGCAGCGCCTGCTACCTGGTTCTGAGCAAGACGCACCGCTACATGGAGGAGTACGGCGACGTGCGCGGGCGGATCAACCGAGCTTTGGGCGCGGCAGGGCTGCAATACGAGGGCCGTGTTCGCGTCGAGCACCCGTTGGACACTTTCGTGAACACCATCGGTTTGGGGAAGATCGCGGAACGGGTGACAGCGCCCCTGTCGGGTTTGCGGGTGGCTTGCTACTACGGTTGCCAGATCGTTCGGCCTTATGCCACCTTCGACGACCAGCACAATCCGTCTTCGATGGAGCGCCTCCTGGGCGCCCTCGGGGCTGAGACGGTCGATTGGCCCCTGAAGACGCGCTGCTGCGGGGGCAGTCTGTCGGGCACGATCCGCGAGGTGGGGTTGCGGCTTTGTCAGATCCTGCTGAAGGAAGCCCGCAAGCGCGGGGCCGACGTCATCGCCACGGTCTGCCCGCTTTGCCAGTTCAACTTGGAGTGCTTTCAGAACAAGATCAGGGACCAGTTCGGCGAGACGATCGAGTTGCCCGTCGTCTACTTCACGCAGCTGATGGGTCTGGCGTTCGGTCTGTCGGAAAAAACGCTCGGCATGCAGCGGCTGTTTGTGCCGCTCAAGCTTGCGGCCGGCTAAGGCGGAGGGAGACGGTATGTACAGAGCGGAAACGGAGTCGAACGGGAAGATCAAGATCGGCGTCTACGTGTGCGATTGCGGGGTCAACATCTCGTCGAAGGTTGACGTCCCGGACGTGGTGAGGTTCGCCGAGTCGCTTCCGAACGTCGTCTTGGCGCGCGAGTACAAGTTCATGTGTTCCGATCCGGGCCAGCATCTGATCCAGAAGGACATCGCCGAGCAGGGCGTCAACCGCGTCGTCGTGGCCTCCTGCTCCCCCCTCATGCACGAGGTCACCTTTCGGCGCGCGACGGCCGACGGCGGCCAGAATCCCTTTTTCTTCCAGATGAGCAACATTCGCGAGCATGTCAGTTGGGTAACCGTGGACCCCGCCATGGCCACGCGCAAAGCCAAGGCCCTGATCGCCGGCGCCGTCCGCCGCGTCGCCCTTCACGAGCCCCTGGAGCGCAAGCGCGAGCCCGTTCGTCCCGACGTTCTTGTAGTGGGCGCAGGCATCGCCGGAATCCACGCAGCCCTGACGCTCGCCGATTCCGGCAAGAGAGTTTACTTGGTTGAACGCGAGCCGACCATCGGCGGGCAGATGGCGAAGTTTGACAAGACCTTCCCAACGCTGGACTGTTCGGCGTGCATTCTGACGCCGAAGATGACCGCCGTTCGCGCCCACCCCAACATCGAACTGCTGACCTATTCAGAGGTCGAGTCCGTCGGCGGTTATGTCGGGAACTTCGACGTTAAGGTCCGCCGCAAAGCGCGCTACGTCAACGAAAGCAGTTGCACCGGCTGCTCGGAATGCGAAGCAGTGTGCCCCGTGACCCTCCCCTCCGAGTTCGATGAGAACCTCGGCAAGCGGAAGGCCATTTACCGCCCCTTCCCCCAGGCCGTTCCGAACGTTTACACCATCGACCGCAAGGCCACCCCCCCTTGCAGGGCGGCCTGTCCCATTCACCAGAACGCTCAAGGCTACGTAAACCTCATCGCGCAGGGCAAGTTCGACCAAGCCCTGGACGTCATTCTGAGAGACAATCCCCTCCCCTCCGTCTGCGGCCGGGTTTGCACACACCCCTGCACGCTCTCTTGCACGCGCAACCAGCTCGAGGACCCAATCAACGTCCCCGGTCTGAAGCGCTTCGTCACGGATCTTGCGGGCGACTACCAGCTGCCCGATCCCGGGCTCGGCAACAAAGCGAAGGTGGCCATCGTCGGCTCCGGCCCCGCCGGCCTTATGTGCGCCTACGAGCTTCGCAAGCGAGGTTACCAGCCAACGGTCTACGAAGCCTTGCCCGTGGCGGGCGGCATGCTGGCGGTCGGGATTCCCGAATTCCGTTTGCCTCAGTCCGTTCTCGACGCTGAAATCGGGCGGCTGAAGAAGATCGGCGTGGCGATCCGTCTCAACACGGCCATAGGCAAAGACGTAATGCTGGAGGAACTGCGGCGGACCAACGGGGCCGTCTTCCTCGGCATCGGCGCTCACGTCGAGAGGAGGCTCGGCGTGCCAGGGGAACATCTGTTCGGCGTGTGGGGCGGCATCCAGTTCCTGCGCAGAGCGAAGTTGGACGAAAGCGGCAAGAGCCCGATCGGCGAGCGTGTTCTGGTCATCGGCGGCGGGAACTCGGCAGTGGACGCAGCCCGAACGGCCCGACGCCAAGGCGCCAACGAAGTGACGATCGTTTACCGACGGACCCGCGCCGAAATGCCCGTCGATCCGATCGAGATTGAGGAGGCGGAAAAAGAGGGCATCAAACTCATCTTTCTCGCCGCCCCCCACGTCTTCCAGGGGCAGAGAAAAGTTACGGCCCTCGAGTGCCTCAGAATGAAGCTCGGCGACCCCGACTCCAGCGGGAGGCCGCGGCCCATCCCCATCGAGAATTCCGAGTTCTCCATTCCCTGCGACGCCATTATTGTCACGATCGGCCAGACGCCTGATTTGGGGGCCCTGGGCGATTCCATCGGTCTGGATACGACACGGTGGGACACCTTTTCCGCCGATCCCCTCACGCTGGAAACCAACGTCCCTGGCGTTTTCGCCGGCGGCGACTGTGTGACGGGCCCCGACGTTATCGTCGGCGCCATGTTCGCCGGCAAGAAAGCCGCCATATCCATCGACCGCTACCTGAGCCATAGCGACATGCGCGAAGGACGCGAGCAGGAAGCCCCTTACACGAGCAGGGTGGAGATGGATCTCGAGGGGTACCTCGTGAAGAAACAGGTCCCCATGCCCGCGTTGGAGCCCGCTCGCCGCGGTGGCTTCGATGAGGTGTTTACAGGCTACTCGGCGGACCAGGCTCGGGAAGAGGCTTCCCGCTGCCTGAACTGCGCGGATTGCTGCGATTGCCGTCTCTGTTCTCAGGTTTGCGAACCGAAGGCCATCGACTACGATATGCAAGACCAGGTCGTCGATCTGGAGGTCGGCGCCATCATTCTGGCTACCGGCTTCGAGCCTTTTGACGCCAAGCGTCTTCCCATGTACGGATACGGCAAATACCCGAACATTTACACGAGCCTCCAGGTCGAGCGGATGATCAACGCTTCCGGTCCTACGGGCGGCGAGATCGCACTCAAGGATGGCGGAAAGCCTCAAGCCGTCGGGATCGTTCACTGCGTGGGGAGCCGCGACATGAACACCAACAGGTACTGCTCGCGCGTCTGTTGCATGTATTCGCTCAAACTGGCGCACCTGGTCAGGGAACGCACCGGCGCGGAGGTCTACAACTTCTACATCGACATGCGAACGCCGGGCAAGGGATACGAGGAGTTCTACGACCGGCTGCTCGAAGAGGGAACCCACTTCATCCGCGGACGCGTGGCCGAGGTTACCGATTGGACCATGACGCCCGAGGAAGAAGGCAAGCTCGTCATTCGCGTGGAAGACACCCTGATTGGCGTCGTTCGGCGCGTCCCCGTGGACATGGTGATCCTTTCGGTGGGACTGGAGCCTCAGGCCGACGCCGAGGAGGTCCGTCGCCTCTTCAACATCAGCTGCGGCGCCGACGGGTGGTTCCTTGAGCGGCACCCGAAATTGGCCCCGGTTTCCACCTTCACCGACGGCGTTTTCCTGGCCGGGGCGTGCCAGGGCCCGAAAGACATTCCCGACGCCGTCGCGCAGGCGGGAGCGGCGGCGGCCGAAGCCCTGTCCCTCGTCGATCGAGGCTTCGTCGAACTGGAGCCCAATACGGCAAGCATCGACGCGGAGGTCTGCTCGGGCTGCAAGACGTGCATCTCGCTCTGCCCCTTTACGGCGATTGTGTTCAACACGGAGGACGGGGTCTCGGAGATCACCGAGGCTCTGTGCAAGGGCTGCGGCACGTGCGTCGCCGCCTGCCCGTCGGGCGCCGCAATGCAGCATCTGTATACCGACGAGCAGATTTACAGCGAAATCGAAGGGATCTTGAGCAATGTCTAACCGGAATCTCTCCGCGAATTCCTCCTTCGAGCCCCGGATCGTAGCCTTCTTCTGCACCTGGTGCACGTACACGGCGGCGGACCTTGCGGGAACGTCGCGCATGACTTACGCCCCCAACGTGAGAATCATCCGCCTGATGTGTTCGGGAAGGGTCGATCCCCAATTCATACTTGCCGCGTTCCGCGAGGGGGCCGACGGCGTTCTCATTGGAGGATGCCATCCCGGCGACTGCCACTATCAGGAAGGCAACTACAAGGCGCTCCGGCGCTACGAGGCGATGAAGCCGCTCCTGGATCAGATGGGAATCGAGCGCGAGCGGCTGCGTCTGGAGTGGATTTCGGCGTCCGAGGGCGACCGGGTGAAGAAGGCCGTGAACGAGATGACCGAGCAGGTGCGCAAGCTGGGCCCCCTGCGACTCGAGGTCCCCCTCGAGGTCTAGTTGACGGAAGACATGCGTCGCCGAAGACTCGGAGTTTCACCATAGGGGAGGAGTATGATGGCAAAACCCAAGGTCGGGTTCTACTGGTGCGCGTCCTGCGGCGGGTGTGAAGAGGCCGTCGTGGACCTGGCCGAGAACATCCTCACGGTGGTTGAGGCCGTCGATATTGTTTTCTGGCCGGTGGCCCTGGATTTCAAACGCTCCGACGTCCAGGCCATGCGGGACGGCGAGATGGCCGTGTGCTTCATCAACGGCGCCGTCCGCACGTCCGAGCAGGAGGAGATGTGCGAACTCCTGCGCCGCAAAGCCGGGCTCATCGTCGCCTTCGGAAGCTGTGCGCATACGGGCGGCATTCCCGGGCTCGCGAATTTCACCGACCGGAAAGCGATCTTCGAGAGGGTCTACGGCACGGCGCCCACCGTGGCCAATGAGGGCCGGACCGTTCCCCAGGAAGAGACCCGTCGATCTGAAGGTCTTCTTCACTTGCCCGCGTTTCGCGACACCGTCAAGACCCTCGATCAGACGATCGACGTGGACTACTATCTTCCCGGGTGCCCGCCTCCCGTGAAGCTGATTCTCGGGGCCGTCATGGCGATCCTTGAAGGCAAGCTGCCCCCGAAGGGCGCCGTTCTCGCTCCGAACGTCGCCTTGTGTCAGGAATGTCCCCGCAAGGATTCGAAGCCCGAGCGGCTCCAGATCAAGGAATTCAAGCGTCCGCACGAGATTCTGATAGACCCCGAGAAATGCCTGCTCGATCAGGGGCTTCTCTGCATGGGGCCCGTCACGAGAAGCGGGTGCGAGGCCGCCTGCGTCCAAGGCAACATGCCCTGCACGGGCTGCCTGGGGCCTACCGACAACATTCGGGACTACGGCGCCAAGGCCCTCTCCTCGGTCGCCTCGATCATCGACTCCAACGATGAAGACGAGCTCAGGCGCATCGTGGCGAGGATTCCGGATCCCGGGGGCACGTTCTATCGCTACAGCCTGCCGGCGTCGCTCCTGCATAGACGCCAAATGGCTCAGGGAGGACCAGCGCAATGAGTCGCACCATTACCATTGACCCGATTACGCGTCTCGAAGGCCACGGCAAGATCGAGATCTTCCTGAACGATCGAGGCAACGTCGATCGGGCGTACTTCCAAATCCCCGAACTGCGCGGATTCGAGAAATTCGCCGAAGGTCGCCCGGCGGAGGACATGCCCCAGATCACCTCGCGCATCTGTGGCGTCTGCCCCACCGCCCACCACATGGCTTCGACGAAAGCGCTCGACGACCTTTACCAGGTGGACCCGCCCCCCGCCGCCAAGAAGATCCGCGAACTCGTCTACAGCGCCTTCATGGTCGAGGACCACGCGCTCCACTTCTTCTTCCTCGGCGGACCCGATTTCGTCGTCGGCCCTTCCGCGCCGAAAGCCGAACGCAACATTCTCGGCGTGCTGGGAAAGGTCGGGCTCGAGATCGGCAAAGAAGTCATCGGCATGCGCAAGCAACTGCGCGATCTCATCACTCTCGCCGGCGGCAAGGTGATCCATCCCGTCCTCGGGCTGCCCGGCGGGGTGGCAAAGGTCCTCACCGCGGAGGACCAGAAGCGGTTCATCGCCGCCGCGGACCACGCCGTCGAGTTCGGGGCCTTTTGCCTGGAGACTTTTGGCAAGATCGTCCTTCAGAACAAGCAGTACGTCGAGCTTATCGTCTCCGACGCCTACACACACAAGACCTATTACATGGGGCTGGTGGACGAGAACAACAAGGTGAACTTCTACGACGGCCAAGTGCGCGTGGTCACGCCCACCGGGGCGGAGTTCGCCAAGTTCCTGGCCCGGGATTTCGGGAAACACGTGGCAGAGCACGTCGAGCCCTGGAGCTATGTGAAGTTCTGCTATCTGAAGGATGTGGGTTGGACGGATTTCACCGACGGCGCCGACAGCGGCGTTTACTGTGTGGCCCCCCTCGCGCGCCTGAACGCCGCCGACGGCATGGCGACGCCCAAGGCGCAGCAAGCCTACGAGCAGTACTTCGAGACTCTCGGCGGAAAGCCCGTGCACCACACGCTGGCCAACCACTGGGCGCGCCTCATCGAACTCGTCTACGCCGCCGAGCGGATGCGGGAACTCGCCAACGATCCCGACATCATCAGCCCCGACATTCGCGCGATTCCGACCAAGACCCCCAAGGAGGGATTCGGCGTCGTCGAGGCGCCGCGCGGCACGCTCTATCATCACTACCAGACGGATGAGCGCGGCGTGATCGCGAAGGCGAACCTGATCGTCGCCACCCAGAACAACGCCGCACGGATCGCTATGTCGGTTGACAAGGCGGCCAAAGGGGCGATCAAGAACGGCGAAGTAAACGACGGGCTCCTTAACATGGTCGAGATGGCGTTCCGCGCCTACGACCCGTGCCACGCCTGCGCCACCCACGCTCTGCCGGGGCAGATGCCGCTGATCGTGAGCATCTACGATCGGGACCGCAACCTCCTGCGCGCGATCAGGCGCGGGGCGACGCGATGAAAACCCTTGTCCTTGGCCTCGGGAACGAACTGCTGAGCGACGACGCCGTCGGCATTCTCGCCGCCCGCGCCCTGAAGCCCCGCCTGGACGGCCGCGCCGACGTCGTCGAGAGCGCCCTGTCCGGTCTGGCGCTCCTCGATCTCTTCATCGGCTACGACAGGGCCATCATCATCGACGCCATCCAGACGGGGAAGAGTTCCCCCGGGACCGTTCTCGAGATCTCTCCCGCCGACCTCGACGCCGTCCGGGCGCCTTCGGCGCACTACTGCGGCCTGCCCGAGCTCCTTGCCATCGCCCGCGAACTCGCCCTCGACTTCCCGCGGGAGATCGCCATCCTCGGCGTCGAAGTCGCCGATCCTCTTACGATCGGCGGCCCCGTGAGCGAGCCCGTTCAGCGCGCCATCCCCGAGATCGTGCGGCGCGTTTCGTCCCGGATTCCGCCGGGGACTTGCGAAAGAACGCGCTAGCCGCTTGGAGTTCAGACTTCAGTTTGCGTTTCGGGCGCAGCCCTCAGACCGCATATCTTCTGCCCGCGAACCACGCGAATCGCCCGAATCCCGTTCGGGCTTCCCTTCGTGTTTGGAGTCCCTAACGGAATGAATGCCGCACGGGCTTCCAGCCCGTGCGCCACGGCCAGGATGGCCGGGCCTCACTCTGTCCTCTGTCTTTCTGTTAGCGGCTCTTAGTGCTACTTCGCCACGTTCGAATTGCCTTTTTTCCGCGGCGAAGTCATACTGCCGATGGTTGTGAACGCCTTGCTTCCGGAGATTTCCCTCGATGACACGTTCTCCCGCCGTTGCGGATTGGCAAACAGAGTTCCAGCGCCGGCCGGCGCTGTTTCTTGGACGTCTGGGGCACAAGGCCCGACAACGGTGGTTGCCCGTTTATGTGCGCGGGCAGATGAGCGCGACCTGTGCGGGCGCGGTTCGCGATCGTGCGCGTGTGCGCGGCGGACGGCATGGTGGGGCGTTGCCCCCGCCTACGCTTCACGAAACCGCGCCTCATCGATGCGGGGCCTTCTCCAGCCTGGCAGGCGGCTCCCGGCCGGCGATCCGCCTCAGACTCGGTCTCGGCAAAACCGCGGCGCTTCCTCAGACCCGGCAGTGGAGCGTCTTGATCTCGAAAGCCCGGAGATTGAGACGAACCGCGTTGCCCCGGAGCGTCAGCGGCCGGGGATTCTCCTCGAGCATGTTTGTCTCGCTGACTTCCTTGACCGGAACGCGGAACGTCATGCGAACGGCTGTCGCCGTCCTTTCCGCCTCGTAGAAGCGAACGACGAAAGCCTTCCCCTTTTCCGCCCACTTGATGCTCTCAATGACAACGTTCGGAGCATCGATCGACACGAGCCCCTCGAAACCTTCCGCGCCCGCCCCCGCGCGCGCCGCGCGGGGCGGGACATTCAGCTCGTAGCCTGGGCGAACGACCGATTCGACCGAAAAGGGGGCGCCATGGGGAAGCAGGGCGTAGGTGAACGCGTGTCTTCCCTTGTCGCCCCGCCAGTCGGGATGCGTGCCGGACTTGAGAAGGCTCAGGCGCATTTCGCTCCCGAGAACTCCGATCCCGTACTTGCAGTCGTTCAGCAGCGCGACGCCGAAGCGCGCCTCGGAAAGGTCGCTCCATTTGTGGGCGCAGACCTCGAAACGCGCCCGATCCTGAGGGAGATTCTCATGAGTCGGCCGGACGACGTGACCGTACTGGATCTCGTGCCGGGCGGAGTCGGCCAAGACGTCGAACTCGAAGCCCGCCTTAAGGAACTTGTGCTTCTCGTTCCAGTCGACGACCGTCTCAAAATCCACGCGCGGGGTCGAGGCGTGAAACACCATGTCTTGGGTCAGAGTCGATCCCGCCCCCACCTTGTGGACGCTCCGGATGCGCAGTTGCACGGGGCCGTTGGCGACGACCTCGCGCGAGACGAGACGATCCTCGACGCGCATCTTCAAGCGGTGATCGCGATCCAGGTCCCAGTTGTCCCACGCTTGCGGCACGTCCTCGCCGATGAGGAGCGAATTCAGCGCGCCGCCCTCTTTCACGATTTCGCGCCCCGATGACCGGTCGATGAAAGACACGATCCGGCCGATCTTGTCGAAGCGCACTCTGGCGTGAGGCGTTGCGACGCTGCGGGCGGTTATGCGAAACGGGGAGGGGACTTGCCGCGCGCCCCCCTTCTCAAGCTCGAGGATCGCGGCGCCAAGGCCGGGGATCGCGAAGCCGTCCACGGCGAGTCTGCGCTTGCCGTAAACGTCTTGGACCCACTGAGAGCGAATGCCGGGATCGGCGGGCCGCGCGCGCGGCGGCGCGTTGTCCAGAACGATCTCGCCTTGGCGCTCCCAGCTCAGGCTGTTGAAGACGAGGAGGTCCTCGCGCCCGCTTGACGCCCGGCCCGCGAGGAGCTGCATGGCGGAGGAGCAGAGGTCATCCGTTTCTCCCAGGACGCGCTCGAAGGTGGCGATGGCCTCGTCGTTCACCTCGGAGATGGACGAGCCGGGCAGAATGTCGTGGAACTGATTGGTGAGGAGCGCCTTCCAGGCCTCGAGCAATTGGGCGGCGGGGTATTCCGCCTTGGCGCGGAGCGCCGCGAGCGTCCAAAGCCACTCCGCGTCGCGCAGCGCGAGCTCCGTCTTGCGGTTGCCTCGCTTGACCTTCGCGATGGAAGTCAGGGTGCCGCGATGGTACTCGAGGTACAGCTCGCCGACCCACCGGGGAAGCCGATCTTTGAGATCGTCGCGAACGCTCTTCATGAACTCGCCCACGGTCATGGGAACGGTGCGGGGGCATCCCTCCAGATCGCGGATGCGCTTGTCCATTTCGAGCATCTCGGAGGTGGGTCCGCCGCCGCCGTCTCCCCAACCGAAAAGCAGCATCCGGCGATCCTCAACGTCCTTGTGCTGGACGTTCTTCCACCAGTGGATCACGTCGGTCGGCGCGGGGCGGCTGCAGTAACTGGTGATGAAATGCGTGATGACTTCCGCGCCGTCGATGCCTTGCCAGACAAAGGTGTCGTAAGGGAAGCGGGTCGTGTCGTTCCAACTGATCTTCTGCGTGCAGAAGAACTCAACGCCGCAGCCGCGCATGATCTGGGGCAGGGCGGCCGAGTAGCCGAAAACGTCCGGCAGCCAGAGCGTGTTCGGCCGGAAATCGAACATCTCGCGCGTGGCCGTCATGCCCACGAGCAGTTGACGGATGAACGACTCGCCCGACGTGATGTTGGCGTCCGGCTCGACCCACATGCAGCCGTTGGGCTCCCATCGTCCGGCGGCCGCCATCCTTCTCATGCGCTTGAACACCCCGGGATACAGACGCCGCATCGCGTCGGCGTGGCACGGGGGACTCATCATGAAATGGAACTCGGGATAGGACTCCATGAGGGTGAGGGTGGAGGAGAAGGTCCGGGCCGCCTTCCGCCAAGTCTCGGCGAGGGGCCAGAGCCACGCGGTGTCGAGATGGGAGTTGGCCGATATGCCGAACCAGGGAGTCGTGGGTCCGTTTTTCGCCTCGAGGAGCGGGCGCATGATCTTGCGCGCCGCGGGCAGCTTCGGCCGCCAACTCACCTCGCCGGTTTCCTCGGGGATGGCGTCGATCGCGGCGTACACACCGGTCAGTCCGCGCAGGATGGCGTTGCGCCTGAGGCTATGCTCATCAAGTTGCTTGACGAGCTCGGTCAGCGTCAGAAGGTCGAACACGAAGTCTATCACGTCGCGCCGTTCGAGGAGAAGTTCGGCCCCTTCGAAAACGACCGACGCCATTTGGGCCGACCAGGCTCGCCCGTGCGGGCTGCTGCCGGCGCAGAAATGGCCGGCATACGCCTCGAGAGCGAGACGGTACGTGCGCCCCGCCACGCCCTTGCGCGTCATCAGGCGCACCGGGTGGCGCCCCTCGAAGAATCCGACGTGTTCGCCGTCGACCAGGAAAAGGGTTTCTCCGGCGCCGGTCTTCGCGCGGACGAACACGGGTCTGCCGTCGCACCGCCGGGGCAGTTCCACCTTGCCGCGGAACCAAGCCGTGAGCCAATTGTCGCCCCACTGCGTCCCGGTCTTGGCGGGCCGCCATTGGGCGCCTTGCGCTCGGGTCGGTTCCTGACGGAAATGCTCGCGCGTCGTCCACATCTCCATGGCGATATCGTGAATCTTTTCGTAAAGGAGATCCTGGTAGCGCTTCACACTCTCTTCGAGCTTGGGAAGAATCTTGGGGTCTGTGATCATATTCGTTCCATCCTTTTCTCTCGTCGCGGGGGCCGTGAGGAAACCGGCGCCTCTTCCGGCAAAATTGCCTCGGATTCTATGGTTGCCGCCAGGAAGATGGAAGGAGATTTTTCGGCCTTTTTCCCATGCGCGGGCGAGGATCGGGACTCGGGGGATGTAGAAACGCCGGGGCGGGCAGGAAACCACGCGGCTCCGGCGGGGGCCCAATCCGTTTGGAGCCTCGGCCGGCGAGGAAAGAAGGGGAACAGCCCTGTGGCGCCAGGCACAGTGCGAGTGCGAGACAGTCTGGTTCTCTTCTTGACACGTGTCTCCGAGTGTTTCACGGTCCTTGTGCCGTGGACGCGGAAGAGGTCGCGGTCAGCGCTGGGAAATCCCGGCTTGCTCGGATGACGCTCGGTTCGCTGGCGGACGGTCAGGGCGATCTTGCGGAGCGCCGGCGCTTGCGCTCGCCAAACGGAGAGGAGACAGTCATGGGAAGCAAAGAGAACCCACCGCGAGGCTTCAGCATTCCCCTTATCGATCTCGATCGAGAATCCCACCGCCAAGTCGTCGTTGACAAGGAGCCGGGCCAGTACCTGGGGCATCCGACAACCGTCCTGCTGGAAGACAATCGGACGATGATCGCGGTTTATCCGAAGGGGCACGGTCGCGGCGCGATCGTGATGAAACGGAGCGCGGACGGCGGCCTCACGTGGAGCGAGCGCCTCCCCGTGCCGGAAAGCTGGTCCACGAGCCTGGAAGTCCCCACGATCTACCGAGTCGTCGACCCCCAAGGCGCAAAGCGCTTGATCCTCTTCTCGGGCCTTTACCCGGTCCGCATGGCGGTTTCGGAGGACGACGGCGCCACGTGGTCCGAGCTGGCGCCGGTCGGCGACTTCGGCGGGATCGTCGCCATGGCCGATCTGGTGCGTCTCAAGGACGGGTCGTACATGGCCCTCTTTCACGATGACGGGCGGTTCCTGCGCAACAGCGGCGAGGTGAGCGGCCCGATGCGCGTGTATAAGACTCTGTCGCGCGACGGCGGGGTGACCTGGAGCGAGCCGGAGGCGGTGACCAGCCGCCGCGACGCGGGACTTTGCGAACCCGGGATCGTCCGGTCTCCGGACGGCAATCAGATCGCCATGCTGCTGCGCGAGAACTACCGCAAGTTCAACTCCATGGTCATTTTCAGCGAGGATGAAGGCGAAACGTGGACCGAGCCCCGCGAGCTGCCGGGAGCGCTGACCGGAGACCGCCATCAACTGCGCTACGCGCCCGACGGCCGCCTGATCTCTACGTTTCGCGATACGGCCCACGAAACGCCGACGCAGGGCGACTGGGCGGCGTGGGTCGGGACTTACGCCGACATCGCGGAAGGGCGCGAGGGCCAGTACCGCGTGCGGCTGAAGGACAACCTCCACGCCTGGGACTGCGCCTACCCGGGCCTCGTGTTGATTACGGATGGGACCTTCGTCGCCACCACGTACGGCCACTGGGTCGAGGGAGAGCAGCCCTTCATCCTGAGCGTGCGGTTCAAGTTGGGGGAGCTCGATGAGAAAGCGGCGGCGTTTGGATAAGAACGGGTTTCTGAGTTCCAGGCAGATGCGGTCGGCGGGGCCGATGCGGTCGGCGGGGCCGATGCGGTCGGCGGGGCCGATGCGTTTAGAATTCGCGTCGCGGCGAGCGGCCTGACGACACAGACGCGACGTTTTCGGTGGCGGCCGAAAGGTGGATCCGGCTATGCTTTCCCTGCCGGGTGAAGCGGAGGCGACCGCGGACTCGTGGAGTCCGCCTGCCGGCGGGCAACTCGCCAAGGAAAAGCTCGGCAGGGCTCACCGAAACGACGGACCGGGCGTGGATCAGCACCTGGGAGATCAACAACCATTCCACGGAGACGCGCACTATGAGATTCCTTGCTACTGCCAGCGCATTTGCCGCAGCGACTGCAATCGTCACGGCTATTGCCTCCGAGGGCCCGGGGCCTTCCAAAAACGCTGAGCTTCGCGGCAAGGGCATCCATGTCATTCCACGTCCCGCCCACATCGAGGCCGGCGAAGGCAGATTCACCCTGACGGCGCAAACCGCGATCCTGGTCAGTGCGGATACGCAACGGATCGGGCGCTATCTTGCCGAGGCGCTCGCCCCGGCGACGGGCTATGAACTCAAGGTGGCGACAGAAGCGTCTGGAAACGGACGGGCCGGCGCCGTTGAACTGTCGTTGTCCGGGGATGCCAACCGGCTCGGCGACGAAGGATACGAGTTGCAGGTGCTCGCCGACCGCGTGCTGATCAAGGCGGCGAAGCCCGCCGGTGTGTTCTACGGCTGCCAGACGCTGCGCCAACTGTTCCCTACCCAGATCGAAAGCAGAACCAAGGTGCAGGGCGTGGAGTGGAATGCGCCCGTTGTGAGGATCGAGGACAAGCCGCAGTTCGTCTGGCGCGGCATCTTGCTCGACCCGGCCCGGCATTTCATCAGCAAGAAAGGAATCCTGAAGTACCTGGACCTGCTGGCCTATCACAAGCTGAATCGGCTCCACCTGCACCTGACTGATACCGATGGTTGGCGCATTGAGATCCAGAAATACCCGCTGCTGACCAAGGTGGGCGCCTGGGCCGATCTCGGGGAAGGCGTCAAGATCGGCGGCTTTTACACCCAGGACGACATCAGGGAGATCGTTGCCCATGCGACCGAACGGTTCATTACGATCGTCCCGGAGATAGAGACCCCGTCTCATGCCGGCGCGGCGATGGCGGCGTATCCTGAGCTAAACTGCTTTGGCACCCGAACAACGACATACGGATGGGATCCGCTGTGCGGCTCCGAATACTGCCCGGGCAATGACAAGGTCTTCGAGTTCCTCGACGATGTTTTTACTGAAGTGGCTCGCCTCTTTCCTGGGCCTTACATCCACATTGGCGGTGATGAGGCGGAGATGCGTTACTGGAGCGAGTGTCCGAAGTGCCAGAAACGGATGAAGGATGTGAAACTTGCCAATGTCTGGGAGATGCATGCGTGGTTCATGGAGCGCGTGAAGAACATAGTTGAGTCCAAGGACCGGAGAATTGTTGGCTGGGGCGGCGTTGCTAAAGGCGCTGTCCACACGTGCTGGGATTGGAATGGCGCCGATGGATGGAACGCGGCAAAGAGCGGATCGGACGTCATTATGTCTACAGGCGCCAATCTGTACCTGGACTTCGACCTGGATCACACAAACCTGAAGAGTACGTATGACTTCGACCCGGCTCCGACGCAAGCGGGGCTGACACCGGCCGCGCGGCGGCATATCCTCGGACTGGAGGGCTGCCTGTGGGGGGAAATGATTCCGGAAAGCCACCTTGACAGGCAGGCTTTCCCTCGTGTTCTGGCGCTGGCTGAACGCGGATGGGGAATCGACCAGTACGACTTCGATGATTTCGTGGAAAGAGTCAAGGCGCATGTCAATCGGCTTGCAGGAATGGGAGTGGTGACAGGGCCGGCGTTTCCGTACCAGCCCGTTGCGACGATTCCGGCGAGAGTGCGCAATGGCCTGCCTTCGCTGATCTATTCAGAATTCCAGAATCAGAATGACGAGGACTGGCGGTGGAAGCTGACCGGATGGGGCGGCCGGACAGCCAAGCACGAAGCATTCTATCCGCTCAACGCCTTCGATGGCGACATCGAGAGCTTTTATGCGACGTGGGGGCCAAGGAAGGACGTGGACACGTATTCCGTCGTGCTTGACAAACCCGAAGCCTACGACCATGTAAAGGTTATCACCGGCTTGGGTAATGGCGATATGATCCTGAGGCAGGGCATACTGGAAATATCGGGCGGCTATGGCCGGTGGCAAGAGGTCGCTCGTTTTGAAAAAGGCATTGCCGAAGCGAAGCTCGATGGAAAGCCCGTGGTCGCCGTTCGCATCCGCTCGACGATAAACCAGTCGCCCTTCGACCTGCTCGCGGTGCGCGAGATTATCCTGGAGAAGGGCGGCAAATCCACCCTGAAGGAGATCTCGCCGGTGGAGCGTCTGAGGTTGCCGCCGGCAACCCCAAAGTGAAGAAACGGATGCGTGTGCTTACGATAGAATCGCCTCCCGAAGCACGACATGCCATTCTCGCGGGATTCACCCACATAGGATAAGCAAGCTGGCACTTCGGAGTGCCCAACGGTAATGTGAGATCCACACTATCGGCGTCGGTTCTGCGGTGCAGAGAAGGAGAACGCAGATGGCATGGTATTGTGGAATGTTGATTGCGGACGACCTGTATCACGGCCATCCGGCCTGGATGGTCGGCCTCCGGCGATTCGCGCCGATGATAAGCAACTCCCTGGGGCGAACTATGAACACAACATTCATGAAGCGAGATATCTCCCTGGAGATTAGCCCGCTCAAGAAGGACGCCCCGATCTACATGCCGGCATCGAGTTGGCCGAAGTTCACGGGCGAACAGATAGCCGAAATCCGCAGCGTCACTGCGGTCCCGGAGTACAAAGTGGTCGTAACCCAATAGAGTTTGAGTCGAACACGGCATTAGAGTCGGTGGAGCCGTCCAGCGTCATCAAATCGCTTCGTGTGGAGCCGGGCGCAGGCGTCTATGCTCAAATCAGAGGCCGAAGACAGCGATCCTCTTGGCCGCGACCGTCTGGTCGCGAAGCAAGTGAGGGGCGCAACGGCCTGCGTCTGCGGTCTCGGTTTCGCTCAATCCGGAAACACATTCCTGAATTCCCTTGGCCGCCCCGAATCGCTCGACCGCGGTCACTCGCCGCGTTCTTCTCTCAAGACTTCCCCCAGCCGAGCACAGAGAGCCGGCGCCTTCCGAACCGCCACGTCCCAGACAATGTCGTAATCGACCCCGAAGTACCCGTGGATGAGTCTGTCGCGCATACCCGCCATGGCATGCCATTCCACGTCAGGATGGCGCTGTCTCAGTTCCGCAGGCACGGTCTTCGCCGCTTCGCCCATGATCTCGATGCTTCTGACAAACGCACGTTTCACCGTTTCATCCCTGAGGAAGTCCTCCCGGGTGAGACGTTCGCTCTGATCCTTGAGATACTTCGCCTCATCCAGGATATGTCGGACAAACTCGAGGGGCTCAATCGACATATTCCACTTCCCTCAGGATGTGAGGGCCGATGTAGGGGCTGAGAGACTCGGGAGTGACCAGCTCGACTCGGCGTTCGAGCAAACTCTCCAGCAAAAAGGCGAGATCCATGAAGCTGTCGAACGTCTTGCGGCCCGGCTGAAACTCAACCAGCACGTCCACGTCGCTCTCGGCCCGTCCCTCGTCCCGCGCGAAGGATCCGAAGAGACCGAGACGTTTCACGCCCAGGGACGCAATCCGCTCCCCGTTTCGCCGGAGCGTCTCCACGATATCGGCTTTTCCCTCGACCATTTGCCCGGCTTCCTTCGCTCCCCGCAACGCCGACCGCATCGTAGCGCGGCGCCCCTGCCCCGCGCAAGCAGAATGGCAGAGCGCCGACGCGTCTCCGGTCACTGCCCTGGGGTACCCACCTTCGCAATCTCCACGTAGTTGATCCGCGTCGCGTCGCTTTCATCGTGCGACGCAAGGGTGAGCGCCCCGTCGCGAACGGCGACGCGTTTCGTGACGCGTCGAAACTCGTCCGCCGCCAGCTTCCCTTTCTTGATAATCTCCACGCCTTCCGCCTCCACCGTGACGTTGCCGCACGGATACTGCGAATCGCCGACGCAGACGGTCACGTCGTACTCGCCGTTCTCGACGGCAATGGCCCATGCGACGTTGGGTTGGAAGTGTACGAGCGTGTCGAGCAGCGGGTCGTCGTTGATTCCGCGCCGGCAGCCTCCCTTCTGGTTGTCGCTGCTCCATCCATAGGCGCAACCCTCATCGCGGATATGGAACGCCGCCCCCGTATCGACCAGATAGCCCTCGGGCCGCGGTCCTTTGGCGGGCTGGAAGTTGATCTTGACGTTCCGCGCAAGCTTGGGCTCGATGCGCTCGAACCGCCGAGCCGCGACGTCGCTCACCGCCGCCGCGGTGGCTCTCGGCTTCTCCCAGAACGTTCGCGCCGTGAGGGTGGTCGTCTTGTCAAGGGCGATGGCGCCGCTGTAAACGGGGGATTCCTGTGTGGGCGTCGCGCCGTCCAGGGCATAGCGGACCACGCCCTCTCTCCCCTCTTGCAGGAGTTCCACCTTCGTCGAACCCACGAAGGCTTGGCTCTGGGGGGCAAACTTCGGCGGCGGAAAGACGCGCTGGAAACCCCGCACAAGGTTCTCGCTGGCCCGGTCCCCCTCGCCTTCCGGGTTCGTCCAGAAAGTCTTGGCCGTAATCGTGGTCGTCTCGGAAAGAGCGATGGGAGCGCCGTAGACGGGCGACTGCGCCGTCGGTTCGCTCCCGTCCAAAGTGTAACGCGTGACGCCCTGCTTCGTTTTTGTGTCAAGATCCACTTCCACCGAATCGACGAACGTCTTAGCGCTGGTCTTGACGGCGGGCGCCGGGTAAATGCGTTCAAGAGTTCGCGTCATGACGTCGCTCGCAACCGGCTCCCCGTCTTCGCCTCTTGCCCAGAAGGTCTGTCCCTTGATCGTCGTCGTTTTCGCCAACGTGACGGGGACCGTGAACTCGGGAGACTGCTGCGTAGGATCGGTCCCGTCCAGCGTATAGCGGACAACGCCTCCTTCCACGTGGTTCAGCAACTCAACTTGCGTGGAGTCAACAAAGGTCCTCTCTTGCGACCGGAACGAGGGCTCGGGGCGCCTCTTGGGGGCGAAGGCAATGGACGTTTCCATCCACGATCCGCAACTGCATCCCCCGCCGCCTTCGGGCGCCAGCAGCATGCCCGCGG
>Ga0315274_10002707_pt1 | contig 26566 bp, 31 predicted proteins | sample YL17G02_20_MG_FD_203700 | JGI IMG/M metagenome (GOLD analysis project Ga0315274, IMG submission 203700) | Sediment microbial communities from Yellowstone Lake, YNP, Wyoming, USA - YL17G02_20 | ecosystem: Environmental > Aquatic > Freshwater > Lake > Sediment | place: USA: Wyoming | collected...
CAGCTCCGACTTCGCCCGCTCGCTGAACTGGTAGCTCTTCACCGCGGTCTTTTTATCCATACTCATCTCTCACGGCACGGGATGAAAAAAGATACGGATGCAGGGTCAGGGATGGGATTACTTCTTGGTCCTACACTGGCAACAGTGGACTTATATGGTTATGATGCCTACAACTCAACCATGAAAACGATTGAAGGATTCCTCGGTGTTTATGGGAACCGTGCGACGAGAACCTGTTACCGCAGCGGTGTCCGCGCGTTTATCGATTTCATCGGTGGTGCTCCCGTGCGGTCGGGTGCGCGCGCCACAGCAGAAGAGGCTATCGAATATGAGAAGCGTGCCGCTGCATACCTCAAGGGGAAGAGGGACCGCCTGGACGACCTCCAGCGGTTCGCCGCCTCCATGACCGCCGCGAAAGTCCCACCCTGGACGGCGCGCAACGACATGAAGGGGATTGTCCTCTACCTCCAGGCGAACGGGTTTCACTTTCAGCCACACGAGATGCGCGGCATTCGAGGAAAGATGCCGAAGGGGGGAAGCCGCACCATTGAGAGGGATGTGGACCACGAGGTGGTGAGGAGTCTCCTCCCGCACATGCCCGTCCACGGGGTCGCCCTGACCCTGGTACTGGCCTCCAGCGGGATGCGCGTGGGGGAGGCCTTGCAGCTGAAGATGGGCGATAAAAACCAGAAGGGCGATATCGACTTTGAGACCAAGGACGGGAAGCCCGTGAAGCCCGCGGTGGTCACCATCCGTCAGGAGTACACGAAGACGGGGAACCAGCGCGTCACCTTCATTTCCGAGGAGGCGGTCGCTGCCGTCCGCGAGTGGCTGAAGATCCGCGATTCCTACATCCGCACCGCGGGCACCAGGAACGCCGCGCTCGTCCGTGCAGGCAAGTCAGGAGAGCGCCCCCTAACTGATGACCGCCTCTTCCCCTTCACGGATGAGACATACGGCAAGCTCTGGGGGCATGCCCTTGAGCGCAGCGGGCTCCTATCCATTGACAACGGGACCAACCGAAGGACCATCCACCCCCACGGGTTGCGGAGGTTTTTCAGGAGTCAGGGGGCATTACGGGCCGCGGTCGATGCCATCGAGCACATGATGGGACATGCGGGATATTTGACCAACAGTTACCGCCGTCTCTCCCGCGAGCAGCTGGCCATCGAGTACCAGAAGGCGGAACCGCTCCTCACGGTAGGGGTTGCACCCGCCGCCATGCGCGAGACTGAAGAGAGGGTGAGAGAGCAGGCGGTGGATATTGTCACCCTGCAGCGGGAAAATCAGAAGATCCGCGAACAGCTGGCGGCGGCGACCGCTGACCTTTCCCACATGAAGGAGACGGTGACGATGCTGCGGGGGATGGTGATGGTTGAGGAGCAAGCGGGGCGGGACGAGCGGGAGATCCTGGAGAATGCGACGGGGACCACCCTGAAAGATGTCCTGTTGAGAGAAGCGAACGAGGTACGGCGGCGGCATGGACTCGCCCCTATGGGAAGTCTCGCGGAGATCGCCGATGAGGAATCCCAACCCTCGCGGCGGGGATCCCGGGGATCCCCGGGATCTCCACGGGGGGCCCGTGGGAGGCAAGGTGCGGTGAGAGATGCCACGGGATGATGACGGTCCACGAGGCCCTGAGTATTGGCCGCGGGCGAGGAGAGAGGGGCCCTGTCATCACACTCTCACCCCGCCATCCTATGGGATGCGCGTCAGGGTCAGGTACTGCCTCCTCCTGGGTGGGAGTAGGGGATGAGTCCCTGGGGAGTCTGTATAGTTAACCATTATACGGTTAGGAGTAGAAGGGTACCATCAATGGGAAAAGGACTGAGTGCACAGGAGAAGGCCATCCTTGAGGTGCTCCAGCAGGCGGAGGACCACGAGGTGGGATACCGCATCCTCTCATGGATCATCGCGGAGCGCTACGACAGGGACCGTTCCCGCATCTGGAAGTACGTGCCGAGAGAGGGGCGGCTCAGCGCGATGGAAGCAGCTTTCGCCCATGCTCTCCACCCGAAGGGGAAGTTTCTCACTCCCGCGCACCGCGCCTCGTTCTCTCGATCGATACGGAGACTTGTGAGCAGGGGACTCATCGGGCGGGTGGGATGTATGGTGGTTCTTGCCAAACGGGACAGGGACGGGAACCTAGTTCCACTGCCGACCCTGGATCAACAGAAGGCATTCGAGGAGCGGGTGCTGCGGTATGTGCAGTCTGTTATCGACGAGGAGAAGCGGGAGGAGCCTGGAAATCGGCCCGTCCTTACGGATTCACGATCCTGATCGCACCGCTGAGTAGATCGCCACAATCCGCTATCTCCGGCGCCTCCGGCCCCCCCTCCCTTTCCTGCTGCAGGGCCGGTATGATCGCCTCATCCTTTCATAAGCCGGTAATGTCGTGAATCCGCAGAGCCTGTAAAATCGTTCTTTTTTGGGACGGGGTGCAACGATGTATAGATACAGATGAGATATCTCTCTATAACCATAGATTTTTCATCCAGTTCTGTGAAAACTGAATCATGTCCCGATTACGTCCTCTCTTCTTCATCTGTATAATGTGCGTCTTTGCCACCTTCCTTTGCGGGTGTATTGAGCTCAATAAGCAATCACAAGGACAAAGCGCATTCGGAAGCGGTGTATCAGTCACTGAGCACACGTATCTCTGGGGAGATGAGGGGTTTTTCACAAAGAAGTATGATGTTACGATCACCATCTTCGGGGCAAATATGTATTCTGCTCAGGGCGTCAGTCGTTCTCAACTTGATAGAATATTAGAAGAGGTTAGGGGATTAGGCAATCCCACCTCAACAACAACTCCCACCCCACAAACTGTCCCAGAAACGGGGCCAACGATTACCTTACCGGCATCCCTTGATGTCCGTGTGGATGTGCAAAAGTACCTTACCAGCAGCGGATATCAAATCAAGGTCGCCTTCGCGGGGGGAAAGGATCAGGATCTAGTAGATAAATTCGAAGAACGGGTCACCCTGTCTAATGGAATGGTGTCAGCCAGCAGTTCGAGGCGGCCCGTCAAAATCGGGGCTGGGGTGACGATGCCCGGGACCACGGGGACCGACAGGGTTGAGGTAACGGTCACTATCAACGGGGTTGCCTACAAGATCATCGACAAGCTCTTGCCTGCGTAGAGCCCAGACCTGCCCGTGTCTGAGGGGTTGCCTCCCCGTCTCTGCCGATCTCTTGGTTGTGTGCTCCGGGACATCTCACCATGAGATGATCGGACGGTTCCGGGCCTCTTCAGCCTCTCGCTTCTGCCTCTCCGTGAGCCCATCTTTGATGATAGGAGGCTTCGGTTCTGGGATAGTCCTTTCAGGAACGGGGAAGGTACTACCCTTCCCCTCCTGGTGTGATGGCGGGGAGGCGGCGGGAGTAGTGGTGTTGCCCCCGAGACTCCCCACGGCAGTGTGGCGACCGCCTGATGCCCTATCTCCCCTGCCGCCATGAGGCTCCTCATGACCACTTTCACGGCGGGGATTGTGCATGAAATCACCGTTTCTACCAACCTGAGAATTATTCAAATCTTGAGGGTCTGAGGACTCTCCGACGGTGGAGGGTTTCGCAGAAGGATTATTCTGCGCAGATTCCCCACCCTCCTCCGACGGTGCGATCTCGCCCTGGTCCTGGTTGGCGATCCTGTTCTGCTGCTTGATGTCAAGAGGATCCCTGATCGCCTCCACATTCTCGAATAGGATGCGATGTGGTCCATTGACCAGATGATCCTCTCCTCCGACCGTGCGCCCCCGTGCGGAACCACCTGCAAGGACACTGCTATACGTCTCCGCGAGGCTCGAAAGAACCTTGAGGTGCTGGATGCGCTCGGACTCGTGATCAGAGGGTCGGAACCTCGGACCTGACAATCGTTTCGCTTCACATCTCAGGACCGGGGTGATTAGGGCGAGTAATTCCCTTCTTGAAAGAATTTCCTCTTTCCCGTTAAGTGTTTCGTGGTCGGTCATAGAGATTCACTGTCGGTGGGTTCGTTCATTTCAAATTCTTTTGAAATAGCCGGTACGGGATCGGCGGTAGGGAGAGGAAACGGAGCAAGGACAGGGCTCCGATTTCGATCGGTGTGCGCCCTGAGATCCCCTTATCCGTCTCTTATCTGTCATGATCCCTGAACCTTCTCAAGATGGCAACGCTCTCCGTTTCATCCTCACCCACGATCATAAGGTGGCCCTTTCCCTGGTGCACCGCCAATGACCTTCTGAAGCCTCCTGATGCTGCCTCCAGTGTGGAGATCCTGATCCTGATCCTGGGAGTGCTCTTTTTCATGGGTTGTGGTGGGACGGAGGGGGCAGGGACGTCGCCCGCCCCCACGTGCGCCCCCGCCCGTGCCTGATCGCGTTCAACCCCCAGCCGTGCTTCCTGTCAGAATTCGGAGGACGCGGAGAAGACCCTTGAGGAAGATTCTTTTTATGCGGCATGGGAGAATCCTCATTCGGCGTGTCTCCGTCCATAGCGAATCAGCAACTCCACGTGGTCGTCGTACGCCCTCTGAAACTCCCGCTGGTCCGCGTTCATGGGCCTGTCACCGTAGAGAACCCGGTGATGGTGGGCGAGAGCGACCCACGCCTGCATCACCTCTTCTCCCGCCACACTCTTCCTTTGTAATCCATGGCGAAGTCCGGCTCGAAGGTTCTCTCTGGGAGAGCGGCAGCGTGCCGCTGGGCTTCCCGTATCGATTCCTCGATGTATCGGTCCATCGCCTCGTCAGTCATCATCGGCGGCTCGATGGTGTTGGGGAGTGGGACGAAGGTCTCCTGCGGGGGGGTCTCCACGTTCCCGACGGAACGTGGGAGTCGAGACGCCAGGTGGTTAACCTTGGTGCTCCCACGGTTGGTCGCAACCGTGGAGATGCCCTTGTTCCGGCAGCAGCCCGGTCTCACGCAGACGCACGGGTGAACATTCCCACGGATGAACATTCCTATAGTTTGCATCGGGCATCACTCCGGGACGACCTCGAAGATTGGGACCGGGCGGAACTTCGGGGTCAGGACCATGTCCCAGCCCTCGTGCTCGGTAGCGTATCGTCCCTCCTTCTTTCTTGCATCCTGCAACCAGAGGTCACTCAGCCGGTGGCACTCTGCCTCTTGAGGACTTGCCATGAGTGGGTGGAGTTGTCCATCATGTCTCTGCCGAGAACACACCCAGATCCGGGTGTGCGGGGGGAACAGGATGGGGATGGCAGCGGCCTCGGCAGCAGCCTTCTCGATCTCCGCCTTCTTTGCATTCAGGAATGGATCTCCTGCAACTGATGGCGTGATGCTCTCAGGCTGGAAGGAGACGGTGGCTCCCTTCGCGGGTGGCTTCATGCTGATTTCTCCCTGGGCGTCATGGTGTCACCTTCGGGAAGTCAGTACTCCCAAGACGGACTGCCTCCATGTGGACGGCGTTCCTGATGACCGCTGACACGTTCACACCTGCCTGCTTGAGTGCGGCCAGATCCTCCTTCGGGATCCGTACCGGAAAGGGAATGGTTTCTTTTTCTGTCATGGTTAGCTGATTCCCTTTACTCAGCTGGGGCGTATAAGAATTTCCCTACATGGGTGAAGATGTGGGCGCGAGGGAGACCCGCGCTATCATCGAGGGATCGATTATTTATTCTGAAATTCTACAAAGAGGATCTGGTGATTCCCCATGGATGATGAGCTAAGAAAAATGTATATGATTAACATCCGGTTGGCTGTCATTATCGGACTGTGTTCCGGTGTGATGACTGGTATCTTCTCGTTGGAGCTCAGTCATGTAATTCAGATGCCGGATTGGGCATGGGTGGTGGCTTTCTTATTTACGATAGTAGCAATCATCTGGCTCCTGGTAACCTATTTGAATGATCTTAAGAGAGGGTTCCAATAGCTTCACAGTATTCACTTCTGCGGGTATGAGCAGGAGTTCCCCCTCTCCCCTACAATTGAGGGAGAACCTGAGGGGGTGGTGAGGGCCCTGCCGCGGGCGGGGGCGCACGTGGGGGCGGGCGACGTCCCTGCCCCCTCCGTCCCACCAGACTCCAATACCCTCACACCCTTGCACCCACCGCCAAACAACCACCATGGACCTCCACACCTCGCTGCCCTCCGCTCCCGTATTCGATCCCTTACCTGTATTCCGACGAAGACGTGACCCTCATACCGTACGACAGGACCGCACTTCCCGCAGACTCCCTCTCTCTGGTACACGTGATGATTCTCCTTCACGAAATGAGTGCGCCCAGTCCGTACGTATCCCTGTCTGATGAGACTCGCTGCCATCCCTTCCGTGATCTCTCCCTCCTCGTCATGCCCGATATGACACCTCACGATCCACCCGTTCCTACCGTATCGCATCAGCCAGTCCTCAACCTCCTGACCTTTCAGAGGGTTGTCACAGCACCCGATCACAATGCTCCTTCCCGTGTACGTAACCGTCCTCCCATTTCCCTCGTACAAAACCTTCGGATGGTTCTGCGAAACTTTGATGGAATTTTTGCGGGTGGTGCCGGGTATACCCCCCCCTTTTTCGTGGTCCTCTGGCAGCGCGATCTCGATGGCATGATACTCCTCGGAATAGTCGAGGTCATCGTGCTCAGTTATGCCTCCATCCGGGAAATAGTATCCTCCGTTTATGTCTTTCTTTAAAATACCGTCTCTATGCAGTTTCCTACACCATCTGTAGGCTGTGGGGTATTTGATTCCAAGAATCTCTGATAATTGGGCAGGAATTCTCGCCGACGGTGAATCGTCTTTCAGAAACCGGAGAATCCGCTGTCGGCCGTAGTAGTACACTGCGGTATTCTTTACGATCGCTGACGCATGTCTGACGATGTAACAATCACTCCGAGGTTGGGGCGATGTGCAGAAAGGAGAGGTGAAATCGGGGACCGATCCCTGCGGTGGGTAATTATATATTGTCGAAGAGTCAAACGTCATTTGTCGAAGAGACTAAACGTCATTTGTCGTCGGGTGACACCGACGGCAATCTTACTTCAATTCTGGGATGCCTCCTGTATTGCGATCTCGCTCAGGCGGTGGTCCATTTCGCTCACGCGGTCGTTGCACACCTCTTTTTCCAGTTCATCGAGGATCTCACAGACCTCCCTCATTGAGTAGGGTCGGACCACCGGAGATACCCTCTTGATGAATCCTGAGACCAGCATTGAATCCTGGATAGTGAGGAAGTCGATCGCTGTCTCGGTGGTTGCCTCAGGGTCCATCTCCATGTATGTTTGGATCCGATCTTCCCTGGCTTCGGCCAGGAGAGCCCTGATCAACCATTCCGCTGACTCCTCCCGTTGCTGTGCATCGCCCTTGATCTGATAGGTATGCGATGGGCCACTGAAGATAATCTGGAGGGCGTGAAAGTTGATCATTTCCTCGCCTTCACGTATTCCTGCATCTTATCAGCGATGAATTCGGATACGTTACTGATGCCAGCCTTCACCGCCGCATCATAGATCGGTGCTGGGATCCTCGCGTTGATGTGGACCCGCACCTCGCCATTCTTCAGGACTTCTCGCATAACCTCTATGTAGTCGAATCGAATATATCTGATTTTGGGTCAGAATTTCCTGATTGTGGATGCAGCAGTTTCAAAAAAGGAATGGAACCCGTGGAGATTTCAAGTGTTAAGAGAAGTTATTGGGATTAGGTGGAAAAGAAGGGTTTCTGCATAATAGATTATCCACTGTGGTCAGTGTATCACTTCTTGGCCTTCTGCTTGGCGCCCATCTGGGAGACTTTGGAGCGCCGGATCCTGCGGCGGAGACGCTGGTCCTTCATCTCCCCGCGCCTGCCCCTACCTCCACGGCCGCCGCGGCCGCCACGCCCGCCCCGGGGGCCGCGCCCCTGCTGGTCCTCGTCGGAGGTGCGGGAGAACTTCCGGATGGTGGCGTTGGGCTTGAACCGCTGGTTGGGGCCCGGCTTCTTGACTTCCCCATCCTTCTGGGGCACGAGCCGGATCTGCCCCCTGACCCCCTTCACCTGCATCCAGTTCGTGGTCCCTGTCTTGCCCATAGAAAACTCCCTTTATAGGTACCTGACAGGAGGCATAAAGGTATTCCTCCTGCGGTTCAGGGGGGATCCAGGCCAGGGCACTCTTCGAACCCCGGCTTCCATGGAAGTGCCATGCCCTCATAGGGGGTTGGGTGCGGGAGGAGGCTGGCCCCCTCCCGGAACCCACCCCCCGATGAGGATAGGAAGTCCCTTCGGGTTCCGGGAGCCGGGGATTTCCGGGGTGTATCCTCCGGGAACTCTTACTCCATCTTCTCCAGCCCTCGCTTCAGGGCCTCCGACACCAGCTTCCCGTCCACCCTGCCCCGGACCTCGGCCATCACCACCCCCATCAGGGGGCCGAGCGCTGCCTTCCCCCGCTCCCGGACGAAGGATTCCCGCTCCCGGAGCACCCGTGCCACGATGGCATCCAGCTCTCCGGGGGGGAGCGGGACGATCAGGGATCCCAGCACCTCCTCTTCGGTCTTCCCCCCTGCCATGGCGGCGAGGAGTTCCGGAATGGCCTCCTTGGCGGCCTTCCCGGAGGAGACGGCCCGGAGGACCGCCAGGTACTGGTCGTCCGAGAGCCGGGAGAGGTCCGTGCCCTTCCGGGCCAGCTCCACGGGAGTGGCGATGAGGGCCCGGTGGGCAAGCCGGGGGTTCACCCCCTCGGCCATCGCCCGCTCGAAGAGGGGGAGCCGTTCCGAGAAGGCGATCTGGCGGGCAACGGCTGCATCCAGCCCGTACTCCTTCACGAACCGGCCGGCCCGGGCGGAGAGGAGTTCGGGGACCGGGATCCGGTCCCAGGCATCCCTCTCAATGGTGATCGGCAGCACGTCCGTCTCCGGGTACATCCTCGCCGCGCCGGGGAGGGGCCGCATGTAGGCAGTGGACCCCTCGGGCAGCATCCGGCGGGTCTCCTCGGGCACCCCCTCCAGGGCCATGGCCGCCCGCCGGATCACCTGCTGCGCCGCGCAGCCCGACTGGTCCGGCGTTCCGGCCACGATCACCACGCAGTCCCCGGTGGCTGCCCCCGCGTGGGACCGGAGCGCCTCCACGTCGGCGGCGGTGATGCCGTAGGCCGGCAGCTCGTCCGTGTGGAAGATCCCCCCCACCCCGCACCGCTTCGCGTAGTCGGCCATCTCGCTCCCCAGCCGCCGCCCGGGCTGGATCTCCCGGCCGATCACGCCGGCAAAGCCCCGGAGCACCACGGCCAGGATCCGGGGGGCCTTTGCGAGGATCCGGGAGCCGCTCCCTGAGAAGATTGGCGTTACGTCCTGCGGCCGCGGCTCCACCGAGGCCCCGCGGGCCCGGAGTTCATCCCGGAGGGCGAGGAGCGACTGCTGGCGCCGGACCTCCCGGCGCACCACCTCGGCGATCAGGTCCAGCTCCTGTACCCCCTTGATCTCCACCCTCGCCCCGCCCTGGATGGAGATGTTCACGTCCTGCCGGATGGTGCCCAGGCCGCGCTTCACCCTGCCCGTGGACCGGAGCACCATGCCGATGTACTCCGCCGTGGCCTGCACTGCGTCTGGTGTGTGCAGGTCCGGAGCCGTGGTGATCTCCACCAGGGGGATCCCCAGCCGATCCAGGGAGAAGATCCCCTCCTCCACCCGCTGGGCCGCGTCCTCCTCCAGGCAGATCGTCTCGATCCCGGTGCCGTCCGGGAGCCTGCCGGCCAGCGCCACCAGCGCGGTGCGCTGGAACCCGGCTGTGTTGGAGCCGTCGATGACCAGCTTGCGCATCGGGTGCACCTGCTGCACCGGGGTCATCCCCAGGGCCTTTGCCACCGAGAGGCAGACCGCGAGAGCTTCCCGGTTCAGGGGCTGGGGAGGCTCCTCGTCGTCCTCGACGAGGCAGGTGGTGTCGTAGGTGTAGTAGGTGAACCGGCGGATGTGCTTCATCTCTTCGAGGGCAGCCCGGTCGATCTCCCCCATCTCGCTCTCCGTTGCGCGGAGGAACCGGGTGAACTCACCGGTATGCTCCTTCGTGTCCCGCAGGGGCGTGGGGCACCGGCAGAAGAGCTTCTGCCGTGTGTCCAGCTGCTGGTGGATCTCGATCCCGGCTGTCAGGCCGGGGGCCTCACGGTCCATGGAGGCTCCTCTCCCGGATCTCGCCCCGGAGGTTCCGCTGCATGAGCGCCGCCACCGCCTCGTGGTCCCGCGCCTGGGGCAGCACCCACATCAGCTTGACGAGGGCCACCTCCGGGAGCATGTCCTCTCCCTCGATGACGCCTGCCGCCAGCAGGTCGCGGCCTGTGTCATAGACCCGGTCGCAGACCCTGCCATGCAGGCACTGGGAGGTCATCACCACCTCCGTGCTCCCTTCTACCAGTTCCTTCACCGCCTTCACGCAACCGGAAGAGACGTGGCCCAGGCCGGTGCCTGCCAGCACCAGGCCACGGTAACCGGTAAAGGCCCGGATCACGTCCGGTGACAGGCCGGGGTGGAACGAGAGGAGGCCGCAGCGCTCCTCCAGTCTGTCGCAGAGGCGGAGCGTGGCCGAACCCCTCCGGGTGGCGCCGGGGGAGAGGGCCACCTGCAGCGAAGGGTACTCCACTGTTCCCACGGGGGGAACGCCCAGGGACTGGAACGCGTCCCTCCGGGAGGTGTGCATCTTCCGGACCCGCGCGGCCCGGTGGATGGAGCAGCGGTCGTCGCTGGTCCCGGCATGCATCACCACCGCCACTTCCCCCAGCGGGGAGGTGGCCGCAGCGGCGCTGCAGAGGGCGTTCATGGTATTGTCGCTGCTGGGCCGGTCAGCGGACCGCTGCGCCCCGACGAAAACGACAGGCACCGGTGTCTCCACCATGAAGGAGATGGCGGCCGCCGAGTACGCCATCGTGTCGGTGCCATGGGTGACGATGACCCCCTGTACCCCTTTCCCGATCTCCCGGTGCACCGCCCGCGCCAGGTCCTGCCAGAGGGCAGGGGTCATGTTCTCGGAGAGGATGGTCGCGATCTGGGCGGTGCGGTACCGGGCCAGTGTACGGAGCTGCGGGATGGCCCGGAGGATGTCCTCGGCCGAGAACTGGCTGGTGACGGCGCCGGTTCGGTAATCGATCCGGCTCGCGATGGTGCCGCCCGTGGAGATGATGGAGAGCTGCGGAAGCGCCGGGTCCTGGACCATGGCGGCGCACGGCGGGGCTCCGGGGAGGGCGCGGGCGGCGAAGGTGCATTCGCCTACCGGCACCCCCAGGTTGTAGCCGCTGTCCAGCTTCAGGACGGCCATGCCGTCCCGGTCGGTGATGTAGGTGGCCTCGCGCTCACCGGCAGGGCCCCGCCAGCGCACCCGGTCGCCGGGCTGGAGCCCGGCTATCATGCCACCAGCTCCCGGGCGCGGGCCAGGAGCTGGGACAACGCCTCCTGGATGGCCTTCTCCTGGGAAAGCACCCATGCGGTGTCCTGCCGGTGGACTCTCTTCCGCTCCCGGAGGGCTTGGGCTACGGCCTCGGGAGCCGGGCCTCCGGGTACGTTCCGGGAGGCGATGGCCATGGAGACGTCCAGGGCCCTGTTCACCTCTTCTGCGGTGACTCCCCGCTGGATCAGGGAGATGCCGGCCGCCTCTTGGGCGGCCGCTTCCAGCACCCGGAGGTCCAGGCTGCCCCTCCATACGGCCCTGCCCACGATAGTGTGGGCGGTGCGGAAGGGCAGGTTGTGGGACCGGACCAGCATATCCGCAAGATCGGTGGCCGTGGAGAATCCCTTTCCCGCCTCCTGCGCCATCCGTTTCTCATCGAAAGCGGCGCCCTGGAGGACCTGGGTGAGCAGCTCGGTGCTCTCCAGGACCGTGGTCATCCCCCTCCAGAGGTGGGGGGTGACCTCCTGCAGGTCCCGGTTGTAGGACATGGGGAGACCCTTCACGATGGAGAGGGCCCCCGCCAGGGCGCCATGGGCGGTGCCTGCCTTTGCCCTCAGGATCTCCAGCGTGTCCGGGTTCTTCTTCTGGGGCATGATGGAGCTCGCGGAGCAGAAGGCGTCTTCCAGGGTCACAAACCCGAAGGCAGGCGTGGACCAGAGGATCAGGTCCTCGGCGAGGCGGGAGAGGCCGGTCATCAGGATCGCCCCGGCTGCCAGGGTCTCCAGGATGAAGTCCCGGGAGGCCACCGCGTCCATGCTGTTCGGGAGCACCTGGTCAAAGCCCAGGAGGTGGGCTGTCATCTCCCGGTCAATGGGGTAACCGGTGGCGGCAAAGGCGGCAGCCCCGAGGGGTGAGAGGTTCACGTGGAGGAAAGCGGCGCGGAACCGGTCAAAGTCCCTGCCCAGGGCCTGCTCGTAGGCCAGCAGGTGGTGGGGGAGGGTCGTGGGCTGGGCTGGCTGCAGGTGGGTGTAGCCGGGCATCACCGCATCCCGGTGGGCCTCGCAAAGGGTGAAGAGTACCTCCCGGAGCCGGACCAGGGACTGCATGCACCGGAGCAGGTCGCCCCGCAGCCGGATCCGGAGGCAGGTGGAGACCTCGTCGTTCCGGGACCGGCCCATGTGGATCCGCCCGCCCGCATCCTCGCCGGCCCGCTCTATCAGGTACGCCTCCAGGCCCGCATGCACGTCCTCGAACTGCTCGTCAAAGACCTGGTCCGGGAGGCCCTGCCCCTGGACCTCGAGGAGCACGCGGAGCAGCGCCCGGGCGTGCTCCGGTCCGATGAGCTTCTGGTGGTGGAGCATCAGCAGGTGCGCCATGTCCACGAGTATGTCCGCCTCGCCGATCCACCGGTCCGCCTCCATGGAGGAGAGGTACCGCAGCACCTGCCGGGACCGCTCGGTCCCCAGGCGCCCCTTCCGAATCTGGTCCTTCTTCATGCTCCCCGCTGCCTCCTGTCACTCCCGCGAGGGGAGGTCGATCTCATGCCATCCCTTCCGGGCCGCTGCCTCGATGGCCTGCTGCACGGACTCGCGGGGCACGATCGTGGCCACCGGGATGTGCACCAGCTGCTCCACCGTCGTGGAGACGATGGGGGCGCAGACGATCCCGATGGCCCCCTCCCGCTCGGCGCGCACCGCGGCCACGATCGCGTCCTCGACAGTATGGACGGTATACTCCCTCACCCGCACCCGTCGCCCGTCGATCTCGGTGGTTCGCTCCTCGATCCCGTCCAGCGTCTGCCGGGCGGCGATCACCCCGATGAACTCCTCGTCCCCGGGCCGGGAATAGTGCCGGATACCCCGGGTAATGGCCCGGAGGGTGGAGAGATTCGGGGATCTCCTGCCGTGCAGGATCTTGTAGAGCGAGGATTGGGCCACGCCGCTCCGGTCCGAAAGCTCCTTCACGCTGATCCTGAGATCATGCTTCAGGATATCCGTGAGCGCGGCCACGAACTCCTCGTCCGACCGGAGGGACGCCCTGACAAGACGGTCGACCGGGTCAAGCTGTACCATCTGCGAAGAGTGATAGGCACAAAAGGAGAAAAAGGGTTGCCTTGCAGGGATCCCCGAAAAGCCGGTGGCGCGGTTGTGGACAGTGATAAAAAGAACTTGATACAATTGTATTATTTTATCGATTAAAACTATACAATAATATAAAGTAAATGATAGAAAAAGCGCATCATTTAATATTCCGGGGTGCAACCCTTTTCGTATGAAGATCGTGAAAATCCTGGCAGCCGTCACGTGCTGCGTGGTCCTCCTCGCCCTGGCCGGTTGCGTTGCCTCCACACCCCCGGTGCAATCGGGGACCACCGTCGGTATCCTGTACACCGGTTTCGGGACCATGCCCACCCTGATGGCCACCAAGCAGATCGACGGGTACATTGCCTGGCAGCCTTTCGTCGAGGTTGCCCCCATGGCCGGATTCGGCAAGGTCCTCTCCTACACGGGTGACCTCCCGCCGGATGCCGTCTGGAAGAACCACCCGTGCTGCGTGCTGGCCGCGCGGGAGGACCTGATGGCCCGCTCACCGGACCTGGTCAATGCCGTGACCGCGGCAACGATCCTCTCCACCCGGTACGTGAACGAGCACCAGGAAGAGTCAGGCGCCATCGTCGCGGACTGGCTGGCAGGCAAGGGCAACTTCACCTACGGAAACATCTCCGTTTCATCGGTGGACGCCATGACCCGGGCCATCTACACCGTGAAGTTCACCAACGAGCCCACGGATGCCTGGGAGAACGGGATCCTGAAGTTCATGGCCGCCCAGCGGGACCTGGGTGTGCTGAAGGGACCCCTCTCCAACTCCACGGATGATGCCTCCAAGGCGCTCATCTTCGACACGGGTCCCTACCGGGCGGCCATCCAGATGCTTGAAGGGAAACGCCTCGTGACCCCGGCCCCCGAGACCCGGCAGCTGGGCATCGGGTACCTGATGTCAGACCATGACACGGCCCTCTTCGTGGCAGTGAAGAAATGGCAGTACTTCAATGACACCTACGGCATCGCGCTGAAGCCCCGGGATCCCACCCAGTCCAAGCCGGACCTCGTGGATCTCCTGGTGAACGGGCAGAAGGTGGCGGAGATCAAGCTGGTGCCCGGGGAGTTCGGCGGCCCGCTCATGCAGCTCGCCTCCACGGACACCATCCAGTTCGTGCTCGTGGGGAACCCGCCCGCCATGGCAAGCATTGACAAGGGGAACCCCGTGAAGATCCTGATGGCCCTGAATACGGAAGGATCCGGTGTGGTCGTCAGCAGTGATGCCCCGGCCTCGGACTGGCCTTCCTTCCTCCAGTGGGCCAAGGAGCGCTCGGATGCCGGTAAGCCCCTCCGCATTGCTTCCCCGGGCAAGGGGTCCATCCAGGACATCCTGCTCTCCTATACCCTGAAGTCCAGCGGGGTCACTGTCAAGGAAGTGCAGGTATAAGAGGTTCCCTGATCCAGGTACCGGTGCATGAGGCGCCTCTCCCTGGCATTCCCCCTCCTCATCCTCCTCGCGTGGGCGGCCGGGGCCTACCTGATCAACAATGAGTTCATCCTGCCGCGGCTGGAGTCGGTGGCCGGGGTGCTCCTCGACCCCCTGGCGGACCGGCTCGGGACCGGGAGCCTTGTCGAGAATGCCCTCCGGTCCATCGAACGGGTGGGGATGGGTTTTCTCCTGGCTGCCGCCGTCGCCATACCCCTCGGCATCGCGATGGCCCGGTTCCGGCGGCTGAACGACCTCCTCGACTCCACCATCCAGATCCTCCGGCCCATCCCCCCTCTGGCCTGGCTCCCCCTTTCCCTGGCCTGGTTCAAGATCGGCCTCACCTCCATCCTCTTCATCATCTTCCTGGGGGCATTCTTCCCGATCCTTCTGAATACCATTGACGGAGTCCGGGGGGTAAAGCGGACCTGGATCGAGGTGGCGTCCACGCTGGGGGCCAGGGAGCGGCAGATCCTCTTCCGGGTGATCCTCCCGGGCGCTGCCCCCACCATATGGACCGGGCTCCGGGTGGGGTTCGGCATCGCCTGGATGTGCGTTGTCGCCGCGGAGATGCTCCCGGGCACCACCTCGGGGCTCGGGTACCTCATCATGTACGCCTTCAACTTCGGGCAGATCCAGCTGATCATCGCCGGGATGATCCTCATCGGCCTCATCGGCCTCATGATCGATACCCTGTTCAGGAAGATCGAGGCAAAACGGTTTGCATGGAGGGAGCTGGAACGGTGAACACGGCAGGCAGGTGGGGGATCAGGGCATGACCTCCCTGAGGATCGACCGGCTCACCAAGGAGTTCGTCACCGAGCAGGGGGAGATCGTCTCAGCGCTGTCGGATCTCTCCCTGGAGGTGGGGGACTCGGAGTTTGTCTGCATCCTGGGGCCGTCCGGGTGCGGCAAGACCACCCTCCTGCGTATCGTGGCCGGCCTGGACCAGCCCACCTCAGGGGCCGTCCTCATCGACGGTCACCCCATCGACCGCCCGTGCCCCAAGCTGGCCATGATCTTCCAGGAGTACTCCCTGTACCCGTGGCGGAGCGTGCTCGCGAACGTCACCTTCGGGCTGGAGATGCAGGGCGCGGCGGTGGCCCGGCGGCAGGAGGTGGCCCGGAAATATCTTGCTCTCGTGGGCCTCTCGGACTTTGCCTCCCATTACCCGTACGAGCTCTCCGGAGGGATGCGCCAGCGCGTGGCCGTGGCCCGGGCGCTGGCCATCGAGCCCGCGGTCCTCCTGATGGACGAGCCCTTCGGCGCACTGGACGCCCAGACCCGGAACGTGATGCAGATGGAGCTGCTCGGGATCTGGGAGAAGACCCGGAAGACCATCCTCTTTGTCACCCACAGCGTGGACGAAGCAGTGTTCCTCGCCGACCGGATCGTGGTCCTCACAAAGCGGCCAGGGAAGATCCGGGAGATCGTCCCGGTCAAGAAATGCCCCCACCCCCGGGACCGGACCTGCCGCGACTTCGTGGAGATCCGGCGGCACGTGCTGGACCTCATCTCCGAGGGGTCTGCGGATTAACCTGCAGGTTTTCGTGGGAGAGGCCCACGGTATCAGGAAAAGAAGGTATTTCACCTGCGACCGGGACGGGGAGGGGGCGCTGCCCCTCCCGTCACCCTCCCCCCCCTTGAGGATATCCGCACCCGATGGTGTACCGGGTTGGTGTATCCCCTATCCCGGGCCGAAGTTTTATTAAACTCCATCGCCATTTTATAAAGCACGCGAGTCTGATCAGGAGAAGGAGCCATGGTGCGTAAACCCGCCAGAATGTACCGGAACCTTGCCAAGAAGGCCTATACCAGGCGTGAATACATGGGCGGGGTCCCCGGATCCAAGATTGAAACGTTTGACATGGGGAATCTGAACCAGGAGTTCCCGCTGGAGCTGGCGCTTGTTGCCGAGGAAGGCTGCCAGATCCGGCACACGGCGCTGGAAGCCGCCCGCATCACCATCAACCGCAGGCTGATGGGACAGCTGGGCAGGATGAACTTCTACCTGAAGATCCGGGTCTACCCCCACCACGTGCTCCGGGAGAACAAGCAGGCCACGGGGGCCGGCGCGGACCGGGTCTCCGAGGGGATGCGCCTGGCCTTCGGGAAGGCTGTCGGCACCGCGGCCCGGGTGAAGCCCGGCCAGAAAGTCATCTCCCTCTTCACCTTCCATGAGCTGGAGGAGAAGGCCAAGGACGCCCTCCGCCACGGCGCCCACAAGCTCCCCACCCCCTCACGGATCATACCCGAGGTGCACGAGGTCCATGGCCCCATCACCGGCCCTGTAGCCTTCGTGAAGGAACCGGAGCCGGAGAAGGAAGAGAAGGCCGCCGAGGTACCTGCAGAGGGAGCGGAGGAGGAGAAGAAGGGAGAGGAGAAGAAGGGAGGGGAGAAGAAGGGAGAGGAGAAGACGGGAGAGGAGAAGAAGGGAGAGGAGAAGAAGGGAGAGGAGAAGAAGGAAGAGAAGAAGGGAGGGCGGAGGGAGCACCGGAAGGGAGAGCGGAAGGGAGACTGAAATACCTTTTATATTCTTTATTCCCGCTTTTCAACCCCTTCAAGGGTTTTGTTTTCAGGTGATCACGCACCAAGGTTAATCTACTGTTCTCCCCCATCACCATATGATGCGCGACCCCGCCGATCCTGCACTCGCGGAGGCCATCGCCCGCGCCACCCGGGACGCGCTGGCGGAAGCCGAGGTCAGGCTGCCCCCGGACGTGATTGCGGCCCTGGAGCAGGCCCGCTCACGCGAGCGGATCCCGGTGGCCCGGGGTGAGCTGGACCTGATCCTGGAGAACGTCGCCCTGGCAGCGGAACGGGGAGCGCCCCTCTGCCAGGACACCGGGGTTCCGGTGGTATACGTGACCCTCCCCGCGGACCTGCCCTACACGCTCCACCTCCACCGGGCTGTCGAAGAAGGGGTCCGGCGGGCGACCCGGGAGGTGCCCCTGCGGCCCAACGTCGTGGACCCCCTGACCCGGAAGAACAGGGGGGACAACACCGGGCCGGGCATCCCTGCCATCCATATCAGGCCGGGGAACGAGCTCCGGATCACGGTGCTCCCCAAGGGTGCCGGGGCCGAGAACGTCTCCCGGATCGGGATGCTCCTCCCTTCGGAAAGGGGTACCATCGGCCGGTTCGTGGCAGAGACGGTGCTGCTGGCAGAGGGCAGGCCCTGTCCCCCGGTGATCCTGGGGGTGGGGATTGGCGGGACCTTCGACGGCGCGGCATCGATGGCCAAGGAGGCCCTTCTCCTCCCCATCGACACGATGGACGAATACGAGCAGGAGCTCTGCGACGCAGTGAACACCCTGGGGATCGGCCCCATGGGCCTGGGGGGCGACACCACGGCCCTTGCCGTGAAGGTGAGGACGGCGGCCTGCCACACGGCCTCGCTTCCCGTGGCGGTGAACGTCCAGTGCTGGGCGGCCCGGAGGGCGAGCCGCGTGGTGGAGGTGCCCCCGTGAACCTCCGGACTCCCCTCTCGGACGAGGTGCTGGAGCTCCGCGCCGGCGACAGGGTCACCCTCTCGGGGATCGTCTATACGGCACGGGACGAAGCCCACGAACGGATGCGGAGGGAGGGGATCCCCTTTGACCCCCGGGGTGCGGCCGTCTACCACTGCGGGCCGTTGGTGGCCGGGGAACGGATCCTGGCCGCGGGGCCCACCACCTCCGCCCGGATGAACGCCTTCACGGGCTTTCTGCTGGACGCCGGGGTCCGGGCCCTGATCGGGAAGGGGGGTATGTCACCGGCAGTGGGGGAGCTTCTGCGGGGGAGGGCCGTCTACCTGGCCTTCACGGGCGGGTGCGCCGTGCTGGCCGCGTCCCGGATGCGCCTGTGTGGGGTGCAGTATGCGGACCTGGGAATGGCCGAAGCTGTCTGGGCCATCGAGCTGGACCGTCTCCCCCTGGTGGTGGGGATGGATGCCCACGGCGGGGATCTCTTCGGCCAGGTGAGGGAGAAAGCGAAACTACAATTTCAGAGGTTGTCCAACAGTACCGGGAAGGAGCCGGCATGAAACTGGTCATCGACGAGGCGCGGTGCAAGGGCTGCAACCTCTGCCTCCTGGTCTGCCCGTACCGGATCTTCCAGGAAGGTACGAAGGCCAACGAGCGTGGCATCGTGGTCCCCGCGCTGGACCGGCCGGAGCGGTGCCCCAACTGCCGGCTGCAGAAGCTCTACGGAAGGACCCTCTGCGGGGTCTGCCAGATGATCTGCCCGGACCAGGCGATCCGGTGGGATGACGAGGCTCCCCGGGAGCCCCAGAAGGTGGTGATCGAGTTTTGACCCGCACCGAGTTCCTGCAGGGGAACGTGGCCTGTGCCGAGGGGGCACTCGCCGCCGGCTGCCGGTTCTTCGGCGGCTACCCCATCACGCCGTCCACCGAGGTGGCCGAGCACATGGCCCTGAAGCTCCCGAAACTGAAGGGCGTCTTCATCCAGATGGAGGATGAGATCGCGTCCCTGGCGGCGGTCATCGGTGCCTCCTGGACCGGGGCCAGGGCCATGACGGCCACGTCAGGGCCCGGCTTCTCCCTGATGATGGAGAACATCGGCTACGCGGCCATGACCGAGACCCCCTGCGTGGTGGTGAACATCCAGCGGGGCGGGCCCAGCACGGGCCAGCCCACCCTGGCGGCCCAGGGGGACATGCTCCAGTGCCGGTTCGGGTCCCACGGGGACTACAGCGTCATCGCCCTCTCCCCCGCGTCGGTGCAGGAGATGTTCTCCCTGACAGTGAAGGCCTTCAACCTGGCGGACCGGTTCCGGGTGCCGGTCTTCCTCATGGCCGATGAGATCATCGGCCACATGCGGGAGCGGTTCACCATCCCGGACGCGGTGGAGGTCGTGCCAAGGAGGCCTCTCGAAAAGGGAGCCCTCCCCTTTGCTGCCGGGCCGGACGGCGTGCCCGGCTTTCCGGTCTTCGGCGCGGGGCACGGGGTCCACGTGACAGGCCTCACCCACGATGAGCGGGGCTACCCGCGGGCCACGAGCCCCGACATCCACCAGGAGCTGGTCATGCGTCTGGTGCACAAGGTGGAGTCCGCCCGCCGCGAGATCGCCGACTACATGGTGGTGAACCCCGGCGCCGAGCGGGTCTTCGTCTCCTACGGGGCGCCCACCCGGACAGTTCAGCAGGTGCTCCATGACCGGAAGGACCGCACGCTGGGCCACCTGCAGCTGCGGGTGGTCTGGCCGTTCCCGGAGTTTGCCCTCCACGAGTTCCCCGACGCAAAGGTGTTCCTTTTCCCGGAGATGAACCTGGGGCAGATGGCCCGGGAGGCGGACCGGCATACTGACGTCCCCGTGGTGCCCATCCCCCGCCTGGGCGGGGAGCTGCACACGCCGGCATTGCTGGAGAAAACCCTGGAGGCTCACCCATGAGCTTCCGGGACTGGTACCGGGTGGACCGGCTCCCCACCATCTACTGCGCGGGGTGCGGCAACGGCACCGTGATCAACTGCGCACTGCATGCCGTCGATGCCCTGGCGTGGAAAAAGGAGGAGACGGTCTTTGTCTCAGGGATAGGGTGCTCCTCCCGGGCGCCCGGCTACATTTCCACCGATTCCCTCCACACCACCCACGGGAGGGCGCTCGCCTTCGCCACCGGCGTGAAGATGGCCCGGCCGGACCTGCACGTGGTGGTCTTCACCGGCGACGGGGATCTCGCCGCCATCGGGGGCAACCACTTTATCCATGCCTGCCGGAGGAACGTGGACATGACCGTGATCTGCATGAACAACTGGATCTACGGCATGACCGGGGGCCAGGGGTCCCCCACCACGCCGGTCGGCGCGTCGACCACCACCACGCCCTACGGGTCCGCCGAGGGGGTCTTTGACCTCTCTGAACTCGCAGTGGCGGCGGGGGCCAACCACGTGGCCCGGTGGACATCGTACCACGTGAAGGAGCTGGCCCGCGCGATCCAGACCGGTCTCGAGACCCCGGGCTTCTCCCTCATCGAGGCGCTGGTCCAGTGCCCCACCGGCTATGGCAGGCGCAACCAGCTCCGGGAGGTGTCGGACATGATCGAGTTTTTAAAGACCCATGCCATGCTCCTCCAACGGTACCGGAAACTGGTGGCCGAGGGGAAACCGGTGCCAGCCGGGATCTTCACCGTCGGGGAGTTTGTCCGCAGGAACCGGCCAGCCATGGGGGTGTCGCCATGAGGCACGAGGTCCGGTTCAGCGGCTTCGGGGGCCAGGGGATCATCCTGGCCGCCGTGATCCTGGGACGGGCTGCGGCCCTCTACGACGGGAAGCACGCGGTCCAGACCCAGGTCTACGGCCCGGAGGCCCGGGGCGGCGCGTCCATGTCGGCGGTGATCATCGACGACGAACCCATCCTGTATCCCGAAGTGTCGGTGCCGGACATCTACGTGATCATGTCCCAGGAAGGGTTCCAGCGCTACGGGGCACAGGCACCGAAGGAGGCCATGATGCTCCTTGACTCGGACATGGTGCAGGGGCGCCCCGGCTGCACCTTCCGCGAGATCCCGGCCACCTCCGAGGCCCAGAAGACGCTCGGCAAGGTGATCGTGGCCAACATCGTGATGCTGGGGGCGCTGGTCCAGGCCACGGGGATCGTCAGCCGCGGGGCCATGGAGAAGGCTATCCGGGACTCGGTCCCGAAGGGCACGGAGGACCTGAACCTCCGGGCCCTCCAGCGGGGGATGGAACTGGCCGAAGGGACGGGGGAACAGGCATGAGGCTTCTCGAGTGCGAGGCAAAGGAGATCTATGCGGGGTACGGGATCCCTGTCCCGAAGGGGGTCCGGGTGAAGGCAGGGGAGGCGGTGCCGAAGGACCTGGCCGCCATTGGCGCGGAACTGGTGCTGAAGGCCCAGGTGGAGGTCGGGGGACGGGGCAAGGCCGGCGGCATTCTCCCGGCAGTCCCTGCGGATGCGCCCCGGCTCGCAGAGGAGCTCTTCCGGAAGGAGATCCGGGGGGTACCGGTCCGGGAGATCCTGATCGAGGAGCGGCTCCCCATCCGGCACGAGTACTACCTCTCCATTCTCGTGGACCGCTCCTCACGCCAGCCCCTGGTCCTCTTTGCCGAGGCAGGCGGGGTGGACATCGAGCAGGCGGCGAAGGAGACGCCGGAGGCGGTGCGGAGGGTGACGGTCTCGCCGCTCCTCACGGAGGTGCCCCCCTTTGCCCTCCGGGACCTCCTGGGCGGCATGGCAAAGGAGTTCTCCCCTGTTGTGAACCGGCTCTGGAAGGTCTTCCGGGAGAAGGACGCGCTCCTCGCCGAGATCAACCCGCTGGTCACCACGGACCGGGGCGTCTTTGCCGCCGACGCCAAGCTGATCGTCGACGACAATGCCCTCGGCCGCCAGGGGATCGCTGTGAACCGGGACCTCTCGCCCCGGGAGCGGGAGGCCGAGTCCCACGGCTTCGCCTACGTGGAGCTGGACGGCACCATCGGCGTCATCGGGAACGGTGCGGGCCTCACGATGGCCACCCTGGACCTGATCCAGTTCTACGGGGGGAAGGCTGCCAACTTCCTTGACGTCGGCGGCGGTGCGGACCAGGAGCGGGTGAAGCACGCGGTCCGGCTGGTGGCAGGAAAACCGGGGGTGAAGGTGATCCTCGTGAACCTGCTGGGCGGGATCACCCGCTGCGACGACGTGGCCCGGGGGATCCTGGACGCGGCCGTCGCCCAGACAGTGATGGTGCGCCTGGCCGGCACCAGCGAGGCGGAGGGGAAGGGGATCCTGGACGGCAGGGGGTACCCCCTGTTTGCCACCATGGACGAGGCCGTGAAGGCGGCGGTGGAGGTGGCACGGTGATCTACGCGGACCGTGATACCGGGGTCATCGTGACGGGCGCCACAGGCAAGCAGGGAGCCTTCCACATCGCGTTCATGAACGCCTACGCAAAGGAGGTGGGCGGAACGGGGGTGGTGGCCGGTGTCACGCCGGGGAAGGGGGGCCAGGAGGTGAGCGGGGTCCCGGTGTACAGTTCCCTCCGGGACGCCCTCCGGGATCACGACGCCACGGCAGCCGTGGTCTTTGTCCCGGCAGCAGCGGCGATGGACTCTGTCATGGAAGCCGCGTACGCCGGCATTGAGATCGCAGTTGCCATCACCGAGCACATCCCGGTGCACGATGCCATGAAGGCCATCGCCTATGCCCGGCTGCAGGGCACCACGGTGATCGGGCCCAACTGCCCCGGGCTCCTCTGCCCCGGTGCCTGCAAGCTGGGGATCATGCCTGTCCACCTGGCCGCCCCGGGCAGGGTCGGGGTGATCTCCCGCTCGGGCACCCTCACCTACGAGGTGATCCATGAACTGACCCGGGCCGGGATCGGCCAGTCCACGGTGGTAGGGATCGGGGGGGACCCCGTCATCGGCCAGACCTTCACCGACGTGCTGGAGCGGTTCGCCGACGACAGGGAGACAAAGGCCGTGGTCGTGATAGGGGAGGTCGGGGGAGCCCTGGAAGAGGAAGGGGTGGCATCCACGGACCTCCCGGTGGTAGGGTACATTGCCGGGGTCTCGGCCCCGCCAGAGAAGAGGATGGGGCATGCGGGGGCGATTGTCGAGGGCGGCGAGGGGGACGCGGCCTCCAAGATCCGGCGGTTGGAGGCGCTGGGGGTCCATGTGGCCCGTCGGGTGGCCGAGATCCCCGCGCTGGTGAAACCACTCCTATGAAGGACGAGCTGATGATGAAGGCGGCCGCGGAGATCGCGGCCTCCATCGGGGCAAAGGCGATCGTCTCCTATACCCGGCGGTGTGACTGCGAAGGCGACGTCCCGGTCATCTGGGTCCGGGAGCTGCAGATGGACGTGGTCCAGGACCTCACCATGCCGGACATCCTGGAGATGTGCGAGCACCACCTGCTGGACACCGCCATCCAGCTCTACCTGCAGAAGAGGCTGGAGCACGGCCTGGTCGTCGGGGTCTTCCCCTACGCCATCCTGATCTTCGATATCGAGGAGGGGAAGAACTTCATCCGGCTCCAGGACTTCGAGGACATCGTGCCCCGGGAGGTGATGTTCTCCATCCTCTCCCTGGCCATGCAGATCGCTGTCGAGGGACGGGAGGGGCGGACCATCGGCACGGCGTTCATCATCGGGGATGGCGAGACGCTCCTGCGCCACTCCCACCAGGCGATCCTGAACCCGTACGAGGGGCAGCACCAGGCCGTCTGCGACGTCAAGAACCCCGAGAACTGGGAGTCCATCAAGGAGCTGGCCCAGCTGGACGGGGTCTTTGTGGTGAACCGGGACGGGTTCATCCTGGCGTCGGGCCGGTACCTGGACGCATCCGCCCGGGACGTGGTACTGCCCGGAGGCCTGGGCGGCCGGCACCGTGCCACCGCCGCCGTCACCCGGGAGCACCCGGTCATCGGCGTCACGGTCTCGGAGAGCGGGGGCACCATCCGGGTCTTCCGGGAGGGCGAGGTGAAGATCTCCATCCGCCCCCACGAGCGCCGGTCCCCGGGGGCGAACGGGTAGCACGGATAGCCATCTCCCTGCCCGCCCCATCTGCGCGGGTGTCGGAATCCGATGATGGGGGCAGTTTATCCTTCTCTCCCTGGGACGGTGACGGGCGGGGGCGGCGCCCCCTCCCGGTCCCACCCCCCGTGAGGATATCCTCTTCTGAGGTTATTGCTGATTTTCGCACGAGGGTGGAGGGGCCGGGGAATTGGCCCCGTACGGATTCTGGTGGGATCGAAAGGGGTAACCCCGGATCGCCCTATCCTCACCGGGGGAGTGCGGCGGGAGGGGGCAGCGCCCCCTTCCGTCATGGGCGACATGTCGGAAAAAGGAGGACCTGTCCGGAATCTTCCTTCCGGTCCCCGATGGATATGGTTTTATGATGGTCTCTCCTTATATACTAGGACGGATTGCCCGGACGAGAGGTAACAGATGAGCAGGAATATTCGCGTGGAGAGCCTGGACCAGACGCCCATCGAGCAACAGCGCATCGAACTGGTGGAACGGAAGGGAATCGGCCATCCTGACAGCCTGATGGACGGCATCGCCGAATCGGTGAGCCGGGCGCTCTGCAAGGCATACTTAGAGGAGTGCGGGGCTGTGCTCCACCACAACACGGACCAGGGTGAGGTGGTGGGAGGGGAGACCCTGCCGGCCTTCGGCGGCGGCAAGGTGATCCGGCCCATCTACGTGCTGCTGGTAGGCAGGGCTACCAAGCAGTTCAACGGGATCCACATCCCCACGGACGCCATCGCCATCCGGGCGGCCAGGGAGTACATCCATAAGATCCTTACGAACGCCAACATGGAGCAGGATGTTATCGTCGACGGCCGGCTGGGAGTGGGCTCCACCGACCTCCGGGACGTCTTCCGGCCCTGCCAGGACCACATGCCCCGGGCCAACGATACCTCCTTCGGCGTCGGCCATGCACCCTTCTCCGAGACCGAGACCATTGTGAAGTCGATCTCGGACTTCATTGACGGCCCCCTCCGGAAGAAGTACCCGGCCATCGGCCAGGATGTGAAGATCATGGGCCTGCGGGACGGGGATACCATCACCCTCACCCTGGCCTGCGCCATCGTGGGCCGCTACTGTTCCGGCATCCGGGAGTACCTGGAGCTGAAGCACCTGATGGCCGACGAGATCAGCAGGGTGGCGAGGAAGCACACGAGCCGGCAGGTGAAGGTGGACGTGAACACCGCGGATGACCCGGACAAGGGTTCGGTCTTCCTGACGGTAATCGGCACGTCCGCCGAGATGGGGGACGACGGGTCTGTCGGCCGCGGGAACCGGTGCAACGGGCTCATCACGCCCAACCGCCCCATGTCCATGGAGGCGACGAGCGGCAAGAACCCCATCAACCACATCGGCAAGATCTACAACCTGCTCTCCACCCAGGTTGCCCGGGACTGCGTGGCCCAGGTGGACGGGATCAACGAGATTTATCTCCGGATCCTCTCCCAGATCGGGAACCCCATCGACCAGCCGCTGGTGGCATCGGCACAGATCATCCCGAAACCTGGCGTGAAGTTCAAATCCGTTGCCCATGAAGTCGAAGGGATCATCGACTCCTCGCTTGAGGAGATCACCTGCGTCACGGGGAAGGTCATCAACGGTGAGCTCAACACCTTCTGAGAGGATCCGCCTCGCCATCCCCTCCAAGGGGAGGATCGCACCTCCCACCCGGGAGCTCCTGGAGAAGAGCGGGCTCCACGTGGAGGAAGGGAACGACCGTCGGCTGATCGCCGGCACCTCGGACCCCCAGGTGGAGGTGATCTTTGCCCGGCCGGCCGATATCCCGGAGTACGTGGCCAACGGAGTGGCTGACCTGGGGATCACCGGCCATGACATGGTAAAGGAGCGTGGAGCTGTGGTGGAGGAGATCCTTGACCTGCAGTTCGGCAGGGCCCGGCTCGTTGTCGCAGTGCCGGAGGAGTCCTCTGTCCGGGCGGTGGCGGATCTCAGGGGTGCCCGGATCGCCACCGAGTTCCCCCGGATCACCCGGGAGTTCTTCTCCGGCCGGGGCGTGGAGGTGGGCGTGGTCCAGGTGGGAGGCGCCTGCGAAGCCACGCCGCACCTGGGGATCGCAGATGCCATCGTGGACCTGACGTCGTCAGGAGATACCCTCCGTACCCACCACCTGCGGGTGGTGGAGGAGGTGCTCTCCACCTCCACCCTCCTTATCGGTAACGCCGGCTCCCTGGCAGCGAAACGGGAGAAGGTGGACGAGATCGTGCTGGCCCTGGAGTCCGTGGTCCGGGCGCGGGGCCAGTGCTACCTGATGATGAACGTCCGCCGGTCTTCCCTGGACCGGG
>Ga0315274_10002709_pt1 | contig 26561 bp, 22 predicted proteins | sample YL17G02_20_MG_FD_203700 | JGI IMG/M metagenome (GOLD analysis project Ga0315274, IMG submission 203700) | Sediment microbial communities from Yellowstone Lake, YNP, Wyoming, USA - YL17G02_20 | ecosystem: Environmental > Aquatic > Freshwater > Lake > Sediment | place: USA: Wyoming | collected...
ATAGGCACGAATCTTTACATAGTAAGTTCCTGCTGAGAGTGACCGGACAATCTTTGCAGCATAACCCACTCCGTCATCATCATCTTCCTCTATCAATGTACTCTGACTATTAGGTCCATAAAGATACATATAATTATCTGATAATGTTCCTGCCCAGGTCTCTATCGTGTATATCCCCGAAGATGATGCTGTAAACTGATACCAATCCACATCTCCTGCAGGTGAGATGTTCCCTGTCACAGTCGGTCCGTTAACTGTTAGGACAATAATGTTGGTAGAAATAGTGAAGTAGTTATCGGAGTAATCATAAATGGAAGTATTAGTTGTAGATGTAATTTTTATTTTAAAATCAGTACCCAAAGTTTGTTCAGTAGAAACTGTCCAAGAATATGAACCATCGTTAGGAGTTGAGTCAATTATTGTCCTATTTAATGAAGTGCCTTTATATAATTCTATTTTAACATTTGAGGAACCTGTTTGGGATGCCCAACTTCCCCATTTTATTTCAATTGTCTGTCCACTATATAAAGTAATTCCTGAGCTATTAGGATATTTCACCACCATAAGAGGAGGATTAGAATCGTGATAGTCAAGAATCGTGCCTGTTCCTGTTTGACTTTCATAAACAACATCATGTCGAGCAAAATCCGCGGTATCGAATACATATATAATTCTTTGATTTCTAGCACTTGAGTTTGTGTAAAAGCTGTAACCCATAAAACAGGTTGCGTGCCAATTATATGTCGTATTTCCTCCATAAAAACCCATTTGTCCGGGTCTATTTTTATCAATAACTTGTCTATAAGTATCTGCGGAAGGATTAGTTCCAGACAAAGTATTCCAAGAACCATATCCGTGATCTCTAACCACATTCCTTACTGCACTAATCTCTTCTGGTAGGTTTGCACCATAATCATCTACCGTTCCCCCACTCTGTGGAAATCCAAGTTGGGCTGCCAAATGATCAGCCAAACCACGGGCTATATGACAATTAAAGGTATGTCCATCTGGACCGTTCCATTGAAAATCAGAAACAGTATGTCTAAGGTCTGGAAATCCGTGAGAGCCAATGTAGTTCAATACCATTGTCTCCGAAGTAGGAACACATCCCCGATACCAAGTATAGGCTTCTACGCCAGACAATACCTTTGAACCTGTAATATAAAAATTATTATCGCTCGCATCATAAGCTGATGAATTAGATGTGTCTGTAATCTTTACTTTGTAATCCGCTCCTGGTACTATATTTGTGGGTGGTGTCCAATAAGTGTACCCCTGAGAAGCGATTACTGAAGAGGTAATAGTTCTATTAAAACTTCCCCCTTTATATAGTTCAACTTTCACATATGAGATACCTGATGCTGTCCACCTAATAGAATATTGTGTGCCTCTATTCATATATTGATTCGCAGAACTTGGCCAATCGACATGAATTGTCCCCCAAGTTAATGAATTACTTTCGACCTTTGTATTGGTATCTTCTTTTTCCATACAAGACAAAAGCGTCCATGATTCTTTGAATTGTTGAATATTTTCTGGGTTAGAAAGAAATTTATTGCGTTCAGATTGAAGATTTTCAAGCCAGTCCACAGGAATAGGCTTATAGTCAGAAAACCTAATGTATGCAACACCTAAAGCATTCAATAAATCTTCTGGCTGTGCAAAATAATAGTCGATACCTGAAATGTATAAAATACGACCTTCTCCACTAACTTCATCTTCAAATATCTCTCTTTCCGATTTACCTAAAGCCTCGTACCAGATTTTTCTAAGTGTAACCGGAGAAATACTATTGCTTGATTCTATGACTAAGGGTCCATTACTATCTGCACCAATTGTCACATATCCAGCATACTTATCATTTTTAATAACATCGAAAATTAAGGCAGATGGATTCCCTTCAAGATCATAACAAGTTGTTGGATCACCTGTTACTTGTGCTCCCAAATAGTCATTAGGGAAATCCATGCTTACAGCATCAATATGTCCCTGAGCCACAATTTTCGCAACTTCATTATTAACGATTTCTGCATTTAAGTATGAAAGGGTAAAAATAACAAATAATAAGATTGTAAGTAAAAAATTTCTTACAAAAACGAAAGTTTTGTAATTTCTTCGCGGATTCATCATAATTTCCTCCTTCCCCAAAGATTTAATTAATTACAATAAGAAGTGTGATACCATTCTTGCACTTTACCTCCTTTCTCTATACCTTCGATAACCCAGAAATAACCATATTTTTTACTTATTATTAATGTTATAATAATTCTTGCATTTGGATGTTTATCTTTAAACTTTGATTCTACTTTTCTTTGATCTGGTTTCCAAAAATACTCTTGCGGTTTTGGAAAAACTGCGGAGAGAAAGCTATCCATATTTATTGAACAATGTACAGCACCAACAAAAAGTTCTTCTTTTTTTACTTCAGCCACCCATAATTTTTGAACGAAATTATCTTCAAATATTGGGTAAAAATTACCTACAATCGTCCCTTTCCCAAAATCCATAACACCTTTATCTGAATCTAGATATTGCTGAACAGATAAAGATGCTAAAATGGGTAGTTCTTTTTTAATTTTTTTTTCCAACATATTTGTCTCACACCTTTTTTCGTTAGTATGTGTTATATTTGTTTTAGATCTACAACCAAAACTTGATGAAAATATTAAAAAAATAATCATAATTAATGATAAATGTGAATACATTATATGTAAAAATTCTCCGTTATTAGAATTTTCAAATTTCAATATCTAAAAATTAATTTAGAAAACATTTCTAATTTATGATGGAAAAAACTCTTCTAATATTTATCATTTTACGAGACATTATAATGTGATATTCTTTATCTCATTTTTATTAACTTAATGAATTTCCATTCAAATTAATCGATGAATGATTAAGCAATTAACATACCTAAAAAGAGTAAAAACTACAAGTTATTTAAAATCAATATATTACAAATTTCTTATTTATCCTATGGATAATGAAATGGAGAAATATTGTGTAATTTTTTACATAATTTAGTTAAAAGTGTCAAATATTTTACAGCAAATAATTAATATAATGAAACAATTATAATTATACTTTTCTCATTATTAATAGACTTATTTTAGAAAATGAATATTTAAAGCTAATCATAAAATCATGAAGACAAGATTACCGCCCGCATGCTGTTCGCTCTCAATGACAGGTATAAGCTCTCTGAGATCAAAATTGGATACCTTGTATGTCATTGAGAGGGAGCTTCAGCTATGAAGCAATCTCATTTTTGAAGTATTTCTGGAGTATCTATTTCGGTAGGTTTTCGGATTGTAATTCTTTTTTAATAATGAGGTTTGTGTGAGCTCTTTCTTTCTGTATGGCATCATAAATAATTAAGACTATGGCAATGCTAATCGAGGAATCGGCAATATTAAAGGTGGGCCAGGAATATTGCCCAATGTGAAAATCAAGAAAATCTGTTACGTATCCATTGATTATCCTGTCATATAAATTCCCCAAGGCACCACCTAAAATCATTCCATAAGATATTCTTAAAAGCTTATCGTTTTTCGGAGTAGTAATAAATAAATAGAGGATAAGAAAAACGGCGATAAAGGTAATAACAGTTAAGTATTGTGAGTAATTCTGGAATATTCCGAAGGCGGCTCCTCTATTTCTACTATGAATAATATTAAATAGGTAGGGAATAATTGTGATGCCATCCCCCGTTTTTATGGAGAGTCTAATAATCCATTTTGTGAATTGATCAATGATGAAAACGATTAAGGTTACCCAATACATTTCTTTATTTCGTTGTTAGTATTGTCCAACAGCCTCCATTTTTGCCTTGCATTTAATACAGAGTTTTGCTTCTGGTCTTACTCTCAATCTTTCAACTCCGATAAATTCTCCACACTCTTCACAGATTCCAAAAACACCATTTTTAACCTTTAATAAGGCATCATCAATCCATTTAACTTTTCCTTCAAAATAACTTCTCAATTTAAGGACTTTTTCTATTTCTTCGCTGTCTGAAGCCACGTCTGCAAGATGAATAGAATATCCACTTAAATCTCCACTGGCTTCTCTCTGTGACTTATCAAGGGAAATTTCTTCAAGGCGAGTTAATTCATGAACGACTTTAACTCTTTCTTCAAGTAACAAGGCTTCAATTTCTTTATTTTTCTTATTCTCATTTTTCTTAGTAATAATTGTTTTATTTTTGTCAGGACTTCTAATTTCCTTTTTGATTCCAATTTCTTTTATGGGTTTTGTTAACTTCTTTGTTGTTTTTTTTGCTTTAATTTTCACTGTTTTTTTATGGGCAGTTTTTATTGTCTTTTTCACTAATTTTTTCACTGTCTTTTTTGCGGATTTAATTATAGTTTTTTTAGATATTCTTTTTGGTTTTTGTTTGGCTTTCAATTTTTTCGCTGTTTTTTTAACTACTTTTTTAGCCATCGTTCTCCCTTTCTATTTATGCAATCAATTATGTCATTAAAACAAACGTATGGCTTATGTATCTTATTTAAATGTATTGTCAAGTTCATTCTTAAGTTTATCTATCGACAAATTTTTAATAAGTATAAGTTTATTTCTTGATTTTAAACCTCGTTCAATTATTATATCTGATTTACTTACATTAAATAAGTTTGCTAAAAAAATAATACAATTTTTGTTTGCTTCACCCTCAACAGGTTTTGCTTTCAGTTTTATTTTTAGCTTGCCATCAATTATGCCTACAATTTCATCTTTCTTAGATGAGGGTTGAATCTTAACCTCTAATCGTATTCCTTCTTCGACTGTTTGTATATTCAACATTCCATTACGTTTTCCACGCTTTATTTGTGTGCGAGACGTTGTCAGCAGTATTTAATATACTCTCGAAAGAACCAAGAGAGAACACCAAATAATTTCTTTTGTCAAGATAAAAGAGCTTATGTTTTACAATATTTAATTTTCTTATATAAGTTAAGCTTTTTTACAAATTTTGTTATTTTATTTTCCTTAATTCTTATTACCTTCCAATTCCAAGTCTTTCGCAATAGTTTTCATTGCTTCAAGGACGATTTTTATATGCTCATCGAGTTCGATACCAAGTTCTTTTGCACCTCTTTCAATAACTTCTCTATCAGCGCCTTTTGCGAATAGTTTATCTTTCCATTTTTTCTTTATTGATTTGAGTTCAACATCATAAATTGATTTTGTCGGTCTTACAAGAGCAACGGCTATTATCAATCCGGTTAATTCATCAACGGCATAAAGAGCTTTATCCATCAAAGTTTTTCGTTCAATATTGTGAGAATCTGAATGCGCTTTTATTGCAGTGATTATATCTTCAGGATAGCATTTTTCTCTCAGTATTTGTTCTGTTACAAGAGTATGTTTTTCAGGTTCGGGATTTTGCTCCCAATCCATATCATGCAAAAGCCCTGCGATGCCCCATTTTTCTTCATCTTCACCAAATTTTCTGGCATAAGCCTTCATTCCTGCTTCGACAGCTAAGGCGTGTTTCATAAGATTCTCATTCTTCGTATATTCTCTTAATAAGTTCAGAGCTTCTTCTCGGTTCATAGTCAAAAATCCCCCTTATTTTAAAAGAGCATATATAAATATTAAGTATCAAATAACTTTTAGGTTCAAATTCCCCATTGTCAAACAGAAATATAAAGAAGATAGTTTTTCCCCCTCTTCAGAGCCTGTGGGATAATTTGGTGATATAATTCAGTCTAAACAACAATATTAGATATAGAATTACTAAATTTTGTATATTTAGTTTCAAATTGTTTCCGCCTAAGGAATCAGAGTGGTTAAAAAAGTTATATTTTCCCCTTGCGTTATGTTATAAATTGTAGTAAAAATATCTTTAGTTCTTAATATAAATAAGAATTACTTATTAAAATTACATTAAGAAAGGAGAGAAAAGATGTTAGAAGTAAAGAGGATTATTTTGCTTTTATCTTTTATCCTACTCTTTTTGGTGGGAACATTACCTGCATTAATAGAGTTTACTGAAAGTGTAACAGGTGGGACATTAGAGAACACCTGGAACTATCTCGGTGGGGCAGGGTCGTCTTATGATGATAACCCCGTTCCAATAGCAGATGCCTCTATGCCAGCACCTACACCTGAGGGAGATGGATGGGGTATGCAATTTTATGATGCAAATAATTCATACTTTGGCATCGCAGCAACTTATTCAGGAAATACTGCGGATGACCAATGGATTGATCTTACTATCACGGGTTATGTTTATGCTTATGCTACAGCTCAAAACGGTGCGAATCAGCAAGTGGGGTTTTTCTATAGAGCCGATGAAACAGTTATCGGTAGCTATGGTCGTGTATTATTAAATTTACCTGACACTGCTAATGGTGAGATAAAAGTTCAGACGTTTACCGGGGGTTGGGATACTCAGTATATTGATATTGATAATTCATTGGCGACGACAGGATGGCATCAGCTAAAGATTGTAATTGGCGGTGTAGACCATAATGAAGTTACTGTATATTATGATGATATGGTTACCCCTAAAGGAACAATAACTAATATCGCACTCGGACCAGGACAGGCATTGGCAAATGGCGGTCCCATAGGATGTATGATTCTCCATTATGCTGCCGCTCCTCCGACACCTGCCTATTTTGATGGTATAATTGTTGAGACACTCACGCCAGCAATGAGTACGGTCTGGTCATTATATTAATTTTTTGTTATTAATTCCTCATACAAAATATGAAGGGGCTTGTTAAAGCCCCTTTTTTATTGCTCACCTATTAATTATGTCTCTCCCTCTTAATATCCATAGAGTTAACCTATTTTTAACAATTAAGAAATATAAGTGCAATACTGTTGTCCGATAAGAGTATATGTAAGTAGATTAAAAATGTATTGGTATCTAAGGAAAGTAAATTTATGTTAAGAGGATGGGATAAATATAAAGGAGAAAAAGACATAAGTGCCTGTGGGCTTATTGCCTTCATCAATCAGGATGGAGAAAGATGTTCGGGTGAAAAGATAACGCAGGCTATGACTTTTATGAGAGAGAGAGGTAATGGATTAGGGGCTGGTTATGCTGCTTATGGTATATATCCCGAATACAAGGATTATTATGCTCTACACTTAATGTTTGATACTATCGAAGCTAAAAAACATACAGAAGAATTTCTATATAACAATTTTCAGATTGTTAATAGTGGTGAGATTCAAACAAAAGGAATACAGGGCATTAAAAATTCACCGATTCACTGGCGATACTTTGTGGAACCATTTCAAGAAGTTGTTGAGAACAAAACTGAAGAAGACTTTGTGGTTGAGAAAGTAATGGAGATAAACAAAAAAATCGACGGTGCTTTCGTAACGTCAAGTGGTAAGAATATGGGATGTTTTAAAGGCGTGGGTTATCCTGAGGACATTGCTGAATTTTTTATGTTGGATAAGTATCAGGGACATACCTGGATGGCGCATTCAAGATTTCCGACAAATTCTCCTGGTTGGTGGGGAGGAGCGCATCCTTTTAATCTTCTCGATTGGTCAATTGTTCATAATGGTGAAATCTCTTCTTACGGAACAAATAAGCGTTACCTTGAGATGTTTGGTTATGAATGTTCACTGATGACAGATACTGAAGTTGTAGCATATTTAATCGATTTATTAGTGAGAAGACATAAATTACCCTTTGAGATTGCTTGTAGTATTCTTGCACCGCCGTTCTGGAAGAGAATCGATGTGATGGATGAAAGGGCAAGAGAATTGTATCAGACATTACGAGTAGTGTATGCTTCAGCATTATTAAATGGTCCCTTTGCTTTTGTGATTGGACATAAGAATGGCATTATCGGATTATCGGATAGAGTAAAATTGAGACCATTGGTAGCCGCTGTAGATAACAATACGACCTATATTTCAAGTGAAGAAGCAGCGATTATAGGAATTTGTCCGAATCCTGAGAGAATCTGGCATCCCAAGGCGGGTGAGCCTGTTATTGCTGAGATAAAAGTGCCTGTGGGATAATTAAAGAATATGGACAGATGATAAGCGTCTGTCTTCATTTTCTGTGTTGTAATGTAGCGGTGTGAGTTATCGCACGCATTATATCAAGTCGGATAAATCCGACCGCTACATTTTCCTGTGAAGATTATGGCAAACGCAGAGTTCGACGAAAAAGGAGATTTACAATGCAAAATATTATAACTAACAGCAAGAAAGACGTTATCAGAATTGATGCGACTGGTTTGCATTATAAAGTACTGAACGAACTTATACTTGAAAAGATAAATGAGTTTGATGCCAAAAAAATTGAGGTCTTGAATGTTATTGGTCAGAGATACATCGGTAGTGGAATCCATAAAGAAGTTGACATTGACATTTATGGTATTCCCGGAAATGACCTCGCATCATTTATGAATGGTCCAACGATTCGGGTTTATGGTAATGTTCAGGATGGGGTTTGCAATACGATGAATTATGGGAAAGTGGTTGTTAATGGGGACGCTGGGGATGTCCTTTGTTATGGGATGAGAGGAGGAAAACTATTTGTTAAAGGAAATGTTGGTTATCGTGTATGCATTCATATGAAAGAATATAAAGATTTTAAACCAAAGGTTGTAGTTGGTGGGACTGCAGGTGACTTTTTTGGAGAGTATATGGCAGGTGGAATATTAGTTTTGCTTGGATTGACAAGTGAGAAAGGTCAGCCAATTGTAGGAGATTATTGTGCAACGGGTATGCATGGTGGAGTCATTTATATTCGGGGAGAAATTGAGGAAGATTTTCTCGGAAAGGAAGTCCGGGCATTCGATATAGATGAGAATGATAGAAAAGTAATTGAATCGCTTATAACTGAATTCTGTGATGAATTCCCTGAATACTCCGTTCACGAAATTGTGAAGGGAAGATTCATAAAGCTAATACCAGTGTCATCAAGACCTTATGGTCGCATTTATTCTTATGGGGGGATGCATAAAGATCAGCTCAATTACGGAGAATATACAATTATAGAATGAATACTTTAAAATCTAAAATACGAGATTGCTTCACGATAAGACTGTTCGCAATGACACCCTTCGTTTCCTCTCCCCTTGTGGGAGAGGATTAAGGAGAGGGGTATGTGTCATTGCGAGGAGCATTAGCGACGAAGCAATCTCGTCCTTATAAGTTTTAAACACTTACTTTCAGGATGTAATTATTCTGTAAAGTGATAAGAGTTTTTATGTTTAGGTGAGAGAGTATGTTAAGTTGTTTGCCTGCAAAATTCAAAATTGTCAGAGATTCAAACCGATGCATTAAATGCAAGGTTTGTGTTCAACAATGCGCCTATGAGGTGCATAATTATGATGCTGAAGAGGATGAAATTTTCTCTGAGGAAAAATCCTGTGTTAGTTGCCATAGATGCGTAAATATGTGTCCTACACAAGCTCTTACGGTTGTTGTTTATCAACTGGATTATGTCCCGAATGCGAACTGGAAAAAACTCGATATAATGCGATTAACAGAACAGGCTGAAAGCGGCGGTGTGCTATTAACGGGAATGGGTAATGATTTGGCTTATCCAATTATCTGGGATAATATTGTTCTGAATGCGAGTCAGGTTACAAATCCTTCCATAGACCCTTTGCGGGAGCCTATGGAGTTGAGAACGTATTTTGGCAGGAAGACAAATACTGTTGAAATCGAAATGGGTGAGAATGGAATACCACAATTAAAAACCAAGTTAGGTTTAATCAAACTTGAAGTGCCGATAATTTTTTCGGCGATGTCGTTTGGTTCGATTAGTTATAATGTTCATCGCGCATTAGCGCAATCAGCAAAAGATTTGGGAATACTTTATAATACTGGAGAAGGTGGCTTACATAAGGATTTCTATCAGTATGGTTCTAACACAATTGTTCAGTGTGCTTCGGGACGATTTGGAATTGATGAATACTATCTTCAGCAAGGAGTAGCGATTGAGATAAAAATTGGGCAGGGAGCAAAACCCGGAATCGGTGGGCATTTACCGGGTGAAAAAGTTGATGAGAGAATTTCTATGACGCGGATGATTCCGACTGGAACGGATGCAATCTCACCTGCGCCTCATCACGATATTTATTCCATAGAGGATTTGAGACAGCTAATTTTTTCTATAAAAGAGGTGACATATTATAAAATGCCTGTGGGTGTAAAAATCGCCGCCGTTCATAATGTCGCCGCCATTTCAAGTGGTATCGCAAGAGCAGGAGCAGATTTCATAACAATTGATGGATTCAGAGGTGGAACAGGCGCCGCTCCAACAATGATTCGAGATAACGTTGGAATACCGATTGAGTTTGCCATTGCTTCAGTTGATGACCGTTTAAGACAAGAAGGTATACGCAATGAAATTACGCTTGTAGCATCGGGTGGATTCAGAAATAGCGCTGATATTGTCAAGGCAATAGCACTGGGAGCTGATGTTATTGCTATTGGAACACCTGCACTAATTGCTTGTGGATGCCACGTTTGCCAGAATTGTTATTCCGGAAAATGCAATTGGGGAATTGCAACACAAGATCCGCAATTAACAAAGAGAGTTAATCCTGATATTGCTACAAGAAGATTAAAAAATTTAATCAGGGCTTGGTCACTTGAGATAAAAGAATTCCTGGGTGCTATGGGAGTTAATGCTATAGAGAGTTTAAGAGGCAATAGGGAACATTTACGCGGAATTGGATTATCAAGGAATTACCTGGATATTCTCGGAATAAAAGAAGTTGGAAGATAAAAAAATAGTAACCGCAGAGGACACAGAGTATGAAAAAGATATACATAAATGAAGATGTTTGCACGGGATGTGGACTTTGTAGAGTGAATTGTATCGTGGAACATTCTAAAAGTAAAAATATAAATAAGGCATTCAAAAAAGAGAGTCCGAAACCAACTGCAAGATTGAGAATTGAAGAGAGAAAACCAATTTCTTTTTCTGTACAGTGTAGGCACTGTGATGAGCCGAGATGCGTTGAAGCCTGTATTTCTGGTGCAATGATTAAGGATGAAGACGGTATTGTTTATCACATTGAAGAAAAATGTGTCGGTTGCCTGAGCTGTGTGATGGTTTGTGAATATGGCGGTGTGATTATTGATAAAGATAGAGACAAGGTGGTTAAATGTGATTTGTGTATAGATAGAGATATCCCTGCGTGCGTGGCTGGATGCCCAAATGAAGCCCTTTTTATGATTGAAGAAAATGAAATAAAAGTAACTGAGAAGAATAATTTGACAGGGATAGACGGGATTGATAAAATGAATAAATTGTTATCGTTTCGATAATCCTTTTTTTCTTATATATCTTGTTCAAAAGATTTTAATTTCTTTGCGTCCTTTGCGTTTAAATCTTGTTTTATTCTTTATGGAGGGAATTTGTGTGGAGTGTGTAATCATTGGTAATTCCGTGGCTGGCATTTCCGCATCAGAAGCCATCAGAGCTAATGACCGCAATGGAACTATCACTATAATCTCCAAAGAGAATTATATGGCTTATGGTAGACCATTGATTTCATATTTACTCGCCAATAAAATTGAACGCGATAAAATTTTTCTCAGAGATGAAAATTTCTATGAGAAGAAAAAGATTAATGTTTTATTGGGAATGGAAGCAGTAAAGATAAATGTAAAAAGGAATGAAGTTTTTCTCTCCAATGGAAAATCATTGAATTATGACAAACTCCTTATTGCCACTGGTGGCTCTCCAATTAGATTGCCCGTTCAAGATGTTGAAACTCAGGGAATATTCCATTTCAATATGCTCGATGATGTTTTCGCTATTGAAAAAGTATTAGAAAAGGTGAACAGTGCCGTTGTAATCGGCGGTGGATTAATCGGATTAAAGGCAACAGAGGCTCTTACTGAGAGAGGAATCAAGGTTACAATGATTGAGTTGATGAATAAAGTCTTGCCGACTGTTCTTGATGATGAGTCTGCTATGATTTTTGCTGATTCGTTAAAGAAAGATAATGCGAATCTTGAATTAAAAAATACAGTTGAGAAAATTGTTGTCAAAAATGGGAAAGTCAGTGGTGTAATTTTGAAGGATAAAAAAGAAATTGAATGTCAAATGGTTATTGTAGCTATCGGAGTTAGACCGAATATTAAAATCACGGAAGGAACAGGTATAAAAGTTAATCGTGGAATCATTGTTAACGAGAAAATGGAAACTAATGTTGAGAATATTTATGCGGCGGGTGATGTGACAGAGGCTTATGATATACTTTATAAAGATAAGAGAAGCGTCCCGATTTGGCATAGTGCTTATCAGCAGGGAGAAATTGCTGGGGAAAATATGAGTGGTTTAGAAACAAGATATGATGGCACTTGTTCGATGAATTCCATTGGATATAAAGACACGCATATGATATCAATAGGAATTATTAATACTGATAATTCATCAGTTGAAATTTTGAAAAAGTTTGAGAGAGATAAAGGGATTTATAAAAGGATGAATATTGTTGATAAAAAATTGATTGGAGCAATATTTGTTGGGGATGTGGCGAATAAGGGCATCATCACAAATCTGATTAAGAAAGGTGTGGATGTATCACCATATAAAAGTAGATTACTTGAAGATGATTTTGGATTAGTTGACCTCGATAAAGAATTTAGAATTAAATTATTGAAAAGTTAAAAACATTAAAAAAATTTACATTTAAACATTTCTATTTCATCCTCAATTCAACATAGCTAAATCGCCAGACTTTCTCTTCCTTCACGAATTTTGCAAATGCTATGTCGGGTTCATTGGCTGTGCTGGCGATTCCCGCAAATGGAATCTTATCATAGACACCATCGCCTTCTAAAAATCCTTTTGCGAAAAAGGAAATCTCGCCTTCAGCATCGGGTGATTGTATCCGCAATTTTATCTCTTTTATATTTATGGATAGGGATAAAACATTCTCCATATTATCCTTGATGTATTCCATTGCCGATTGTTTATCCATATTATTGTAAAACTTGAATCTATCAGAGATGCTCTTCTCAATAGTATCATAATCTTTTTTCTCAAGGGCGATTTCAAAGCTATGTATTAATTTTTTCAATGTCTTTTCATCGGATTTAAAGAAGAACAAGAAGTAGACTCCTACCACCGCAATTATTATAATTGGAACAAAAATAAATAATAGTATTTTACGCATAATTTTCTCTCATAGAGACCTCCGAAAAACCGGTTAACCTGTCATTCCCGTGTAAACGGGAATCCAGACGCCGTCCCTGCGGAAGCAGGGAACTGGACAATAATAATCCGGATTCCGTGTCAAGCACGGAATGACAAAAAACTACCGGATTCCCACTTTCGTGGGAATGACATTGCCTTGGTTATTAGCATTTCAGAGATTTCTTATGTCGAGTAGAGGTTGGTGTTTATTATTTGCTTCACGACCAATGATAAAGTATTGATTAGTAAACTTATATTCATTTAGTATTTTAACTAAACGAAAATTGACTCTATTGTCAACAAGGTTTACATTTAACTCGTTTAAATATTAATAAGGAAGAGATTGCTTCGTCAGCTAATTACTTCTCGCAATGTCAGGTGTTTTTGTAGGGGCGTGATTTATCACGCCCGATTATTTGGGTTTGATAAATCAAACCCCTACAATCTGACATACAATGACGCATACTCCTCTCCTTAATCCTCTCCCACAAGGGGAGAGGAAATGAAGGGTGTCATTATGAATGAAAAGCAAGTTTTAAATAAGATTAAGGAATGTCGTATCTGTCCCAGAAATTGTTTGATTGATAGAACGAATGGTGAAAAGGGATTTTGCCGGACTGGAACAGAGCTGATTATTTTTAATGATTATATACATTATGGGGAAGAGTCCGAGCTGATTCCGAGTCAGACAATTTATCTTAAAGGATGCAATCTGCGATGTAAATTCTGCCCTGTCTCAAATTATCTTAATGATTCATCAGCAGGAAAAATTATCAGTGTTAACGAGTTGGTTTCGTCGATTTTGGATGGATTGAAAGAGGGTGCAAAGAATGTGAATTTTGTGGGAGGTGAGCCAACTGTTTTTTTATATCCATTAGTTAAAGTTATGAAATTGATAAAAGGGAAGCAGAAAACTGTTTGGAATTCTAATATGTATTTTAACAAAAACATATTTTCTATTTTGAATGATTTAATCGACATTTATCTTGCCGATTTGAAATTTGGGAATGATGAGTGCGCTAAAAAATTATCTGATGCTGATAATTATTCTGAGATTGTAAGGGGGAATATCAAATTAGCATCGGAACAGACGAATGTTATTATTCGTCATCTTGTCATTCCTGGACATCTTGAGTGCTGCACAATCCCTGTTTTGGAATGGATTAAAAGGAATTTGCGAGATACCAAAGTAAGCTTGATGACGAATTATACACCCAATTATAAATCGGGTATTAAAGAGATTAATCGCTTCCTGAATGAGGATGAAATATCTTATATAAATAAGTTGAAGAAGAAATTTAAACTAAATTATATTGTATGATGTTAAAGATTTTGTTAGTGTTTTGATAGTTATGAATAAAAAAAAGAAAAATAAAGAATTTAATCTTGAGATTCTTATTGATAAGGGTGGTAAAGTAAGCTTTAAAAATGTGAATAAAGATGTGATTGAGATAATGAACAGTTTGAATCCGGGTAATAAGGAAATAAAGAAAAGATTAAAATTAATAAATAGAAATAATAATTTGACCACGAAAACACGAAAAACGAAATAATTTATTTACTGCGAATCCGTCAATCAACGCGAATAAAAGATAAAGAAATACAAACAATTATTAGACACAGATTTACGCGGATTTACACGGATTTTTTTTCAATTTATTTTTATCCGTATTTATCCGCGTTAATCCGCGTCTAAATTCTGGTGATTTTGTGGCTCAATAATTTTTTAATAAGGAGAAATGACTGTGAATTCTGTCAAGACAAGTAGAGACTATTTTAATGAGATACGGATACTGATTCAAGCTCGGTATCCAATAATCTATATCATATCATCTGAGGAAAATCGTGTTGAGAAGACGCTTTCTCAGATTGCGCAGAGACTGAACAAAAAGCTCTTTCTCTGGTCATTCACAAAAGGATTATATGTTGATGACGAACCGTATGAATCGCAAAAAGCACAAGCCGAAAAATTCAAAGACCCGATGTCTGCATTAAATAGGGTTGTTGCAGAAGAACGCCCCTCCATATTTGTATTCAAAGACCTGCATAATTTTCTTACACGAACGAATATCGCTATCGTCCGATTAATTCGTGAAATTGCTCAGGAAATTAAAAATACCTATAACTCATTTATTATTATTTCACCGATACTTGTTACGGTCCCGGATATTGAAAAAGAGATAACGATTGTTGATTATCAGTTGCCGACGGTAAAAGAGCTGGATGAACTTTTGACTCGAATCATTTCCGAGGTGAGAAAAAATCCAAGCATTAAAGTGGAGATTAGAGATGACACTAAAGAGAAAATGCTCAAAGCAGCACAGGGATTGACTTTAACGGAAGCTGAAAATGTTTTCGCAAAGACGATTGTAAGAACAGGGACTCTGACAGGCGATGATATCTCATCAATTTTTTCTGAGAAAAAACAGATTATAAGAAAGTTAAGTTCCCTCGAATATTATGAGACGGATGAGAATCTTGATACAATCGGAGGACTCGAAGGTCTCAAGGATTGGTTGCTAAAAAGGAAACTTGCCTTTACTGAAAAAGCACGGGAATTTGGGCTCCCGACTCCCAAAGGTATCTTGCTTATCGGAATTCAGGGTTGCGGAAAAAGTTTATGTGCAAAAGCAGTTGCAAAATTATGGGAGCTTCCTCTTTTGAGATTAGACATTGGCAGTGTCTTTGGAAGCCTTGTGGGAAGCAGTGAAGAGACAATCAGAAATACAATTAAGACTGCGGAATCGATAGCCCCGGTTATATTGTGGGTGGATGAGATAGATAAAGCGTTTACTGTAGAATCAATTTCTGGTGGTGGAGATAGTGGAACAGCAATGAGAGTCTTCGGAACATTTCTAACCTGGATGTCAGAAAAGAATTCACCCGTTTTCATTGTTGCTACTGCCAACAAGATTGCTGAGTTGCCTCCGGAGCTAATGAGAAAGGGAAGATTCGATGAGATATTTTTCGTGGACTTGCCCAAATATCCTGAACGTTGTGAAATCTTCAGGATTCACATTGTGAAACGACAAAGAAAACCGGAAGATTTTGACATCGATTTACTTGCGAAGGAATCGGAAGGCTTTAGTGGAGCAGAGATTGAGCAGGCAATTATTTCGGCGTTATATAATGCCTTCTATGAACAAAGAGAAGTTGATACACAAATGATTTTGGTAGAGCTAAAATCTGCAGTTCCATTATCTGTGACAATGGCGGAACAGTTGAATATGTTTAGAGAAATTGTTAAAGGAAGGGCACGAAACGCTTCAAAAGCACAGATATCAGCAAGTAAAAAATCCATTAGCCAGGAAGGAAAACAAAAAGGGATATGAAATGAAAAAGCTCTCTCTATTAATTTTGCTCTTTTTGTTTATATTATTTATTTCATTAATATTCAATATAGTCGGAGCAGCAACCTTTAATGTTATGGACTTTGGTGCCAAAGGCGATGCTAGTACAGATGATACTGAATCTTTCCAGAAAGCCCTTGATACTGCTGGGAAAGATGGAATCGGAGGAGTAGTTCAAGTCCCACAAGGAACTTTTTTTATTGCTAACCATCTTAATATCCCCTCTAATGTTACGCTTCAAGGCATCTGGCAGATTCCAACTGCTTGGACTCAATATAAAGGAACAACACTCCTTGCAATTGAAAGTGAAGGGAATCCTAATGGAACGCCATTCATTATTCTATGGGACAATTCTGTTGTGCAGGGCATCACAATTTATTATCCGAATCAGGTTGCAACCAATCCTCCTAAACCGTATCCCTGGACAATCGCCTCTGGTGGAGCTGACAATTGTTCAATTATTGATGTGCTGATTGTGAATCCCTATCAAGCAGTTGATTTTGGGACGAAACCTGCTAGCCGTCACTATATTCGCAATCTTTATGGTCAACCATTATATAGAGGATTATTTGTTGATAAATGTCTTGATGTTGGGCGAGTTGAGAATGTTCATTTTTGGCCCTTCTGGACTTGTAATAAGCCTGAAATGAAGGCTATCGAGGATTTCATAGCCCAGAATGGTGAATCATTCATATTTGGGCGAACTGATTGGGAATATGTCTACAACACTTTCTCCTGGGGATATAAAATTGGGTATCATTTTATCAAAACAACCGATGGAGTTGCAAACGGCAATTTTCTTGGTATAGGAGCGGATGCAACAAATAATGCCTTGCTTGTAGAGGATTGTGCGCCTTATGGATTATTAATTACCAATGGTGAATTTGTGAGTTTTCTTGAGCCGAATCCAATTTCATTGCTTGTGAAACCAACTAATACGGGTGTAATTCAGCTCCAGAACTGTGCCTTCTGGGGTTCGGCACATCAGATTGCATCAATTGACGGAATTGGAACAGTGATGTTCAATAATTGCAATTTTGTTTTCTGGGGGACTCAGGGGAAAAAATTACCCGCCCTTGAATGTTCAGGTGGAAATTTGATTGTAAATTCCTGTAATTTTAATCGTCCAGGTAATCACATTAAACTCAATCCGGAAGTGGAAACGGCAGTTATTACAGGAAATCGATTTGCTGGTGTTTCGCATATAGCTAATGATAGTAAGGGAGATGTTAAAATTGGTTTGAATACAAGCACAAAACTTCCTGAAAAAGAACCGAATGCAATTGTAATTGATGATAGTCAAAGTGAACCTGCCTTTCGATTAGAAGGAAACTGGTACGAAGGATTCGGTGGAAAAGATTACAATGGACTAACTCATTGGGCATATAAAGGGAATGGAGAATCAAAAGCTTATTGGCAACCTGATATTCCTAAAAAGGGAATCTATGCAGTTTATGTCTGGTATGGAGATGACCCTATGAATAATCATTCTACAAATTCTCCTTATATAGTGAAACATAAAGCGGGTAAAAAAACGATTCATATTAATTTAAAAGAAAATATTGGGCAGTGGAATCTCCTTGGTGAGTTTGAATTTGATAAAGGAACTTCAGGATATGTGATGACAAGTAATGATGCAAACAACAATGTCGTTGCAGATGCTGTGAAGATTGTTCCTGTGAAGAAGAAGTTGAAAAAAGAAATTAAAAATCGTTTCAAAAAAGTATTGGGAATTTTTTAGGATATTTATCCTGAACGGCAAATAAAAAGGACGAAAAAAATGGGTGATGGGGAATTGAACCCTCGACCTTCGGGATAATGCATCACCGCTTGAATATGAAGTTTTTTTATTAGAATAGACAGAAGAATAACAATCCGAAAATAGATAAGAAATCAAAAAGTATATTAAAGCAAATGGAATTAGAAAAATGAAAAAAGTGATTCAAGAAATCTTAAGTACAGGCGAGAATGATATAATTGAATTTAAGAAGTCTGTGGGTGAATGGAAAGAAGTTATTGAAACAATTTCAGCATTTTCTAATCATAAAGGCGGAACTATCCTTGTAGGAGTAGAAGTTAATTCAAATGTAATTGGAGTTGATATAGGTAAAGGAACTGTTGAAGATATTGTTAACAAGATAAAAACAAATACAGACGCTCCTGTGCTTCCGGAAATCATTGTTGAGAGATATAATAATTTAGATGTTATTAGGATAGTAATTCCGGAAGAACAATTGAAACCAGTCTATGCTTTCGGAAGGGCTTATAAAAGAGTGGGAAAAACAAACCAGATAATGAGTAAAGATGAGGAAGTAAGATTATATTTATCATCAAGAGGAATAACCTGGGATGAAACAATTATAAAAGAAGTTTCATTAGAAGAAATAGATGACACGAAATTAAATGATTTTTTGAAAAGAGCTAAAAAAGAGCGAAATTGGGATATAGATGAAAAATTATCCAAAGAAGATATTTTGAAAAATATGGGGTTACTCAAAAATGAGAGTTTAACTCGGGCATCTATATTATTATTTGGGAAAAAACCTCAAAAGTATTTCCTTCAAGCAGAAGTATCAGCAGGACGTTTCAAAGATGATGAAAGAACAGAATTCATTGATATAGAAAAAATAAGTGGTGACCTTATTTCTCAGGTTGAAAAAACCATTAAATTTATTCAAAGGAACATTAAACTCAAGGCAAAAGTTGAGGGTTCTATTGAAAGAAAAGAAGAGTGGGAATATCCACTCGAGGCTTACAGAGAAGCCGTAATTAATGCTATTTGCCATAGAGATTATACGGATGCAGGTAACATACAAGTCGAAATCTATGATGATAGAATTGAAGTGATTAATCCCGGGAAATTACCAGAAGAATTATCGCTTGATCTACTAAAGCAAAAACATCGTTCTATACCTCATAATAAACTTATTGCTTGGGCATTTCATAAAATAAAATTTATTGAACAATGGGGCACAGGTATAAAAAGAATGATGAATAGTCTTTCTGAAAACGATTTCCCGGAGCCGGAATTTATTCAACAGAAGAACACATTTCGGATTATTATAAGAAAATCAATTCTTACTGAGGAATACTTAAAGAATTTAGGATTGAATAATAGGCAAATAAAAGCAGTTAAATATGTAAAAGAAAAAGGCAAGATTACAAACAAAGAATATCAAGAATTGTGTGGTTTAAAAAAGCGACAAGCAACAGACGATTTAAAAGAACTTGAAACAAAAGAAGTTTTTGAACGGAAAGGCAAGACTGGAAAGGGTACGTATTATATATTAAAGGGGCGACAAACGGGCGAAAGGGGCATTAAAGGGGCGCCAAAGGGGCGTGAAATATAATAGATTATAATACTGATTCAAATATCTGGAGAATGTAGTATATTTAATCTATCAAGAGGAATGAAGTGAACCCATAGGGTTGGATAGTTATTATATTACAATAGAGCTCTCTGTTATTTTTTATTAAATAAAATAATTTCTAAATAATAATGTTCAATAAAAACATGGGTGATGGGGGAATCGAACCCTCGACCTTCGGGATAATGCATCACCGCTTGAATATGAAGTTGCTTTTTAGAATAGACAGAAAAACAATCCGAAAATAGATTAGAAATCAAAAAGTATATTAAACAATTGGGATTCGAGATATGAATAAAAATAAAGATAAAACATAATTTACCTAAAGTTTCTGAGTTGTGTTACAAGTCTGTTGAAAGTAGGATTAATAACCTTGTCTCTAATTAATTAAAATATCAGGAATATGAATTTAGTAAAATTCTCAATGATATACACCTTAATAGCCCAAAATGACAATTATGGTGTATGAAAATGAGAATAAATCTTGATTAAGGAATTATAATTCTCAATTATATACACCAAAGTAAACAAAATTGTTAAGGATGGTGCATAAAAATGAGAAAATCTTTACAGGATAATAATAACTTCTCAATCATATACACCAAGCTTAACAAAATTGTTAAGGATGGTGTACAAAAATGGGAATAAATTTAGTTAATCAATTATCGAAGAAGGGAAATACTTTTAAATTTATTGATGCCCAAAAAAATTGGGGCACAAATTTTTATGTTACTAAAGTTATTCTTTCTCGGCTTGAGAAAAAGGGATGGATTGAACGTATTGAAAAAGGAAAGTATATGATTATTCCCCTCGGGGCTAAAAAGGGAGAATATACATTACATGAATTTGTAATCGGTTCTATGTTAGTTAAACCTTATTGTATCTCTTATTGGAGTGCTTTACATTTTTATGGTTTGACGGAACAGATTCCCAATACTGTTTTTATTCAAACTCCTTCCAGAAAGAAAAAACAAGAATTACTCATTTTCGGAGTAAAATATAAAATCATCAGGATAAATAATTTAAAAATCTTTGGAGTGAGAAAAGAGTGGATTGAAGGGAAACAAATAGAGATTGTTGATAAAGAAAAATGTATTATTGATTGCTTAGATAAACCTCAATATTCTGGTGGTATTATAGAAGTAGTAAAAGCGTTAAAGAATGAGAAATTGGACAGAACTAAACTCTCAAAATACGCTCAACAGATAGGAAACACAGGTGTCATCAGGAGATTGGGGTATCTTTGCGATTATCTAAATATACGCATTGAACTTCCTGAAATTAGAACACGAAATTATCTATTACTTGATCCTACAATGGTGAATAAGGGAACAAAGAACTCAAAGTGGAGATTAGTAATAAATCTTAATAAAGAGATACTTGGAAATCTTGAATGATTGATTTAAGAGAAATCAAAGAAAAAGCCAGGCTAAATAGTGTTCCTGAATCAACTATAGAGAGGGATTATGTTCAGAATTGGGTGTTAAAACATCTAAATCGTGTTAATATGGTCTTAAAAGGAGGTACTGGTATTAGAAAGGTTTATATTGGAAATTATAGATTTTCTGATGACTTAGATTTTACCCTCCAAGAAAATATAACCAAAAGCAAATTAAATGATTTACTTAACACTGCTATAGTTAATGCAAAAGAAGAAAGTGGTATTAATCTCGATGAGAAAGTTCAAATAGAAGAAAATATAAATGGTTTCACAACCGATATTTATTTTAGAATAATAAACAGGGGCGGTTCTTTTGTTAAAATCAAACTCGATATAACTGATAGTGATAAAGAAAAAATTTTATTACCAATCGAAACTAAAGAAATAATTCATCCTTATTCGGATAATTTTGAAGGGAAAACTATCGTTTATAAATTCGAAGAAATAATCGCTGAAAAAATTCGAGCTCTTTTTGAAAGGACAAGACCAAGAGATTTATATGATGTCTGATATTTTTTAAATAAGAAAAAAATAAGTGAATTATCAGAAATAGTTAAAGAAAAATGTAGATTGAAGGATGTTAAACTCGATGTTTCCTATCTTAAAAAGAGAAAAGAAGATTTTGCTAATGCTTGGACAAATTCGCTGAGTCATCAGATTAAAAAATTACCAGATTTTGAATATGCATATAAAGAGGTCATCAGAAATTTAAAATTATATTAAAGCAATGAGGAGTATTTACAATCTTTGGGACTAAACGAAAGGCAGATAAAAGCTGTAAGATATGTAAAGGAAAGAGGTTCTGTTACAAATAATAAATATCGTGAATTGTGCGAAACATCAGAGCGTACAGCTACACGTGACTTACGCAACTTAGTTTCTTTAAAAATATTTGAGCAGGTTGGTATTACAGGAAAAGGAACTATTTACATTTTAAGACGCCACAAAGGCGCCATAAAGACGCCAAAGGGGCATAAAATATAACAGATTATAGTGCTTTTTCAAATATCTGGAGAGTACAGTATATTTAATCTATCAAGAGAAAAGTTATTTGCTTGTTTTAATTTTGATAATGCTATTATAACAAAATTTTAACTAATATCTTGTTATTGAAATGAATGCACGTGGTTGAGCAGTTAGATAATTATAATGTGAAAATAGAAATCACTGTTGTTTTTCATTAAAGGTAATAATTCCCGACTAATAATAAACAATAAAAAAATGGGTGATGGGGGAATTGAACCCTCGACCTTCGGTATGTGAGACCGACACTCTAACCAACTGAGCTAATCACCCATTATGTTTGAAATGTATTTAATATACAGAATAATTTATTAAAAGAAATATTGTTTTGTCAAGAATAAGAAAAGAATTTATTAGCCACGAAAAGACACGAAATAACACAAAAATCCCCTCTCGAGGGCAATGTCATTCCGAACTTGTTTTGGAATCTCAAGGGGGATGCTGAAACAAGTAATGTCATCCTGAACTTGTTTCAGGATCAGCATGACAGACGAAGCAATCTTGTTTTTGAAATATTTCAGAGATTTCTATTTGTGAATTTTTTTACCCCTTTCCCTCTCCTACAAGGGGATAGTGGATTTATTACTGGGTCTTTTATAAAAGGGCGGTGCTGAAGTATCGTTCAGCACGGTCAGGGAGAACTGTGGCGATATTGCCTTTGATTTTTTTTGCCATTTGTCTTGCACCCCAGACATTTGCCCCTGATGAGATTCCTACAAGTAACCCATAATCTCGTCCTAATTGTCTTGTGGTTTCAATTGCATCTTCATCGGAAACTTCTACAACATCATCGACTAAGGAAACATCAAGTATCGCAGGAATAAAACCATCACCAATTCCTTGAATCTGGTGCAAACCTGGTTCGTGCCCAAGTAAAGCAGAAACGTTTTTGGGTTCGACAGCAACAATTTTGACGTCGGGCTTATGTTCTTTAAGAAATTTTCCAACGCCTTGAAGTGTTCCGCCACTTCCTACACCCGCAATGAAACAAGCGATGTCCCCGTTCATCTGTCTCCAGATTTCACGTGAGGTTTCTTCGTAATGCACACGTGGATTATCAGGATTTTCAAATTGCTGAGGGACAAAGATTCGTGGGTCTGAATTTGCTAATTCTCGGACTTTATTTACTGCTCCAATGATTCCATCTTTATCAGGAGTCAAAATGAGTTCTGCGCCAAGGGCTTTAATTAATTTTTTTCTCTCTATACTCATACCTTCAGGCATAACAATCCGAACACGGTAGCCTTTCAATCGTCCTACGAGGGCAATTCCAATGCCCGTATTGCCTGATGTGGGTTCCATAATGATTGAATCGGGTTTCAGACGTCCATCGCGCTCAGCCCCTTCAATCATTGCAAGTGCAACACGGTCTTTGATGCTCCCACCAGGATTGAGAAATTCAGCTTTGGCGTAAATATTCTCTCCCTTGAGTCGGATTAAGGGAGTATTTCCAATAAGATTGAGAATATTATCAGTTAACATTGGAGTATTTCCAAATAAAGAAAAAAAATATTAACCGCGAATCTCGCGAATCTTCATAAATGTTTATGGGGGCGTATCGCGATACGCCCCTACAAGATAATCTATAATAGTGAAGGATATACATTCTGCTCCATCAAATTAGCGTAAATTCGCGTGATTCGCGGTTTAAGTATCTTGTTGATTTTATTCTTCTTCCTCTTCTACTTTTTTACTACTGGCAACTATTTTTTCTTGAAGTTCATAAGGAACTCTTTCGTAATGCGAGAATTCTGTTCTGAATGAGCCTCTTCCTCGAGCAATAGACCTCAAATCGGCAGCATAATTGAACATTTCCCCCATCGGGACTTCAGCATGAATCTCTTGTTTAGTTCCAACTTGCGTCATCTTGAGAATTTTTCCACGTTTTGAGTTTAAATCTCCAATAATATCACCCATATATTGGTCTGGAACTTGAACGTAAACTTTCACAATGGGTTCAAGAATAATTGGTGAAGAATTAAGGAATCCTTTTTTGAAACACATCGAACCAGCTATTTTAAAAGCCATATCTGAGGAATCAACACTATGGTATGAACCGTCATATATTGTAACCCTAACTCCTTGAATAGGATAACCTGCCAGCACGCCTTTTTCTAAAGCTTCTTTAATGCCTTTTTCAGCAGCAGGGATATATTTGGATGGGACAACACCACCAACCACATCATCTACAAATTCATAACCTTCATAATTTGGCAGAGGTTCAAATCTTAAGTAAACCTCACCATATTGTCCTCTTCCACCAGATTGTTTTTTGTGCTTGTGCTGGGCTTCACCTTTGGCAGTAATTGTTTCTCTATAGGGAACTTTAGGAGTAGTAGTTTCGACTTCGACATGAAATATATTTTTAAGCCGACTTTTAACTACATCAATATGAATATCACCTACTCCTGAAATAACTGTTTCTCTGGTTGCAGCATCTCTATACATATGCAATGTCGGATCATCATCTAATAATTTGTGTATAGCCATACCGATTTTATCTTCATCAGCAGCAGATTTTGCTTTGATAGCTATCATTACAGCGGAAGGTGGTTTTTGAGCAAGTTCGTATATTATGGGAGTGTCAACACTGCATAATGTATCGCCAGTTAGTGTGGTTTCTAATTTTGCAATTGCGCCAATGTCACCAGCGGTAACTTTTGCTATGTTTGCTGTCTTTTTTCCTAAGATTGATAAAGGATGTATAATCCTTTCTGTTTTACCTTTTATTGAATTTAGTATTGTTGAATCTGCATGAAGTTCACCAGACCAAACTCTAAAGTAATTTATCTTGCCTGTAAATGGGTCGGTAATGGTTTTAAAAACAGAGGCTGAGAAAGGTTCGGAGCTGTCCATTTTTCTTGATGCTTCTTTCTCATCAGGGGTTTTGCCTACTTTTTTACCTTTTAGTGGGGGGGCAGGGAAATATTTAACAATGATGTCAAGCAAATCAGCTGTGCCGATATTAAGCATTCCTACTCCACAGGTTACGAGTACAATATTATTGTGGTTTATGAGTTCTACAAGACCTTTTTTTACTTCATCATCTGTTAGGGGTGTATCTTCAAGAAATTTCATAGTGAGTTCATCATCGCCTTCAGCTGAGGCTTCGATTAGCTCAGACCGATATTGTTGGGCTAAATCTTTTAAGTCATCCGGAATATCTTCTTTTTTCACTTTATCCTCAGAGTAAATGTGAGCTTTCATCGTGATTAAATCAATCACACCTTTAAAATTAGCTTCTTTGCCTATAGGTAGTTGAATAGGAATGATTCTTTTGTCTTTAAAAGTCTCTCTGATAGATTTCAGAGCAGTAAAGAAATCAGCTCTTTCTTTATTGAGTTTATTTATAAAGATGAGTTTGGGTAAATTCTCTTTTTCGGAGTATTCCCAGACCTTTTCTGACCCGACTTCAATACCTGCGCTCCCATCAATAAGTATTACTGCTGTCTCAACCACACTCATTGCTGAGATTACATCATAGGCAAAATCGAGATATCCAGGAGTATCAATGACATTAATTTTCATTCCTGACCAATTAAGCGGTGCAATAGCTAAGTTGATGGTAACTTTTCTCTTGATTTCCTCAGGGTCATAGTCAGTAACTGTGTTACCGGAATCGACTTTTCCGGGTTTATCGATTGCCTTACTTTGAAAAAGCAAGTTTTCGATTAATGTTGTTTTACCAGTGCCTGCGTGACCCGATATGCAGACGTTTCTGATTTTATCAATAGTTATTTCAGCCAAGATATGCCCTCCTTTATGTTATTGTTTATGCAGTGCGACATCCCTGCCTCAGTAGGGAACGGTCGCGACCGTTCCTTACTAGATAAATCTCATGTTACAAAGTGATAGATGAAAAAAAAGCAGAGTATATTTAATATATAAAAAACTATACTTCAAGAGAAATAATTTGGGATTTCTGAAGAACTAACCAAAACCAACTGTAGCGGGGCGACGTGGTGCGACATTTATGTCGCATTACAACATCAATTACGCAATATTTGCATCATACTGTAGGGGACGCATATATACGTCCCCTACAAATAAACAAGACAGAGGTCTCGCTATCTAAAGCAGTAACAAGGCAATCCACATTTGAAAAAATAAAAAAAGGGTTATATCCCCTTTTAAAGGATATAACCCTGAAACATCATTTATCAATTATGCTATGGTGTAGTTTGCTCACTCAGCTCGTATGATCTCAAGGTCAACGCTGCACCGTTCGGTAT
>Ga0315274_10002710_pt1 | contig 26558 bp, 26 predicted proteins | sample YL17G02_20_MG_FD_203700 | JGI IMG/M metagenome (GOLD analysis project Ga0315274, IMG submission 203700) | Sediment microbial communities from Yellowstone Lake, YNP, Wyoming, USA - YL17G02_20 | ecosystem: Environmental > Aquatic > Freshwater > Lake > Sediment | place: USA: Wyoming | collected...
CTACTGGCGGAACTGGGCGACGACCGAGAGCGTTTCGATTCCCCGGAGGCCTTGCAATGCTACGCCGGCACGGCGCCGGTGAGCTATCAGAGTGGACGAGTCAAGAAGGCTCGCGTTCGCCGCGCCTGCCAGAAAGGTCTCCGCCAGACGGTTCACTTGTGGGCCAACCTCAGTCGGGCCAAGTGTCCCTGGGCCGAGGCGTACTATCAAAAGAAACGCGAAGAGGGTCAGGGCCACGCCTCTGCCCTCTGCTGCCTAGGGCAGCGCTGGCTGAAGATCCTGTGGAAGATGTGGCAGGCGAGGAAGTCCTATGATGCGGAGCTTCACCAGCGCAACCAGGTTCGGCACGGGAGTTGGGTCATCGCCTTGATGCCCGCCCCAAACGCGTAGTTCCCCGGGAGCAATCCGGACCAGCGCGGAGAACCAGCAAAAGCCTGTGAGAACCCACGGAGAACCTGTTCATGAAACGCTCGAAAGCGATCTTGCAACCAGAGAGAACATCTATGGGCGAAGGTACGCGCTCGCTCCCGCTCGCAGCTCGGATGGGTCGTGTCGCTTCCGCTGCACGCTCTGGATCGAGCGGACGAGTTCATCAAACTCCGGCACGCGAACGAAGGACGCATGGCCGTCGGCGAAGACCACGTTCCCGCCCTCGCCGCCGTGGTTGGACTTCGGCTCGTAGGCGATCACGGCGTGATCGTCGATCGGTCCATCCTGCGAAGGCGGAACCAGAGGAACCACAATATAGTTGGACGTGGGAAGCCCCGACGACGGACAGATCACTGATCGCCGGTCGACTTGCCCTGTTGCGACGAGCCATTCAAAGAACGACCCGGTTCCGTCCCAAGCCTGCCCGTATACCTCCGACGCAGCAGCGATGCCCTTCAAGTTTGAGGCACAAACAAGCCGTCGTTGAAGTTCGCGGGCACGGATCGCTCCGTGCAGACCCACCCACAGGACCAGACCCGTAACGACGAGGATGCAAAGGAGCTTAACGATCCGCTGACGCTGCGGCATGATTTATTCCGCACGGACGCGTCGGTGCGCTGGCCTACGACCCGTGGCCGGAGGTCAGTTCGAGGATGTCGCTTCGGACCTGCTCGCGAGTCAGCCCCAGGTTCTTCAGCGCCTTATGCGCGACGCTGCCCTTTTCCACGAGGAGGGCGAGCAGCAGATGTTCCGTGCAAACCTCGTTGGCCCCAAGCTCCTGGCACTGTTGAATCGCCGTGGCCACCACGTTTTTGAAATGTGGCGTGCCCGGCAGGCGCCCGAAGACCCACGTCTCCTCCATCTGCTTCTTGATGAGCTTGTCGATCTCGTCGCGCAGTTTGCCGGCGGTCGCTCCGCGCTTGGCGAGGACGGCCGCTCCGACGCCGGTCCCTTGGCGCTGAATCGCGAGAAGCACGTGCTCCGTGCCGACGTATTCGCGATCGTACTCCCGGGCGATGCTGTTCGCGAGCTTGATGACCTCGGCCACTCGTGGACTGGATTTGGGCAGCATGTCAGGACCGCCGCCGCAACCACAGGAACGAGGTCAGACTCAGCAGCAACGGGATCATCCCGACGCCGCCGCACGGAGTCGCCGCACCGCCGGCGCCGCCCGGATGCGTACCCGGAAGATCCGGAACGCCCGGATTGGTGGACGGGATGCCGGGTTGGACGGTGATGATTCGCGTGGCGGTGGTGCTCACGGTGGTGGCGCCGGAGGTCACCGTGGTCACCGTGGCCGTCACCGGGATGCGCAGCGCGACCGTGGACGTGTTGTCATACGTATGCGGCACCTCCAGGCTCGTCGCCCGCGTGCCGTCGCCGAGATCCCACACCACCGATTGCAGAGTTCCGGGAAGCCCGGTGGAGTTAATACTCAGCACGACGGAGAACGGCGAGGTCCCCTCGGCCAGGTCCGAACCCGGAGTCCCGGGCACGCCGACGACGATCTTCACGACGCCCTCGCCGACGTTGTCGTTCGAGTTGTCCGCTACGCCCCCTTGGACGCGGATCGCCACCTCCCCCGAGCCGGAGTGACCGTCGGTGTTGTACATCGTCAGCCGGGCGACGAAGGTCCGAGTCAGTCCCGCCTCGACGATATAGGTGTGGGTGGCCGTTCGCGTGGTCGCGTCCGGAGTGGTGACGGTGTCATCCACGTCGAAATCCCAGGCCGTTCGGCTTTCATCGATGGGTACCTCGCTCACCGCGTTGCCGTTGAAGCGGACGGTCAGCGGCGAAGTGCCTTCCAACGGAGAAACACTGAGCGTCACGGAAGGTCCGCCCGGCGGCGGAGTGGAGCCGCCCGAGCCGCCCGCGCCGACCACGTCGCCGGAATCGGTCACATTTCCGTCGGAGTCGGCCGCCACCCCGTACGAGTAGCGCCCGATGCTGCTCCGCGCGTAAATCCCGAAAAACAGTTTCTTTCCCGCGGCGGGCATGGGGTAGGGCACACACTGCGCCGCGCCCGGCGTGCAGCCCGGAACCTCGCTCTCTGCACAGGTGAGGTTACAACCCGTCGCAAGAACATGAACGCCGGCCGGAAGCGCATGAAGCGCCGCCGCCCCGCAACCCGTCTGGCTGATGCCATAGCACTCGCCGTCTTGAGGAATGAAGTCGAAGGGACTCTCGCTATCGACGACGAGGTATTCGTCGGTACCGATGTTCTGCGTCCAACGAATCGCAGGCCCTTCGATCAGCAGATCGCCCGGTCGATCCGGCCAAGTCTTCCCCCCGTTGCTCAGCGTCTGTTGCGCGGCGTCGACGGCGCCGACTTTCTTGTCGCGGGCCCCGCCGGCACGAATCCGGCCGTAACCGTACTTCAAGCTTCGGCTGGTGATCGTGTTGTATTCGGCATCGTCAGGGCTGATTTTGTCGGCGGTGTGCTCCAGGATGAGCCGCACGTCCGTCGCCGTCAGCATGGGATTGACGGAGAGCACGAGAGCGGCCACCCCCGCGGCGATCGGACAGGATGCCGACGTGCCCCCGAAGAAACCGGTGTACTTCCCCGCCGCGTCCACCTCGGGCAGGCCGTATTCCGCGTTCAACCCCCCGACGTTCGCTCCGCGATTGATGGCGTCGGGATAGTCGGTGTTGTCCGTCGTCGCGATGCCGCCGCGGAAGTCGTCGCCGCTAGGCGCCAAAACGTCGATCCCCGTTCCGTAATTGCTGTAGCTCGCGAGGAGGTCCCCGTCGTTGCTCCCTCCGACGCCGATGACCTGCGGCAGCATTGACAACTCGAAGCCCGGTTCGAGCTGGAGACCATAGTTCCCCGAAGCGAACACGATGACCATACCCAGCGGGTCATCCACACCGTCCCCGTCCAGGTCGCCCTTGTTGCGTCCTTCCTTGAACGCCACATCGATGGAGTCTACTACCACAGCCGGGTTCGGCCCGAAAAAACCCCAACTGTTAATGTGCACGTCCACGTTCTGCTGCCGTGCGAAGGTGAAGACCCGCGCGACTTCCACGTCGCTGACCACATCGCCCAATCCGCGCGACACCGTGAACTTCGCCATGTGGGCGACGCCCCGCACACCGAGATTGTTCGACCGCGCCACCGCTAATCCCATCACCCGCGTTCCGTGGGCGTCCCCTTCATCGAAAGGAAGGTCCGGCGGAATCTTGGGGCGCGGGTCATCCGCCCCTTCGGCCCCTGGCTCCAACGTTGCGTCCTGTCCGACGCCTAAGTAGTTGTTGCTCAGGTCTTCGTGGTCCACATCGCAACTGTCGTCGTACATCCCGACGATGACGCCCTCGCCACCGGTGACGACCCAGGCGTCGGGAGCGTCGATGTCGGCCCCCACCGTGCCGCCGCTTTGGCCCGTGTTACTGAGATGCCACTGGAGCCGGTACAACGGATCGGAAGGCGTGACCTGCCGAAGGTCAACCGCCCGGCGGAAGTTGGGTTGCGCCCACAGCAACCGCGCGTCCGTAGCCAGGGCCTCCGCGGTCAGCACTTCGTCCTCCTCCTCCGCGGGCGTGAGCCGATAAACATGTGGTTGACCGATAACCGGCTCGGCCTTGACGATCCCGTGATCCTTCCAGAGCTGTGCACGCTCGGCGTCGGAGACGGTTGGGCGAAGCTTGGCCGCAATCGTGCCGGTAGAAACCGCCGGCGCATCGAACCCCTCGAAGCGGTATATCGGACGCACCTCTTGGATCGCCGGGTCTTGTCGAATGGTGCTCTTCCGCGAGGCCGAAACCTCCGCCGTGTGAAGCAGTTTCACCCGGGCATGGGGCGCCAATTTGAAGCTTTCAAGCGTTCCATGACCCGCAGCCGACAGTCGCCGGGCACACCCGTTGGCGTCGTCGCCACTGCGCAGCGTCACCCCGTACTCATTGGCCGATCGGGTGACGCGCACCCTGCGACCGTCGGGCATGACGTAGAAACGGTCATCCGCTATCCCGGTGCTCGCCAAGGCGCTCGTAAACAACAACCCACAAGCGACTCGCCTGATCCAACGTCGATCCGCCGGTGAACTCACCACAATCCTCATCAACGACGCACGCTTCACCATACAGGTCCCGATAAAAGGACTCGCGAATCGAACATCCCGACTCGCGCTCGGACGCGCGACGAGCCGTCGTCGCGTTGCGGAAAGCCTAACAGGAGGTTTCGCAGCCGGAGCGATTCCGCAGTTCAAAACCTACGCGAGACCGGCGTGCCCGTCTCAGCGGTCGGGCACCAACGCCGAATCATCGCAACCAGCTATCATTGTTGGTAGCCGCCAAATGGCTGTCAAGCTGAGGGTTCCGAGGTTGGAGTTGGCCCCGCCGCCTGTACCTCGGGGGTGGAGTTGCCGGTTGGAATCGCTGTCCCGCACTCCGGGCAGACGCCCGACACGTTGCCGGTAAGATCGTATTCGCAGGTCGGACAGTGACCCGGACAAATCCGTCGCCGACGACGACGAAGAAACCAGAAATAGCCAAGTCCAACTACCCCTGGAATCCAGAGGGGGACAACGATGACGGTAGACGAAGGGTCAGAGAAGATTTCAGGAAGCCATCGCAAGCGGCGAGCGCGGTACTCAACCCGGTCTGCAGCCCAACCGACGTTGCGTCCGCCTTGAACGCCCACACCGATACGACCTTGGATAAATCCAACCACAAAGCCGTGTCCGATATAGCCGTACGCGTAGCAGAGCGTCGCAAACGGCGCCCCAAACGATATGAATGCCACCGCGGCACTGACCAGCTCTAGCCTGCGGCTTCGGTTTCTCGTCACATGTGTGTTCCGCACTCCGGGCAGATGCCCGACACGTTGCCGGTGAGGTCGTAGCTGCATTTCGCGCACAGGCCGCGACGCCGACAACGCCAGCGGCGGAACGGACCGCGAAAGAACGCTCTCGCAGGAAATGCGACAAAGAGAGTGAAAGGGAGCCACAGCGGAACTCGCAGCTGATGACAGAGTTGTAATGGGATCCCATTCCGCCACGGCCCGTCCCAGGGATCCCTAGTACTCTCCCGCACGATGAAGCCGCCGAGACTTGCTTCTCTAGTTGGAACGGTACTACTGGTGGCCGAGTATCGCTCGACCCAAAAATGTCCCGACTGGATTCCCAGGATCATCTTGGTGCCGCGCCAGGTCCAGCTGACCCGGCGGTGTGGCCAGTAACCTGCAGGAAACTGGAAGTAGCTGAGGTATTTGCCTTGCCAACCCCATTCCGGTGCCGGCATGAAGCTGACAAAGTACGCCAACACGGTACAAGTGGAAGCTAACGTGAGCAGGATGACCGCCGCCTTCCGCGTCGTAGATACCGACCCTCGGCGGCTCCGTAACTTCGTCGCTTCGTGACCCATCTTCTTAGCCGCATCGCTCATCCACCACCGCCACCGGCAGCGGAATCCCCGCCCCGTGGGTGCGATCAGGGTGGTTTTCCTCCCAAACGCCGGGAACGCGGGTCTCGCAGAAGGGGCAGGCCGGGCCTTTCATGCGGTTTTCCTCGACCACAAACCCGCGGCGGCGGATCAAGAGCTTCCCGCATGAAACGCAGTAGGTGTTCTCGCGAGTGCCGAGCCCGCCGGGGAGGTTGCCCGGATAGATATACCGCAGTCCGGCGGCCTTGCCGAAGTCATAGGCCCGGACCAGCGTCTCAATCGGAGTGCGCGGCGGATCGGTCATCTTGTAATCGGGGTGGAAGGCCGTCACGTGCCACGGGATGTCACACGACACGCCCGCTAGAAAATCCGCGATGCCCTTCAACTCCTCGTCGCCGTCGTTGAACCCCGGCACCACCAAGGTCACGACCTCCACCCAGAAGTCCATTTGCTTGAGCAGCTTGATCGTATCCAGCACGTTGCCCAGCACGCCGCCCAGCTTGCGATAGCCCTTGTCGTCGAAACCCTTCAAATCCACCTTGTACAGATCGACGTAGGGGCGGATGAACTCCAAAACCTGCGGCGTGGCATTGCCGTTGCTGACGAACCCGCAGACGATGCCCTCGGCCTTGGCGAGCTTGAAAATTTCGACGGCCCAATCCGCGGTGATGAGCGGCTCGTTGTAGGTGCTCACCATCACCGGGATTTGGTTCTTCACGGCGAGTTCGATCAAGCGATCGGGGGTCACGAAGTTGGGACGCGCAACGGCCGCGTCGTCGCGCAAGGCCTGACTCGTCACCCAGTTCTGGCAATAGCTGCAATGCAGATCGCACCCCAGCATCCCGAACGACAAGGCGTCGCGGGCGGGGTAGGCGTGATAGAACGGCTTTTTCTCGATGGGGTCGATCTGCACGCCCGCGACGTACCCCGCCGGGGCCCGCAGGTCGCCATCGGCGTTAAAGCGCACCCGGCAGACCCCGCTGCGACCCGGCAGAATCCAACAGCGGTGCCCGCAGGCCAAGCACTGAACCTGCCCGCCCTCGCCGCGTACTACAAGCTGCGGCGCGGAGGGCATGGTGTTGTCGGCCAGCAGGTCCTTCAGACGGATCGACGCGGAGCTTGTAGGTACGGGCATGACCAACCTCCCATCGGACTCTTACCCAAATCTTCCTTCCCAATTATACCCTCGCTGCACGCCCCATACCCCAGACCCCAACCCCCAAACCCTAATCCCTCGGCCTTCACCGACCATTTGCCAGGCTGTGGCGAATCGAAATAATCCGACCCGGCGGACCCAAGCATGACCTATGCCCTGATTGTCGCGGTGTTGTCGCTGATCGGTGCGGCTATCCCGCTGCGCGTTCGGTTCGGCCACGCCCAGTTGCAGGTGTATCTGAGCCTTGCGGCGGGGGCGTTGCTGGGGGCCGCCTTGTTTCATCTACTGCCCGAAGCCTCGGAGCACATCCACGGCGCGTTCGGCCTGCCCGCAGTGATCGGCATCGGGGTCGTGTTCCTGCTGCAACGCTACCTCGCCCCGCACAGCCATGAACCCCTCGGCCATTCACACCACGAATCAGAGCCGGGAGCGGAAGCGACCGGAGCCAATCCCCGCGCTTCCGCTTGGGGCTCTGAAGAGCACCCACACGTTCATGCTCGTCCGCTCGTCACCGGCGTGGTGGCGATTCTCGCCCTGTCGATTCACTCTTTCTTCGATGGAGTCGCCATCGGCGCCGCCACGGGCGGATCCTCCGGTCCGGACGCCCCGCTGGCCTTTGCGGTCTTCCTTTCCGTGCTGATCCACAAACCGATGGACGGGCTAGCGGTATCGGTGCTTTTGCTCAACGCCGGCACGCGGTCACGCAGCCTATGGTCGATCCAGGCCTTTTACGCCGCCCTGGTGCCGGTGGGGACCGCCGTGTTTCTCCTCACCCGCGGGTCGGTCGCCGAGCCGTCGATCTTCGTCGGGTACACGCTCGCCTTCAGTGCGGGGACCTTCCTGGCCATCGCCCTAACCGACTTGCTGCCCGAATTGCACTTCCACGCCCACGACCGGCACAAGCTGTCCGCGGCATTGCTGGCGGGGTTGCTGGTCATGTGGCTGGCGAGCTGGATCGGACACTCGCGCGGCGACGAGCATGATCACCGCCCCGGAACCGCAAACGTTCGCTCATTGCCCGAAAGAGTTCTGGAAAAGCCGATAGTCGAGCAGGTCGACGACACCGTCGCCGTTCAGATCGGACAGATGGACGGCGCAGTAGCCTCCGTTTCCGTCGCCGCACATCCGATTGGCGAGTTGCACACACGCCGCGTCCCATGAGCCCAACTGGAATTCTTGCACACAACACAGGGGGTCGACGCCGCACACGGTGCGACAACATTCCGCGTCACTGCAACCGAGCGAACGGTGCGGCGTGCAACAGTCCCCCTCACCCGGGCAGATCGTCGCTGAACATCCGGCCTGGGCGCAATCGACCCCGGGAGTGAATTGACCACCAACACCATAAAGGGCGCAGACGAACGCTGTCACCCCATCGCCATCGGCGCAGCCGTAACCCGGCCCCGACGCAAACTGTGCACAACATGCCCCATACTCTCCGGGGCATTCAATCGCCTCATCCGTGCACCGTGTCCCATTGCCCTGAAACACGCCGTCAAAGAAGGTCTCGCAGCTTTGCTGGTCGTAGCTGTCTATGCATGCGGAGGAGGAGAACGCACAGCACGCGCCGGGGCAAAGATAAGAGCCTATCCCAAGACTGGTCCGGGCGGACCCGGCGTCGCGGGCAAGCGGCCTCGTCCTAGTTTCACGGTTTTGGGATAGGCTCAAAGCCGGAGAACCACCCCCAGCCGAGTTGGCGAAGCCGGAGCCAACGCAAAATCGATCCGTCCCGAGAAACTGGCCGCCGCGATCCGTGCACGCCGCTTCCCTGAGGTCGTCGCAGGATCCGTCGCCGAAGCAACACGCTCCAACCCGCCGGGGGCACACTACGTTATTGCAGGAGGTCCCGGGGCCTTGGAACTCGCCGCCGTTCCCCGTGCAGTCTTCCTGCGTGTATTGCTCCCCGCACCCACCCCACTCAAAGCAGCAGGCGCCGGGAAGCGGACAATCCGCGGTTTTGCACGAAGTCCCGCGCCCGCGGAAGGTACCATCACAGTACCAGGGCGCGGTTTCAGAGCAGCTCCCGTCGCGCGCGCAACAGGCTCCCGTGCACGTGACGTCCTTGCAGGTCGTGCGAAGACCCAAGAACTCTCCCTCTCCGCTGGCGCATTGGCTCTCGGTTGTGAGATCGCACACCCCCCAGGGATAGCAGCAGGCCCCCATCGGACAGGCGCTGTTCAGGTCCGAACATAGTGTACGGACTCCCTGAAAGATCCCGCCGTCTCGGGCACACCAGATCGGTGCGTAGCGTCCTTGGCACGCCCACGGGAAACAACAGGCACCCACACAGGTATCGGAGAAGCAGAGCGTTCCCGGGCCGCGGAAGGTGCCTCCAGCCGCCTCGCACAACGCACGTCGTTCCTCGCTACAGCCGCCGTCGCCGAAACAGCACGCCCCACGGAGTTCCGGAGGTGAACAAGAGGCAACCTGAAAACACTGAGTTCCCAATCCCCAAAAGAATCCCCCTCCCGCGAAGCAGTCGGTCGGTGTCCTCTCTTCGCATCCCGTCGGGAGGCAGCACGCCCCCGTCGTGGGAGGACAGTCGATGGTGAGCTGGCTGCACAACGTGCCGTCGCCCTGGTAGGCGCCGCCGCGCAAGATACAGCGACCCAGCCCCTCGCGGTCGGAACAGCCCTCCGGGGCGAGGCAGCAAGCGCCGGCGCATGCCAACTCCGAGCACTCCGTTCCGGTTCCCTTAAAGCGACCCCCGCCGGCTTCGCATGAAGCTTCCGTAGCGTCGGTGCAATCACCCCACGGTCCAAAACAGCACGCCCCAGCGTCCCCTTGCGCCACCACGTCCCTCATCGCGTCCAACCGCGCAACCGGCGGAGCGACAGGGTTGTAAAAGGGCTGGGTCTGCAACGGGCCGCGTGGCGCTGCACTCCGCGGCGGCACACTCACTGGTTCCGCTGGCGGCGGGTCGGCCCGAACGGCTGGCCGCGCGGGCCCAACTCCGATTGCAAGCAAGACCACGACCACCGACGCCAAGAGAACTTTCCGAACCACTACAATCGATGGGAACCACTCAGAACGGACCATTGCACGCCCTCCCTTTCAGCCTTCAACCCTGTGCTTCGTAAGTGCCTCCTGCGTGCCGACTTCGATCGGAATGGGTTGGGTCGGCCCGCAGCTTTCAGGATGGGTAGATTAGCGGCGTTTCATCGGAATGTCAACGGCCCGTTTCCGCAACCGTCGTCCGCTCGTCCGCCGCCGCGGGCTTGCTCCGCCAGGCCGACCAGCCGAACAGTCCGACCACGGCGACCAGCCAGATAAACGTCGGAACAACGAAAGTCGCCGTGGGATTGTCCGAAAGGACCTCCTCCAGGCGCTTCAGGATATCGAGCCAGAACGGACTGGCATGACCCAGGGCATATTTCTTGGCCGGGTTGAAAAACTCCCCCGCAAGCGTCAGCGAAAGCCGCAGGGCGATGAAGATGTGGACCCAAAACAGCCCCCACGCCAGAACCCATACTCGTCGCCGCCAGACGATGGGAGTCGCCAGACTGAGGGCGATCACGGCCGCCATCGGCTCATAGGCGATGTATCGACTTCCCGTCCGCAACTGTCCGATCGTGCCGGAATGGGACTTCATCAGGACCATGAGCGTGTCCTTGACCCCCTCCGGCTGAGCGATCTTGGCGTGGGGCGGCAGCTTACGCTTGATCGCCGCGGCGAGATCCTCAGCGAGAGTCGGCGACTGCAAATCCAGGAAACGGACTCTGCCCGACGGCCAAAACCAGAACCGCGAAAACAAGGCGCCCCCGCCGGCGCGGAAAACCCCGGCGTACCCCCGCTCCAAGCCGGACCAGGGGATCATCAACAGAGCGTAGAACACGACGACGAGAACGGCGAAGCGAGCAATGAGCTTAGGGGGTAGCATGAATCCGCCCCGTCTGCCGGCGAACGGCCCACGACGCCCACAACGCCCACATCACGATGGCCAAGAGGATGAACGCCGCCTGCCAAACGTCCAGGTGCAGAATGTCGAACGCCGGCCGCCAGTACACGGCGCTGAGAAACAGACTGACAATGCGAACGACGTTCACGGTGGCCAGCACCAGCGTCCCCACCAGCACGGCAGGCAGCTTCGCCATCATGCGAACCGGTGACGCCAGCACGGCCGCGACGAATAGCGCGGTCGGCTCCACCGCGTCGCAGCCCCGCTCGACCGTGATCGACCCGCGCGACGAGTTCAGGGAATGATGAACACGGTTGACGTAGTCGACCCCGGAGGCGTGAAGAACGCCGACGGAGGCCTCGGTGTTGAGGGTAAGGTACCAGGGGAAGAACCGCTCCTTGACCGCCGCCGTGGTGGTCGCGGCGTAGTAAATGCCCATCAGAAGGGCGAAAACGATCAAAAACCGCAAGTCGCGTCCGTGGGCATCCATCCAAGAACGGGGCCCCGGTGGCTCCATCCCTGCTTTATTTTGTCCTGGTCGAGACGGGCCGCCGGGCGGCGCGGCGGCGTTTTGGTCTTGTCTTGGCTGTCCCGGCGTCTTCTCTTTCACGGCCTTTTTGACCCCAACGGACGCTTTGGCCGGTCACCCAGCCGTGTAACGAAAACGATGTCTGCCCCAGCCATCATACCCGCCCTCCGGGGTCCCCGCCAAGGTCGATAACTTCTTTTGACCTACCCCCTTCCCATCCCTTGCCGAGGTGGTATAGTACCAGCGACGTGAGCGTCCTTCCGGCGCGGGAGGATGGGTCACGAGGTTTCCTTCTGCAACGGAGGCTTATTCATGTGGAGTAGCTGGTGGGTTTGGGCTCTCGTGGCCGGTTTGGCGTATTGGTTCTTTTTGATGCCGAAGACCGCCGCGTAACGGCGCTTCCAGCCCGGTTCGCTGCCGGGCAACCTGTTGAAACGAATGCGGCGGGCGTGGGCGACAATCATGTCGCCGACGTCCCGCCGTATCTCTTTTCAGGGGATCTTCTTCCGGTTCGTACGATCCTCAGTGAATCAATTCTTTGCGGCGGGCGTCGAGCTGGTCCTTGAGCCGCTTGAGGATGGACGAGTGCATTTGAGAAACGCGGCTCTCGGATAGATCGAGGGTCGCCCCGATCTCCTTCATGGTCATCTCTTCATAATAGTAGAGGATGAGGATCAGCCGCTCCGCCCGTGTGAGGCCGCGAGTGATGAGGTCTTTCAGGTCCTTCTTTTGGATCTCCGTAACCGGATCCTTGCCCCGCTTGTCCTCGATCACATCGATCTCGAAGACCTCCTTATTCGAGTCGGTCTCCGAGTACTTCCGGGACAGCGAAACCTGGGTGACGGCCGTCGCGTCGCGGACCAGCTTCTCAAACTCGCCCGAGGGGAGGTTGAGACGGTAGGCGATCTCCCCCTCGGTCGGGGAGCGGCCCAGGGTGGATTCGAGTTCCCGCGAAACGCGCTCCAGCTTGTTGGCCCGGCTCCGCACCAGACGCGGGACCCAGTCCATGCTCCGAAGCTCGTCCAGGATCGCCCCGCGGATGCGCGGGGCGCAGTACGTCTCGAACTTCACTCCGCGTTCCAGGTCGAAGGCGTCGATCGCATCCATCAGGCCGAAGATGCCGGCTGATATGAGATCGTCGTTCTCGACTTCGTCGGGGAGCTTGGCTCCGATCCGCTCCGCGTTGTACTTCACGATGGGGAGGAACTCCTCCATGAGCACGTTGCGCAGCGATCGGTCACCGGACTTCTTGAATTCCCGCCATAGTCGGCTGAGCTCCGAGGGTGATTTGGTTGCTCGCATTCCATCTGCTCCTTACGCGTCCCTGCGTTGGGCTCCACGATCGGCGCCGACCGATGCCGGCGCGCGCGGCGCCAGGCTCCGTAGGGGCAGACCTTACGGAGCTATCGACCCGCCCGCGTCGTCGGTGGACCTGTTTTCCGACCTCTCGGCCGGGGTCACCGACGGCTCGTGGTACCGTTTGCGAATCTCCGTTTCCCGTTTCTGCTCGTGCTCGGCCACCACCATCTGGGCGACGCGGCCGAGAACGAGTCCTATAAGGCAGAAGAGGAAGAGAGCAAAGATGCTACGCGAAAGAGTGACCGTCACCGGGTTCTGGGCGATCAGCCCGGCGGTGACGACAATGATGAAGGCCAGCAGTCCGAGGCTCGCGCCCGCGTACCGTGCCACCATCGGCGCAACATCCGTGTCGCAATGACCATCCGTTGCGGGGATCACCGGGGATGACTGACCGGGGACTTGCGACGGATCCCTCCGTGGCAATCATCCGCCCCGCGAGTCCGCGACCGACATCCATGTCGGCGCTGGATTGGGAGTTTACAACTCGCGTTCGCTCGCCGCGTCAGACGAAGAGTCCGGCGACGCGTTTGAAGAACCCGCTCCGACGCGGCGGTGCCGCACAAGTTCGGGCTACTTCGCTCGCCATCGCGGCGATGCAGGCGCTGGCGTTCGACCCCGGATAACGAATCACAAAGGGGCACCGCGCCTGAACGGCCAGCTCCACGGCGGTATCTTGCAACATGTAGCCGCCGTCCGCAATGGGGAAATTAAGAAATTTCCGCGCCACCCCGGCGACCCGCCGAAAGGCGAGCTGTGCCTCCGCCCGGCTGTTGGCCATGTTGACCACCAAGGCGATCGGGGAGCGATACTGTTCGCGGTGCAGTGCCTTGATCGTGGCATAGGCGTCGGTGAGGGCCGGCGGCTCCGGCGTGGTGACCACCCACGCCCGATCGGCGGCATGGGCGAAGCTGGTCACGTTGCGAGAGATCCCCGCGCCCAGATCGAAAACGATGATATCAGTATTGGCCTCCAGCTTTTGCAGTTGCGAAATCAGGTTCTGCCGCTCGAACTCGGAGAGGTTGGCCAGCCCGTGCATTCCCGACGCTCCGGGGATGAACCGAATCCCTCCCGGTCCGGCAACGCTGATCTCGTCGATGGTTCGCACCCCCGCGACAAGGTGCGCGATGGTGTAACGCGGATGGAGGTTCATCAGGAGGTCGGCGTTCGCTAAGCCCATGTCCAGATCGACGAGCGCAACGCGTAGACCTCGCTCAGCAAGACATATTGAAATATTGACAGCAACGTTGGATTTTCCGACGCCGCCCTTGCCGCTCATGACGGCCACGGTCAAAGCCGAACGGTGATGCCCGCGCATCATCTCACGAAGGTGCGTCGCTTGGTCATGGCGACCCGTTGGCATACCAGTGCGTCCTATCGCTTCGGCGTCGTCGTGCTTACGCGACCCATGACTCTTCCCGTCGGGCCGAGACCGGACCGCTGGAAACCGCTTCGGCCGCGGTCAGATGCCCGCGGTTCCCGAGGATCAGCTCGGCGATCGAACGCCCTTCTCCCTCCTCAATATCGTTGGGCACGTCCTGCCCGGTCGTTACATAGGACAATCGCGCCTTCACCTTCTGAAGGCAGTTGAGGATCACGCCGAACCCGACGGCTTCGTCCAATTTCGTGAAAATCACTCGGTCGACCCCAACCCCGCTGAACCGCTCGATCGTCTCCGCGAGCACGCCTTCCCCGCACGCGGCGGAGAGAACAAGGTGCACTTCGTGCGGCTTGACCGCGGAGAAGAACGCGCTGAGATCGTTGATTTTCGCGGCGTCACGCTGACTTCGGCCCGCGGTGTCGATGAGGATGAGGTCGCAGTCGGACATTTGCGCGACGGCCTCCCGAAGCTGCTCCGGGGACATCGCCACCTGCAGCGGAACGTCGATGATCTGGGCGTACGTCCTGAGCTGCTCGACGGCGGCGATCCGGTAGGTGTCAATTGTAATCAGCCCGACCTTCCGCCCTTCCCGCAGGCGGAAGTTGGCTGCCAGCTTGGCGATCGTGGTGGTTTTGCCGACCCCGGTGGGTCCGACCAGAGCCACGATGTAGGGCTTTTCTTGGGTACCCGCGCGGATCGGTCCGCTCGCGGGGAGCATCGCCGCAAGCGAGCGGGCAAGCTGACCGCGGACGGCCGCCGGATCGCGCAACTGTTGGTCGGTCAGTTGACGTCGAGTGTCGTCAATGAGGCGTCGGGCCAGTTCCTCGGCCACGCGGTTCGCCACGAGTGTTTGATAGTGCTCATACAATTCGCCCGGTGCGACTTGCGACCGAGACTGACGTGTTTCACGCACCAGCTCGCCGACGAGGGACTTCAACGCCCCGACTTCCGAAAGCAGGGCGTCCGCGGCGGGTGCGGCGGCGGAACCTGGGGACGTTGAGGTCATCGGGAGTGCAACTCCGTCGGCCCGATCGCCACGACCTGACCGGCGAAGCACGGTACCGCGGCGTAGGGGAGGGGGTAGATCGGACATCGAGCGGGCGGCGGTGATCTCGACGTAAGGTCTTCCCCCGATTCCCAAGAATCGCCCCTTGGTCGCGGTGCGGGTGTTGAGGATCACGGCCCCGCGCCCGAACTGTCGCTTGACCTGTTCGAGCGCCTCGGCCATCGTTTTTCCTTGAAAGGTTCTAAGCTTCATCCGTCAAAACCACCATTCCATGGGATTCGACCTCGAATCCACGAACGATTTCGTTGTAGGACAATACCGCGATCGAGGGGAGCTGGACTTCGAGCATCTTCCGCAACCAGAGTCGGATCTGCGGCGGGGTCAAAAGCACGGGCGGTCGACCGCGCGTCGCCGTCGCGGCCTTCTCCACCTGGGTGCGGATCGCGGCGACGATCTTGGTTTGGACCTGTGGCGGCAGGGTGAGCGTCGTGCCGTGTTCCGACCGCTCCAGGCTCTTGCCGATCAATTGCTCCAGAGTCGGGTCGAGCGTAATGCAGTGGATTCGCCCGTCGTCGGCCTTATGCTGATGGCACAGCGTCCGGGCGAGGGCGTTGCGGGCGTATTCGGTGAGGATTTCCGCATCCTTCGTCCGACCGGCGATGTCGGCGATGGCCTCGACGATCGACTCCAGGTCGCGGATCGGCACGCGTTCACGCAACAACCCTTGCAGCACTCTTTGCACTTCGCCGGGCTTGAGCACGTTGGGGATGACCTCTTCGACGAGCTTGGCGGCGGTCTCTTTGAGGTGATCCAACAGCCGGTTCACTTCCTGGCGGGTGAGCAACTCGTCGGCGTGGCGGCGGACGAGTTCGACCAGATAGGTGCTGATGACGCTGGTCGGTTCGACGACGGTGTAGTTGCGATGCTCGGCCTCGTGACGTTGGTCGTCACCGATCCATAGCGCCGGCAGACCGAACGCGGGCTCCTTGGTCTCGACTCCCGAAATTCGCTCCGTGACCGCCCCCGCGTCGATCGCCAGCAAGTGGCCCGGAAGGACCTCGCCCAAGCCGATCTGCAATCCCTTGAGCTTGACCTGGAACTCATTGGATTGAAGCTGGATGTCGTCGCGGATGCGGATGGGCGGGACCACGATGCCCAATTCCTGGGCGACTTGTCGCCGCATGTTGGTGATGCGATCGAGTAGATCGCCGCCCTGTTTGCGGTCGACGAGTCGGATCAGCCCGTAGCCGACGTTCAGCTCCATCGGATCGGGCGCGAGGTGCTTTTCGACTCGCTCCGCGGCGGCGGGCTTGATCTTGGCGGCGGCGGCCTGGGCAAGAACGGCCTGGTCGCGCTTGGTCAGAAGATAGGCGGCCGCGAGCATCGAAACGGTCAGCAGCACCAACGGAGGTTTGGGAAGCGGCGTCAAGGCGAGCACGGCCAGGAACCCCGCGGTGAGCGCGAGCGCCGTCGGCTGGCTCGTCAACTGCCCAAGTAGTTCCTCGCCCAGGTTCTTCTTGGCGGCCGAGCGGGTGACGATCATCGCCGCGGAAACGGAGACGATGAACGCCGGTATCTGTGACACGAGCCCGTCACCAATCGTCAGAATGGTGAACCGCCGCAACGTCTCCCCGATGGGAAGCCCGAGTTGTACGAGGCCGACGTAGATCCCGCCCAGGATGTTGACGAAGGTGATAATGATTCCCGCCACGGCGTCGCCGCGGACGAACTTGCTGGCCCCGTCCATCGCCCCGTAGAAGTCGGCCTCGCGGGTGATGTCCGACCGACGGCGTTTGGCCTCCTCGTCGGTGATGGAGCCGGCGTTCAGGTCCGCGTCGACGGCCATCTGTTTGCCCGGCATTCCGTCCAAGGTGAACCGGGCGGCCACTTCCGCGATTCGCGTCGCGCCCTTGGTGATGACGACAAACTGAACGACGACGATGATCGAGAAGATGATGATCGCCACAATCAGCGACCCGCTGGCGACGAAGCCCCCGAAGGTGGCGACGACGTGGCCCGCGTTGCCGTTGGTGAGGATCAAGCGCGTCGTGGCGATGTTCAAAACGAGTCGAAAGAGCGTCAATCCGAGGAGCAACGACGGAAACGAGGAAAAGTCCAACGGCCCGCCGATGTACATCACCGTGAGCAGCACCACGCCCGACAGGGTCAGGTTGATGAGGAGCAACAAATCCATCACTGAGGTCGGCAATGGGACCAGAATCACGAGAATGAGTGCGAGGGCGCTAATGGGCAACAACAGTCCGCGATGCTTGACGAAGCTCGACGCGAAGCGCAGTTTGGTCAGGTCGGGTACGGGCATGTCAGTCTTCCTTTCCCATCACTGTGAATAAGACTGCCTCGTTCATGCCGCGCCCCCCAGCTCGCTCCTTGCCGCCGCCGGCGACCGACCCGTCAGTTCATAGATATACGCAAGGATTTCGGCGATCGCACGATAGAACTGCTCGGGGATGTATTGCCCGACTTCCACATAGTCATACAATGCCCGGGCCAGGGGCTTCCGCTCGACAATGGGAATCCCGAACTCCGCCGCGATCTGGCGAATCCGCAGGGCAATCTCATCCGCCCCTTTGGCCACGACTTTCGGAGCGATCATGGTCTCTGCGTCGTAGGCAATCGCCACCGCGAGGTGAGTGGGGTTCGTGACTACCACGTCGGCCTTGGGAACATCCTTGCGCAGCCGCTGCATGGCCATTTGCAACTGGAGTTGCCGGCGGCGGCGCTTGATACTCGGATCGCCCTCCATGCTCCGTAGTTCGTCCTTGACCTCCTCTTTGGTCATCCGTAAGTCGCGCTCGTGACGGAATCTCTGCCACGCGAAGTCCAGCAGCGCTAGAATCAACAGGGCAACCGACAGTTTCATTCCCAACTCGAACGTCAGTGCGCACCCCAAGCGCACGACATCGTGGAACCCAAAAGTGAAAGAATGAAGAATCGACGCGGCGCCGTGTGCGATGGTGAAATAGGCGACGACGCCCACGAGGATCAGCTTGGCGAAGCTGGTGACGGCTGCCATAACCGAGCGAATCGAAAAAAGTCGCGCGAATCCGTTGAGCGGGTTGATCTTCGCCAGGCTCGGCATCAGCGGCTGCCACGTGAATAGCAATCCCACCTGGGCGTACAGCACGACCACTGCGGCTAGAAAAAGGACGACGAACAGCGGGGCGAGGCGTTTGGCCAACTCCGTCCCCACAGCGCCCGCGAACATCGGCATTTCGTCCAGTCGCATGGGCGAGTCCGGCGAGAGGGAGATGCTCACCACAGCCAGTAAAGTCCGCCAGAGATGCGGCCCGAACAGCCGCAGTGTCGCGAACGCCGCGACCAGTACGACTGCCGCCGTCAAATCCTGGCTTCGAGCGACTTGCCCTTTGGAACGCGCTTCCTGGCGTCGTCGCGGGGTCGGGGCTTCCGTCCTGTCCTCGGCATGTGTTGCCATCAGGGTCCACCGTTCCAATGACTCGGTCCAAGCCCGAAGCTCGCCCGAATCATGTCAAGACCTTCCCACACCGCATCCAACAGCACGCCTTGACTCGCCCCGAGCGCTATTCCGGCCACGGATAGGGTAAGGAGCGCCCGGACGGTGAAGCCTACCGATAGAATGTTTAGCTGGGGCATCGTGCGGGACAAAAATCCGAGAGCGGTGCCCGATAAGAACAATGCAATCAGCACGGGTGCGGCCAGGCGAATGCCGACCATGAACGCCGCCGACAGCATCTCCACGAGAAGCAGTACAATGGACTCGCCGGGTCTGAAGGACAGCAACGGAATCACCTGAAACGTATCCAACAGCGACGCCATCACGGCGCGGTGGCCTCCGGCGAGGAGAAACAACAATGTCAATACGACGACGTAGATTTGGCCGATCATCGAACTCTGCTCATTGAACAGCGGATTGATGACTTCGCTTAGTGAGATGCCCGCCTGTTGACTGACCATTTCACCGGCGACCTCGGCGCTCATCAGGATGATGGATACGGCCAGCCCGATCGTCGCTCCGATCATCAGTTCCCCCATGCCCCCCACCACCGCCGATGACAGCGTCACGTCCGACGGCGCCTGTCGCCGAACCAGGGGAAAGATCACCGCCGTCGCCACGAGCGTCAGCGCGACGCGAATGCGCACCGGCACAGCGGTGCTTCCATACACGGGCGCCGTGAGCACCAGGCCCGACACCCGGAAAAGCACCAGCGCGAATGCCGGCAGAGCTACAAGGATTTCAACCAACGGCACAGGCATCGTGTTCAATCCACTCTTACCACGGGAGCGACCCGAGCAACTTGCGCGTGTATTCCACCATCTGTTCCGCGATCCAGGGCGTGAAGATCGATGCGGCGACGACCATGGCGGCGATCTTCGGGACGAAGCTCAAGGCCTGTTCCTGCAATTGGGTCACCGCTTGGAATAGGGAAATCAGCAGTCCCACGGCCAGACCGATCAGCAGGATCGGGGCTGCGATCGTCAGCGCCATCCAAAACGCATTGCGGCCTAGTTCCAATGCTTCACTCCATTCCACTTTCGCATCCCTCTCTAGGCAAAGCTTTCCAGAAGCGTTTCGACCACCAGATGCCATCCGTCCGCCAATACAAACAGCAAGAGCTTGAAGGGTAGTGAAATCAGCACCGGCGGGAGCATCATCATACCCATCGAAAGAAGAATGGTCGCAATGACCATGTCAATGACCAGGAACGGCAGATAAATCCGAAATCCCATGACAAACGCGGTCTTAAGCTCACTGAGCATGAACGCGGGAATCATCACGGTGAGCGGCGTCTTGGCTACGTCGATCTTTTCGTCCGCCGCGATCTCCCGATTTTCGGTGTACTCCAGGAACAGATAGACATCTTCGTCATTACCCGCTTGCTCTATTTGCCGGTACATAAAGGCCTTCAGATGCGCGGCGGTGATATCCATAGCCTGGGCCTGTCCCATCCGGCTGTCGAGGTAGGGTGCAACGGCCTCGGCGTGGACTTTCTGCCAGGTCGGGGTCATAATGAGGATGGTGACGAACAGAGAGAGTCCCAACAGGACCTGACCCGGCGGCAATTGCGGCGCTCCCACGGCCTGCCGCAATAGGGCAAGCACGATGATGATCCGTGGGAAGGCAGTCGTCATCACTAAAATGGATGGAATGAGCGTCAGAACGGTGAGTAGAACCAGGATTTGCAGACTGGCGCTGACGCTCTTGGCGTCGGTCGCCGGCGGCACTAATTTCGTGAGATCGGGAAGATTGGCCGAGTTGTCGAAAGGCCGCGGCGCGTTCGGCGTCTGTGCGGACGCACTGCCCGCAACCAGCAGCACGACGACCCCGGCGATGGTCAGACGTCGACCCATGAGTGAGCATCCATGCTCCGATGTCGCGCACGTTTCCAACGCGCGCCGAACCACCTGTGCGACCGGCTTTCCTGCCGGTCAGTGAGCGGACTGCTTCGTCTGCATCGTCCGAAGTCTGGCCAACAGCTCCTTCAACGCACCGGGCGTTCCCGCACGCTGAGAAGACTCGCGCTCGCGCAAGTCTGAAACGGGCGGCGACGCATCCGGGTAATCCGACGCCTCGCCCGCGAGCAACGCGTTAAACTCATCGGCCGACCCCGTCCGCTGAGAACCGATCCGCAGACCCAACTCCGCAACCTCCTCGGGGTCGCTGATTTCGCACAACGAGTCCAGGCGATCCGGCGAAACGCCGACCACGACGTACCGCCGCCCGACCTGAACCAAGGCGAGACTTTGTTTGGGTGTTAAGCCGGTGCGGCCCACGAGCTTCATCACGCCCGCGTCGACGGTTCGTGCGGACGGCATCCAGCGCCGCACGACCCAGTATGCCCCAGCGACCAGGGCCAAGACGACGGCGAGCGCGCCGATTCCCGTTCGATACCACGGCGTGGATCGCTCATTGACCGCCCCATCGCCCAGGACCGGCGCTAGTCTCCTCCGCGCAAAACGCGACGAGGGTGGTGCGATGGTCAACGATCCGGCGTTTGACTCCGCTTGGGCGGACCGTCCCGCGCCCTCCTCGACGGTGGGCAGTCCCTCGTCAACCGGTTGTACCTCTTGGACGCCCACGGCCGCGTCGATGGACACGCTCTGGTTGGGAGCGGGCCGCAAGCGGGCATCGCCGGCCCCCGGATCCGATGGAACGTCCGCGACGCAGACCGCGGCGGTCCACAACATCGTGGCCACGCCGAGGAACCCGCGGCGCTTGGATGCCCGGCGAATCGTCATACGCTCACTCGGTGGGGATCGCGGGAGACGACCTCGCTGATCCGCACGCAAAAACTGTCGTTAAGCACCAGGACTTCGCCGCGGGCGATGAGCCGGTCATTGGCATACACATCCACCGGGTCGCCGGCCAGTTTGTCCAACTCCACGACGCCGCCCTCGCCGAGTTTGAGCACGTCCTCGACCAGCATACGCGTGCGTCCCAGCTCGATCTTCACGCGGAGCTTGACGTCGTTGAGCATGGTGAGGCGCTTCACGTCGACGCCGTCGAGCGTCGAGGGGCCCAGATCGGGCAGCTCATAGCGTTGGGTCGTGACCGGCGGAGGCGGCTTGGCGGCCGCCACCCGCTCGTTTTCGATGGCCGCCTGCATCGCCGCCGCACTTTCGTCAAATGGACGACCCAGCGAGTCGACGCGTGTGTCCGGCGCCGGCGGAATCGCGGTCGCAGCCGGTGCGCGTACGCCCGCCGCACTCATCAGGGCGTCGATATCCGCCTGTGTGACGTCCTGAGTGTCATGTGCTGTCACTTCTCGTGTGGACGCGTCCGCCCCGCCGCCCGCTTCCGCCGCCGAGGTTTCGCTCAGCAACGCGTCGATGTCGGTCTGGCTGAACGCGGCCCCGTCCGGAGACGACGTTGCGGAGGATTCTTTGGAAGGTTCGGCCATCAGTCCAATCCATTAGACCAACGCGGCTCGATGAGGCACCGGATATTATCGGTGAATCGGCAAGGCGCTCGACACTCAAAGCCCCGACCCGGATTGCAGCATTTCGGGGATGAGCACTTCCTGGATGAGCTGTTCGTCGCCGAGCACCTTGGCCAGTTCATGTTTGAGCCGCCGTTTGATCGTTTCCAGCCCTGGTTCGTTGAGCGCCTGCGGCTCAGCACTGCGAATAACGAAGTTGACCTTATCGTTGATGCGGGCCTTGTTCGCCTCCGCCAGCGTTCTCGCACGCTCTACCTCCGCCGACGCTACCAACGCTGATACGCGAATCTTCAGGGTGATGAGTTTGCCGGTCATTTTGTTGCTGGGTCGGCACTCGGTCAGCTCGATTTCCGCCTGTCCGCCGACCGCGCCCGCCGGCGACTTGCCCCCGTGTTCGCCCTTCGCGCCGTGCTCGGATTTCGCGGCATGCCCTTCCGTGGGCGGGGCGGGCGAGGACTCCCCCTCGGAAGCGGCGGCGGACGACGGTTCCGAACCGGCGAACATTTTCGTCGCAAAAAACACGCCCACGCCTTCGGCACCCATCAGGATGGCCACGAGCACCAGGGACAACCCGCGTCCTTTGGGATTGTTCGGCGAGGTCTCCGGTCTCGATTCCACTTCTTCAGCCGCCATTCGCCGACTCCTTCAGTTCATCCGCCAGGCTGGACCCGGCGTAATCGTCCACCAAGTCCTCCGTGACCAGAATCTCGACGCGCCGATTCAAGGCGCGTCTCTCCTCCGTGTAGGCCTGCCGGGCCAACGGTTCACCGTCCCCCACCGCGACCACCAGAATCCGCACCCGCCGGACTCCGGCCTCCTCTAACTCCCGCGCCACGGCCCTCGCCCGGGCGTAAGAAAGATCACGCGCGTCTTTGAACGGCGACCCGTCGGGCAGCGGCTCGCGGGTCGCGTGGCCGCGCACCACGATCCTCGTGTTGTACCCGCGAATCCGTTCCGCGGTCTGGGCGACCAACTCCCGGGCTTCGGGCTTGAGGGTCGCGCCGAACCGGTCGAACGATATCTTTCCGCCCACGACAATCTGCAGCCCTTCGTGTACGCTGGTCACGCGGAAGTTGCGTCCGCGGATTCCCTCGTCCGGCGAATCGCCCTTCTTATCGGTGAACTTGGGCACCTCCAATTCGGACAGCTTCGCAATGAGGGTATTCGAGGATTCGGCTTCAACCGGCAGATCCCCCACATCGCCCTGAAAACCGCCGAACGCCCGTTGCAGCGACGACGCTGCCTGCTGGAATCGATCCTGCCTGATCTCGCTCATCGACACCAGGGCGACGAATAGGCACAGCAACAACGACATAATGTCTCCGTAGGTCAACACCCACTCGGGCGCGCCTTCCGGAGCCGCCGCTTTCCTGATCGCGCCCACCCTTTCGTCCTTAGGCCGCCCGCTTCTTCGCGACGACCGTATGCCGTAGTCTGTTCGGCAGGAGGGTCTTGAGCTTCTGCTCGACGATCCGCGGGTTGTCCCCCTGCTGGATCGCCATGACGCCCTTGATGACAATCATCTTCAGGAACGTTTCCTCTCGGCTGCGGCGTCCCAGTTTCTCCGCCATGGGAAGGGCGATGAGGTTGGCGACCACCGCCCCGTACAACGTGGTGAGAATGGCGACGGCCAGCGCCGGACCGATCGACTTGGGGTCGTTCATGTTCTTGAGCATGATGACGAGTCCGACGAGCGTCCCGATCATCCCGAACGCGGGAGCGTACTTGCCGATGTTGTCGAAGAGGGCCTTGCCTTCCGCGTGCCGGTCCTCGACCGCCTCCACGTCGCTCATCAGGATGGCCTCGATCATGTTCGGGTCGGTCCCGTCGACGGCCATCTGAATCCCCGACACGATGAACGGGTCCTCGATCCTCCCGGTCAGATTCTCCAACGCCAGAATCCCGTCCCGCCGGGCGAGGTCCGCGTAGCGCACCATCTCCACAATCACCTCTCGCGGATCGCGCAGCTTGGTGAAGAAGCATTGCTTAATGACCTTGGCGACGACGAGCACGTTCTGGATCGGGAAGCTGACCAGGGCCGCACAGACACAGCCCCCGCTCACCAACACCATCGACGGATAGTCGATGAACGGGGTCAGATCCGACACCATGAGGATCGACCAGAGCAGCATCGCCACTCCGGCGAGAAGCCCGATAACCGTCCCTACGTCCATCGCGTCGATCCTTCTGTCGATCGTTCCGTCGATCGTTTTTGGGCCTCCCGACGTGCCCGTCGCACCATCGGGTATCGTCACCGCCGCTATACCACCTGAAAGCCGCGAATCTGGCGGGCGTAGTCGATCGCCCGCCGCACCACCTCGTCCACGTTTTCTCGGACGATGAGCGTGTCGCCGTTAATCAACGTGATGATCGTGTCCGGGGTGGACTCGATCATCTTGATCAACTCGGCGTTGATGACGACGACGCGCTCGTCCAGTCGGGTTACCGTAATCATGGTCTCATGCCGCCCGTCCGAACCGAACCCGGGGCGCCAGCGACGGGCCCACGCCGGACCCCGCGCTTGCGCTTGGGGTTCCGATTGTTGCGGCTCCTATTGCGCCAGCAGCAACAATCGCTGCAATAAATCATCCGCCGTGCGTACCACCCGGCTGGCGGCGGAGATGCCCGTCGAGGCCGTAATCAGCCCGATAAACTCCCGCGCGATCTCCACATTGCTTTGCTCCAACGCTCCGGCGATGACCGCGCCGGCGGTCCCCGTCCGCGGCGCGCTGACGACCGGGTCGCCGGAGTCGGGCCCGGGCAGGAAGATGTTCCTGTCCTGCGCCACCAGCCCTTCGTCATTGATGAACGTCGCCAGCGCCACCTGCCCGAGAATCTGCGTTTGCTGATTCGAGTAGACGCCGGTCACGATGCCGTCGCGGTCGATGCCGTAGTTCGTCAGAATCCCCGCCGGCGCGCCGTCCTGACTGGCCATGATGAGTTCCGACGATCCGTCGGAACTCGCCAACCCGTTCAGTCCGCTGAAATCCACGGTGAAGGCCAGCGGCGTCGCCGACCCGCTGCCGGCCCGGTCGATGGTGAGGTCCGTGCCGGTCGCACCAACGAACTGCCCATTGGGGTCGAACGTAATCGTCCCCGTCCCCAGCATGGGTGACAAATCGCTGTCACCCGTGGATTCGGCGTAGAATCGCCACGTCGTCCCGGCCTGGGATTTGGACTCCAGCACGGCCCGCAAACGCACGTCGACGGGGTTTCCCAGCGAGTCGTACACACTGAAGCTCGTGGTCACGCCCCCGCCTACGGCGGGCGTCGCGGTGGTGAACTGAAACGGAGCGCTGAGGATTCCCGTTTTGTTGGTAATCGAACTCGCGTCGAGCGTGACGGCGTTGATCTCGCCTGAATCTGAGGTAATGACCAGCGTCCCCGCGGGCGGGTTCGGACCGGCCGCGACGGTCACGCCCGGCGCACCGCCCGCGGCTGGGTCGGTATTGATTCCAAGAACGTTCTGAAGATGCGTCGCCAGATCGCCGACTGTGGTCCCCGTCGTCCCTACCAGGAAACTCGATTCCGTCGTCGCGATTCCGCCCTTCGAGGCGTTGATCGCCAATTCGTCGCCGGCCGCGAAAAGCGGGATCCCGTTGGCATCGACAAGATCGGCGAGCGCCGTCGCGCCGGTCGCAGGCGCCCCGGATGCCGTCACCAGCGGTTGCGAAGTCACGACCGCCCCCGCGGAAGCGATATTCGTGGAAGGATCGAGCCGACCATCCATCACGACTTGCGTCGTGGGGATCGCCTGACTGGCCGTTCCGAGCGGGATCACCAAGCTCGTCAGCGTGCCCGGTACGATCGCCCCCGCTTGATCGACGCCGAACACCTGTACGGCGTCGCCGCCATTCGACACCAGGGTCTGCGTGGCATCGAGATGGAAGGCGCCGTCGCGGGTATAGACCTGCCTTCCGCCGCCCGCGTCGAGGATGAAAAAGCCGTCGCCCTCGACGGCCAAGTCTCCTTGAAAACCCGTGCTATCGAATCCGCCTTGGTTGAAGTTTCGTTGGATGGCGGCGACGGTCGAGCCGGTCCCCATCTGCCGCGGAAGGGTCCCTCCGCTGGTGGCGCTGGGGGCTGTGCCCTCGCTGATCGTTCGGTACAACAGGGTCTCGAACAACGTCCGTTGCCCCTTGAAGGCGGTGGTGTTGAGGTTGGCGAGGTTGTCACCCACCACGGCCACGGCCACGCTGTTGCTCTTGATCCCGGTGAACCCGGTCAGCATCGCATCCGTAAGTGCCATATCCTTGTCTCTCCCTGTTCCTACGCCGTCGCGCCCGTCGTGACGCTCACCAGGTCCCGCAGGCGCAGCTCGCCGCCGGTGTCCAATTCGAGGAAGGCCTCACCTTTGTCATCCACCCGCGCCGCGGTGACCACGCCCTCGACGACCTGCGGTTTCTTCGGATCGCGTTGATCGATGCCCATCACGCTCTGCCCGACCAACGCCTCGGCCGCCTGCCGCGGCGGTTGGATCAGGCTCACC
>Ga0315274_10002711_pt1 | contig 26533 bp, 17 predicted proteins | sample YL17G02_20_MG_FD_203700 | JGI IMG/M metagenome (GOLD analysis project Ga0315274, IMG submission 203700) | Sediment microbial communities from Yellowstone Lake, YNP, Wyoming, USA - YL17G02_20 | ecosystem: Environmental > Aquatic > Freshwater > Lake > Sediment | place: USA: Wyoming | collected...
CTTTTCGATTCGAACGGATTTTCCCAGGTTTTGCCGTATTCTCAAAACCCCGCCCTTTTCAAGCGCATTCCAGGTCCATCCATCACGGGAAAGGGATGGGATTTCATTGAGGACGGTTCCGTCCACCGTGATTTGCGTCGGTTTTGAGGTGAGCCGCAGTTCATCCAGCGACGATGGATCGAATACCGTGTACGAAACCACGCCTGGGCCGTACGCAATGCGCGTGACCACGGATGAGGTCCTGAGCAAATGGTCCGCGTAGTCCGGCGCGAGCTCGGGCGCGGCGGCCATGGCGCGCAGGTAATGCCTGACGTAGTCGCCGTACCCGTCCGTGAGCCAGATGTCGTCGTGGTAGTACCGGTTCCTTCCGTCCTCGGCCACCATGTACGTCGCCCAGTTCAGCGAGCGGATGGCGTTCGTCTTTGTCGCCAGGTCGCCCGTTTTCTCGGAGTACAGGAGTTCCATCGACGCCTGGCGGGAGGTATGGCTGTTGCCGGGCATGTGGTAGGCGGTTTGCTCGTCCATCACGGTCACGCCGTATTTCTCCCAGTTTCGGTTGCCCAGGGTCTTCCACGCCCAGTCCATGATTCCGCGGGTGTCCGCCTTCCAGTTCTGGAACAGAACCGGATGCTCCATGATATACATGGCGAACGTGACCGCGTTCACCTGGGTGTCCGACCAGCCCGGAATGTCCTCGAAAAACGGGCCCCATTTGTTGGTCCTGAGCGGGTAGGCCTTCATCCAGTCGAGGAACAGGTTGAAAGCCTTGCCGTACAGCCCTGTGTCCCCCTTCTTCAGGCGGACGAGTTCCGAAAACAGCTGCATGGCTCCCGTCCAATTCGAGGTGTATTCCGACCTTTTTTCGTTTTTCCCCTCCGGCCACGACTTGAAGAAACCGACCTCGCCCGTTTTGGCGTTCACCTTGAACGGAAGGGGGGAACGGTCACCGTCTCCGGGCTTTGCGTGCTTCGCCAGCGTGTTGGCGATTTTCACCGCGTGTTCCAGATAGCGCTCCTCCCCGGTCATCTTGTACAGGTTCACAAGCTCGAATCCGAACCAGCCCGCCTTGTCGGGCTGGGTGTACCCCTTTTTCAGGATCATGTCGCCGTCGTACCGGCCGGAATGGATCTCCACGTTGTATGGATAGGGAATTTCAGGCCACGTATCGTCCGGTGCGGAGAGGGACCGCGCCAGGTATTCATCGGCCATGTACTTCATGTTGTCCGCCACGGACGGATCGCCTGTGTACGCGTAGAGCAGCCTCCATGACGACAGGGCCATGTTGAGCTGGTCCCCGCCCAGGCCGCGCGGATCATGCTCCGGCTTCCAGACCTGGTGGTTCATGTAGTACTTGAGCCCGTTGGAATCGGTCTCCATGCTCTTCCAGAAATTCCACGCCAGACGGATTACCGTGTCGTATGCTTTTCCGGGATCGGCCGACACCCACGGGATGATCCTGCCGTCCGCATCGGTCCGGATCGTGTGGTATTGGAGCGTGTCGTTCGTAATGACGATTTTCGAATCCTTGATGGATCGACCAAGGACCTGCATGCACATGATGCCCATGCAGGTCCACAGACACAATCCAATCCGGCGAAAAAGCCTCTTGTCCATGCCAAACCTCCTGAATTGAAAAACAGAATGAATCCGCGATTCTATTATATTTCCTTTTCAGGGTTTTCATTAATGAAAAGAATTCAATTCGTAATATACCGTTTCATACTCCGATTTGAGCGAGAGCCGGATCCCGTCCTCCAGTATCTCGAGTGGGACCTCCCGGATCCTTTTTCCCACGGAGTCCAAGGACCATGCCTTCATTCCTTGAGCCATGACGGTCTGAATCCGGACGTCGCCGGTCACCGCTTCAATCAGCGCCGGAGCCGTGCCCGCGCTTTTCAGATGCCAAAAGAGCCCGTCGAATTGTGATTTCCGGTCGGTCGGCTCGTATTCCATGCCGGTGTTCCGGGCGGGTCCAACCGCCGTGATCAGCAGTCGACTGGCGCCGCGGATCGGCGCCGTGCCGTCCATCGCGGTGACGTAAGCCGCGCCAAATCCCGTTGGACTGACGATGCGGACATCGTTCAGGATGTGTGGTTCCGCTGAAAGGAATCCAATGACCGCCTGGGTTCGGGGAGTGTTAACACGGACCAGCCCCCTGGCGGCGTCCCAATGCAATTCACCGGTGACCGACCGTGCAACCCGCTTCTTGGCATCCCAGAACGGAGCGATGTCTTTGACCACGGGCTGCCTTTTTCCCCCGGCAAAACGGTAGCCCACCTTGCCCACCAAGGCCGCCGCGATCGGGAAGGGTTTGCGGTCTTCGAGAAGGCCGAAGACGCCTTCCTCGTCGTAAAGCGATTCCGCGACGAGTTCCGCCTCGGCTACGTCCTGCCTGTGCCAGAGGGTGCTGACCGCCGGGTACTGCAGAATTTGGGGGGGATTGCCGAGCATGTCGAACGAACCGTCTCCCAGCCCGTCGGTCCAGTCGGGACTGAAGTAGCCGAATTGCAGCGATGCGTCCCAGCCCTGGAGGGAACCGTAGGCGGCCATCAGGCCCGTCCCCTCGAGCGAAAACCGGTTGGGCAGACAGGTGTTCCATTCGCTGACGGTCATGGGAAGACCCAGCACCTGCTCCCAGGCCTTCTCCGTGACCAGGTTGCCGATGCCGAGATAATGCAGCATGTCCTGGTCGGGCTCTACGGCCTTGACCATCGGAAGGTCGTGAAACAAAGCCGTGGCGATCCGCCATTTGGAGTCGCCTTCACCCTGCGGGTGGTCCCAGTATCCGTGGCGGTCGATGTAATCCAGTTTCGACTGGCCGAGCATGTGCGGCCGGGTGGTGAATCCGTGCCCCTGCCAGTTGGTGGCATTGATGGGCGCCTTGACTCCCGCCTGGCGCAGCGTATCGCGGCACGAGGTCCAGTACTTTTCCTCAAGCTCAACGTAGAACCGCATCTGGTCACGGCCGGCCGCCTGCAATTCAGGGTGCTCCCGGAAAAAGCCTTCGTTGAAATCGGTGTTCCGAATCATTCCGATCCGATGCTCCGGACCGATGCCTTCGCCTTCGGCCAGGGGATTCTTTCCGCCCGCGGTCCAGGCCCGTCGAAGTCCCTCGTCATCGCCGTATTTGGTGCGGAGCCAGGCGGAAAATTTGTCCTCCATCTCGGATAGAAAAGGCGGTTCGATTTCTCCCCAGAACAGCGATTCTTCATTGAGGATTTCGATCATGGCGATCGTGGGGTCGTCGCAATAACGCTTTTTCGTGTAGGGATTGAAATGCGTGAAGATGTCGGTCATCCTCCTGCTCATGAGCGCGGCGGCTTTTTCATTGATGAAATGGGCTTTCGACGCGGTTCCGCCGTCGGGCAGGCCGGGGATGGAGTCCCCCGCCTTGTAACGGTAAATGAGGGGATAATGCGCGTCGAGGATCAGGTATATTCCGTTTTCACCGAGCTTGGAAATGAAATAATCAAGCCGGTCGAATCCCTCTGCGCTAAAATCGAGCGATGTTTTCCCCCTGCGGTCGTTGAGAAATCCGAGGCCGTGCTGGCGCGTGATGTTGATGCCCTGCCTGCGCATGCGTCGTACGGCGTAATCTGTCTGTTCCTTTTTCCACAGATCCGTCTGCGCGCCCCAGAACCGCGCCGGCGTGCCGTCCTCGAACACGAACCGATCCCCCTGGACCGTGACGAAACCGTGCCTGCCGGTGGGGGCTTCGATCCATCCGCTGCAGTCGAGGATGGTGGGCCGAAGGTCGACGCGCGCGGGCCGGAAGCGAAACCATTGGCGGATCTCGCCGGCGGACGCCAAGGTGCCGCAAATCAGGATCAGGAAAATGAATGCTTTCTTCTTCATCCTTCACCTCGGTTTGGAGGGACGATATAGCGTCTTTAATTTTCAGGATCGATCACGGGCGGAAAATTGGGCTTCCTCCGGAAATCCGCGGTGGCCACGGCTCATGCCGGCATGAAAGGGGACACGGCCAGCATCGCTTTTTGTCTGGTCTTCTGCGCGAACAGGTGGAAAATCAATCCAGATGGCACGCTCTTCTTTCACGGGGAACGGGATTGTCTGAGATTCATTGCGAATGAAGTATACGGAAATATATCCTTTTCGATGACTCTTGTCAATGGCAATTTCTATCCGGATCATCCGATCCTTTTTATCGTATAATTCCCCGAATTAAGCAAAAACTTTCACCGTTGTTTTTCGTATCTTCTTCCGTGTCAATCGGATGTGCCAATCAGGATTCGGAGGGGCTGACATGATTCAAATCCGTTTTCAATCGATGCCGTTGCTTGTTTGCGCGGTCATTGTCTCGACCGCCGTTTTTCACCGCGCATCCGCGGAATCCGCCCCCCTGGTGCCGGGCCAGACCGTCTCCGCCCCGGTCATCGACGGCGATCTCCACGGCGCCATCTGGGGGAAACCCCCTCTTTTCCGGACGTTTTAAAACCTACCAGCCTACATTCGGCGACAGCCTGCCGCAGAATACCAGGGTATGGATGGGCTATGACGAAAAGGCCCTCTACTTCGCGTGGCGGTGCGACGTCAGCGAGCCGGACAAGATCAAGACATCCATGTCCCAGCGCGACCGTGCCTTCGCCGACGACTGGGTCGGCGTTTCTCTCGACGCCCTGGGGAACCGTCCTGCATCTCGGGTACGGATCGCTTTACGAAAAATACGACTGGCGGGATAACGACTGGGCCGTCGGCGGCAGATACCGTGATATGAAACGCGGTCTGTTCTTCAAGGCGAGCTATTTGTGGAGGTATTGAGGGAGAAGATCAGGGCTGTCCATCTATCTTTCAATATGCGGGACAGGTATCCCGGCAATTTCCAACTCTATCTTTTTCGCAAGTCCATCCGTCACGATGGACTTGTCGTTTTATGGGAGACCGTCATTTCCGATAGCTTCTGTATATTCTTGATTATATCGGATATTTTCAGTAAACTGATTTAAATGGAGGATAATCAAATGAAACTTGCTTTGACTCAAGTTCGACATCAGCCGGAGGTGCCATGAAAAAGCTTTTGGTCCTGTTGATGATGGTCGCCGTGTCGCTCCTCGCATGGACGCCGCAATCCGCGAAACCCGTGAATCCCGACGCGACGCCCGAGGCGCGAAAGCTCCTCGCGTTCCTGTACGAAATCCAGGGTCAATTTACCCTGGCTGCGCAGCACAACACCGCCAACTCGGGGTCGAAGAATACGGACCTGACCAAAGCGATCACGGGCAAGGCTCCCCTAATATGGGGATCGGATTTCAGCTTCTGCTACAGGGGAAACGAACCGCAGAAGTTCCAGCATTGCGGTCCGCTCAATCTGACCGCTTTCGGCGAGCCACTGTATTACCTGAATGCGACACCGGAAGAAGTTCGACAGCGGCTCGTTGAGACTGCCGTCAGAATGAACAAGGAAGGGTACATCATCACGCTGATGTGGCACGCCGCTCCTCCGGGCCAGGACGATTGCTGCGACGGCGCGAAAATCTGGACATGGGATAACCGTCCCTCTCAGAAGGAATGGGATGAACTCACGACCGAAGGCACGCCGATGAATCTCGCCTGGAGGAAGCAGGCCGACGTGATCGCTGAATATTTGAAACAGCTGCGCGACGCGAAAGTCCCGGTGTTGTGGCGTCCCTATCACGAAATGAACGGCGTCTGGTTCTGGTGGTGCAATCAAAAGGGCGAGAATGGTTTCAAAAAGCTTTGGAAGATGATGGTTGACTATTTCGTGAATGTCCACAAACTGAACAACCTGATCTGGGTTTGGAACACCAATGCCCCCAGGACCATTCCCGGGGATGAGGCGGGCGCGTATGAGGATTTCTGGCCGGGATCGGAAGTTGTGGACGTTTTGGCCGCGGATGTTTACCGCAAGGATTGGAAACAGTCCCACCATGACGATCTCGTGAAGCTGGCCGCCGGAAAACCGATCGCCTTGGGCGAGGTCGGAGATCCGCCGGGTCCGGAGATATTGAACCTGCAGCCGCGCTGGACCTGGTTCATGCCGTGGTTTCTGCAGAGCCGCAATCCCGAGGCCCTGAAGAAAATCTACGCCGACAAAAGAGTCTTAACCAAAGATGATGTGATCCTCGATGGCGAAGGGAACTATCGGATCAAGACCGGAAAGTAAGTCCACGATTCCGGGCTCATACATGGTCTCAGACCATGTATGAGCTATCCCCCATTCGATCCCTGTTGGTCGCGATGCCAAGAAATGGATTTTCTCTCTATGCGGAGTATTCCTGATCTCTCCGAAGCAACATCGAATTTGAAGATCATAGTCGGGATCGGCAAAACCGGCAAGCAATCATATCATGAAAATCATCCGATGAACATGAAGATGACAAAAAGGTCTTTCCTCACGTTCTTTTTTTCCTTTCTTCCCCTGATCGGCTTGACGCAAATTCCGGATGGCCCTATTTAGGCCAGAAGACGCCTGGTCCAAAGCCTGAGATTTTTACCCCCGGACTTGTTTCGCAGCCCGGCCGAAAGGATACAAAAATCGTTTTCGCTTTCGCCGGATCCGAGCTCGTGGATAAAGCTGGGGGTTTATTACCAAATGGAGGGGGAATCCTGAACACCGGGCATGGACCGGACGAGAGGCACACACCCTTCGCTGGTGTTTTCCCGTGCCGAGCCGCGTAAAACCGATAGCCTTCCTTTCGTTTCACCACCGGAATTCCATGAATGCATCGTACATGGCGCGTATGTTTTCGAGCGGAACATCCTCGCTGATTTCGCCACACGCCACGATGCCACCGTCAGGGGTTCCCAGATCATGAAACAGCCGGTCAACGTAAAGCTTGACTTCGTCCGGGGAGACGAAGGGAAGGACGGTCTGGCGGTCGATATCTGTGCGGAACGCGATCCTTCCCGCAAATCGTTTCAACCTTTCCCGGTCGATCACCGAGGCCTGGCAGTTCAACACGTCGACTCCCAATTCAATGAGGTCGGGAAGGATCTCGATGATATTGCCGTCGCTGTGGAACCACACATCGAGGCCGGCCGACTTTACCCTGGAAAACATGGCAGCGTACACGGGCTTGAAGAAACTGCGCCACAGGTCTGGGGCGATGAGGAGGCCGGCCTGGCTGCCCCAGTCGTCCGCGAACTGCAGGCCTTCATAATCCTTTTCCAGCCACCGGTCGATCCAATCCAGGTTAAAGCGGAGCAGGTCGTCCTTCAGCCGGTGAATCTCAGGAAGGTCCACAACCAGGTCGGTCAGGCAATTTTCAAATCCATGGAGTTGCTGCATCTGTTCAAAAAACGTGATCCATGCGCCGCGCGCATAATAGGCCTCGGCCATGCCCGACATGTGCCCGCTGTAGAGCCGGTCCCTGGGTGTTCCAGCGCTGAACCCCGAAGGCCATTGAAAAGCATGGTAATTCGACCAATCGTCCGCAATGGGAAATTCGATAGGGATCCCGCACCTCCCATCCTCGGTCACTTTCCACAGGGTACCGAAATCATCCTTGTTCAAGCCGCGTTTATATAGGGGAGGAAGTTTTTCTTTGGGCAGGTCCGGAAGCAGGTGCCAGCCAAAATCCTCGTGGAAATCGTCGAGGATCCTTTTGAGCGCCTCGCCGTAATGGAACTGTGCGGAGGGAAGGATGGCGTGGGATATCGGGGGCCGGTCCGGCTTGCCGAATCGGATGGCCCTGACAACCCGTTCACGGCTCGTCATGGAACCCCTCCGTTTTCATCGCTCGGATCCAATTTGATCGTTTCGATCGCGTGATGGCCAACCGGAAGCGCGACAGCCCGGCCGTGGGACGGCAGGGGTCTGCCCTCCTCCTCGATGAGATTGGTCCATTCCGCCCGCTTAATCGGAAAGAAAACCTGGAATGCGGGACTCGTGTCTCTGCCTTCGATGTCGTACGCGCGGAGCACAATGGAATTTCCGTCCTCCGCTTTTTTAAATGCGCTGACCACCACGTTCGGCTCCGAGACCGAGCAGAAGCCCATTGCCTCGGGCAGGTCGGGCCGCTTCGATTTCGGCGTACCGGCCACGACCTCTAGCGGACGGTTCGACTGGATGCCGAAACGCCATCCGTTCCGCCAGTCCGGGGCGTGCGACGTGAGGGAGAAATGGAAATGGTGGTCGCCCGGCTGCAGGTACCAGTTGCCGAGGCCGTGGCAGCTCTTGCGCGAGGCGAGCAGAACCGGTTGAAGGACGGGATAACGGACCGGGTCCGTCGTTGGATCCGCGAAATCGCACACCGACACGCTGGAGCTGAGCGTGACCGCCAGCCGGTCGTCAAAGGCCGTGATGAAATTCTGAACCTCCCTCGGCCGGACTTCGAAATTCGGCTGGGTGAAATGCCACCCGGCTGATCCCGCGATTTCATCCCTGCCCCTCTCGACCACGCCCATGGGCACCTCGTACGCGACCCTGCCCGGAGACGCGCCGACCGGCAGGGCCATGCGGAATTCGCGGTACTTCCTTCCGTCCCACCAAAGTAAGGACACGTCGAAATCGATACGTTTGACGGGATGGTAAACCGACACCTGTTCCCTCAGCACGGCATAGGGCAGGACCAGTTCGAATTCGAACACCGTCCGGACCGGCCCCGATTCGATGCATCTCCATTTCGGCCGGTGATTGCTGAGCTTGTCGAAGCCTTCCATGGATGGCTGCTGGACCTCGTTGAATTCACCCGCCCCGTTGCCGACGGATTGCATCGTGAACAACTCTCCACCGAGGAATTTATCCGTTTGCAGGACCTCGCATCCCAACGATTTGTCGAACAGGTGGCGGATACCGCCGGGGGCGAGGGAGACTTTGTAGAATTGATTCTCCGCCGTTCCCGCGGACGTGTCCACCTGCGCGTTCGCGAAGGCCGCAGGATCCGGTCCGGGGACCGCGTAAAAGGTCTTGTATCCCATGGCGGGAACGTCTTCGGCCATGAACAAGATACGGACGTTTCCGGCTTTCGGATCTTCCTCGCTCAGGTCCCTGATGCGCTGGAACGGCACGGATTTCCCGGAACCGTCCGCCACGCGGAACGGGCCGGGTCCGGGTTTCAGGATGCAGGTCACCGGATCCGTGTGGTTCCAGGAGAGTGCGTTGAATACGGTCATGGGCAGGCCCTGCGGCTGCGTCCGGATTCGGCCGGCGATGGACTTCAGGGACCGGTCAAGGATTCTCCGCCCCGCGTCTCGGGCCGATTCATAGCGGACGCGGAAAACGTGATCGGTGATGTCGCCGTTGTAGCCTCCCCAGCCGTGATCCGGATACAGGACATCCTTCCAGGCCTGTTCGAATTCCAAGGATGGATATCGCCGAAAGTCCCCCGCGATCAGGGCGTCAACAGTGGCAAAGGTTTCGGCCGCGGGCAGGAGCGCGGCCGCCTCGCGTTGCGCGGTGATGGCCCAATGGTGCGTGGGGCCGTGGATGTAGAGCCAGAGATTGGGCCGTTCTCCGGCGAGCGTTTTGAATTCCGCGCCGGTCTGGATTACGGAATCCATGAATGTCTCGAAAGTCGAATACCGAATGCGGGGCGCGGAACCGGTTCCCGCGTCCGCGTCACCGCAGGCAAGTGCGTTCCAGTGGTTCACGAATTCCATCTGGCTTTCGGGCACTTCCCAGTCCTTGTCGAACAGGATGGCGTACCGGTTGGGTGGGTTCCGCGTCGGAAAAGCACCGGTCAGCGCCTCGAGATGGTTTCGTATTTTCCCCATACGCTGGAGAACGTCGCCTTCCATGAAAATGCGGTGGTCGTAGTAATGGCCGGGCGAAAACGCGAAGATGCCGGTGCCGTCCGGGCTCACCCACTGGTAAAGGCCCTCGGCGTGTCGGCTCATGAGAAGGTACGGGATGCCGGCCTTGCGGAGGATCTGCGGCATCTGCATGGCCCTTCCCGGAACGTCCGGATTGAACGCGGCATGCGAGTCGCATCCTGGAAGGAGTTTTTTCAGCAGTCTGCGCCCTAGGTAGGTCTGGCGCACGAGTTGCTCTCCCGAGAGAAGGGACTCGTACGGCTGGGTGTACGTGGCGCCCCACTCCAACCTCCCCTGCTTCGTATACCGGACGATGTCGTCGATGCGCTCGGGGTGGCGATCCAGAGTTTCGAGGAGCATGAGCACGTCTTCCATGGAGAAACAAAAGTCCTTTTCCCGTCCGAGAAGGTCCAAGGCCGGGGTGACGAGGTTACGGTCGCGCCAGTCCGCACAGGCCTGCGGGCTGTCCATCCACGCGATGTCCTGGTGGCTGCTCAGCAGCAGGTGCAGGAGTCCGTTCGAAAAGCGGCCCCAGTCCGGCGGCTTGGGTGGATCCTCCCGCCCCTTGAAACCGGCCGGGGGGTGCATGGACAAAGCGGAATGCAGGACAAATATAAAAACCGCCAATAGGCCGGCGGACCCTGGTTTCCGAAGGATTGGTTTTTCCATTGTATCGCTCCTGAAAATACCGGATGACCCTCGGTGGCGGATCCTCCCTGCCATCCATCAGCCGCGGGTATCAATTTTAGAGAAGAGAATTCGTGATTATACCACCCCGATGCTGTACTGTGTCCTCCACACCTGCCCCGCTTTAAACGGAACGCAGGTGGCGATGCCGGTCTCCGAGATAGGATTCTCCTTCTTGGACACGGTCGTCCCCATCTCGAACGCGGAACAGACCGGCTCGATGCCCACCGCCAGATTCCGTCCGTTCCATGGCGCGTATTTCCGCCCGCGGTTCGAAATCCAGATAACGCACGAGGGAAAATGTTCAGGTATCCATTGAATCCGAATGCCGTATTTCTCCTTCTCGTTGATCAGATCGAACCGTCCGTCGATGCTGCAGAGTTGGACGAGCGCTTCGGAATCCCCCTCCAGGGGCAGGCGGCTCAGGTCGATCCGGTTCAGATCGCGGGTTTCGACCTTCTCGATCAAATCGAAGAGGGAATCGGGCTTGAGCATGAACGCTCCCGGCTCGAAGTCACCGGGATAGGTCAGCCCGAACGAAAATCCGCCCGGTTTCAGCCGGATGGCTCCGGGTTCCGCGGGCATCCTGAACGTGGGGTGCAGGCCGATCGGAAGCGAGACGTTGTCGCGGGCTTCCACACTCAGGTCGAATCGCACTGCAGGTTCGCCGGGCATGGGACGTACCGTCCGTTCCAGACGCTTGATGGGATGGTTTTCAGGATATTGGATCGTGACTGTCATCTCGGACTGGGTGAGGTGCAGGATCGACCAATTGTGGTGGGACCCATATCCGTGCACGAGTCCGCCCGCTTCGGGCTCGCCGACGTCTTTCCATCGGGCGGTCAGGCCGGGAACGGAATGCCCCGCGCCGAACGGCACGCAGAACCAGTCGCCGCGCAGCCGCTGAAGCATCGCGGGCACGTCTACGTTGGTCGGTTCGCCGATCCAGGGTGCTCGGTACATCGGCGAGACGGTTTTCCCGGACGGAAGCAGGAATTCGACGACCACCATGCCGCCAAGCGGCTGTACGGTGATTTTTCCGTGATTCCAGGCGAGTTGCCAGTCGTTCATGATTCCCTCCTCCAGATGTGAAAATCATTTCTCATGAAACAGCAGGGCCTCCGGAATCGGGGACTTCTCGATTCCCGGCCCGGCCCAGCGGACGCTCAATCCCGACCCTCCCAGGTGCTGAAAATATTGGAGCGCGACCGGATAAAATCCTGCGCGGAGCGCGATCTGACCGGACCTCTCTTCCAGGCCGTGCAGGCCGTCGTATGCCAGGACTTCCTCGCAATTGACGGACAGCCGGACCCCGTCGTCCGATGAAACGAAGAACGCATACAGCCCGTCCGACGGAACGCGGATCCATCCGTCGAAGGCGAATCCGAAATCCAGTTCCCGTTTTCTGCGGTCGATTCCGAAATTCAAAACAGTTCCGGAAAAAGAGGGTTTCAGCTTGGTGAACTCCGGAAGCTTCTCCCATGCGCCTTCGAAATACGCGAATCGGATGCCGGGAACAGGCGCCGCCGGCCGCGCGGGCACCTTGCGGAAGTTCGCTTTTCGGAACGACACGGAGACCGTCCGGCTTGGTTTTCCGGATGCGAACGACGAGGCCCTGACCGTCCGGGAATCGCGGAGAACGATCGGTCCTCTGTAAAGCGCGGAATTCCGCGCCGGTTCGGAGCCGTCGAGGGTGTAGCGGATCGCGAACGATTTCCGGTTTTCGATTGAGACGGACAGGCTGTCGATGAACTGACCGCCGTCGGGAACGATCCGCGGCGATGAAACCGTCCGGTCGTGATGGATGTCGAGCGCCCTCGCCGGGTCGATCTTGAGAACCTCGCGGTCGTAGGACAACAGTCCATTGACTTCGGTCTCCACATCGGTGGTCTGTGTGTACACCGCGGCGCTCAGTCCCGGATCGTTTTTCAACTCCCAGAGCCTGTCGAACAGCTTTTCATAGTTCAGGGCGTAATCCCTGAAATCCTTCATGTTCCGATAGCCCCAGTGCTCGGTCTGCCAGGAGTGATTCGGAAGGTATAGGCCGAGCCCGCCGAACTCGCCAAGCACCGCCGCGCGGTTTTGCTCGGGCGCCGGTGAGCCGGGTCCGGGATACAGATGCATGTCGGCCGCGTCTCCGACTCCCTTGTCCGTCCAGCCGCTGGCGTTGTCCGCGAGCCGTCCGGGATCGAGGGATTTGACCCATGCGGTGAGCCGTTCCGTGTCGTACTGGCCCCAGCCTTCGTTGAACACCACCCACATCACGATGGAAGGCGCATTGAAATGCGTCTCGATCATCCGCTGGAGTTCGAGCTCGAACTGCCGTTTCACGCCGTCCGGATCATGCGCTTTCGCGGATTCGTTGTTCGCGCTCGGCATGTCCTGCCAGACCAGCATGCCGAGCTTGTCGCACCAGAAGTACCAGCGCGCCGGCTCGACCTTGACGTGCTTGCGGATCATGTTGAATCCGAGCCGTTTCGCCGCCTCGATGTCGTACCTCAGCGCTTCGTCCGAAGGGGCCGTGTAAAGGCCGTCGGGCCAGAAGCCCTGGTCGAGGGGTCCAAGCTGAAACCGGGGGCTTCCGTTCAGGAACAGACGGGAGACGCCCCGGTCGTCCTTCTGAACAGAGATTTTTCGCATGCCAAAATAACCGTTGACCTGGTCGACGGGATTGCCGCTGTCGAGAAGCGTGAGCTCCAAACCGTACAGGAACGGATCGTCAGGGGACCACAGACGGGGCGCGGCCAGCTGAATGCGGAACTCCATCCCCAAGGGTACGGGTATCTCCATGATCCGTTTCCGGTTTTCGAAGATGGCGACCCGGGCCTGCAGTCCGTGCGCGGCCCCGGAACCTTCGACTTTCAGGCGGACACAGCTCGAATCGACGTCGGGCCTCAGGGCGTAGGACCGAATGTGCTTCTCGGGAACGGGCTCGATCCACACCGTCTGCCAGATGCCCGTGGAAGGCGTGTAATAAATACCCTCCGGCTTCAACACCTGCTTGCCGCGCGGCTGGTTTCCCGCGTCCGTGGGATCAAAGACGTCCACGATCAGCTCGTTCTCGCCCGAGGGATTCACCCACTCCGTCACGTCCGTCTCGAACGGATCGTACCCGCCCCGATGGATGCAGGCGGATTTTCCGTTGACAAAAACCGAGGCTTCCCAGTCCACGGCGCCGAAGTGCAGGAGCAGCCGTCTGTCCTTCCATGCCGGCGGAACGCGGAACAGCCTGCGGTACCGGACCCGGTCCGCATGCCGTTTCACGCCCGAAAGGGCCGACTCCACCGGGAAGGGAACGAGAATCGTGTCGGGTCCGAACGCGGGGGCTCCGGTTTCACTCGGGATTTCGAATTGCCACAGACCGTTGAGGTTCTGCCATTCCTTCCGGACCATCTGCGGCCGCGGATATTCCGGAAGAACGCGTTCCGGATTGACGCGTTTCCCCCACCGCGTCATCAGGGGATTGTCGGCGGGTTTCCAGCCGGGGTTCCGGGAAGTGCAGGAAATCCAAATCGACGTCAGCAAAACTCCGCCGAATAAGGCGGCCCGGAATCCAGGCGGAAAACGGAATGCATCGTGCATGATGCTACCCTTCCCTGAAATTATTACTTCACAGTAAACTTATAGACGGTTGTCGTTTGGTACGTCTCACCCGGCTTCAGGATCGTGGAGGGGAAATCCTGGTGGTTGGGCGAATCCGGAAAATGCTGGGTCTCGAGGCAGAATCCCGACCGCTTGTTGTAAACGATTCCATTCTTTCCGGTGATACTGCCGTCGAGAAAATTGCCGGTGTAGAACTGGACGCCGGGTTCCGTGGTGAAAACTTCCATGACGCGTCCCGACGCGGAATCCGAGGCGACCGCCGCGAGGCGCAGCGTCCCGGCTTCTCCGTTGAGTACGAAGTTGTGGTCGTATCCTCCCCCGAATTGAACCTGTTCGTCCTTGTCGCCGATCCGTGCTCCGATTTTCACCGGCTTCCGGAAATCGAATGGAGTGCCTTCGACGGACTTCAGTTCGCCGGTCGGGATGAGCGTCTTGTCGACGGGCGTCATCCGGTCGGCATTGACGGTCAGTTCCGTGCCGAGGATGTCGGACGTTGTTCCGGCGGAAAGGTTGAAATAGGTGTGGTTGGTGAGGTTGCAGGGCGTCGGTTTGTCGGTGGTGGCCGAGTAGTCGATTTTCAACGCGTTGCTGTCTGTCAGAGTGTAGACGACCGTCACGGCGAGGTTCCCGGGATAGCCTTCCTCTCCGTCCTTGCTCAGGTAGGACAGCTTCACCGCCGAGCCTTCTTTTTCAGTAACCGGTTCGGCGTTCCATACGGCCTTGTCGAAGCCCTTCAGCCCGCCGTGCAGGTGGTTGGGGCCGTTGTTGATTGCGAGCTTGTATTCGACGCCGTCCAGCTTGAATTTCCCCTTAGCGATGCGGTTGCCGTACCTGCCGACCAGGCATCCGAAAAACGGATTGTTGGCGACGTACGAAGAAAGGCTGTCAAAACCCAGCACCACGTCCCCGAAAGTGCCCTTCCGGTCCGGAACCGTCAGGGAAACCACGATGCCGCCGTAATTGGTGATTTTGGCTTCGACGCAGTTTTTGTTCTTCAGGGTGTAAAGATCAACTGCACTCCCGTCCGTCATCCTGCCGAAAGAAGATTTCTGAACGGACGGAACCGCCTTCCTGCCGCAGCCCGCCATAAACACGATCATCATGACGCCCGCCAGCGCCGTCAGGAATCGACTCGTTCTTTTCATTTTAACCTCCTATTGATTGTTGAACATCCAAAGCACAAACGGTTTGTCTTTTGAACTCATTAATTGTTTTTTAAAATCCTATTATGGATCCCTGAACCCTCTCCCTCCGGGCCTTCAATAAACAACAATTATCACAGCTTGGTCCGCGAAGCGGAAGAGGGCAGGGTGAGGGTTTTCCGCAGCACCGGTTCACACCGGAATTCTCTCATTAATTTTGCGTACGGCCTCCATCACCTCCTTCACGACATCCCGGGTTTCGCCCTTCCTCTTCGCCAGCCTGTCCAGTGACTCCAGTGCGTTCCGGTCCGCGACCTCGCCGATCAGCCGCACGGCCCGGACGCGGACTGAGGCGGATCGGTTTCGCAACTCTTGGATCAGATGAGGAACGGTCTCCGCCCCGAAATTGTGAAGTGCATTCTCGGCGCTTTCCTGCACGCTCCAGCGCGGATCGTTGAACAGGGCGAGTAACGGGCGGATGGAGCGGGGATTCCGCAGATTGCCCAGAAGGCCCGCCGCCTGAGCGCGTACGTTACTGTCCGGATCCTTGAGTAGTGCGAGTATCTGTCCGGCCAGCCTGGGATGCCGAGTTCCGTTCATCCTGATGATCGCGATCCCCTCCGCGCGGAGGTAGGGATCTTTCTCTTTGTGGATGTATTTCATGAGCAGCGGAAGAACCGCTCCCCATGGAAATTTAACAAGCGCCCGGAGGGATTCAAGACGGACATTCGCGGAGGGATCCTGAAGCGCTCCGAGAATCGACGCGAGCGCGGACGGATTTCCGATTTCCCGCAGGCAGATGAGCGCGGAGCAGCGGCTCCAGGCCGCGGTGCCGATCCGGAACAGGGCCCGTTCCGCGGCCTCGGCAGTTTCGATATCCGCGAGATCGGCCGCTCGCTTCAGCGTATCCACGGCGCGATGATCCTCGAGGGCGCCCAGCGCCCGGATCGCGCGGATGCTGGTCGGCCGGTCTCCGGACGGAAGCGCGTCCCTCAGAAGCCAACGGATGTCCGAACGGTTGAAGGCAAGCTTCGCGATCAGCTGGGGAACCACTTCGTCCCCGAACTTCACCAGCGCCCGGACCGCGGCCATACGGACCACGTAATAAGTGCTTCCGAGAAGCCGGATCAGTTGAGTGATCGAGCGGGGGTCGTTGATCTCCCCGAGGGTTTGGACCATGGCCCGCTGGATTGTCTTGCTACGGACGTATCGCAGCGCGTTTAAAATCGGTTCGGTGGTGGTGCGGCCGAAAACCACAAGCGCTGCCATGGCCTGTTTCTGGACTTCGTCATTATTATCCTCGATGCACGCAACCATGGCGACTATGGAATCCTCGTCGCCGATCCTGCCGAGCGCCTGAATCGCGTTCCGGCGCACCCGCCAGTCGGAATCGGACAGCAAGGGGATCAAGTTCGGAACGAAGGACTCATGCCCGACGATACCCAGCGCTTTCACGGCGCTGGCGCGCGTCCCCGGCGAGGAGGCACATGCCGCCCGCAGCAGCAGTTCAATGACCGGCTTCCCCATCGCCGCGAGCCCTTCGATGACCACGTCAACGACTTCCGCGTTGTCGAGATCGAGCATGTTCACGAGCATCTGGCTGGCGCGGAGGTCGGGTTTCTGGATGATGGCGCCGATCTTCCGCTTCAGCTCATCGACGGCCTGGTTCCGGACCACCCATTCCTCGTCCTCGACCGCCTCGGCGAGCTTCTCGATCACCCGGAAGTCGCCGATTTGGCCGATTGCGGTCACCGCGGCCATCCGGATGTCGGCCGAGGCCGACCGGAAAATTTTCGGTTTCGACAATTCGGAAACGGCCGCCGGATTGCCATAGCGTCCCAGTGAGATGACCGCCGCATGACGGATGAGAATCGAAGGATCGTTGAGACACGCGAGCAGCGTCTTGTATACCTCCGGATCGCGTTCGTAGCCGAGCGCGATGACCGCTTCGCGCCTTTCGTCGGTGTCGCCGTTTCCGCCTGCGCGGCGGATCAGATTTTTTAAAGTGTCCTGCACTCGACGCCTCCGAATTTAAGTCCTCTCGATGTATCCATGGCATTCGCCTTCGAGGTTGAAAGACATGACCCGATAGTCGCAGTCGATATGCGCCAGCGCCTTGACCGCGGCCCTGAAGCATCCGATCCGCGCGCAGGTGAGGTCACGGATCGCGAACCCTTCTTCGAGCAGGGCCTCGCAGCTTTTCCGGTATTGACAGTTGCACACCGTGATTTCAAGCCTTGACGGATTGACGTCCGAAAGTTCAAAATCGTTCTCCGAATGAAACAGCCCGCCGGCTATGCCGATCAGGATGTACTGTTCCACGGCCTGCCGGATGGAGTGCGTCTTCTCGGGCCGGATGCCGTATTCGTCGCCGAGCCGTCCCAGGTAATGCGCCACGGCATGCTCATAGGTCCGTTCGACGACCTCCTTGGGCCGCGTGCCGTGGAAATCGCGCGCCGTTTCTTCGATCGCTGAAAGCCAGCTCAGCGCGATGAGCCAGCCCGCCTCTTCCCTGTTGATTTGGATCATGTGGAATCCTCTGGTTGAATTCGTGTTGGATCAGGATACTGCAGGAATGGTCTTTCCGTTTCTGACGAAAGGCGAAGCTTCCCGTTGCTGGGCCTCCATGCATCTCGGTGTTTGGCTTAATATCTCGGCCGTGTCTCGTCCGATGGCCAGTTCTTCGTTCGTCGGAATGACGAGGATGCGGACCGCCCCGGTGCCGATGTCCGTCTGGTGTTTCGCGTTTTTCTCTGGGTCCACGGTGATGCCAAGGGAATCCATTCCTTTCAGCGTCAGCTCGCGGATCGGCACGGCGTTCTCTCCGATCCCGCCCGTGAACACGATCGCGTCCGCACCGCCGAGTGCGGCCATGTACGCGCCGATGTACTTCCGGACGCGGTAGCAGTAAATCTCGATGGCAAGCCGGTGCTGTTCGCAGCCGCGTCCCGCCTCGGCTAGGATTTCACGCATGTCGTTCGATGTCCCCGTCAGTCCCAGCATCCCGCTGTTCTTGTTCATGATCGAGTCGATCTGCTTGGTGCTGAGGTTTTCCTTCTCCATGATATACGGCACGAGCGCGGGATCGAGGTCGCCGCAGCGGGTGCCCATGATCAGCCCTTCGAGCGGCGTGAATCCCATGGAGGTGTCCACGGATTTGCCGCCTTCCACCGCCGTGATGCTCGCGCCGTTGCCGAGGTGACAGGTGATGATTTTCAGTGATTCCGCAGGCCGCCCGAGAATCTCCGCGGCCTTTGCGGCCACATAGCGGTGTGACGTACCGTGAAATCCGTACCGCCGGATGCCCAGTTTCTGATAGAACGCGTAGGGAAGCCCGTAGATAAAGGCTTTCGGCGGAATGGTGTGATGGAACGCGGTGTCGAAGACCGCCACCTGGGGCGCGTCCGGCAGCAGCCTCTCGCAGGCTTTGATTCCTTTGAGGTTATGGGGATTGTGCAGAGGCGCGAACTGGATGAATTTCTCGATCGCCGCCTTCACTGGATCGGTGATGAGCACGGACTTGGAGAACTCCTCACCGCCGTGCACCACCCGGTGTCCGACGCCGGCGATCTCCTTCTTGTGCTTGAGCACCCCATGCCTGGGGTGGAGCAGCAGCATGGTGATCATCCCGATGGCGTCTTCGTGTCTCAGCACTTCGAGCACTTCGCGGATTTTGTCCTCTCCCTTGCCCTGGTAATTGATGATCGCGTCGCTCCCGCCGATCTTCTCGACAATGCCCTTGGCGAGCACCTCCTCGTGCTCGATGTCGATCAGTTGAAACTTGACGGATGAACTTCCACAGTTCATGATTAGAATTTTCATGGGTTCCTCGTGTTGTTTGCCTTGCCCTTGACCGGGCCGTCTCATTTTCCGTGGATTTCCGGAACCACCGTCCCCGCGGACCGGATGAACAGGATTTTCCCGTCCGGTTTTTGCGCGACCGCCGCATCCACCGCCGCCTGAAGACCGGCGAACGGCCGCATGAACATCGAACGCGGAATCGCCGGATCGAGGCCCGTAACAGCCCAGCACTGCGAGTGAAGGACGAATTCCGCGATTCTGGCCGATTTGTGGTATCCGAGCTTGTATTCCTTCTGAACCTTGCCGAGAACATCCTCGGGCCGCTTCTCCGACGACAGAACCCGGACGAAGGCGTCGTTCCCCGGCCCGTGGGGACAGGCGGCGGCCAGGATGAAGATGCCCCCCTTCTTCACGGCCGGTTTGGCGTTCTCGAGAGCCTTGTGCGCCTGGTAAAGATCCGCGTCAAGCGGCGGAGAAACCGAGCCGACCACGATTTCCGCGGATGCGGGGACCGGAACGCAGTAGACTTTCCTCGATTCGCCGACGGCCATCCGGAACGTGGAATCCAGGTCCCCCGCAAAGGCCGCGACGATCCGGTTGTACCCGTCGAGCACGGTCTGGATGGAGAAGACGGATTTGTCCCCGAGCATCTCGGCGGCCGCCTGCATGTCCTCGTGAACCGGATTGCCCTCCAGCGCGCAGGTCATGGAACCGGGATCCAGCGCGAATCGGTGGTTGGATTCGACCGTCGCGTACGCGGCGCATCCGGGCAGAAACGATTTCCGTCCTCCTGTAAAGCCAGCGAAATAATGCGGCTCGACCGTTCCGATCACGATACATTTCTGCGCATCCATGATCCGCCGGTTGAGACCGACCGCCGTGCCGAATCGCGTCGTTCCGACAAACTCCATGTCCGATTCGTTTTTGGCATCGTGGATCGCGATGAGCTCCCGGTGGGACTCCAGGTGGCGTCCGAACAGTCTCCGGAGATCCCGTTCGTCCGGAGGCGGATGCGTTCCCGTCGCAACCAGGAATCGAACCCTCTTGTTTTTCAGCGCCGGGGAGACCGTGTCCAGAATCCGTTCGAGGGGAGATGGACGCGTCGCGTCGTTCACGACGAAAAGGACGTCCTCGGCGCCCAATAAAAACGCCTCGAATGACTTCGAGGCGACAGGATGTAGGATGGCGCCGGAAATAAGCTCGGCTTCGCCGCCGGACGGTACCCTGTTGGGTGACAGCACGGCCACGACGCGGTTGTCGTCCACGTCCACCGGAAGAATCCTGTCGCCGTATGGAAATTCGAGATGCATAAGTATTCAAAATTTCCTTATTCGTTCCTGAAGTTTGAGTTTGTATTCGTCGATGTCGACCGCAGCCTGTGCGACGCCCGATTCCATCGCGGCTTTCGCCACGGCCGACGCCTCCCAGACCAGCACGCGCGGATCGAAGGGTTTGGGAATCAGGTATTCGGGCCCGAACCGGAATTCCGAGCCCCCATAGGCTTTTGAAACGGATTCGGGAACGGCCTCCCTGGCCAGTCCCGCCAGGGCTTGTACCGCGGCCACTTTCATGGACTCGTTGATTGTGGTCGCCCGCACGTCAAGTGCGCCCCGGAAGATGAACGGAAATCCGAGCACGTTATTCACCTGGTTCGGATAATCGGATCTTCCCGTCGCGACGATCGCGTCCGGGCGCGCGGCCCTTGCTTCCGGATAACTGATTTCGGGATCCGGATTGGCCAATGCGAAAACGATGGGCCGGTCGGCCATGGCCCGCACCATGTCCCGCGTGACAAGCCCGGCCACCGACACGCCGACGAACACGTCCGCACCCTTCATAGCCTCGGCCAGCGTCCGTTTCGGCGTGTCCCGCACGAAGGCTTCCTTGTAGGGATTCATGCCCTCGGTTCGCCCCTTGTAGAGTACGCCCTTGCTGTCGGTGAACAGGATGTTATCCGGCCGAGCCCCGAGACGGAGGAACATGTTCGCGATGGCGATGCCCGAAGCGCCCGACCCGCTGAACACCACCCGGACGGCTTCGATTCGCTTGCCCGTGATTTCGAGCGCATTCACCAGCGCGGCCCCGCCGATGATGGCCGTGCCGTGCTGGTCGTCGTGGAAAACCGGGATTTTCATTTCCTTCTTGAGCCGCTCCTCGATGACGAAGCATTCGGGCGCCTTGATGTCCTCGAGGTTGATGCCGCCGAATGTCGGTTCGAGCAGCTGGACGGTCTGGATGACGAGTTCGGGATCGGTCGTGTCGATTTCGAGGTCGAACACGTCGATGTCCGCGAACCGCTTGAAGAGCACGGCCTTGCCCTCCATCACCGGTTTGCCCGCGAGGGCCCCGATGTGCCCGAGTCCCAGCACCGCGGTTCCGTTGGAAATCACGGCCACGAGGTTCCCCTTGTTGGTGTACCGGTACGCGTCGGACGGATTCTTCTCGATTTCGAGGCAGGGAACCGCCACGCCGGGCGTGTAGGCCAGCGACAGGTCCCGCTGGGTTTCGCAGGGTTTAGTGGGAATCACCTCCAGTTTCCCCGGCCTTCCGGTGGAATGGTATCGCAACGCCTCTTCCCTGTCATTTGACATCCGTCAGGATCTCCAATTATTGCATTTTGATGATATTTTCTGCTCCCTTTATCAGGGGAACTGTCCCGCGAGTCCCGCCATTCGTAGGAGCATCAACCCAGGTGGAATAATCCACTATTTTAGCCAACAAGCCGTTCGCGCTGAGCCTGTCGAAGCGTGAACGGCCCATTCGTCCTTCGACAAGCCATTGTCGCGTCCAGCGTGATCAGGACGAACGGGATAGATAATCTCAGAATTCCACCAGACTCCTGTTGTCGAAAAAAAACGCGATTTCCTTCTCCGCAGAGAGCGGGCCATCCGACGTGTGCACGCAGTTGACCGTCACGTTGGTGGCGAACTTCCTGCGGATGGTGCCCTCTCTGGCTGTTGCGGGATCCGTGTCGCCGATCAGCTCACGGACTCCCTGGATTACACCGTTTCCCTCGAGCACCATCGGGAAGGAGGTTCCCGAAATCATGAAATCCACCAAACGAACAAAAAAGGGCTGGCTCTTGTGGACCGCGTAAAACGCTTCGGCTTGTTTTCGCGAGAGCCGCACCCGGTCGATGGCTGTGATCTGGTAGCCTCTGGATTCGAACCGCTTGAGGATCTCACCCATGATTTTCTTCTCCACCGCGTCGGGCTTGATGATCACCAGCGTCCGTTCGGCCATCCGCTCCTCTTCAGAATTCTGCACATTTCTATAAATTGTTAAATAATTATATGTCTTTCTTTGCCCGCGCGAATCCGTTTCAATCCGCGCAATCCGCGTTCCATTTCTTTTGATTAAAATTTTTCAAGCACCTGCGTCAGCGTCGGCTCCCCGATTTCCTGAAGCCTGTAGTGCACCCTCACTGCGGGTTTATTGAGGTGGATAACCTTGGTCAGGTCGATCGGCGTCCCGATGACCACCGTGTCGCAATCCGCCGCGTTGATGGTGGCTTCGAGGTCAAAGACCTGCCGTTCGCCGTAACCCATGGCCGGGAGCAGTTTGCCCGTCTTGGGATATTTATCGTAGGTTTCGCGAATCGTGCCCTTGGCCCATGGTCTCGGATCGATGATTTCGGACGCGCCATATTTTTCGGCCGCGATCGCCCCCGCGCCATACAGCATCTCGCCGTGCGTGAGCGTCGGCCCGTCCTCTACCACAAGGACGCGCTTGCCCCTGATCAGCTCCGGCTTGTCCACTGACAGCGGGGACGCGGCCTCCACGACGACCGCGTTCGGATTCACGGCGCGGATGTTCTGCCGGACGGTTTGGATGCCCTCGCGCCCCGCGGTCTCCATCTTGTTGATCACGATCACGTCCGCGGTGCGGAAATTCACCTCGCCTGGATAATACGCGAGTTCGTGCCCCGGCCGGTGCGGGTCGGCGACCGTGATGAGCAGGTCCGGCTTGTAGAACGGAGTGTCGTTGTTGCCGCCGTCCCAGAGCACCACGTCCGCCTCCTTCTCGGCCTGGCGGAGGATCTCCCCGTAATCCACTCCCGCGTAAACGGTGATGCCCATCATGATGTGCGGCTCGTACTCCTCCATCTCCTCGATGGTGCATTTGTTTTTCTTCAGGTCCTCGTATGTCGCGAAACGCTGGACTTTCTGAGCCGCAAGGTCGCCGTACGGCATGGGATGGCGCACCGCCACGATCCTGCGCCCCTTGTCTCGGAGAATCTCGCTCACCCGCCGCGTGGTCTGGCTCTTGCCCGATCCGGTGCGCACCGCGCACACAGCGATGACCGGGACCTTGGATTTGATCATGGTCTTGTCCGCGCCGAGCAAAGTGAACGATGCGCCCACGCCCGTGACCACGCAGGCCCGGTGCATAATGTAATCGTGTGAGACGTCGCTGTAGGCGAACACAACCTCGTCGATGGATTTCGAGCGGATCAGGGAGACGAGCTCGGATTCGGGATAGATCGGGATGCCTTCGGGATACAGTTTCCCGGCGAGTTCCGCGGGATATCGCCTGCCTTCGATGTTCGGTATCTGTGTGGCCGTGAAACCGACGACCTCGACGGACGCGTCTTCGCGGTAGCAGACGTTGAAATCGTGGAAATCCCTCCCCGCGGCCCCCATGATGATTATGCGTTTTCTAGACATCATGTCCTCCGTTCTCCGGATTGTATTGAGTGGATGATCGGGATGAAGCGTCGAACGTGGAGGACGGGCATCACTTGAATCCCCTGTGCCAGCGCGTAAACAGGAGGCGGCGGATAAATAAAATAGGAAATTGATCTGAAAAAATATTTGATTTACGCGGTAATGATATCATATCGTTTTGTAGATGTCCGACTTATTAGATATAAAATACAAGGATTTACCCGATAGACATGATTGAATTGATTTTATTAACAAATTTTTCTCGATAATCCATATCAATAATTATTTTTGTCAAATTGAAAATCTTGTCGATCAATGCATCTTTCTTTAACCTCCGTTCCATTTCATTGGTGATGCAACTGACAACCAATATTGTTTCCACTTTCTTGTTATCTTTACGTGCTTGTTCAAAACTTTTCTTTATTGCCCCCAATCTTTCTAATGCTCCCGCGGGATCCGTTCCGCCTTTTACTTCGATTACACTTAGCGGCTTTCCATTGGGATCGATTATGGAGACGTCTGGTTCACTAGAGAAAATAATTGACATCATATTTTTTAATTTAATTCCTTTAAATAAATCAATATTTGCTAAATAATCATATTCATTGCTAAAATCCATAGGGCTATTGGCCTTATCAATCATGGCAAATATGAGTTTATTGTCAAGGCATGTCCTAAAAATATAACTCTTTACCATTTTTTCTGCTTCTTCTCCGATTTTATTTCTCCAAGAACCGTCAATGGTACATCCGGTCGAGCTGTACATCAGACATGCGATATTTTCATTTGAAATTGATAAAGTTGATTCAACAATCGCCGAAATGTGGGTATTAAACAATTTGGAAAGCGTAAATGCCGATGAATAATCGATTTCCTTTCGTTTTTGGTTTTCATAGTCGGTTATGCTAAAAGATAAATATTGAACCCCTTTCAATGGTATGGCTGCGACATTCCGATAATAACTGATCAATTTAGGATGTTCAACGAGAACTTTGGGATGCGAAAAAACTCTTAAATAATCAATGTTTTGCTTGGTGATCAGATCCCACGCGTTATGCGTTATATTCCAATATTTTCTTTCTTCCCAACTATAATTTCTTGATTGATGTATGAGCTTGTCCACATCCTTCAATATATCAAAATAACCGACATCGCGAAGTTTACGATAAAAGAAAGTGGAACGCAGCGAATAATTGATTTTATTGGCTTCAAGTATCAAATCCGCGCTCTTACTTTTTCGTTTTTTCATTTTACCGGCCTTTATTTTTGCCATACGTATACACATTTTCTCAATTCGGTTCTTCCATGCTTGCCCATCTGCTGGCTGCTGTTTCCTTTACCAATGTCTATCGTCCATATGTTTTTTATTTTAAACCCTATCGTATCCGCAAAACTCGAAAGAATAAGATCAACGGGAATTTCTTCGCCGCCGTACCGCACATTATCATTCACCATGTATACGCAGCCATTTTCTTTCAGAACCCTATACAATTCAAAAATAACAAAAAACATCTCATAGAAATAGTTCTTTACCATCCTGTAAATATTGGGATTGTTTAGTTTGTCGTCTCTTCGTAAGTTATCGAGAGTTGAAAGAACTTCTTGCAGACCTGAATGTGTATTAAAAGTATTCACGATAAAATCATAATCCTTGGTTCTTCTATTTTCAATGTATACACTTTTCAATCTATCTGATTTTTCTTTATTTTCCACTGTACATGTAAGCAGCTCCTGTCGTAAACTCTTCAATTTGTTATCATTCACTCCTAGAAAAGCGAGCTCTAATGCATATGTTCTGGTGTAGTCATATCTATTGCAATAAGGAGGCGATGTGATTATTATATTAATTGACTTCGTTTTCAAAGCTGGCAACAGGTCTAGTACAGAACCTTCAAGCAGGGTCAACTTACTGTAATCTACCGAAGAATCCTGTTTTCCCCAAAACAGAATATCTTCATTTATTTCGGACAATTTCTCAAATATCGCATCTCGAAATGAGGGAATATTCCCTTTATCAAATTTTGCATGTCCATTCCCATTTTTATTCGCCCTATAATCCCAACGTAAATACTGTCCATCCTTCCTTGTATAACTGATACCTTCTAGAATGCAAAAAGCAGCAAACTTAAGAATTGAAACAGTATTTTTATTTGAATATTCTTCCTTACAGTAGTTTAAAAATCCAAGCAATTGCTTTTCATTTTCTTCAGGGAATGCACCGGCAGTTATGGCAAGGTGACGGTATTTATCTTTGCTTGTACAATATTTTGAAAAATCCATGTTTGTGCAATCATTTAATGCTTTTTCGAGATCATCACGTTTTATTTTATTAATTTTTGTTCTATTTTTTATAACATAATTACCAATCGGTAAAATTTCAACGCCGACTGACGAATAACCCTTGCCAAGTCCCGCAAAAAGAGCGACTCCACTGCCTGAAAAAGGATCTAACAACTTTGAATCGCCATTTATTCCCGAATGCCTGATAAAATAATTCATCATCGGGGCGGAGAATCCTTCTTTATACTTAAACCACCGATAAAATGGCAATTTTTTATTTGCCTGAAAACTGACAAGAGAACGATTAAGCTCCAAATTGGTCTGTATCTTGGACGCGTATTTCTTCTCAAGCTTTTGTATATGTCGATTTGACATTTTTAAAGCCTCACTCTCCTAACCATATCCCCTGCGCCAGCGGCGCCTAAAGTGCGACGCACTTCTTCCTCATGGCGTACATCTTATAAAAATCGCAACCAAGTGCGTCGCACCTGGTCCATCATTCCCCGAACTTGATCCCCTGCGCCAGCGGCAGGTCGGCGGACCAGTTGATCGTCGAGGTCTGCCGCCGCATGTACTGCTTCCACGCGTCCGATCCGGACTCGCGGCCCCCGCCCGTCTCCT
>Ga0315274_10002712_pt1 | contig 26515 bp, 23 predicted proteins | sample YL17G02_20_MG_FD_203700 | JGI IMG/M metagenome (GOLD analysis project Ga0315274, IMG submission 203700) | Sediment microbial communities from Yellowstone Lake, YNP, Wyoming, USA - YL17G02_20 | ecosystem: Environmental > Aquatic > Freshwater > Lake > Sediment | place: USA: Wyoming | collected...
CGTAATTTACAATGCGAACATCCATACTGGAAAGGATTTCACGAATAGCCTCTTCGCTTTTATCCTGACGCTCCCCTCTGGAGCCTTTGTCACTGATGGTCAATATCCCTACGGTAAACATTTCCTTCATCTATAGTCTTCCACATAACCTCGTATAAAGTTTCTCTCCTTCAGCATCCCCAACTAAAATAAAGACTCTCTTTTTCATAACTCCCCCGCCTGCCAAAGGATTTGTTCGGCGGGCAGGCCTTGCCCCTCTTATCTTAAGAGGGGGGATTTTGGAATTAAAAGGCGCTGCTACGGCTGTTCAACACAAAATTCTTTTCTATGAAATCAGCTACTGCCACTGTATCACCCCAGGGAAGCTGGGCTATTTCGGTATCCAGTGATCCATCGGTGACAATGGCTGAAAGTTCTTCAAGGGAACACAATAAGTCATCTCCCAGTTCTTTTCTATGCACTTCGATTTTAGGGATTTTGCTTTTCCGGAATCCTTCGGCAAGGATTAAGTCAAATTCAGGGCCAACGATGGGCATAATTTCCTCAATATTAAGGTCATGGTCTAATTTCTTAATGAAGGCGAGCTTATCAGGCGAGCTAACACACACAGCATCGCTGCCCGCTTGAGCAAACCTCCAGCTATCTTTTCCAGGCTGGTCTATTTCCATCCCGCCTCGACTGTGCTTTAAAGCAACGACTTTGTATCCTCTCTTTTTAAACTCGGCAATAAGTTGCTCCATAAGCACTGTCTTACCAGATTGCGATTTGCCCACGATGGAAACAATCGGCAATGTTTTCACCTCGCCTTGTTCCTCTCCCCAATCCAGCATCTGCACATCAACCATGTCCCCGGCTTTTACCCCCTTGCTGCTTTCGGGGATAATAGCCAAACCATTGGCCTTGGCCATGGATGTCAGGATTCCTGAGCCCTGGGGACCGGTGAGGGAGGCATAGTACTGACCACCGCGCCTGGTTACCATCACCCTGGCGAAGAGGCGGCGGCCATCAGTATTGGCAATATCATCCTCAATAATCGCTTGGATAGTTGGCTTTGCCAGTATTTTCTTTCCCATCATTCTTAGTATGGCGGGACGGGCAAATTGTTCAAAGGTAATCATGGAGCTGACAGGATTGCCAGGCAGTCCCAAATGAGGCACCTTCCTCTTCCTTCTTCCTGTCGCCTTCTTAATAACCCCAAAAGCAAGAGGTTTGCCGGGCTTCATACAGACAGTCCAGAAGCCAATCTCCCCATGCTCTGCCAGAACATCTTTCACTATATCGTAGTCTCCCTTGGAGACACCGCCGGAGGTAATGAGCATATCTGCGTCCAAACCCTCATCTATTTTCTCGGTTAGAGACTGAACTGAATCGCGTCCTATGCCTAGGATTTTGGGAATTCCACCATAGCGAGAGACTTCGGCAGCAATGGTATAGGTATTGCTATCATAAATCTGACCGGGAGCTAATGGCTGGTCAACTCCAATAAGCTCATCCCCCGTAGCTAGAATAGCCACAATCGGCCGACGGATAACCAGCGCAGCGGAGTGTCCCAGGGATGCTAGCACTCCTATCTCTTGAGGGCGAAGCACAGTTCCTTTTTTAAGAATTAAGTTTCCCCTGGCAATGTCCTCGCCTCTGCAGCGAACATTCAATCCCTTTTTCGCCTGGCACAATATACCGATGTGCGATAAGTCTCCCTTAGATGATTTGCGGCTAACTTCATCGGTATCCTCAAATCGAACTATGGCATCAGCCCCTTCGGGCAATGGTGCTCCCGTCATAATGCGGATAGCCGTTCCCGGCTTGATCTCTTTTGTGGGCATAGATCCGGCAGCAACCTCTCCGACCACGACTAAATATCTCGGTGATGATTCACTAGCCCCCCGAGTATCTTCAGCTCGCAGGGCATAACCATCCATGGCGGAATTATCCAGCGGGGGGATATCTATAGTGGAATAGACATCCTCAGCCAGAACCTGTCCCAGGCAGTCCAGAATAGGCTTCCGTTCGGACTCGAGGACCTCAACATAGCTCAAAACCTTCTCGAGGGCTTCTTCCACAGAGATCATGCGGCAAACTCCTAAAACGGTATTATAGATTATCTTTGTCCTCATACCAACTTCGCTGCTATTTCTATTCAAATAAAAGAGAGATCAAGCATTTAGTGAATTATGCGCAGAGACGCTTGCATTATCCCACGCACTGGTCTAAAATAGCCAACGCCATGTTTGGAGGTAAGAGCCAGTGATGGGCACTTTGGTGAGTCTGGCTATTCTATTTCCTATCATCGCAGGTCTCATTTGCCTACTGATTAAAAACCACAGAGCCAGAGGTGGCATTGTTTCTCTTACTGCTGTAGTTCTCATAATAAGCTCCGTCCTTTTCCTGCGGCAAGGTCCTTTTCCCATAGAATATTCGCCTGCTTCTACATGGGATTCGGTCATCCTAGTTTTTAATTATGTCATACTAGCGATCTTCCTCTTTGTGGCTATCAGGGATATTGGCCAAAGAGGTATATCTCGACACAATATCCTCGCCATAGCTTTAACCCTAGCCGCGGGTATCCCCTTAGCAATTTTTGAGTTTTCGTGGGCGCCACACACGCCATTGGAAGTTACCCCTGCCCTCTATATTGACCATCTGTCCATAATCATGTGCCTTACCATTTCTATTATAGGCTCGCTTATTTGCGTTTATGCCATAAGATATATGAGAGACCATGAAGAGCACCGTATGCATCTGGGGGAGCTTAAGGAGACAACACAGCCCAGGTTCTTCTTCTTTATGCTCATGTTCCTGGGTGCTATGAACGGACTGGTCTTCGCCAATAATCTACTCTGGCTAGGATTCTTCTGGGAAATGACCACATTGGCCTGCTGGGGCTTGATTAGCCATGATAGAACTCCCATTGCCATAACCAATGCCTTCCGCGCCTTATGGATGTGCCTTATTGGTAGCGTTGGCTTCAGCCTGGCTATCATGTTCTTGTGGAACAGCTCACTTAACACGATTTCGTTGATGGAAGTCATCAGTAAAGGCACCTCAGCCGGTCCCCTTTTTCTTTTGCCCTTCGCTCTACTATGTCTGGCTGGTTTCACCAAGGCAGCGCAACTCCCGTTTCAGAGCTGGTTACTGGGAGCCATGGTTGCCCCCACACCAGTTTCTGCCTTACTGCATTCCAGCACTATGGTTAAAGCCGGAGTTTATCTTGTGCTACGTATTGCTCCTGGCTTTCAAGGCACCCACCTTTCCACCCTTATAGCTATTTATGGTGGCGCAGTCTTCCTAGCTACCGCCATACTAGCTATAAGCCAGAGCGAAGCAAAAAAGGTTCTGGCTTATTCCACAATTGGCAATCTCGGTCTCATCATACTTTGTGCGGGCATAAATACTCCGTTAGCCATAGCTGTGGGCATTATGCTCCTAATCTTTCACGCTATATCCAAGGGACTTCTCTTTTTATGCGCTGGCGCTATTGAGCATCACATTTGGAGCAGGAATATAGAAGATATGGAGGGGATAGCCAGAAATCTCCCCCTTCTGACAGGCATAACCATAGCGGGAATGCTTTCCATGCTGGTAGCTCCTTTTGGTGTCCTTATCACCAAGTGGGGAGTTATGGAGGCAGCCTCTGGCATTGGCGTATGGTCAACTCTTGTGCTCGTATTGCTCATGCTTGGCTCAGGAGCCACTACCGTTTTTTGGGCCAAGTGGATTGGTCGCTTTCTATGCCACAGTCCTGTGCCGGGAAGCTCCAAGATGGAGCCATTCATTCCCCTTTATCATGGCATCTTGTTGATGTTAATTACCTTTGCCGTGGTATTCAGCATACTAATTGCTCCGGTATATAAAAGCGTTGTCGCCCCAGCTTTAGCTGAAGCAGGCTACAATGCGGCTTTAGCTTTTACTACCGGCGCCTGGTTCTTGAAATCCCCCATGGGTATTTTCGCCGCCTGGCCAATTTTCATAATAATCACCTTGGCTCTCTTAATTCCTGCCCTTGCCACCAGAGCAAAGCCCGAAGCAATTCGCAGTTCCTACATGTGCGGAGAGAATGTGGAAATTGGAGTGGATGAATTTGTGGCTGTAGCTGATGAAAGAACAGGGCTTAAGACCGGCGGATTCTATATTGAAAATATACTGGGAGAAGGGAACCTTAATAGATTTGTCGTGCCCGTGGGCATTGTTTTACTTGTTATTTTATTCGTTTTGGCGGTGATATGAGCACAGGTTGGTTAATCGGAAGTGTCGTAATTGCGGTTATAGTAGCCCCTTTGATAGGGGGATTACTCAGAGGCATTGACCGCAAATTAACTGCCCACATGCAGGGAAGAATCGGACCGCCGATAATACAGCCCTTCTATGATGTCATCAAGCTCTTTGGCAAGAAACCAATGGTTGCCGGTGGGGCTCAGCTTGCGTTCGCTTATGCCTATCTCGCCCTAATCATCACGGCAACAGTATTCTTCGCTCTGAGGCAAGACTTGCTGGTGGTGCTTTTTATCCTGTTTTTTGGCAGCCTCTGCCTTCCGATTGGAGCTTTAAGCGTGAAGTCACCTTATAGCCAGTTTGGAGGACACCGAGAACTGCTGCAGTTCTTAGCCTATGAGCCGATTTTGCTCTTGGCGGCAATACCTATAGCCTTAAAATCAGGGGGCTTTACTATTGCCAATATATTTGAGTATGGGCAACCACTCCTTCCCCATTTATGGATAACTTTTATTGCCCTGCTTATTGCTCTGGCTATAGTAATGAGAAAATCCCCATTCGACATCTCCAGTTCGGAGCATGCCCATCAAGAGCTAGTTAGCGGGGTGGTTACAGAATACTCCGGCCCATATCTGGCCCTGATAGAGTTAGGACATTGGTATGAGATGGTTCTGCTCCTATCTATCCTGGGACTCTTCTGGGTGACAGGCGGCCTATGGTGGCTATCCATCATAATAGCTCTAGCAAGCTGGTTCATCATGCTAATTGTGGATAATATCAATGCTCGTCTCACCTGGTCCTGGATGCTGAAATTTGCCTGGGGCGCAGGCATAAGTCTGGTAGCACTGAATATACTGTTTATAAACTTAGGCTGGATGTAGAAAAATGGGAATTCTAAGTACGTCAAGAGTGAAATCACCCTGGCTACTACACTTTGATTGTGGTAGCTGTAATGGCTGCGATATAGAGATACTTGCCGCTCTTACTCCCCTCTACGATATAGAAAGATTCGGCATCGTCAATATGGGCAATCCCAAACATGCTGATGTCCTTCTGGTCACCGGTCCAGCAAACTACCGCAATTACCGAGTGCTGCGTAATCTCTACGAGCAAATGCCCGATCCTAAAGGTGTAATAGTAGTGGGAACCTGTGGCTGCACGGGCGGCGTATTTCACAACTGCCCCAATATTATTGGTGGCATAGATAAGGTCATACCTGTGGACGTTTACGTCCCTGGCTGCGCCGCCAGGCCTGAAGCCATCATCGATGGGGTAGTATTAGCTTTGGAAAAACTCTCTAGGAGCTGAGAGATGGTAACAGATAATAGCGAAGCGGACGTCAAAAAGATCAACCAAATCTTGGCTGGATATAAAGGTGAAAGCAACTTGCTCATTCAGGTACTTCTTGAGATTCAGAAGGAGCTCCGTTGGCTGCCCAAAGAGGGATTAATCAGAATAAGTCAGGAATTGAATGTGCCGCTGAGACAAGTATACCATGCAGTCACTTTCTACAAAGCTTTTAGCTTGGTTCCCAAAGGCAAGTACACTGTTACTGTGTGTGTGGGCACAGCATGTCATGTTCGTGGCTCGCCACGAATTCTGGATAGAGTGGCACAGACTCTGGGCATCAATCCTGGAGACACCACACCTGATTTTAAGTTCAGCCTGGAGACGGTGAACTGTTTGGGTTGCTGTGCCATGGGTCCAGTGATGGTTGTTGGTGATGTCTATCATGGCAAATTATCGCTTGACCAGGTGCCACGGATATTGGATAGCTATGATTAGGAAGGCAATATGCCAAAATTGAAATCAGCTCTGGAACTGGAGGAGTTAAGGGAAGGTATAGTCTCCAAGAGAGACCCCAGTAGGCTGTGCTTCACGGTATGTTCGGGAACTGCTTGCCTGGCCATTGGGAGTCAACCAACATTTGCCGCTTTTGAGAAAGAACTTGAAAAACAGGGACTTAAGGATAGAGTAGACCTTAAGCCTACGGGATGTCCTGGCTTTTGCGAGCAAGGTCCTATTGTTGTCGTTTATCCACAAGAGATCTGTTATCTTCATGTGCAGCCTGAAGATGTAGCTGAGATCATCTCCCAAAGCATGAAGGGACAAATTGTCGAGAGGTTGCTCTATGTTGACCCGGTAACGGGAAAGGCAACATCCCGCGAGTCTGATATCCCCTTCTATAAATATCAAAAACGTCTTATTTTGGGCAATAACCGATTAATTGATGCTACGAAAATTGAGGACTATATTGCCTTGGGCGGTTATAAAGCTCTGCCGAAGGCACTATTTGACATGACCCCAGAGCAAGTCATGGCAGAAATAGAAAAGGCTAGTTTAAGGGGTCGAGGTGGAGGTGGTTTCCCTACAGCTAGAAAGTGGAAATCCACAAGGGATGCTCCAGGCGAGCCGAAATATGTCATTGTTAACTGTGATGAGGGCGACCCAGGTGCCTTTATGAATAGAGCGTTGATGGAGGGCAATCCTCATAGTGTACTTGAAGGGTTGACCATCGGTGCCTATGCTATGGGTTCTCACGAAGGCTTTATTTATGTGCGCCAGGAATATCCTCTGGCTGCAGAGAACATTGCTATTGCTATTAAGCAAGCTGAAGATTACGGTCTTTTGGGCAAGAATATCCTGGGCTCAGGTTTCGACTTCATTGTGAAGGTTCACAAAGGCGCGGGAGCCTTCATTTCAGGTGAATCCAGCGCCCTTATGAACGCGATAGAAGGGAAAGTTGGCGAGCCTAGACCAAAGTACATTCATACTGCAGAAAAAGGCCTCTGGGACAAGCCCAGTTGCCTCAATAATGTAGAGACCTGGGCTGATGTGCCGTTTATTATCAATAATGGTGCTGATTGGTTCACTTCCATTGGCACGGAGGGAAGTAAAGGCACCAAGATATTCTCTTTAGTGGGCAAGGTGAATAATACCGGGCTTGTTGAAGTCCCTCTGGGGACGCCATTAAGAGATATTATTTACAAAATGGGTGGCGGTGTTAGCGGAAATAAAAAGTTCAAGGCTGTCCAGACAGGTGGCCCTTCTGGTGGTTGCATACCAGAACAATACCTGGATTCGCCGGTGGATTTTGATGAGCTAACCAAGCTTGGTGCCATGATGGGCTCAGGTGGCATGATAGTTACCGACGAAGATACTTGCATGGTTGATTTCGCCAAATACTTCGTCCATTTCCTTAGCGAAGAATCCTGTGGTAAATGTGTTCCTTGCCGTGAAGGGATAAGTCATATGCTTGATATCTTAACTAGAATTACCGAAGGGAAAGGACAGGCTAGCGATATTCAATTGTTGGAGGACCTTGCCAGAATGCTTAAGGAAGCCTCCCTGTGTGCTCTGGGGCAAACTGCAGCTAACCCGGTGCTCACTACCTTGAGATACTTTCGGCCTGAATATGACGCCCATATTTATGAGAAAAGATGTCCTGCGGGTGTATGCAAAGATTTGATCGCCTTTTATGTTGAACCCGACAAGTGCCAGGCATGCCTGATCTGTGCCAGAAACTGTCCTGTGGATGCTATCAATGGTGGCAAGAACCTTATTCATGTCATAGACCAGGGTAAGTGCATTAAATGTGGCACTTGTTTTGACGTCTGCCCGCCGCGCTTTGGCGCTATCAAAAAAATTTCCGGCGAACCGGTTCCCGCACTAATTCTTGAACAAGACAGAGTAATACAACGCAAGAGCTAAAGTGAAAAAAATAACACTGAATATTGATGGTAAAGAAGTAACAGGCGAAGAAGGCATGACAATTCTTCAAGTAACCAGAGGTGCTGGCATAGATATTCCCACGCTTTGCTACCATGAAAAGCTTGAGCCCTATGGGGTATGCCGGTTATGCCTTGTGGAGATAGGGACTCCTCCCAGAACCAGGCTGGTTACATCCTGTGTCTACCCTGCGGCTGATGGGCTGGTAGTAAAGACCAGGTCGGAGAGGGTAATCCAAACCAGGAAGGTGCTTTTGGAGCTTCTTCTTGCCCGTGCTCCAGGAGCGAAAATCATAAAGGACTTAGCTGAGGAATACGGGGTTACCAAAGCTCGTTTAAGAAAGACTGCAACTTTTTGCATCCTTTGTGGCCTGTGTGTCAGGTACTGCGCCGAAATTAAGAAAGCCGATGCCATCGGTTTTATTGGGAGGGGCATAGAGCGAGAAGTCATGTTCATCCCTGAGATAGCAACTGAATCATGTCCCTCATGTCGAGAATGTTTCCCGCTTTGTCCTACAGGAGTTCTCGAAAGCAATTTCATGCTAGTTCAAAGTCTGCTTTTTAAGAAATAGATGCCATGTTACAGAATGAAGTAATAGTGAGTAAAGCTGAGCTTGTCTCTGAAGCGCAAGGTATGCGAGCTCAGAAAGCGAGGTTTGCCACAGCTACTTGCCTCGACTTAGGGGATCATTTTGAAGTTATTTACCACTTTGAGTTTGAAGACAGTGCAGGATTTGTCAAGCATATCAAGGTCAGCATAGGCAAGGAAGAAACCCTGCCCAGCATATCTAGTATCTATTTCTGCGCCGCTCTTATTGAGAACGAGATGCAGGACCAGTTCAATATAAAAATAAGTGGCCTCGCTATCGATTTCAATAAGAGATTTATTCGCGGAAAAGAAAGCCCTGACATTTCACTTCTTAAACCTATCCCTTACGTACTCAAACCACCAGTACGCCTTCTAGTTAGATGCAGTCAAGCCTGTCCTGCCGGGATTGACGTTCCCAGGTATGTCAGGTTAGTCGGAATTGGTAAATTTGATGAAGCTTTGGCAGTGATGAAGCAAGCTAACCCCTTTCCGGGAGTCTGTGGTCGGGTATGCTTGGCACCTTGTGAAGAAGCCTGTCGTCAGGAGAGGCAAGGTCAGCCCATAGCTATCAAATTGCTTAAGAGGTTTGCTTTTGAGCATGGCAAATATAAAAGCAAGGTGACTTCTAAACCGACTGGAAAGGGAGTTGCTATCATAGGCTCTGGGCCTTCGGGTCTTACTGCTGCTTACTTCTTAGCCAAGAAAGGACACAAAGTTACAGTCTTTGAAGCCATGCCTGAACCAGGAGGCATGATGCGGGTAGGCATACCTCAAACCGAGTTGCCTAGAGACGTATTGGATCAAGAAATCAATGATATTAAGGGACTTGGTGTTGAAATAAAACTAAGTAGTCGGATAGAGTCTTTAGATGTATTTTCTGCTCAAGGTTATGATGCTATTCTAGTAGCTATTGGTTGCCCCTTAGTGTTGCGCCAGAGCGCAACAGTAGCAGCTCTTAGTGGCAAACCTGAAATGCTGAAGCAATTTGGATTGGCAAGTAAAAGAGTGAATGGAGCAAATATTATTGAGGTGGATCCAAATACACTTGCTACCTCAAAGCCAGGCATCTTTGCCACCGGAGACGCTATTCTGGGGCCTACATCAGTCATCAATGCCATTGGTTCAGGCAAAAAGGCAGCTATTTCTATTGACAGATATGTTGGTGGCAATGGAGTATTGTCCATAGAGGAAATAGAGGCTACAGGCCCAACATCACGAGAAACCTTTCTTGAGCGACAAAAACCCAAGCGGCGTCCCAATCTGCCTAAGTATTCTGAATCTGAGATCGTGCAGTCTGGTGAAGAGGAGCCTGGCCTTAGCCAGGCTATGGCTGTAGCTGAAGGCCAGCGATGCTGGCGATGCGACCTGGAGGAATAAAATGGCAATAAGAACAGTGATTCCCTTTGGTCCCCAACATCCAGTATTGCCCGAGCCTGTTCACCTCAAATTGGAGTTGGAGGACGAAAAAGTAGTGGGGGTAACACCTGTAATTGGATACGTGCACCGAGGAATAGAAAAGGCTGCTGAGCTCAATAGCTTCCGCCAGAACGTTTTCCTTTGTGAGAGGATATGCGGCATTTGCAGCATCACTCACGCCCTGACTTACTGCCAGGGTGTCGAAGCACTCATGGGTGTTGAAGTGCCCCCCAGAGCTAGATTCCTGCGTCTTTTTTGGAGTGAACTCTCCAGGGCACATAGCCACCTCCTGTGGCTAGGACTTTTGGCTGACGCCTTGGGCTTCGAAAGTTTATTTATGCAGATATGGCGAGCCAGGGAGATGGTCATGGATCTCCTCGAGATGACCGCTGGGCATAGAGTAATTACCTCCACCTGCCTTGTTGGTGGAGTGAGAAGAGATATAGATAAAGAGATGGCCAAGGAAGTAGATAAGAGACTTGTTGCTCTTAAAGAGGTGCTGGATAGCACCGCCGCACCTGCTTTACTCCATGACCCTACTATCAAGCGCCGTGCTGTGGGCAAGGGGATGTTATCTAAGGAACAAGCCGAGCTTCTGGGAGCGGTTGGGCCTACTGCCCGAGGGAGTGGTGTGGCTATAGACATAAGGCAAACGGGTTATGCTGCTTATAAGGAAGTGGGCTTTGAGCCTATTGTGGAAACTGCTGGAGATAGCTATGCTCGGACTTTGGTCAGGGCTAGAGAGACCTATCAGTGTATAGAGCTTATGCGCAAATCGCTGGCCATGATGCCGGAGGGCGAGATATTGGTCAGAGTCGATGGCTATCCTAAAGGCGAAACTATCTCCAGGACAGAGCAGCCCAGAGGAGAGCTTATTTACTACCTAAAGGGCAATGGGACAAATAATCTAGAAAGGTTGAAGATAAGGACGCCGACATTTGCCAACATACCTGCCTTGCTGGTTATGATGCCTGGCTGCGAGATGGCTGATGTGCCGGTAATTACTTTGTCTATAGACCCTTGTATTTCTTGTACTGAGAGGTAATAGAAATGGCGTGGATGTTTCCGACGATTATAAAGAACCTCTTCTCCCGACCGGCTACCAGACGTTATCCTTTTAAAGATATCAGGGAGCCCTTCCCTGGCTATCGAGGCAAGATTTACTGGGATGTTAGCAAATGTGACCTATGTGGTGATTGTGCCCGAGTGTGTCCGGCTGAAGCTATAGAAGTCAGTCTGGAAAACAGGCAAATAAAGTATGATCCCTTCAAATGCATCTACTGCGGGACTTGTATGCAAACTTGCCTTCCCACGGCAATAGGTCAAGATAAGTATTACACTAAGCCCGCTGCTGCTAAGGCAGTAGAGACAATAAGCGTGCCCATTTAGTACTTAACGACTCCATTATTGTCATTCCATATACAGCGTGAAGCAGATTCACCAATTACATTCAGGGTTAATTTGACAATTCGCAGCTTTAGCTCTACTATTTAACAAAGTAAGGAGGTAGAACATGCGAGAGAAAGTACAAGCAGCCCTGGACCTAGTAAGGCCAGCTTTGTTAGCCGACGGAGGGGACGTCCAACTAATAGATGTCAAGGATGGAGTGGTGAAATTAAGGTTGACCGGTGCCTGCGGTGGCTGCCCCATGGCAACTATGACTTTGAAGGGTGGGATTGAGCGGGTGCTCAAGGAACAAGTGCCTGGTGTTAAGGAGGTGGTGGCTGTCTAACCTATGGCAGCATTTCAAGGAGAAGACGGAAGCGAATCAATCTGGAGACTTAAATGCCTCGGGAATGTTTTATCTGCCACTCTTGTGGTGAAAGAGTGGAATGTAGTGGAAAGGAGCGCCCTTGCGAGGTGCTCGATGGCTGGCTCATGGTTTCACTATGGAAGGGTCCTGAGACAGTCGCGCATTATAATTTTTGCTCCTTGATTTGCCTCAAAACATGGATGGATGCCCAGGTTCCTCAAGTCCCTGACGCATTTTTAAGAGCTTTTGAGAAAGGAAGGGAATAAAGATGCCCATATATGAGTATTGTTGTCCTGAGTGCAATTTTAAGTTTGAATTGCTTCGGCAACAAAACAAAGCAAATGAAAACGCCTCTTGCCCTCGCTGTCATAATGGCGCTAAACGAATATTCTCCTCTTTCGCCTCTTTTTCTAAAAGCAATGAAGGGCCATCTACCCCGATTGGAGGAAGTTCCTCTTGTAGCTCATGCTCTGCCACAAGCTGTGCTACCTGCCAAACATAGCTCCCTCAGCGGGAAACTGCAAAGGGCTCAAATTAAGAGAACACTAAATGACCCGCCTGTGAAAATAAATGCAAGACATGTAATCACATTGGTGAGCCGAACTGGTGGGGATAAAGTGCATTGAAATTAAAGCAAGAGTAGTTTACAATATGGCGGCTTGATTTGCTGCACCAAATGCATGAACTTGGAGTAACTGAAAACATAGTCAATATTACTTTAGCCAAAGCTGGTGAGGCGCAAGCTAACAAGGTCATCCAAATTAACTTAGTAGTTGGCGAGTTGGCAGGATTTGTCCCCGATTGTATTCAGTTTTATTTCGATTCTCTTAGTAAAGATACTATCGCTCAAGGAGCAGTACTCCACTTTGAATCAGTGCCAGCTCAATTGCGTTGTCGGGATTGTTCCACGATTTTCCCCCCCCAAGATACCCTATGGTCTTGCCCTAAATGCGGGGGTCAGAGCGTAGAAATATTCAAGGGGCGGGAGCTCTATATTGAAAGCGTTGAAGTAGAATGAAAAAAATAGAAGTTATCCAGAACATTCTGGAGGCTAATGAGACCATAGCTAGCCGAAATCAGCAGCTGCTGGATAAGCACAAGGTTTTCGCTATTAACATTATGTCAGCCCCGGGTGCTGGCAAGACGAGTATTATTCTGCAAACTCTGACGAGGCTGAAAGGCAGGTTGAACATAGCTGTTATCGAAGGCGATGTTGCTTCCACAGTAGATGCAGAGAAAGTGCAAGGCAAGGCAAAAGCAGTAGTTCAAATAAATACCCGAAATATGCCGGAAAGTTGCTCATTAATGGCTGCCATGATTGAGTTAGCTCTAAAGGACATGCCCCTGGACAACATAGACCTAATCTTAATCGAAAATGTGGGCAATCTCATTTGCCCCGCTGAATTTACCCTGGGAGAACACAAACGAGTGGTGATTTCCAGCCTACCTGAAGGGGATGATAAACCCATTAAATATCCCCTGATCTTTGTCGATGCCGATGCTGTGATAATAAATAAGATGGACCTTCTTCCCCATGTTGATTTCGATATTGCTGCATTTCGACGTTCCATCGCAGGACTAAACCCTAAAGTCGAGGTTTTCCAACTTTCCTGCAAGACCGGCGAGGGGATAGAAATATGGTGCTCCTGGATATTGGAGCAAGTGGAAACCAATGCCCCAAAGCGATAGAGGTTTCACATACCTAACCGTTATCCTTTAACTGTTGACAAGCCACTGCTGTGGGTGTTAACATCTCACTGTTTCTACTGGTGTGGCGCTGTGCGAGCTGCTTAGCTGAAAGGAGATGATGTAGCGATACTAAGGAAATCATGGCGCCGTTGAAAAATCTCAAAACAAGGAGGGTCTCATGGCTTATGCGAATTTAATTGTAGAGCAAGAGGGTAATATCGGCATAATCACTTTGAACCGACCGCCGGCAAATCCGATAAATCTGACTGTGCTTAATGAACTGGATGAGGTTTTGACCAAGTGGGCACAGGATAAAGCGGTGAGAGTCATAATCATCACCGGAGCCGGAGAAAGAGGATTTTCAGCCGGCTTTGATTTAAAAACGGCCGGGACACCGGAGGGTGAGAAGTCTATGTCCCGGGGGCAGGAGGTGTTCAGCCGCATCGAGAAGTGTCCTAAGCCTGTAATCGCCGCCATAAATGGCTTCGCCCTTGGCGGTGGTTGCGAGCTGGCAATGTCCTGCCACTTCAGGATCATGCTCAACTCCCAGCAGGTGGTGATGGGGCAGCCCGAGATTGACCGGGGTATTATACCTGGCTGGGGTGGCACCCAGCGGTTGCCCAGGCTGGTAGGTAAGACCAAAGCGCTGGAAATGCTTCTACTCGGCACCAGAGTCAACGCCCCCGAGGCTTTGAGCATCGGGCTTGTAACCAGGGTGTCTCAGCCAGGGCAGTTGATGAATGATGCTAAGGAACTTGCCAGGGCGCTGGCGAAAAAAGCCCCGGTTGCTATGCAGGTAATCCTCGATGCAGTGACCCGGGGACTTGAGACCACCACTGACCAGGGCGTGAAAATAGAACTGGAAGGCTCGCAGCGGGTAAGCAGAACGAAGGACGCCATGGAAGGCGCGATAGCGTTTATCCAGAAACGAGAGCCGGTTTTCACCGGAGAATAACTTTCTGAGGCGAAAGTAAAAAAATAAAAGGAGGTTTTCTGATATGAAAGTTGAAGACATCAAGAAGATAGCGGTTATGGGGGCTGGCGACATGGGACATGGCATTGCCGAGGTAGCGCTGCTTGCTGGCTACAAGGTAGCATTGCGGGACATCGAGCAAAGATTTGTTGACAAGGGGCTTTCCAGAATTAAGGAGAGCCTGAATAAGCTCACGGAAAAGCAGAAAATCACTGAAGTGAATAAAAATGCAATGCTGGCTAATATCAAGACCTTTGTTGATATTGCCGAGTCTGTTAAGGATGCTGATTTTGTTATTGAGGCAGTTCCCGAGATTATGGACCTCAAGAAGCAGGTTTTCCAGGCGCTGGATGCAGCCGCTCCAAAACATGCCATACTGGCTTCGAATACCTCCAATATGAGCATCACGGAGATCGCATCAACTACAAAGAGGCCGGAGCAGGTCGTCGGCATGCATTTCTTTAACCCGGCGGTCCTGATGAAGCTCGTCGAGGTCATAAAAGGAGGAAAGACGAGTGAGGCGACAATGCAGGTGGCATATAATCTGGCGCTGAAGATGAATAAAGTGCCGGTCAGGGTTGAGAAAGACTCTATCGGATTTGTTTATAATCGGGTCAACGCGCCGACTGGACTCTTAGTTAACCTCATATTAGAAAAAGGCATGGCTACCCCCATGGAAATCGATGCCAAGATGAGAACTATAGGTATGCCTATGGGGCCATACGAACTGATGGACTATGTGGGGCTGGATGTTGCCTATCATGGCGCTCGTTATTTTGCTGAAAAACTCTCTCCTGACTACGCACCGCCCAAATGGCTCAAAACTAAGGTTGACGCTGGTGAGCTGGGGAAGAAGACAGGGAAGGGCATTTTTGACTGGTCTAAAGGCAGACCGGAGATAGACTTATCCAAGGCGAAAGAGGATTTCGACCCTGCTGCCTTGATTGCCCTTCAGGTTAACGAGGCAACAAAGCTGCTGGAGGCCGGAGTAGTCAAGAGTCCGGAAGAAATTGACAAAGCTATGGTTAATGGAGGCGGTTCGATGATTGGTCCTTTTCAGCTTGCCAAGAGTATAGGGTATGATAAAGTAGCTAAGATATGTGAAGACCTTGCCAAGAAGTTTGGTGTCAAAGTGTTCCAGCCCACCGAGACATTGAAGAAAGGGAAGATCTGATAAGAAACGCAAGTTTGACTTAAATCGAACCGGGGTCGGCATCACGCGAATTGCTTCTCTTTTGGTGCGGCCCCGGTTTGATTATGGCGTCAACCTTCTTCGTAGCTTGGCTTTACCTCTTTCTAAAAGTGAGCTTGCTTAATAATCCTCCCTGTCATTCTGAGGTCGCCTTGGGCAACCGAGGAATCTAGAGACCTTCCCTTCGTTTCATTCAGGGTCAGGCGACAATTACACGGTCTAAAGGTTTAATCAGCCATAATCATAAATTCCGGTTAGAGTTCAGGTGATTTAAACCGCCACGCATAGTTTGCCAGCTTTTTTACCGAATGCGGATGAAATTCTGAGGAGCATCCCGAAAAAACCTGACAGTGTGGGGTGATATACTATAAGCCTTTGGAGCAATGTTGGAGATGAAGAAAGAGAAAAAGCTTCTATTGTTATTAGCACTGGTTCTTGTTGGGGTGCTGCTTTTTAGCTCTGTCCCAGCTTCGGCTGGTGAAAATCCTGGTCGCGGAAAGTCACTGGCGGAAGCCAGAAAGACCCTGGAACAAGAACTTTTGCCTCTGACGGGAGCTGGCTTTGTGGGCATCACCCATTCAGAAGCTGAGGGCGAAATCACCGTCTTTCTCGAGAATGAACAGGCGCAGCAAAGAATGCCTCGCTCCTTTGATGGCTACGCGGTGCGGACAGAAGTTACCGGCAAAATACAAGCATTTTCTACCCAGGTGGCAGAGCCCCTAACCGATGTTGGCGAGGCGAGGCGAGGCGAGGTCAGCCCGCTGGTCGGCGGGATAAGCCTCTCAGCCTACGACGCGAGCTGGTCACACGTGTACGCCGGAACCCTGGGCATGGTCACCTACAACGACAAGATTCTGTCCAATGCCCACGTTATCGCTATGAATCCGGGTACATATAATTTTCTCGACACAGGAACACCCATCATCCAGCCCGGAAGTTACGACGGAGGAAGGTCAGGCAATAGGGTGGGGGCACTCCAGGCATACATCCCTATTAACTTTAATCCTAATGCGAAAAACTATGCTGATGCTGCCATAGGCAGTATTGACGTTGGTGTTAATGCGTCTCCTGGGGAGCAGTTTTCTGAGACAGGTGATTACTGGATTGAAGGGTGGACCAGTGTCTCTCAGGGAGATACCGTACGAAAATCTGGGCGCACGACCGGGGTAACGAGCGGCGAGGTGCTTTACACCAATGTCGCTGTCGTGGTTTCGTACGGCAGCAAATCAGCTTATTTTGCGGACCAGATTGTCGTAACTCAAGATAATTGGGCCTTCGCAGCGCCGGGTGATTCAGGCTCCGCGGTGGATAAAGACGGAAAGTTCGTGGGGCTGCTTTTTGCTGGCTCCGCAGGCTATGCGGTCATTTGCAAGGCAAAGTACATTATTGATGGGCTTAGTATCGATGTTGAGCCTTCGGTGCATCAGTATAGCCTCATCGTCTCCAGCACTCCCGGCGGTAATGTAACCTCACCCGGTGAGGGAACGTATATCTACAAAGCCGGGACGGTAGTCAACCTTATTGCTCAGGCTGACACTGGCAACCACTACCAGTTTTTGAATTGGACTGGCAATGCAACAAGCGCCATCGGTAATATTACTGCTGCCTCGACCAACATTACCATGGACGACTCTTACTCTATCACCGCCAACTTTGCACTAGAACCAGGTTGGTATAGCCTCACCATCTCCAGCACTCCTGGTGGTAATGTAACCGAACCCGGCATGGGGACGACTTACGTCTATGGCAATAGCACGGTGGTCAACCTTACTGCTGTGAATTACACAGGCTACCAATTTGTAGGATGGACTGGCAATGTAACTACCATCGCCGACGTCAATGCTGCTTCGACGAACATCACCATGAACGACTCTTACTCCATCACCGCCAACTTTGCACTAGAGCCAGGTTGGTATAGCCTCACCATCTCCAGCACTCCTGGTGGTAATGTAACCGAACCCGGCATGGGGACGACTTACGTCTATGGCAATAGCACGGTGATCAACCTTACTGCTGTGAATTACACAGGCTACCAATTTGTAGGATGGACTGGCAATGTAACTACCATCGCCGACGTCAATGCTGCTTCGACGAACATCACCATGAACGACTCTTACTCCATCACCGCCAACTTTGCACTAGAGCCAGGTTGGTATAGCCTCACCATCTCCAGCACTCCTGGTGGTAGTGTAACCGAACCCGGCGAGGGGACTTATGTCTACAGCAATAACACGGTGGTTCCCCTTGTCGCTGAGGCTGACACAGGCTACCAATTTGTAGGATGGACTGGCAATGTGGGCACTATTGGCAATGTCACTGCCGCCAACACCACTATCACCATGGATGGCTCTTACTACATCACTGCCAACTTTGGGTTGTGGCAGCCTGAACCCATGGTGTTATTGATGATATCCAGCACCGGAGGCGGCTCGGTAACCACCCCCGGTGAAGGGACATTCTTGTATCCTCTCGGTGCCGACGTCAGCCTTGTGGCTGAGACTGACGAAGGCGGCCAGTTTGTCAAATGGTCGGGCGACGTAGGCACCATTGCTAATGTCTATGCGGCCTTGACCACCATCACCATGGACAGCCCCTACTCCATCAGAGCCGATTTTAGTGGGGCTGGGGGGTGGTGCTTCATCGCCACCGCAGCCTATGGCACCCCAATGGCCGAGGAAATAGGAATTTTGCGTGAGTTTAGAGATGAATACTTGCTGACCAACACGGTGGGACGAGCCTTGATAGACATCTACTACAGGGTCAGCCCACCAATAGCTGAGTTCATAACTGAGCATCCCCGCCTGAAACCAATAGTGAGGGCTGGGCTGTTGTCTGCTGTGGCTATGAGCACAATAGCCGTCAATATTACTCCGGTCGAGAAGATGGCCATAGCAGGCTTGCTGGTGCTGGTTGCAGTGGCAGTGGCTATATGGGCAACGAGGCGGCGAAGCAGAGGTCCAGGCTACATCTGAGGGCTGAATTGCTCATTAGCTCGCAAGACTAGTTACAGTTAATTGCATAGATCATTGTAATTCTCATCTCCCTTAACAGCAGGGAGTTAGAGGGATGGGGAAAGTTCTCAGAATTAAACCTCACCTTAATCCTCTTCTGTCAAGGGAGATGAGAAGCGCTTTTAAGAAAGTCCGTTTTTTGCTACAATTGAACGCCGAGCAATGGGCTACTATTTAGGCGTAGATATTGGCTCTGTCAATGCCAAGCTGGCGCTCATAGATGAGAATGGCAGGGTCGTTCAGTTTGATACCGAGAAGGTAACTTCCAGCCCCAGGGCTGCAGTCAGTTCACTTATCGCTAGGCTGGGCGAGAGATTCAATCTCGAAGATATTGTCGCCGCCGGCGTATCTGGCTCTGGCAGGGCTGTTATCCCCAAAGAGCTTGGCTGGGCGGAATATAGCAGCTCACTGACGATTGCCTCCGGGCTGCTTCACCGTTACCCCGACGTTAAAACTATCATACAAATCGGCGGCCAGAGCACCCTGGTGATAGAGCTGGAAGATGGCTTGAAGAAGCCCTGGAAGGTGGAATCCAATCCCCTCTGCGCTGCGGGCACGGGAAGATTTCTGGAACAACAGGCATACAGGATTGGCATCAGCATGGAGGACTTCGCCAACCTAGCCCTGAAATGTAAAGGCACTCCACCCCGGATAGCCGCCCGGTGCAGCGTCTTTGCCAAAACCGACCTCATCCACCTCCAGCAGAAGGGAGTCCCACTGGACGCCATGCTCTATGCACTCTGCGAAAGCGTGGCCCGGATGGTTGCCTCTCTGAAGAAAGGAACTTTCCAGGAGCCGGTCTATTTTGTGGGCGGCGTGGCTGCCAATCCAGCTGTGGCCAAATCCCTCAATGACATGATTTCTGCCAGGAATGGGCATCCTGTTGAGGTAATCATTCCTCCTAACTATCTTCATATGGAGTCCCTGGGTTCGGCATTACTTTCCATTGGGAAAACTTCCCAGGGCATTATGCTGTCAGGAACGGACGCCGAGCAGCGCCATTTTGAAATGCCCAAGCTGGAAATTGTCGCCGTTCAGGACGGTAAGGATGGTCAAAGGATAGAAGAACCATGCGTTGGCTACCTTGGTGTTGACGTGGGCTCCACCAGTACCAAGGCTGTGATAATGGATGAATCTGGCACACGATTGCTGGGGAAAAACTACCTGATGACTGCGGGAAGACCAGTTGAGGCTGTCAGGCAGGTCTTCAGGAACTTACTTCGGGAGGGCACAGACAAGGTCAAGATAGCTGGCGTCGGCGTTACCGGCTCGGGCAGATATCTGGTCGGTGGCTTCATCGGGGCAGACCTGATTAAGAATGAGATAACGGCACAGACCAGAGCTGCCGCCGAGATAGACCCCGAAGCCGACATTATCGAGATTGGTGGGCAGGATTCCAAGCTGGTCATCAAGAGAAACGGCGTTGTCGTGGACTATCACATGAACAAAGCCTGTGCCGCGGGGACAGGAAGCTTCATTGACGAACTGGCCGAGATGCTCGGCGTTTCTGTGACCAACGGGCAGTTTGCCGACCTGGCATTTGCCGCCCCCCATACCATTGAGCTGGGGACGAGATGTGCTGCCTTTATGGGTCAGGCGGTGGCTTCGGCACAGCAGGAAGGCGTACCCCTGGAAATAATCACGGCCAGCCTGGCTAATTCCATAGCCAAGAACTATCTCTCCAAGGTGGTGGAGCACAGAAAGCTGGGCGACAAGATTATCCTCACGGGAGCGGTATTCTACAACAAGGCTGTAGTCTCTGCCTTCCATCATGAACTTGAGGGAAAAACACTGGCTGTGGCGGAGCACAAGGAGGTCAGCGGCGCCATAGGTGCAGCTCTCCTGGCCAAAGAGGCCATGGCCGGCCAGAAATCGAAGTTCAAGGGCTTTCAGGAGGTCGTGGATAGAGAGTGTAAGCTTACTACATTCGTGTGCAAGGGGTGCGACAACAACTGTACTATTACCCGGATGGAGATGCCCGGTGAAGAGTCTAGTTTCTATGGCAGCAGGTGCGACAAGTACGACGCCATAGCCAGCCATGCCAAGAGAGAGACCTTCTTTGATAAGCGGGAACAGTTGCTCTTTCGAGAGTACAAGAAGGATTCCGGCACAGGGCCTGCAGTGGGCATTCCCAGAGCATTGCTGGTCTATGACTATGCCCCGCTCATTATCGGGTTCCTCAATGCCCTCGACGCCAAGGTTGTCCTTTCCAGCCAGACCAACAACGCAATCATGGAGCAGGCCACCGAGCTAAGTTACTCCGACAGTTGTTTCCCTCTCAAGCTTCTCCATGGACATGCAGCGATGCTTAAGGATGTGGATTACATCCTTTACCCCTGCGCCATTCGCCTGGGCAGAAAAGATGGGGATGCGAACCAGAAATACTCCTGTCCCTTAGTTCAGGCCTCTCCGTTCATAATACGCAATGTGCTGGGCTTTGGGGAACGGCTATTGATACCCATAATTGATTTCAATCGGGGCGATGCCGATGTGATAAAGAACCTTGCAGATGTCGCCGTGAAGGTGGGGTTCAGTAGAAAGAAAGGCCAGGAAGCAGCCCTGGCTGGCATTGAATCTCAGCGGAGGTTCGAGGCTGACCGGGCAGTGCTGGGCCGGGAACTATTGGAGCAACTGCGCCAAAGCGACCAGTTGGGCGTGGTCCTCTTCGCCAGGTCTTATATGTCGCAGGATGCCGGGGCCAATCTGGGCATAGCGGAGAAGCTCGCTCAGCTTGGGGTGGTGCCGGTACCGCTGGACTTTTTGCCCCTGGAGTCGGTGAATGCCAAGGATTACTCTGACCGTCCTTACTGGTTCTATGAGAGCAAATATATAGCCGGCGCGGCTATAACTGCCTCGGACCCGCAGCTTTATGGGTTGTCGCTGACAAACTTTGGATGCGGCCCGAACTCCTTTATCCTCCACCTTGTAGAAGATATCATGGGGGGCAAGCCTCTGGGGCAGTTGGAAATAGACGAGCATGCCGCTGAGGCTGGTATTGTTACCCGCCTCGAAGCCTTCGTCGACACCATTCAGGGATTCGCACGTTCCACTAAGCCACGTGAAGTGTCACATAAAGATATCTATCGGAGAGCATTTCCGCCCGTCATTGATACCACGAAGACCTTTATTATTCCCAGGATGGCGCCGCACATTGAGCTTGTAGGTGCACTTCTAGAGGGCAGCGGCTTCAGAGCAGTTGTGCTTCCTGAGGCCAATGAACGCAATCTATTTTATGCCGATAAGATAACATCGGGCGTGGAATGTTTGCCCTATCGGGTAACCCTGGGTGACTTTCTGAGGTTCTGTTACGAAGATGGCACCGACTTGAAAAATGTCGAGGCAGTTATGGCCGGGGCGTACGGTCCCTGCCGCTTTGGGAAATATGCCCTGGAACAAATCAAGATACTTAAGGAAGTGGGCTTTGACCTTCCCATACGGACCACTGTGTCGAACAATGCGTATCGGGATACAGACATTAGTCCTCGTTTTGCCCGCCTTGCCTGGAAAGGCTGCGTGGCTATTGACTATCTCCAAAGGTTGCTCTGGCGCACTCGTCCTTATGAAAAGCGGCGGGGCTCGGCAGACGAACTGTTTGATGAATATCTCGGCAGAATTGTCGGTCGCGTCCGTAAGAAGGAAAGTTTCGATGATATCCTGCGCCGGGCTACTCCTGATTTCAAGTCTCTCATTGACCCTGAACTGCCCCGCAGACCTCTGGTGGGCATTAATGGCGAAATCTTTCTGCGCTCCAACAGATTTAGCAACCAGGACCTGGTCAGGGAGTGCGAAAAGGCTGGGCTAGAGGTCGTTGTTTCTTCCATGGGGGAATGGATTAAATATATCTTCTACCGGCATGTTGAGGATGCTATCAGGGATCGCAAATTCCTGAAGGCGCTGATTAGCTACGTGATAAACCGTGTCTGGGAGCATGACGAGCACATGATAGTCAAACATTTCTCCGACTTGGTCGGAGTTGATGAGAGGGAATCCTCGACGGGAGAGTTACTGGCGCAGACAAGCCGCTGGCTTTCCCCGAAATGCGGAAGCGAGGCAGTTCTCAGTATAGGTAGTGGCATCGAATGGATGGAGAATCTTGAGTTTGCTGGTGTGATATCGGTAATGCCCCATGGCTGTATGCCCGGTGGAATTGTGGCTGCCATGTCCGAGAAGTTCAGTGCCCTGTATCGCAAGCCCTGGATCAACCTCACCTATGACGGCTTTGTGGAAAGCACCAACCTTACGAGAATCAATAATTTTGCTGAGGTCATCAGGTTTTGCAGTCAAGAAGGAAAGAAGGGCGCTTAGTAGTTGCCTGATAACCCTGTAACACATTACTTGGGTTGAATACATATTCATCTTTTCCAGAGCGTTGATTTAAATTGACAGGTGTTTTAATATCTTAAAAGTGATATACTAAGAGAACTATGGCTCGATCTTATGTTTACCAATCGCTGCGAGGCGTTGTGGAGCCTTTGTTGCTCTTTATTATAGGCGAATTACCCATATATGGCTATGAGATTGCCAGAGAACTGGAGCGCAGGAGCGAAGGCTATTTTGATCTTACAGCAAGCACCCTTTACTCCGCATTACGCCGTTTGGAGAGCAGAGGACTTGTGTCAAGCTCGTGGCAACAAATTTCTAAGCAAAAGCGCCGATGTTATGAGTTGACCGAGAAAGGTCGTCAGATTCTGGCTGAAGAATTAGCTCAATGGCAGAAGTTTTTTGGGGCTACCGAGCGAATTATAGACAGCCAGTGAAGTGAAAATCCAAATCCTAGGGGCCCATTTAGCTGAGCTAAAAGGGGCACGGTTAACTTCTCTATTAATTGATGGTGTTTTGGTTGTAGACGCTGGTGGACTTACCTCTGCTCTTTCTCTGCCCGAACAGAAAAAGATAAGAACCGTTTTGCTTACCCATCACCACTTCGACCATACTCGGGATCTAGTTACTCTGGCTGCTAACGCTGGTTACTACTGGCGAAGGCAACTGGTAGTTTACGCCCTGCGCTACACGCTTGATATTGTTACTAACTGCCTTCTTGATGGTAAGATATATACCAATTTTCTGGAATATCCCAGTAAAGAGAAGCCGACTCTCATACTTGAGGCTATTGAGCCTTATAGCAGAAAAACCATTGCTGGTTATGATGTTTTAGCAGTGTCGGTAAAACATTCCGTACCTGCTGTCGGCTATCAAATCACCTCTTCGGATGGTAAAAGCTTCTTTTACACCGGCGATACCACAGTGGGAATATCTGAGTGCTGGCAGCATATTTCTCCCCAGTTGCTTATTACTGAAGTTGCCGGACCTAATAAGTATGGAGACTGGCTCAAGAAGGCTGGTCATCTTTGTGCCGGGTTTCTAAAAGAGGAGCTCATACAATTTCGCCGACTCAAGGGGTATTTACCTCGCATCATTGCTATCCATATCGGGAATCCTTATGAGCAGGAGATTAAGAGAGAAGTAGCTCAAGTGGCTCAGGAACTGGAAGCTGATATAAGCCTGGGCTATGAAGACATGAAAATTACCTTGTAATCGCCACCCGCGGAATCACTGTTCTTCTTTTCCACTGGCAAGTATTTATGGCTCGTGCCTCAGGACTGGCGCCATGGCGACCTGTCTTGCCATGGCACCAGCCATTTTCTTCAGGCTACCTTCGGTAAGTCGGCCAGCGCCTTCTCTACCAGCTCCTTGGGATATTCGTAATCCTGGAGCTTGCCTGACAAATACTCGTCATAGGCACCCAGGTCGAAGTGCCCATGCCCGCTCAGGCCCAGGAGAATGTTCTTCTTCTCTCCCGATTCCTTGCATTTTAAAGCTTCATCAATGACAACCTTTATGGCATGCGCCGGTTCCGGTGCCGGTATAATGCCCTCGGTGCGAGCGAATTGTACCGCCGCCTTGAAAATGGGGATCTGATACTCGGCACGCGCTTCGACGAAGCCCAGCTTATGAAGGTGGCAAATAATAGGGGCCATGCCGTGATACCTTAATCCGCCAGCATGGACTGGAGGCGGGACGAAGCCGTGTCCCAGGGTATACATCAGGGCAATTGGCGCCAGCCCGGCTACATCGCCGTAGTCCCAGGCATAAAGGCCCTTGGTCACAGAGGGGCAAGCCTGGGGTTCAACACAGATGATTTGGAGCTTGGGCTTTTTTCCTTTAATCTTGTCTGTGACAAAGGGCAGGAACAGCCCGGCGAAATTGGAGCCGCCGCCAATACAGCCCACGATTATGTCTGGGTAAACATCGATCTTCTCGAGCTGTTTTTTAGCTTCCTGTCCTATGATAGTCTGGTGCATCAAGACGTGGTTCAGTACGCTGCCCAGAGAATACTTAGTGTCATCGCGGGCAAAAGCTTCCTCACAAGCCTCGCTGATAGCGATGCCCAGACTTCCCGAGCAATTAGGGTCATCCTTGAGGATTTTTCTCCCTATCTCGGTTTCCTGGCTGGGGCTGGGCACCACCTTGGCACCCCAGGTCTCCATCATCACCCGGCGATATGGTTTCTGGTAATAGCTTGCCTTAACCATATAGACCTTGCACTCAAGACCCAAAAACGCACAGCCCATAGCTAGAGCACTGCCCCACTGTCCAGCACCGGTCTCGGTGGCTAGTCGTTTAACGCCCTCTTTTTTATTGTAGTAAGCCTGGGCTACAGCGGTGTTTAACTTGTGACTACCGGCGGGGCTTACCCCTTCATACTTATAGTAAATCCTGGCTGGAGTTCCCAGAGCCTTCTCCAGGCGGTAAGCTCTTATTAAGGGGGTGGGCCGCCATAGCTTATAAATCTCCTGAACTTCCTCGGGGATGTCAATCCACCTTTCTTTGCTGAACTCTTGTTCGTTCAGGGCCTCGGGAAAGAGGGGAGGGGGAAGGCGCGTCGGCTCTTTTGTCGCTGGATGCCGCAGCGGTGGCAAAGGCTTGGGCAGGTCGGCTTGAATGTTGTACCAACGAGTGGGCATCTCTTTTTCAGTTAGAATAACCTTTGTATCCATTTCTCCTCCTTTCGATTTCTTGTTCGGCTATTATTTCAAACTGAGTACCCTACATATCAACCTCCTTTTACAATAAGGCCTCTCTCAGACATTTAATAAAAGAGCAGGCATTTTTAAGTGATTTGTCCTTGTCGAGCAACTGTATAATACGGCTGCCCACAATGACGCCATCAGCTACCCTGGCTACTCTTCGGGCTTGCTCGGGGGTGGAGATTCCAAAGCCAACGCAAAGAGGCTTTTCAGTCCTTCCCCTCACCCTGGCTACGAAGCTTTCCAGTTCCTCAGGGAGTTTATCCCTGGCACCAGTGACACCGGTCAGCGAAACTAAGTAGATAAAGCCGCTGGACCTGCTGGTCACCAGCCTGATGCGTTCTTCGGTGCTAGCCGGGCTGAGAAGATAAACAAGGTCGAGCCCGTGCCTTTTGGTTGATTGTTCCAGTTCTTTTCCTTCCTCGGGTGGGAGGTCAGGTATAATCAACCCGTCAATCCCCACCTCGGCGCACTTTGAGCAGAATTGCTCCAACCCAAACTTAAGCACAGGGTTGTAGTAGGTCATAAACATGAGAGGGATTTTTACTCGCCGCCTTAACTCCTGAGCCACTTCAAAGCAGACTCTGGGAGTGACTCCGTGCCTGAGTGCTTCATAGCTTGCTTGCTGGATAGTGGCACCGTCAGCCAGGGGGTCGGAAAAGGGGATGCCCAGCTCGATGATATCGCATCCAGTGCTGGCGAAAAGAGGCACTACCTTCAAGGTTGTTTCAACAGTGGGATAACCTACTGTGATGTAGGGAATGAGGGCAGTATGCTTTGCTTGGGCAAAAGCTGAAGCAATGCGGCTCAAAGCGTCACCCCCAGTGCTTTGACTACAATATCCATATCCTTATCGCCATGCCCACTCAGGTTGACTACAATGATTTGCTCCTTATCCAGAGAGCCTGCCATTTTGGCCGCGTAGGA
>Ga0315274_10002715_pt1 | contig 26489 bp, 22 predicted proteins | sample YL17G02_20_MG_FD_203700 | JGI IMG/M metagenome (GOLD analysis project Ga0315274, IMG submission 203700) | Sediment microbial communities from Yellowstone Lake, YNP, Wyoming, USA - YL17G02_20 | ecosystem: Environmental > Aquatic > Freshwater > Lake > Sediment | place: USA: Wyoming | collected...
TCTCAGAGGTTGAAGAATATGCGAAGCAGATTGCGCCGCTCGGGACCGCAACGCCTTGAAAAGCCGTAAGTTCACCCACAGCGACGCCTTGGCACTCAGCATATTCATCCACTCCGCATATCCGCGGGTGCGACAGGAGAACATCAGATGACTCGGACCTGCCAGGACAGAGAAGAAAAGACAATGACGAATTTAGCATCTGAGCCGGGCTACTCGCTGCCATTTGTCTTTCGAGCGATTGTCCTCGGCCTCGAAATCAGCCGGAAAATCCCGGCAGAGAAATTCAATAAATATGTCTACGTCATACTGCACGTGGTAGAAACGATAATCCGCACAAGTATCATTTTATAATCGGGAGACTGAGTTTTCCGTTCCCCCCACATTATTTAGGTTATCGTTCCGTTGTTTCAGGATTGGTACTACAATATTAAATGGTATTACATATAAACTATTGCCTTACCATTTGAACTATGGTATACATATAGAAGCAAAGGAGCTATGAGATGCCAGATCCCACGGTTGTAACGACAAAGGGCCAGATTGTAATTCCCTCGAGGATCAGGAGAAAATACGACATCAAGAAAGGCACGAAGTTGTATGTGGAGGAAAGGGGAGAATACATAGTCCTTAAGCTGATCACCGAAGAATATTTTGAAAAGCTGGCTGGAATATTGCCGACCAAAGGGAAGCTGTCCAAGGCGCTGCTCCGAGAGAGAAAGGACGAAAAGGAACGGGAAGTCTGATGACCAGAATCCTCGACGCCCACGCGCTCCTGGCTTATCTCGAAAAAGAACCGGGGTACGAGATCGTGAAGGCCGCGTTTTTGGATGCTGTAGACAAGGACACTAAAGTGCTCATGACGTCCGTCAATTTTGGCGAGGTCTATTATATTATTATGCGAGAATGCGGCCAGCAAAAGGCAGACGAGTTTGAAAAGATCATCCAATCCCTACCGATAGAAATCGTCGATGTAGATATCACTCTCGCCAGAGAGGCAGCGAAATTGAAAGCAAAATACAGGATTTCGTATGCAGATTGCTTTGCCGCTTCGCTTACGAAAATCGCACGAAAAGGCGAGCTGTTAACGGGGGATAAAGAATTCGATCTGCTCAAAAACGTTGTGAAGATACATTGGCTGGAAATTTCTTAGCAAAAAGAGAGGGCAGTTATCGGCGCCGCCCTAGTATTAATCGGCTAGCGCAGGTTTTCGACGAGCATGAGATCGCTGTTGATCTGGTCCTGTTGGGCGATGATGAGCCATGCGCCATCCCGCGAAACGGCAAAGCTCTCGATGGAGGGAACCTTCCACTTATCAGGAAGTGTGGCCACCTCGCGGAGTCTGCGGCCTGCGAAGTCATAAAAAAGGATAGCGAGGCGTTGATCCGCGGCGTCGTCCAAGAAATAAATGCCCGATGGCGTCAGGGCCCACCCAGTTGTGAGTGAACCTTTCTCGATGACTTGCGTCTCCGGGCCGCCGTCAGCCGGAACGCTCCAGATACCCTCTTGATTGAGATAGAGATAATAAATCAGTTTGCCGTCCGGGGAAAAGAATCCCTCACGCGGACCGGTACGGGTCAACTGAACAGGTTCTCCCCCTTCGGCCGGCATTTTCCAGATCTCCGTTCTTCCGCTGCGATTGGAGGTGAAGCAGATCCAGCGGCCGTCGGGCGAGTAACTCGCCCGGAAGTTCTCGCCTTCGCTGGTAAGGCGCCGGACCGGTCCGCCGTCAGCGCCGATGACGTAAAGATCGCGATGGTCGCCGATGACCGCATCGAAGACGACCTTCTGCCCATCGGGTGAAAAACGGGGGTGGATCGTGCGCGGTCCGGCCAAGTTTGTCAACTGCATGGGGCGCGATCCGTCGAGGCCGGAAGCCCATATTTCCCAATTGCCGGTACGCATCGAGCAGAAAACGACTCTCGTGCCATCAGGGGAGATGTCGGGCATCGCTTCCTCTCGAGTGGAGAGGCTGATCTGGCTGGCTGGTTCTGCACGCTTCAGGGAGACACGCCAGAGATTCGTGTCAACGGTCTGCCGGGCGTAAACAAAGCGATGCGCGGCGGGTGCACTCGCCGGACGGACCCCATCATCGCCAAAAGGCAGCTTTTCCGGTGGCGATCCGGCGCTCATCGACCAAAGGCCGCGGTTCCCGCCGCGATTCGATGAAAAAATGACGCTTCCTTTTTGGAGTCTCCGGGCAAAGCCCAGGATAAGTCGGCTGTCGTTCGTGAGCCGCCGAGGTTCTCCGCGCAACTCATACTCGCCGGCGTAGTCGCAGAGAAACAAGTCTCCGTTTTCATAGCCGGCGGAGTAGTGGAGCACCGCTTGCTTAGCGATCGGATCGAACGAGACTCCGCTCGTAAAACCTCCGGGTATCGTTAATCCCGGGGTCTGCACTGTCTTCTCCTCGCCTGATTCTAACGGCAGGAGGACAATTTTATCGGACCGTGGCGTGATCAAGTATTTTCCGTCCGGGGTCCAGGAAAGATAGGGCCGCCAAATATAGCCCGTCCCTGAATGGACCTTTCGTTCGGACCCCCCTAGCGCCGGCATCACGAAAATCTCTTCGAATTCGGGCTGCAAACGCATGAACGCAATCTGGCGACCATCGGGCGAGAAGCACGGCGCTATTTCGTCGGCCGGATCCGCCGTCCGCCGAACAGGAGGCCCGCCGCCAATCTGCTGAATGTAGATATCGAAGTTGCCCACCTCAGGATTTTTCCAGGCAAAAGCGACGAAGTTGCCGTCCTGCGAAAGGGAAGGGTAGTCCTCCTCGCCGGGCAAGCTCGTGAGAGGGGTCACTTTCAGCGCGGCCGGAGGGACGGAAGGCCTATGTCCCCGAAGGTAAAGCCATGATCCGACGGCCGCCAAGACGACGATCACGAGAACAACAACCGCGGGGAGCACCCATCGGTGTCTCTCTTTCGTCTCCACGGCTCCCGGCCGCTGGAAGCCGCCGCTCTCGGATTCTTCGCGCAACTCCTCGAGCGCGACCTTGACATCGGCCATGTGCTGGAAGCGGCGGGCCGGGTCCTTGCGCAGGCAGCGGTTGACGAGTTTTTGCATGTCGTTCGGCACATCCGCGTCGAAGGGTTTTGGCTCCGCGTTAAGGATCGCGGCGAGCGTGGACACCCTGGTGTCGGCTTGAAAAGCGCGCTGGCCCGATATCATCTCGTAGAGCATCGCCCCGAAACTGAAGATGTCCGAACGCGTGTCGACTTTTTTGCCCTCGGCTTGTTCGGGCGACATGTACGCGATCGTGCCGAGAATCATCCCTTCCTCGGTGGCCGGCTTCATCGTCCGGGTGGCCATGTCTTCCCCGGCGCCGAGGTTTTCGGTCAGCTTCGCCAACCCAAAATCCAAAATCTTGACCTGGCCTTCTTCGGTCACCATCACGTTGCCCGGTTTCAGGTCGCGATGAATAATTCCCGCCTGGTGCGCCGCCGCGAGGGCATCGGCGATTTGGATGGCGTATTTCAGAGCCGCGCCGAGCGGTATTCCCTTGCGCGGGATCAGTTCGCCGAGAGTTTTGCCCGGCACATACTCCATCACGATGAAGTCCATACCGGCTTCTCCGGCGATGTCGTGGACGGTGATGATGTTTGGATGATTCAGGGCCGATGCGGACTTGGCCTCTTGCATGAAACGCTGCCTGCGACCGGAATCGGCGGTTGTGTCGGCCGCCAGGACTTTGATGGCGACGATGCGGTCGAGGTGCGTGTCGCGCGCTTTGTAGACCACACCCATCCCCCCCTCGCCGAGCTTGGCTTCAATCCGGTAGTGCCCCAGCGTTTGGCCGATCATGACGGAAGAATACTTCCGGTTGCGCGGCGATGTCAACAAGTAGCAAGCAATGAACGGAGCGGGGATTTAGCGGTGCCAATTCCGAGCTTAAGGGAGGGAAAATCGCGGCCCGCTGACATTCACCATCACTTGCCGTATCGAGCATCCATGTCCGCCAGGAAGCGGCTCATATTGCCGATGGGGCCCTCGGATTCGTTTGTGACCCTAAACCCGGGGTCAAACCTACTCGTTACGCATCTTCCCCTGGGAAATCGTGCGTAACGAGTAGGTTTGACCCCACACTGTCGAGGTTCGGATTCGGCGCGAGGTAGCGCCCGCGATTATTTTTTGATCCGTCTCGGCTTTGAGACCTTGGCCATTTGGCCCGATATCGTTTTTTCGAATATGTCGGACCTGCTTTTCATGCCTTCCCCGATCGACCACCGTTTGACTTCATGGAGATCGACCTCGGCGTCGCGGCAGACGAGGATCGCCTGGTCCAGGGATTGCCGATCATTCCAATGATAAAACGCGGCCAGCCGATCCTTAACACAATCGGTTGGAGACAGAAGCCGGAGTATCCTTTTCCCTCGTCGAATTTCGCGAATCTCCCGGACGGGTTCTTGTCCCACGGAAAGAGGAGGGGAAAGGAATTCGACGAGGAACGGGCTGTCCGGGTGTCTGAAATGACGTCCGTCCTCATTGAATCCCAGAGTTTTCATGGCGGATTTAATTCGCTTCCGACCGACGGAGGACACGAGGACGAAATCAAGGTCAGACGACACATACTTGTTCTGAGTATAGATCGAAACACACGCTCCGCCGGAAAGGACGACTTGGATTCCGTTCTTCCAGCAGTGGTCGCAGATAGAGGCGGCCAGGTCGGGGAGAGAAACGTCCCTGAGATTCATGACAACGGTTTTCCGGTGCGGCGCGGCCTGAGCCGAGGCTTATAAAGCCTTGCCCTCTCTTCGTCCGTCACGAAGGTTAGGGCTTTTTCCAAGAGGGCTTCCAGATCCTTTTTAAACGGATAGCGGGGATTGATCCCGAAGAGGCGGACCTTTCCTTTCAGCTTGCTGTAGAGAACTCCGCCCGTTTCCATCTTCAATAAATGGTATTGGACTGCATTGACATAAAGTTCCAAATCCCGGGCGATTTCCCGTGGGTAGGATTCGCCATGTGTATAGAGATAGAGAAGGACCTTCTCTTTGATCGGAGATTCGAGTAAAGGCTCCAGCATGAATCCGCCTCCGGCCGGGAAGTGTACAAATTTATTGGTCATATGACCAATATTGGATTTTAAGCATAATTCGCGATGGGGGACCTTGTCAAGCACCCTTACGAGAAATTGAGGCAGGCGGGCCGAGAAATTCCCGGCCGCTTCGACCATCATATTTTTGCACTTGACATTGGCAATAAAACATCGGCATTAATCAAAAAAGGGAGGGAATGATATATAATCCTCTCCGTTCATAACGGAATATGACAAGGAGGAATTTCCCATGAGCAAAATGACATTATTAAAATTCAAAACCATGAGTGTCTTGCCTTTCATTTTCCTTCTTTCCATCAATGTCTTTTCCCAGTCGGGGGGAAAGCCCCTTCTGCTCCAAGAGATGACCTGGACGGATGTCCGCGATTATCTCAAAAACAACGATATGGTCATCATCCCCATGGGAAGCACCGAACAGCACGGCCCCCATCTTCCCTTAGGGACGGATATCTACTTGGCTCTCGACACCTCGAAGCTGATCTCGGCAAAGACCGGCGTTGTCGTCGCCCCCGTTGTCCTGGCCGGCTACAGCTATTACCACTCGGGCTTTCCGGGGACTTTGAGCTTAAAGCCCGAGACTTTAGAGGAGGTCTTCTACGAGACGGCCGAGATGCTGATCAAATACGGCTTTCGCCGCATCATGTTCTTCAATTACCATGGCGGGAACAACGTCGTCCAAGACAAGGTCGTCTATCGGATCAACCAGACGAGCGAAGCGACCGCCGTCGCCGTCGGCTACGGCGGGCCGATCCAAAAAGACGACGGCCAGGAATTCTTCGACTGGCATGCGGGAGTCGAGGAGACGTCGATGATACTCTACTTCGAACCCCGGCTGGCCAGGATGGAGCGCGCCGAGAAGCCCGTCATTCATTTCACCCCCCGGATGGAAGAGCTGCGGGAGCTGGCCAAGAAGAACCCGGACCTCATGACGGCCTGGAGCGCATTGCTCGGAACACCTGCGGAAACGAAGAAGGGCGGGGCCAGCCGCGAGCTTTCAAGCAACGGAATCTGGTGCCTGAGCGATCCGAAGGCTGCCAAGCCGGAGATCGGTGAGAAAATTGTCAATAGGATGGTCGAACAAGCCGTGAAATTCATCGAGGCCTGGAAACTGGCTAAGAACTGACAGCCCCTCCGATTTCAAAGCCACTTCTTATTTCTTGTAGGACGATACTTTTCCCCACAAATCCTCAAGACCCATTTTTTTGAGCAGCGGCTTATACCTTGGATCGGGGCTAAACGCATCAAAGGGCGCTGGCGCTGTGATATAGATTAAGTTGCCATCACGCTCCCCATAAGCCTTTTCTAACCGCTCAAATGCTTTATCCATCTCTCCAAGTCCCATGTAAATTGCGGCGATCCAAAAAGAAGATACGTAACCCTGATTGGACCGAGCTTTCAGCTCGGAGAGAAGCTCGAGGGCCTTGTCCTTTTTCCCGGCGAATCCATACCAGGCCCCCAGCGACCCGACCACGGCAACCGCACGCATCCCTGATTCTAATAGCTTTTGACCTTCTGCCAAGGCCTCATCATACCTGCCTTTTATGCCAAAGACTTCCATAAGCCCAAGATGTCCAAATGGGTTGTTCGGGTCAAAGGCAACGATCTCTTTGAATTGCTCGATGGCCCGGTCGAAATCACGCGAATAGTAGTACACGAATCCCAAGCGCGACTTGACATGCAGATTAAGAGGATCCAGTTCTTGAGCGCGCTCGAGATGATCAATGCTTTCCTTATACTTGGCTTCCAATAAGGACAAGTAAATCTCAATGAAGAGGTGTGCACTTATAGAATTCGGGTCGAGGTCAAGAGCTTTCTCAAAGTGCTTATTGGCCGCTTGACGATCCCAGTCATAGCACGCCGCAACAAGTCCCAATGACACATGGGCATCGGCCAGGGTCGGATCAAGCTCCAAAGCTTTTAAGGCCGCTTCTCTGGCTTTGGGCAGAGTGTCTTTGCCGGGAAGAACATCAAAACCAAGAGAAAGCACCACATAAGAATCGGCCAGGGCAGCGTAAGCCAGGGCGTATGTCGGGTTTTTTTCAATAGCCTGGTTATAATAAGTGATCGACTTTTCCGCCCATTCGGGCGAGAACTTGTTCCAATAGTATCGCCCTTTGAGATACAGTTCGTGGGCTTCGGCGTCCACAGGGCGGGCACTCGCCAGGCGTATCTGCTCCGCCGGCGTGACCGCGATCCTGATTTCTCGGGCAATGTCCAGGGCGACTTCGCCATGAAGCATCAGGATATCCCGGTAATCTTTATCGTACGTCTTGACCCAGAGATTCCGCTCGGTCTCCGCTTCGATCAACTGAACAGAGATCCGGACTCTTTGTCCCTCTTTTAATGCCGATCCGGCAATGATCCCCTTGACATTCAATTCCTTGGCGATTTCAGGCAATGATTTTTTTGAATTTTTATAACGCATCGCCGACGGCCGTGAAATCACCTTAAGGGCTCTGATTTTTGACAATTCCGTGATCAGCTCTTCGTGCATGCCATCCACGAAGTACTCCTGACCCGGATCGCCGGAGAGGTTCTCCAGCGGCAAAACAGCGATCGAATCCATGGCTTCAGCGCGTCCGGTAAAAAGAATCAAGGCTACGATAGTCATGATGAGGAGGAGACTTGCCAGGCCCGCATAAAGGATGGCCTTTTTTCTTTTAAGAAGCTTTGCCTTTCTCAGTCTCGCCCTAATCCCTTCCGGCTCTATACCCTCTGCGAGGGATTTTAGATCCTCTAACAGCTCCTCCATGTGTTGGTAACGCTCATCAAGTTTTTTCTCTAGAGCCTTGCCCACAACTTGCTCCAATGCCATCGGAATGTTGGAGCGCAAATCAGAGACCGGCTTGGGCTGCTCATGTAAAATGGAATACACAACAGCTTGATCATGCTCGCCCTTGAAAGGCAATTGGCCGCTGAACATTTCATAAAGAACCACACCTAATGACCAGATATCGGTACGATGATCAACCTCTTCTCCTCTCGCCTGCTCGGGTGACATGTAGGCTATCGTCCCCATGGTCATCCCTTCTTTTGTTACCAGAGTTCCCCCTCTGACTCTGGCCAATCCAAAATCCATGATCATCGCCTGACCTTTCTCAGTCACCATGATGTTGGCGCTCTTGATGTCCCTGTGGACCACTCCTTTCTTATGGGCTTCCTGCAAACCCTCGGCGACTTGGGTGGCAATCCTAAGGGCTTCATCCAGCTCAAGCGGGCCCGATTCAATCTTCTTCTTTAAGCTCTGCCCTTCAATATAGGCCATGGAAATGAAGGTTTTCTCCTCGGCCTCGTCAAATTCATAAACAGTACAGATATGGGGATGATCCAGTGCCGCGGCCGCCTGTGCCTCGCGCATGAAGCGCTCTTTTACTTCTCGAATGTGAGTTAACTCTGGCGGGAGAAACTTAAGGGCAACTGTCCGTTTCAGTTTCGTGTCCCGAGCTTTGTAAACTCGACCCATCCCTCCTCGACCCAGCTCTTCAATGATCTGGTATCTGTTGGCAAAAGTCTTTTCGTTGATCAAATCCTTTGCGGGTGTTTGGAGAGTCTTCGTGTAAGAGTCAGCTATTTCCTCAAGAGAAGGAAGCGGAGTGGCGCACTCCTTGCAGTACTTGGAGTCGGAAGGATTGTCAGTATCGCATTTGGGGCATTTGACAACCACTATGAATCCTTAAGTAGGTTGGCAAAAGAATAACAAGAAATACCGAAAGAGTCAATTGTGGCATAACAGTAACAGAGATGGCCGCGAAAGAGACCGTCCGGCTTGATCACCGCCGCGCCTGATCATCGCCGCCCAGCCTTCGGAAGGGACGGGCTTGAGTTCTTCCTCGCTCATCCGCAGTCCGGACGTCGTTGCGAGGAGCGAAGCGACGTGGCAATCTCATGCCCTTCCCGAGGCACCAGGAAATCACCACGGCCCTTCGGGCCTCGTGATGACCTGCGGTCACTTCCTTGACGATCGGCCGGAGAAAGCCGTTTTTTTCCGGGAGCGGCTTGACGCGGCCCCCGCCGCCACTATAAATTGGCCTATATGCGCCTGCTCAACATCCTTATTCCCGCCGTCCTGATTGCCCTCGTTCTGTTCATGGGCTTATATAACCTTGGCGGCGACCTGATGAACGATGACGAAGGGACCTACCTCTACGCATCCTGGAGGGTCAGCCTGGGGGAGGTCCCCTACCGTGATTTTTTTGTCGTCCAGATGCCTCTGAGCCTTTATGTGACGGCAGGATTATTTAAGTTGTTTGGCCCCGAAGTCTGGTGGGCCCGCGCCGCCTCGTTTCTCCTCATCCTGGGGACAGGATTCCTCATCTGCGCCGCCTCCATCAAGTTCTTCGGTTTCAGCCGCAACCTGTCGCTGGCCATGGCCGGCCTCTTCCTCCTGACCAAGCATATCTATTTTTTGGGACGGATCTTCATGCCCGACAGCTTTATGATATTTCTCTGTGCGGCCGCGCTCTATTTCGCCTTGAAGGCCGAACATCGAGCCCCCGTCATTAAGCAGAATTGCGACTTGTTTCTTTTCGGAATTTTTTCCGGGCTGGCCGTCCTGGCCAAGTTCAACGGCGCCCTCTTGTTTGGCGGCTATCTGCTCTATTCGATCTATCTTCTGGTGCGGAAAATGGAAAGGCCTCGGGACATCCTACAGAAAATTTTGGTCTCGTCGGCCGGGTTTCTGCTGACCTTCGGGCTCATCTACGGTCTCCTGCTGATCTTCGTGCCCGGCACGTATCAAGCGACCTTGGGCTATCATCTGGCGAAAGAGCAAGCAGCCGCCGGCATTGCCGCCCTTCCTTTTCTGAGGCTCGGCCAATTCGTCGGCAACCATAATTATGGGCTTATCCCCATCGCACTTATCGGAATATTTTTCGGAACCGTTTTCAAAGAAAGAAAACGATCGCTTCTTTTATTCACAACCGTTGCCTTTTTATCGCTGGCTTTTAGTCCCGGCAAATTTTTTCTGCGCTATATCGTCTTCGCCCTAGTCCCCCTGACAGTTTTCTTCGGCGACGGAATCAGGCTCATCGGCTCTAAAAAAAGACTCCGGCTTTTTGCCTTTCCGGTTGCCATCGCCCTTGTCCTCCTCAGCCTGGGGCCCACCTTCAACCTGGAGAAACTGCGCGCTTACGATAACGGGACAAGGACGCTGGCCTCCTATGTCCGTGACGGGACAATGCCCGGCGATTATGTCTTCGGCGATGACCAGGGCATCAACTTCTATGCGGAAAGGCCCTGCCCGCCGCGGCTCGCCGATGTCTCTGAAGCGACGACCAGCAGCGGCCAGGTCACCTCGGCCGATATCCGCAATGAATGCGATCGCTATAGCGTAAAGCTCATCTTCGTCGAAAAGGGGGCCTCCGCCCATCACCTAAAAAACCTGATTGATTATTCGCACTTCCAAGCCTACCTGGATGAACGCTACGAGTTCATCAAAACCATGACGCGGGAATTTCTGTCCGTCGATATCTACCGCAGAAAAACTTTATAGACCTCGCGCGCTGTTAGAGCCTTGCCTCCTTTATTTATTCTCCATATAATTCACTCGTCCATGCCTTGCCTAAAACGAGACGGGATTTTGCCTTCTTATCGATATGGCCGTTTTCTTCTAATTTTTCGAACCTAATACAAACGTAATAAATAAAGTGACATTGTATGGGCGGCGCTTAGGCCGTTCTAAAGCCCCCGTAGCGGAGGGGGGCCCCGTCGGCTTTTCCGACGGGGGGAACCGACGGGACTGGTTCCCCGGGGCCCGGGGGCTGCGGACGGCCTAAGCGCCGCCCGAACGGGGATGTCATTTTAATTATTGCGTTGATATTAGTTTCCGTAAGAAATTCTGCTTAAGGAGCTGTCATGGCCAACTCAACAGAGCGATTTTTCGGATATCAAGGAAAATGGGCTCGAATTGACCTCAACAAAAGAAAGGTGAATGTCGAGCCGGCGGATCCGGCCTTCTATCGTGACTATATCGGAGGACGCGGTGTCCAGGCCCGGCTTCTCTATGAGCATCTTGAAAAAACAGGCTCTCTCAAAAATCCGCTCGGCCCCGAAAACAGGATCGTCATCGGGTCCGGGGCCCCAAACGATACGTTCATTCCCACGGCGGGACGAGGCTCGTGCTCGTTCGTCAGCCCCATGACCCGGTCGCCGGAGCCTGCGCCTTGGATCCCGGATCATCAGCCTTTGTCCGGGCTGATCACCCATTCGAGCGCTGGCGGGCTCTTCCCCAACATGCTGAAGCGGGCGGGGATCGATCATCTGATCATCGACGGCCGGGCGGATAAGCCGGTGCGGATATTGATCACGGAAGGGAAGGTCGAGGTCATCGACGCAGAAGAGGACCTCTTCGAGATCGTCGGCGGGAACAAGGTCGTCCGGACGGCTTCGGCCATCACGGATTTTCTGACCCGAAAATATCCCGGGTCATCGACGGTCTGCCTTGGCCCGGGCGGATGGAACCAGGTGGCTTTCGCCTGCCTGACCGGAGACCATCACCGGAATTTCGGACGCGGCGGCGCCGGCGCTGTTTTCGGGTCGAAAAATCTTGTCGCGATCACCGCCTACGGCCGCCAGGCTGTTTCCTATTTTAGCCCCGAGCAATTCCAGAAGCTCGGCAAAGAGCTGGACGCCCAGGTTAAAAGCCATGTCGGCGACCCGAAATGGACGGCCTCTTTCCGGCCGGAAACGGGCACGACATGGTGGCTGGACCGGGCCCACAGCGGGAAATACCTGGGACAGAAGGGCGGATACCTCCCCTGGCACAATTTCGATGAGGGATATTTCGACCCGGCGGATTACGCCAAGGTCGGGACGGATGCCTTCCTCGAAATCTCCGGAAAGCACAAAGTTTGCAACCGCTGCCGGCACGTCATGTGCACGAGGTCGGCCAAGGTCGAAGGAGGGGATTACGCCGGGGATGGGGTCAGGCCGGAATTCGAGACCATCGCCCTGTGGATCAACTGCTGCATCCTCGACCGCGACGCCATCTTCCACATGAACTTCCTCTCGAACGAGCTCGGCATCGACACCATGACCCTGGGCAGCGTCATGGCCGGCGCGATGGAGCTCACAGCCAAAGGATATCTCAAAAAATTCAAGGGCGCCCCGGTTTTTGGCAGCGCGCCTGATATGATCCGGACGCTCAAGGCCATTGCCTATCAATCCAACCCGCTGGGAAAGCTGCTCGGCAACTATTCGGACCGGGTCATCGCCGAGGTGGGCGCCGGTTTTCCACCCGGCGACCTTCAGAAAATTGCCCGCTGCGTCACGACGGCGTTTGGCGGGCTGGGTTATGCCGGCATCGAGCCGAAAGTTTTCCCTGGTATGTTCACGGCCTACGGGACATCGAATCGGGGACGGGGTGACCATACCTATGCCTGGACGATCCAGGCGGAGGAAGGAGGGTTGCAAGGCGCCGGCAACCTGGCGGCCTATGTCGCCGGGGGGCAAGAGGGAAAAGCGCTCGTCGATTCCTTGGGCCTCTGTGATTTCTTCACGGAGGATATCGCCTCGGATCTCTTCCTTTCACTTTACCATGCCCTGACGGGATTCGAGTATACGGCCGAATCGATAAAGGCCTGCGGCAAGAGAATCTATAACCTCGAACGCCACATCAACAATCTTCAGGGCCGGAGCCGCGTCTATGATTCTTATGTGCCGACGAAGCTGACCGTGCCGCTGACCCAAGGGGCGCATAAAGGCAAGGCCGTCGATCCCGAATATTACCGAGCCATCCTCGACGCTTATTACGAGCATCAAGGGTGGACCAAGGACGGCCTTGTCGAAGACAGCCTGCTCAAAGAATTGAGGATCAAATCCTGATGAGCAAGACAATTTTGATCAACATTTTCGGCTGGTCGGGCGTAGTCGCTCTCCTGGCGGCCTACCTTCTCGTTTCGACGCGAAAACTGGAAGGGGATTCCATCCCCTATCAAGCCCTGAACCTTGTCGGAAGCGCCCTGCTCATCGTCAACTCTTTCTATTTTGGCGCGCTGCCCTCCGTAGGCGTTAATGCCGTCTGGATCTGCATCGCTTTATTCGCCCTGATCCGTAAGCAGCAGAGCGTCCGAAAAGGCAAGCTGTCAAAGCCATAGAAAAGTGGGGTCAAACCTACTCGTTACGCACAATTCACCAGGGGAGGATGCGTAACGAGTAGGTTTGACCCCAAAAATGGATCAATGAAAGGATAGTCCGATGCTGAGGCTAACGTTGAGCAGCATGCCGTATCTCATCAAGCCATCCATCCGCAGCATGATCGGCACGGAAATTCTTTCGTTCACCGGGATATCGAAACCGCCGGCCAGGAGAAAACCCATGCTGACCTCCAGCCCGGATTCTTCCGTATACTCGTCGTGATATTTGCCGCTGTAGGTGTAATCCCAGTACCAAGAGACAAGGTGCATCCCCGCCCCAGCCTGGAAGAACACGGGCGATCGGCGGGAGCGGAGCTCTAGGAGCGCGAGCAGATAAAAGGCGAATTCATTCTCATTATGGATATCCTCATAAACGATGTCGCTCGTTTCCAGAGTAAAGACCGATGAAAACAGTTTCTGGGCGCCCAGGTCGAACCCGACATGCATTGTGTTTTCGGGATTCAAGGAAAACAGGAGCTGAATCCCGCCGCCAAAATTGGCCGTGGCGACGTCCAGAAGTTCATCCAGGTTTCCTCCATCGACCTCGATATAACCCAAATCGGCCGCCGATGGAGGGGTCAGCAACATTCCCATTTTTGCGTAGGGCCTGAGCGAGAAGGACTTTTTCCGGGAAACGGGGAGGGCGACCTCAGGCTGAGCCTGGCGTTTTTCAACAGGGATGGCTTTTTCCGCAACGGGCTTTTCTTTTTTCGGCGGCGTTGGGGCCTCAACCTTCGGCGGCTCCGCTTTGATCTCTTCGATGATCTCGACGAGGCCGTCATAGAGATAGCCGGTGACGGCCGTCCTCTTGGCATCGGGCGGTAAGCTCACTTTGTACCAACGGCCTTCTTTGCCCGGCGACTCGAACAGAGTCCCGGCGGGCACGGTCTTGAGAATGGCACTGGCGATGTCCGGCTTGGACCGGATATTGGCCGCCTGGACGATGACTTTCAGCTTAAATATCGAGGCTTGGCCGGCCGCAGCCAGGGTCGGCAACAGCAAGGCAAGCCCGAGGAAAAGAAATGCTCTTTTGGTAAATCCATGGTGTCGCATTCCGTTCTCCTTTCAGTGGAAAGATTTTCGGATGGCCCTATCATTTAAAAAAATGACGCCTCTGTCAAGCCATTGCCTTAATAAAGCCGATTGAAAATCCGCAGGATTTTCATTAGCATACAGGCGAGGGAAGGCGGTCATATGCTCAAAAAACATCCCAAGGGTCTGGTTTTTATTTTCTTCGCAGAAATGTGGGAGCGGGTCGGCTTTTCCACGCTCGTGGCCATCCTGGTCCTTATCTGTATGAAACGATTAAAAAGGTTTTCCGGATAAGGAGTCGCGATATGACGCTCATCCAAGAAAAAGTCAAACAGGCCGTCAACCTGCTCAAGGAATTCGGGGCCGACTGCTGGATTACGTTCACCCGAGAAAGCCAGATCAACGGCGACCCGACGCTGGTTTTCCTGGCGCCGTCGAGTGTCACCTGGCACTCCGCCTTCATCATTAGCGCCGACGGGAAAGCCCGCGCCATCGTCGGGCTTTACGACCAGAAGACCATCCAGGAAACCGGGGCGTATGAAAACGTGGTCGGTTTCGTGACCGGTTTCAAAGAGCCCTTTCAGGAAACCATGAAAAAGCTCGCCCCCAAAACGATCGCCATCAACTATTCCCAGGGAAGCGAAATCTGCGACGGGCTGACCCACGGCATGTATTTAACCCTGCATGGGCTCCTTTCGGAGATCGGCCTCGCCGACAGGCTGGTCTCGGCCGAAAAGATCGTCTCGGCCCTCAGGGAGCGAAAGACCGCGGGCGAGATTGCCGCCATCAAAGACGCCATCCGCGAGACACAAGACATTCTTGATAAAGCCGCCGGATTCATCAGGCCCGGCAAAACGGAAAAAGAAATCGCTGGGTATATGCAAGCAGAGGTCGAGCGGAAAAAACTCCGGCTGGCCTGGGGCGAATCCACCTGCCCGGCGGTCTTCACCGGCTCTGAGACGGCCGGAGCCCATTACACGCCGACGGACAGGCGCGTTGAGCGCGGACACGTCCTGAACATGGACTTCGGGGTCAAAGTCAACCATTATTGCTCGGATATGCAAAGGACATTCTATATCCTCGGCCAAGGCGAAAAGAGCGTCCCGGCCGATGTCCGGAAGGGATTCGAAACGATCGTCCGGGCCGTCGAGTCCTCGAAGCAGGCGATGAAACCGGGCATCCAGGGGATCGAAATCGACGCCATCGCCCGAAAAATCCTCGTTGAAAACGGCTACCAAGAATTTCCCCATGCCCTCGGCCACCAGGTCGGCCGATTCGCTCATGACGGGACAGCGCTCCTCGGCCCCCAATGGGACAAATACGCCCACAAGCCCTTCCAGCGCCTCGAGGAAGGAATGGTTTTCACCATTGAACCCCGGCTGACGGTTCCCGGCCGGGGCGTCGTCACCATCGAGGAAATGGTCGTCGTGACCAACGACGGCGCCGACTGGCTGACGGCCCCCCAAACGGAGCTCCTCCTGATCCGCTAAACATCCGGGGACAGGTACCTCAGGGGCTCTGCCTGATGTAAGAAAAATTTGCCTACCACATCCTTCTGATTTCATCCTCCAGCCCCGTCATCTCCCACCGGATCAAAGACACGGGAATCATGCCGGAGGCAAAGAACTCGTCCATGAACCGCCTAAGTCTGAATTTCTGGTCGGGACGGCGGGATCGGTCGGCGAGCAACTTATCGATATGGACCTTGCCCACGACATAGCTGGTTCCGTAGCCCGGTTGGTGCAGGTAAATCCTCATGTCTGTCCAGACGGTGTCTCCGTCAGGCCGAAGCCAGCCGTTGGGCGTTCGGTCGACGGCGTATTTCACGGCCTCCTCGAGACTGAACTCTCCGCTGTGCATTTTCAGGTCTCCCATTGCCCGGGCGCAGCGCATAGCGACAAGGATATAGATGAGCTCCCTCGCCCTCGGCTTTTGATCGAATAATCCGGCCTGCATCATCATCTCTTCCCAGGCGGTGGCCAGTCCTTCCGCCCGGGAATCCCATATGTTATAGAGGAGAGGAACGCTCCGGACCGGGCTCGGATGGGGATCCCGGGCCATTCTCTGTTTTTCCAGCCAATGGAGGCTGTGACACTTCATGGGAAGCGAGTCGCGGTATTCGATTTCGGTGAAGAAATCACGCGGTCCGTCCGGCGGGATGAGCCGGCCGCGAAAAAGATCAAGCCGCATATAGTCCGGGACCGTGAAGATCTCCTCCTGGCGAAGAAATTTCATGAACGTATCCACCGCCTCGTTATAGCGGGTCCGGAGCTCTTCCACCGTCGCCGGCGGCACGAGCTCGGGGAGCTTTCGGTTGCGATGCCTTTCAAGATCCAGGACGGCCATGGCCCTTTCAAACTCGCGCTCGACGATCGCCAGTTGTTCTTTCCAAGGGTAGGGGACCAAATGAACGTTTTTCATATACCAGTTGAAATTCTCGACGCCGATCCCGGACGGCGCTTTCATCCGGGTTTGCTTTTTCTCGAGCCAGCCGCCGAATTCATTCACGGCAGAAGCGGCATTTTTCACGTCGGGGACGAGGGCCGGGTGGATCTCGGCCAGGCGTCTCTCGAGATTGCTCAGAATCGCCTGTTCCCTTTTTTTCACCTTGATGCCGAGGAACCAGAGGTCCTTGGCGTCTTCCACAAGGTTCTTTTTAGCCTGCTCGAGGATCCGCGGCACAGCCTGAAGCTTCGCCTTGAACTCCGGGATCTCGCTCCCCGGTAAAGGGAACTTCATTTTCCAAAGCTCGATCGTTCCAACCATCTCCGGCCCCTCTCTGGCCGGCACGTCGGGCTCTGAGTCGGTGACCACAGCGTAAAAACAGGGATTGCGCGCCCAGGGCCGGAGAACGCGATGGTCAAAGTCGAGCCCATTCATCTCGGCCCGGACGAGATGGTAGTCGATCTGTTGTCGGACCGGCCATGTTTTGCCATCGATCCCGGCCAGCCGCCTCTGGAATGTCTTCAGCTCTTGATGCTGCTTTTTCATCGCCGCATCCGAATAATCGGGCACGCCGTCGATCACCTTCGGCTTCTGGAACTCCCTCCATTCTTTGAACAATCGGACAAGCTCATCGTAGGTTCCTCGGCCGGGCTGCGCCTTTTCGCTCGGAACAAAATAAAAGCCGGCTGTCAGAATTGTCAATAAAAGAAATCCATGGGCGAGTTTAGTTCGTCCTAGCATTTTGAGCTCCTCCCCGAAATGAGCATCTCCTCCGGTGTGGGCCGGAGGGCGGCTTCCGTGACCAGAAACCCGTAGCCGTCGTAGCTGTTCCAGCCCATGGGCGGCTTCTGGGCAAGCTCGGGCTTTAATTTTGCGGTCGACCGGGAGACCTGACGTGCCCCAGCCTGGTTTATAGGACGGCCGGGTTGGACGAACATCAAAATCAGAGCGGCCAAGGAAAAGCATATCATTGAGGCTTTCATGGCACCTCCTCGTTCATTCTGCAATAATGACCAGAGTATCTGGCAGATGGGTCCGGAATGAATCCCATGAATTCCCTATGAACAGGACTCTAGGTAGAAATCCAAGGAATGTCAAGACGTGAAATCAAGGGAAAATGCATCATTTTTTAGGCTGGCGAGCTCCGCGCTGATCTGCCATAATCGCTGCGCCGCCCGCTCATTATAAGAAGCGAGCGAGAAGGAACGGCGCCGGATTATTGACGGTCAACAGCCTCTCGACTTCGTCACCTCCGTCAATCCGATTTTTCGTCTCTTCTCCGAGAGCCAGAAAAAAAGTATAATATTCGGCAGATCAAGGAGGAACGGCTATGATCAAAAAAATCTGGGCATTGTCATTCCTGAGTGTATGGATCTTGCTCACCGGCTTTTCATCTTCCCCGGCCCAAGAGCCCAAGGAGACCATGCTTCCCAAGCCGCAGACCGACGGCGGGATGCCCCTGATGCAGGCTCTCAAGGCAAGACAGTCTTCTCGGGAATTCAGCGCGGAGAAACTCCCTCTGCAGGTCCTTTCCAATCTCCTCTGGGCCGCCGACGGGGTCAACCGCCCTGACGGAAAGCGGACGGCCCCGTCCGCGGTGAATTGGCAAAATATCGACATCTATGTCGCCCTATCCGACGGGCTCTATCTTTACAGCCCGGCAGAAAACATCCTGAAGGGGATTCTCCCGGACGATGTCCGGGCCGCGACCGGAAGGCAGGATTTTGTGAAGGAGGTCCCTGTGAACCTCGTCTTTGTCGCGGATTTTTCCAAGATCAGCAGGGGGACCGATGAAGATAAGAATTTTTACTCCGCCGCCCACACCGGGTTTATCAGCCAAAACGCGTATCTTTTCTGCGCGTCCCAGGGACTGGCCACGGTCGTCCGCGGACTGATCGATCGGGAATCCATGGCCAAGCTGATGAAGCTCCGGCCCGACCAGAAGGTCATGCTCGCCCAGTCCGTCGGATACCCGAAAAAAAAGTAGGCTGACCAAGACAAACTTGATCTCTCTAATCTCGGCTTCGGGCTGGTCAAGCTTCCCCTGGCCCTCATGGCTGGAGGCTTCGCTTATCGCGACCTGAAAAAAGCCTGAAAGCTGCCTGATTAAATCGCATCCTTTATATTCCTTCATTCTCGATTGAAATTAGGACTTTCCCCGAGGCTTTAAATGTTGATTGTTGAGGTTTGACCCCGAATTTCTTTATGATAAGGGTCTTGGTCATCCCGTCTCGCTGCGATCCTTGGAGGCATAGATGAAGGCTAGGGCTATAAGGTTATTCGTCCTGACGGCCCTTGTCACGAGCTTGTTTGGACCTTTCAGGAGTCAGGCTGATTCTGATGCTCAAGTCATTCAGAACCTGAGGGCTTTTGCCAAGCTCTACGGATATATCCGCTACTTTCACCCCAGCGATGAAGCCGCTCAAATCGATTGGGAAAAATTCGCCATCTACGGCGCCGAAAAGGTCAAGGAATCAGGCACCCTCCGAGAGCTCAAGGCCGCTCTCGAGGAGCTCTTTCTGCCGATTGCTCCCACAGCCCAGATCTATCTCAACAGCGAAACGCCGAAAAACTATTCGGCCTCTTTGCCAAAAGATGCAGCCGGCCTGAAGGTCGTCGCCTGGCAACATCGAGGAGTGGGGTTCGGAAGCGCCAACTCCCCTTATATGAGCATCCGCGTCAACAGGGAGAATGTGCTCAAGGCCTCGATGACGATGGGCACGATCAGCCAGAGCATCGATGCCGCTCCCTGGCGCGGCCGGGAGATCAAGCTCAAGGCGGCCGCCCGGATCGACGGAAAAGAGAGTCAAAGGCGGGGCTATCTATGGCTGCGCGTGGACAGGCCGAACAACCGACCCGGCTTTTTTAATAATATGAGGGACCATCCCATACGCTCCAGCCAATGGAAAGAATACGAGATTCAGGGGGCCGTGGACCGCGATGCCCTATCCGTTGTCTTTGGCGGTATCCTGGAGAACGGCGAAAGGATGGCCCTTGACGATTTCAAGCTTCTGGCCAAGGACAAAAAAGGCCGATGGAAGCCTGTGACCATCCAAAATCCCGGCTTTGAAGAGGCCGAACCGGAAAAGGCGCCGGCGGCCTGGACGGCTCTCAGCCGGGGGTATCTCTACAAGGTCTCCGAGCAAAATCCGGCCCAAGGCAAGAAAAGCCTGGTGATCGAACCGCCGACCGTAAAATTATCCGAAAGGCTCTTTGAAAAGATTCCGGCGATCGGCGAAGCCATCGATAAGAGACTGGCCCACGGCCTCGCCTGCTCGATCCCTTTGGCGCTGTACAGCAACGGCAAAGAAACCCTGGGCAAAAACAAACGATATCCGTTGGAAAAATGGACGAAAGCTCTCGCCTCAAAAAAGATCGGGGACTGGTCGGCCGGAAATGAATTCATCCGCCTGGCCGATGTGATCATCGCCTGGAATGTCTTTCAACACTTTTATCCCTACTTCGATGTCGTCGGCGGCGACTGGGATGCGGAGCTGACGCTCGCCCTGCGAAAATCGCTCAGGGATCAGACGGAAAGGGATTTTTTCAACACCCTGAGTTTGATGGTCGCCCATCTCCGCGACGGACACGGCAACGTCTATTCGACGACCCTGCCCGCCCAAGCCGGCCTTCCCATCGCCGTGGAGTGGGTGGAAAACGAAGTGGTCGTGACGGCCACGCGCAGTCCGGTTCGTCTCCAGCGAGGCGATATCATTGTCGCGATCGACGGCGTCCGGGCGGAGCAAGCCTTGATTGACGCAGAAAAATTCATCTCCGGTTCGCCCCAATGGAAGCGCACCAGGGCGCTCAGCCTTTTCGGAGCCGGAGACCAAGGCACCACGGCCGAACTCGGGATCAAGCACGGCGGGAAAATTCTGGCCATTGACATCCAAAGAGATTGGAAACAGCCGGTCTTTGAAACAAAAGGGCCTCCGATCTACAATTTCCCGGAGGGCATTCTTTACGTGGACCTGGACCGGGCCGCCTGGGATGTCATCAATCTTCGGCTCAAAGACCTGGCCGCGGCAAAAGGCGTCGTCTTTGACCTCAGAGGTTATCCCAGGGGTAATCAGGAAATCCTCTGCTACCTGTTGAAAACCAGAGACACGTCGGACGCCTGGATGCGAATCCCGCAATTCATTTATCCCGACCGGGAGAATATTCCCGGCCACCAGAAAATGGGATGGTTTCTAGAATCGCGCGAGCCGAAAATCAAAGGAAAAGTCGCCTTCATCACGGACGGACGGGCGATCAGTTATGCCGAATCTCTGCTGAGCTTTGCCGAGCACTACAAACTCGGAGCGATCGTCGGGCAGCCCACGGCGGGAACGAACGGAAACGTGAATGCCTTTGAATTGCCCGGCGGCTTCCGGATCGTCTGGACGGGCATGAAGGTCGTCAAGCACGACGGCTCGCAACACCATCTTATCGGAATCCGGCCGACCGTGCCGATGAACCGGACGATCAAGGGCATTTTGGAAGGCCGGGATGAGCTCTTGGAAAAGGCGCTGGAGGTCGTTAGAAAATGAGAAGAAAACATATCGCCCTCTTCCTCGTCGCCATCTCTCTTCTGTTCTCGGCAGCCGGCGCGGAAAGGACGGCTCTCCAAGAAAAAGCCGGGAACCTCGGGGCCCGGATCAAGAGAATAGAAAATGGATTGATCCCTAATCCGGGCTTTGTCCTTAAAGGAGAGGCTGCCAAGCCCGTCTCTCTGCTCTCTCGCATGGCGGACTACAAAGTGCCCGGCGTCAGCGTCGCCGTCATCAAGGACCATGAGATCGAATGGGCCAAAGGATACGGCCTGAAAGAAGCGGGCGGCAGCGGTCCTGTCACGCCTGAAACGCTTTTCCAAGCCGCTTCGATCAGCAAGCCCGTCTCTGCCATGGCCGCCTTGTATTTTGTCGGACAGGGTCTTCTCAACCTGGACGAAAATGTGAATGACAAGCTTCTTTCCTGGAAGGTGCCGGACAATGAATGGACGAAGGACAAAAAGGTCACGCTGCGCGGCATCCTCATTTTTTAAAGCTGTCGGATGTGGCGGCCCGAGCCCATATTTTTGTTGCTGCTTAGAACCTGAGCCCGAACAGGATGAAGTGTCTCCAGAAATTCGGGCTGACGTTGGGGTCGGAAATCCTCGTCAGCTGATAATCCAGCAGGAGTCGAAGGCTTTTCAACTCGATCTCGCCGCCCAGCATGATATGAAAGGCGAGCAGGGTGCGGAAATTCGTATACGTCTTGCCGTCAAAAATCGTTTTCGCGTAGGACGCCTCCAACCCGATTCCGGCTCCGCCAACGACATCCAGGAACTTCAGAAACGGGATTAATCGTCCCAAGTTCTCGCCGATCTTGACGTTGGCGAATCCCATGATGGGAATGATCGTCAGGTCGATGTCGGGGTAGCTCCGGTAGGCCGGCTGGAGCTCAACGCCGAATGATAAATTCCGGCTCAACCCGAGATCAAAGCCAAAGCTCGATAGCCAGGATTTGCCGAACCCTCCTGCGGGGGGAGAGATCATCCAGCCGAGCTTGATGAAAAATCCAGAGAAGAGACTTCCGCCGGATACCGCCGGCCTGTATTTTGAAGGCTCGGGCGGCGTCGCAGTTTCTTGGGCTTCTTTTGGGACAGGGACAGGTTGAGCGGCCTTTGCCGGCGGCGGGGTCTCGGTCTCAGGCTTGGCGGTTGTCTGGACCTCTTGGACCGTGCTCTGGTGAATGTATCCCGTGACGACGGCGCCTTTCTCGTCCGGAGAAACCGAGATCTGGTACCACTCTCCGCTCTTTGACGTCGGCTCAAGAAGAGTGCCCGAGGGAATTGTTGTTATAACCTGGCTGTTGAAATCCGGCTTGAGGCGGACATTGGCGCTTCCGACGATGACCTTGATAATCTTGACTTGTCCGGAAAGAAACGGCGCGAAAGCGCAAACGAAGCTAAATAGCAGAAGGGACAAGATGAAGAGATGGCTTTTTTTCATTCTATCTCACCTTTGATACGAAAAAACGAACCGCTTTTCCTTTGATGGAGTTGGATCCTGGGCTTGGCTGCGATTAAAAATTGATGACCACACTCCCCGGCACGCTCTTTGTGACCTTGCAACTTCCGCTGGTACTTTGGCCGCCGACGATGCCTGTCTCTACAGCTACCCATTGGTAAGTGCCGACTTTCACGCTTAAGGATGAACTCCCCCCGCCCCCGAGGGTAACGGATGTACTCTGCGGACCTGAGAACTGGACATTGACGGAAAAATCCGAATTGTTTTGGACGTTGATTTTCCCCGTCTCCCCGCATACTCCTGAATCGTCTGTAGCGACAAGGACAGCCACGCACAGGACCGCGGCCAACAGGAGCCTGATGTCGCTCCCCGAGATTTTGCGGAGCCTTTTCATGATGATTGCCTCCTTAGATCGAATATAAAATCTTCATCCTGTCGCACGGAACCGAGCGACATGGAAAAAATGACGAGGGCATCGTTTTTTATTCTGGCTATTTTATCGCTTCCTTTTTAACCCGGACGGCATCTGCATCTATCGGTTGCATACTATAGCAATCCCTTCGAACTCCTGTCAACTGATTGAACTGGTTCACTGATTTCAAAATCCAGGGTGGGCATTTTGTTCATGGGGGAGTACATGCCTGGTTCCCCGGCTTGTCGGGATGGAGGTATTGAGAAGCAAGGCGACGCTTAGGCGAGGAAAACAAAAGCGAAGGTTTTTTAAAGTTTCGCATTAAGGGTCTCGCTCCCTCTTAGAACCGGAATCTCAATCCGGCCAAGAGGCTGATGCCCGTGAAGTCCAAGACGGCCTTAGTGGCATTCTGACCGTTGGCATCTCCGTCCGGAAGGATGGCCAGCTCGGCATACTTTTTTCCTTCCACACAGTACAGAAAGCCTTGCACCTCCCGGATGGTCGGCCAGCCGGATACTTCGTGGGAGAATTTTTCAGAACCCTCAAAGTCGGTAATTCTGGCAAAGCGGCCCTGAGCCTCCAGAAGAACCGCCGCGCGTTGATTCAGGTGGATTTCCAGCCCGAGGCCGCCGCGGAAGCCTATCTTTTGGGCATTGGCCTGTTGATATAAATCGTCTGCGACCCCGGGAATGACCACATTCCGGTTGTAATTGTATTTGACTAGAAATAGCGCAGGGCCCCCGTTGAAGCATACGGTCAACCACGAAGAAATAGGCAGATTGTAAAACAATCCCAGCTTGATGGAGAAGGCGTTGATCCAGGGCGTGCTCCACATTTTGAAGGAGATCACTTCTTGTCCGTGGAATACGAAAAGGCTTTCAGCGCGGGCGAAAATATAGTCCATTCCGAGGCCGACCCCGAGGCGAGGGTTGAAATGATAGAGGATGTCTCCGCCGGCTTCAAAGCCTGATCGAAAGGATTTCGTCCTCCTGGACTCTTCTGTGTATCCCGACGAAATAAAAGCATCGGCGTTCGAATCGAACATGCCCGCGGCGCCCCGATAGAAGTCGCCGCCGGAAAACAGGTTCAACCCGGCGGCGAGTTTGAGAGTGAACCCAAGGCCGTGGAACTCTTCAACCGGTTCTTCAAAATAGCCGGGGGGTCTCTTGATTTTCTCCTCTAAAATTTCCACTTCGTTCGTGGCGATATATCCGATGATGGCAGCGCCCTCCTTGCCGGGCGTAATGGTCACCCGAAACCAGGCGCCCTCGACTTCGTTGGAATTCAAGATCGTTCCCTTGGCCACTGTGGCGACGATCGGACTCGCCAGGTCCGGCTTCTGGCGCAGGGCGGCGTTCTCGATGGCGACTCGGAGCTTCCATTCGGAAGTTTCCTGATTCCAGGCATAGGGGGAAAGCGATAGGAAACAGGCCGCCCACAAGATCGCCAAAAGACACTTTTTGATCATAAGCCTCGGACGATTTTCTGGTTTATTGGACATCATCCTTCCTTTCATTCAATATCACGATAACGCAGCAAATAATATGCCAAAACAATCTTGAGCATTTTCATTTTCAGACAAAAAACTCTGCCCTCGGCTTGAAGCGATTGTAACATATTCAGGACACGTTCCGGTAGCCAACTTATGCTTCAGCCTGGGGATAGGCCAAATCAATTTGGAGGGGAAGACCCCTTCCAACGGGCGTCGAACTTCGTCCGACGCCCTGCGGCCTCTACGGAGACACAGACCTGTTTTGGGGCCCCCCTTGATTGGCCAAGGGGGGAAGGGGGGATTAATATGCATTATTAACATTCATAAATGTGTCTCCGATGATAATTTAATTGACCAAGGGGGCGGCTCCCCCTTGGAACCCTCTACGAGCGGCTCCCCATGGCAAGCCACGGAGAATATTCGCCGCTCGTCGTGCCGAATTTAACGGGTTCTCTTCGACAAAAAAATTTTTAAAAAGCAGGCCTTCGCGCAACCTTCCTTGGAGCTGTTACGTATCTTTCTATGGAGAGAAAAAGGAGAGAATTGAGGCTCCATGGGCTTGGACAGGCTAAGAAAAAAGTCCTATTTTCATAAACAGCACCATTTTCCTATTGAAAAATCCGTTGTTCGCCCGTTATTTAGGGTGACGCCATTCATTTACGGATTCTGGCGATCCGAAAATTCTTGAGGAGAATATAGATGAAGAAAACAGCCCTCTGGCTCATTGTGCTGGCCATGCCTCTCATCCTGGCTGCCAAGGACAAACAGGTCAAAGAAGAGAAAAAGGCCCCTGAACAGAAAGTCGTACGGGCCGTGCGGACCGAAGAGGCCGTCATCATCGACGGCGTCCTCAAAGAGAAAGTCTGGCAGACCGAACCCGCCGACGGCTTTACCCAGAACGACCCCAACGACGGCGCGCCGGCCACGGAAAAGACGCATGTCTGGGTAGCCTATGACGACAAGGCCCTGTACGTAGCCGCCTGTTGTTATGACTCCCAGCCCAAACAGATCATCGGCCGTCTCGGCCGGAGGGATTCCCAAACCGATTCCGACTGGTTTTACTTTGCCGTCGATCCCTATTATGACAAGAGAACGGGCTACCTGTTCGGCGTCAATCCGGCCGGCTCGGTCCTGGATGAAGTGCTTTCAAACGATGTCAACGAGGACACGTCTTGGGACGGCGTTTGGGAATGGAAGGCCGTCGTCAACGACGAGGGTTGGATCGTGGAAATAAAGATCCCCTTTAACCAGATCCGGTTCCCCAAAAAGGACGAGTCCGTCTGGGGCGTGAACTTTATGCGGGCCATCAAGCGGAAGAACGAAAGGGCCGCCTTCTCCTGGGTGCCGAAGAACGAGACGGCCTTCGTCTCGAAATTCGCCCGTCTCGAAGGCATCCGCGGCATCAGCCCCGGCCGGCACATCGAATTCCTTCCCTATTCGGTCGGACAGGCGCAGTTCCGGCCGTCCGAGCAGGGCAATCCCTTCGAACTCGGGCATAAATACTTCGGGAATATCGGCTTCGACCTCAAAATCGGCCTCAAGAGCAACCTGACGTTGGATACATCCGTCAATCCCGACTTTGGTCAGGTCGAAGTCGACCCGGCCGTTGTCAACCTCTCGGCCTACGAGACCTTCTACGAGGAAAAGCGGCCCTTCTTCATCGAGGGGGCCTCCAACTTCAATAATTTCGGTCGTGGCGGCGTCTACCTCAACGCCAACATCAACTGGCCCAACCCGACATTTTTCTACAGCCGCCGAATCGGCAGGTCTCCCCAGGGCTATGTCACCCAGGACGGCTTCGTGAACTTCCCCGACCGCTCGACGATCCTCGGCGCCGCCAAGATCACGGGCAAGCTCGGCGGCTGGAACGTAGGCTTCGTCAACGCCTTGACGGCCCGCGAGTACGCCGAGGTCGACACCTTCGGTTCTC
>Ga0315274_10002717_pt1 | contig 26476 bp, 21 predicted proteins | sample YL17G02_20_MG_FD_203700 | JGI IMG/M metagenome (GOLD analysis project Ga0315274, IMG submission 203700) | Sediment microbial communities from Yellowstone Lake, YNP, Wyoming, USA - YL17G02_20 | ecosystem: Environmental > Aquatic > Freshwater > Lake > Sediment | place: USA: Wyoming | collected...
CGTGGACCCTGACGGAGATCCGGAATGATGCCGGGAACCTGGTACCGGTCCTGGCCGGGACAGGAGTGACGGCAGAATTCTCGGCGGACGGCAGGGTCACCGGATTCGCGGGCTGCAACCGCTACTTTGCCGGGTATTCCCTCATCGGGAACAGCATCTCCGTTACGGATGCCGGCTCCACCATGATGTTCTGCGGCGAGCCCGAGGGGCTCATGGTGCAGGAGTCCCGGTTCCTCGGGCTCCTGGCATCCGCCACCGCCTTCAGGATCGAAGGGACAGCCCTCACCCTCTTCGGGGAGGGGGCCCGGCCGCTGCTGGTGTTCCGGCCGGGGACGGGGTAGCCGGAGAGGATAGCTCCCCTCTTTCCGACGGTAACGCCCCTGCGCCTCCCCGCGCTCCATCCTGCTCTCTTCCCTTCGCGACCGGCCGAACATCCGAAGAAGCGGGCAGATCCCGTCGATACACACCTTCCGACACGAATTTATAGCCTGCGGTTCCCACGGTGTTTCATTCGAGTAAAGGTATGGATAATTCATCGTTCAGGGGTCTCAGGAGAACCTTACCGGGTGAAACATGAATTCCAGAATCGGTATTCCAGCCCTCGTTGCCGTCGCGGTCGTTGCCCTTGTACTCGCGGGAGCGGTAGGGGTCCTCTCCGGAGGTCCCGGCCCCGCCGGCAGCACGAGGGAAGTGATTATCTATACGTCTGTGGACCAGGTCTATTCGGAACCGGTGCTCCGGGCATTCGAAGGAAAGACCGGGATCCGGGTCAGGGCGGTGTACGACGTGGAGGCGGCCAAGACCACCGGCCTTGTGAACCGCCTCCTGGCCGAGAAAGGGAACCCCCGGGCGGATGTCTTCTGGAACGGCGAGATAGCGCGGACCCTGGTCCTCAAAGATGCGGGTATCCTGGCACCCTACCGGTCCCCGGCAGCGGCAGGGATCCCGGAGCTGTACCGGGATCCGGAGTCCCACTGGACCGGCTTCGGCGGGCGGTGCCGGGTCATCCTGGTGAACACCCGGTTCCTCTCCGCCTCCCAGTACCCGCGTTCCCTCTTCTCCCTTGCCAACTCGTCGATCCCCCCGGAACGGATCGGTCTTGCGTATCCCCTCTTCGGTACAACGGCCACCCAGGCCGCCGCCCTGTACGCATCCCTTGGTCCCGACAAGGCGCGCTCCTTCTACGTGGAACTGAAGGGGAAGGGAATCCGGTTGGTGGACGGGAACTCGGTGGTCAGGGATCTCGTCGTGGCCGGGGACCTGTGGGCAGGGCTCACGGATTCCGATGACGCCTGCGGTGCCGTGGATGGCGGGGCACCGGTCCGGGTCATCATCCCTGACCAGGGACCGGGGGAAGCGGGGACGCTCGTGATCCCGAATTCCGTGGCCCTGATCGCCGGTGCCCCCCACCCGCAGGAGGGCCAGCTCCTGATCGATTACCTCCTGGACCCCGCAGTGGAACGGGAACTCGTGCTCTCCGGGTGGTTCCAGCTGCCCCTGCGCCCCGTGGATCTCCCGGGCTCCTGCCTGGGAGGGGAAGTTGTCCGGAGCATGCCGGTGACATTTGAAGAGATCGCCCGCTTCCAGGAACAGTCGGCGCGGGACCTGGCACAGATCTTTATCCGGTGAGGGGTCAGCGTGAGGATGCCGGCCCTGCCCCGCACCCGGGAATCCCTGGTCCTCATCCTTGCCGTAGTCCTCTCTCTCCTGGTCCTCTACGGACCGATGCTCTTCCTCGTGGGCGGTGCTGCCCGGTTTCTCCTGGATCATCCCGCGGAAGCCCTGGCCCTGGCGATCCCCGGGGGCCGGCGCCTGGACCTGTTTCTCCACAGTGTTCTGTTCTCCGGTCTCGTCTCCCTTGCGGCCCTGGTCCTCGGGGCCGGGGCGGGCCTCTGCCTCTGGCAGAGCCGGAGCCGCCTGCTCCGGGGGCTCCCCTGGTTCCTCCTGCTCCTCGTGCCCCTTCCCGCCGTCGTCCTTGCCATGGCATGGGTCACCACCGGATCCGGTATCAGCCATCTCCTTTCGCCGGCCGGGCCCGGGGCACCCCTCCAGGGCTGGGCGGCAGCCTGGTGGGTGGAGGTCATGCTGTACCTCCCGGTCGCAACACTCTTCTGCTCCCTGGCCTTCCGGCTGGTGGACCCGGACCTCATCGATGCCGGGCGCGTCGCAGCACCGGATCTCGCAACACTCGGGAAGGTGATCCTCCCCCTGGCCTCGCCGTTCCTCTCTGCCTGTGCGGGATTCCTGTTCGTTTTTTCCCTGGTTGATTATACTATCCCGTCCCTGTTCTCCGTGAACGTGTATGCACTGGAGATCTTTGCCGAATACAGCGCGTCTGGCAATGCCGCCGCCACGTTCCTCCTCGCGGTGCCGCTTCTCGCGGCCGGTGCCATCGGGATCTCCTTCGGCCAGCTCCGTCTCTTCGCTGCTTTCCAGAATGCCGCATGGCGCACGGGACGGTCCGGGGAGCCGTTCGGATGGCCCGGGTGGTTCCGCTTCTTCCTCGGGTTTTCCCTCGTCATCCTCCTCGCGGATGCGGCACTGCTGCTGGGAAGCCTGCTTGCGAATGCCCGCGCTGCCGGAGACCCCCTTCCCCTGTTCATCCCTGCCATGGGCGAGATCCTGTTCAGCCTGGGCATTGCCCTGGGATGTGCGCTTCTCGTGATCCCGGTGGGCCTCACGGCCGGGTACCTGATGGCTTCCCCGGGGCCCGGCTCCCGCCTTCTCTGGCTGGCCATGGGGATTCCCCTCGCCATCCCCGCAGCCCTCACCGGGGTCGCCATGATCGGTGCCTGGAACACCGGCCCCGGGGCCGTGCTGTACGGGACCATCGCGATGCCGGTCCTGGCCTGTGCCGCCAGGTTCGGGCCCATTGCCGCCCTCATCCTCTGCGCCCGCTTCCGGACACTGGATCCCCTCCTCCTGGACGCGGCCCGGGTCTTCCGGACGGGGCCCGTGCAGGGATGGTGGCGGGTGACGATACCCCTGGCGCTCCCCGGGATCCTCGCCTCCGCCTGGTTCGTCCTGTCCCTCTCGCTGGGGGAGCTGGGAGCCACCCTGCTCCTCACACCGCCCGGGTATTCCACACTCACCCTCCGGCTCTACAACTACCTCCATTACGGGGCAACCCAGGCGGTCGCCGTGGTGGGACTCCTGCTGGCCCTCCTCGTCCTCACCGCCGGTATCATCCTCATCATCGCGGGATACCTGGTCTCCCTCCCCCGGCATTCCGGGCTTCTCCGCCTCACGGGGAGGCGGGGGCCATGATCAGCGTCCGGAATGTCTGGAAAGCCCATCAGGGGCAGGAGATCCTGAAGGGTGTCGACCTCCAGGTGGCGACGGGAACATCGGTTGCCCTCATCGGCCCGTCCGGCTGCGGGAAGACAACGCTCCTCCGGATCGTGGCTGGCCTGGACCGGCCGGACCGGGGCGAGGTCTGGATCGACGGAATACCCGCCAGCACCCCGGATGTCCACCTCCCCCCCTCCGCGCGGTCCATCGGCATGGTCTTCCAGCAGCCGGCCCTCTGGCCCCACATGACGGTGCGGGAGAATATCCGGTTCGGGATGGGGAGGGTCCCGGGACCGTCCCGGTCCAGGATCGTGGAGGATCTCCTGGCCCGGGCCAGGATCTCCCCGCTGGCGGACCGGTATCCCCACGAACTCTCCGGAGGAGAGGCACGGCGGGTCTCCATCCTCCGGGCCATCGCCCCGCAGCCCCGGCACCTGCTGATGGATGAGCCCATGACGCACATGGACCGGGATCTGAAGCAGGAGATCCTGGAGTTCATCCGGGAATTTACCGGCGACCGGGGAATCACCCTCCTGTATGTCACCCATGATCCCGGGGAGGCAGACTTCCTTGGGATCCCGCCGGCCCGTTTCCGTGACGGGAGGGTGTACGTCTGATCTCCGGGGTCCCCAGGGCAGCAGGGATCCTCCCGTACCGCAGTATCCCCGGGAGGGAGAGCCTGGGGGATACCGATCTGTTCAGGGTCCGGAACTGGACGCCCTGCCCGTAAGGGTTGCCAGGCTTTTCTTTGCCCGGATTCCATTCAGGCTTTTTTCTCCCTCACGGCCTGCCGTGTCATCTCCGTCTCCTTCCCGCAGGAGGGGCAGACGGCGCGGTGCTTCTTCTTCACCGGCTCCCACTCGTCCCAGTCGGCGAAGTGGATGGCTGCCCGGGAATAGGGGAACCAGGTCCCGCAGCCGGAGCACCGGACCTCGACCTGGCGCTTCTGTACCATGCCGGTGGGGTCAGGGCCGGGAGGGATAAGGCTTGTGGAACAGAGGACAGGATTCCGACATCACGGTCCGGAGGGGCGCCGCTTTTTCCGGGTTCCAGGGGGTACGCCTTCTTCCACGACGGCGGACTGCTTCTTCCTGGTTGTGCGGGACCGCCGCTTCTTCCGGGTTCCGGAAGGTGCCGGCTCCTCCGGTACCGGAACGGCGGATTCTTCCGGTACAGGTGCGGCCGGTTCCACCGCTGTAACGGCAGGTTCTTTCTGGACCGGCGCGGCCGGTTCCACCGTTGGAGCCACAGGTTCCTCCGGCACGGGTACTACCGGTTCCGCCACTACACCCGTGGATTCTACCGGGAGCGTCATCACCGGTTCCGCTACCGCAACAGGTGCTTCCACCGGTGTCGGCGCTGCCGGTTCCGCCACCGGAACCGCACGTTCCTCCGGGACAGATAGTACCCGTTCCTTTGGTATTGGGATTACTGACTCGTCCATCCGGAGATACCGAAGCCTCTGGGAACCGGGATGCCGGCTCCACCAGACCGGGTTTTCCGGTTCCTCCGGGATAGAAATTGCCGGCTCCGCAGAGACCATGGTGACCGGCTCTGCCGCTACCACTGGTGCCGGTTCCTCCACCACAGCCACAGCCGGTTCCTCCGGGACCGAAGATACCGGTTCGACCACCGCAACGGCAGGTTCCGCAGGGACCGGCGGAGCAAAGGTGAGGACCAGGTGCACGGACTCCGTGCGGTCGTCCAGGGTCACCGACGCGATCCGGCACTCCCTGCCCGTGGACCGCACCGCCAGGCACGCGAGGAGGCTGCAGACGGTGCAGGGGTTCAGGAGGCAGGCATCCGGGGAGATCCCGCGGACGTAGCGGCACGCCGGGTAGAGGGCGAAGCGGACCAGGTCCACACGTATCTCCTCTGCATCCACCACCGCCGACACTCCCGAGGCGATCCCCAGGCAGTCCTCCCCCACCTCCTGCATCACCTGTCCGATGGCATCGGCCCCGTCAGGCACGCGGAGGCGGAACCGGTTCTCCAGATCTTTGAGCAGCGGGAGGGCTGCAGGAGGAAGGAGGATCCCCGGCCGCCCCTGGTGCTGGTAACTACCGGCTCCGGCATCCGGAACACCGGGAGTCCATGGCGGCAGGGCATGGAACTGCCCCACCGTCCCCTCCCGTTCCGGAGCAGGGATGAAGAGGGCGGCATCCCGGCACCCGGCGCGGGAGAGCAGGGATGCGGTGTTCAGCTGGTGCTGGACAGGGAGGAGGCCCGCGACGGTGGCATCGGGGGATTCGCCCCGGGAGAAGGTGAGGATGAGGATACCGGTGAGGAAGAGACCCATCGCAGAGACGATCAGCACCGGGGACAGGGATCCTCCCCTGCCCAGGAAGGCCAGCGTGAGAAAGAGCATGGCTGCCAGCAGGAGCACGAGCCCCGCCGTCTGGTAGTGGTCAGTCTGCATGGCTGCCATGGGATCCGCACACTCAGATCTTGCTCAGGGTAATAAAAGGCTCCGGAACTGTTGCCGGTACGTTCCCGCCTGCCACCCGTCACAGAGGATGGCGGGTCAGGAGATCACCCGGAGGGTATGCAGGACCACGATCAGGACAAAGACGCCGATCCCCACGAGCACCAGCTGGACCAGGACCCGGAAGTGGCGGGGCCTCACGTACTGGGGGGAGAGCAGGAACACGGCCACCATCATCCAGAGGATCCAGAGGGAGAAGAAGAGCTCCAGGTCGTACTGGCCTGTCCACACCATGCCGGAGAGGATCACCACCACCCAGAGGACGGAGGAGACGGCCAGCCAGACCTGCGACTTCACCTGTCATCCGCTCCCGCCCCTGGCCGCATGGATACGGGAACACTGCGGGGGGAGGCTTCCCCGGCCCCCGGAGAGGACGCCCCGTTCATTTGATCCTCTGGAGGATATGGTAGGCGCTGGGCTTCTCCCGGTTCTGGATATCGAAGAGGATTGCGAAGAGCACGAACTGCAGCCCGATCATGCAGAGCATCAGGGAGAGGATGCCATGGATGAAGAACTCACTGCCGAAGAAGAGCTTGGCGTACACCGAGTAGACGAGGCTGGCAATCCCAACGAGGGAGAGGAGGAACCCGGTCACATAGAAGATGATCAGGGGATGGAAGTTCAGGACAAAGTACTTCATGTACAGGCGCCACAGGAAGGTCTTCAGGAGGAGCCAGGAGACCTGCACGATGTAGAACCCGTACCGGATCTTGGATTTCTCGGTGCCGTACCGGGCAGGGATGATGACGTCCATGATGTTGCAGCCCAGCACGTTCAGCTTGGCCAGCATATCGTTGAGATACCCGTACCTGGGGTAGATATCGTCCAGGTTCAGCCGGGAGAGGGTCTGGCGCGAGATGGCGGTGTAACCGTTCTGGGGATCGATCATGTCGAAGTAGCCGCAGGAGAGCTTGGTGACGTAGGTGAGGATCGAGTTGCCGAAGGATCTCCAGGGGGACATGCCATTCCGGAGGGTGGTATGGATAAGGCGGTTCCCCTTCGTATAGTCTGCGACCTTCCAGACGATCGGGTCCAGGAGACCGGGCAGGTACCGGGGATCCATCTGGTTGTCGCCGGCCATGACGGCAACCACGTCCACCCCGTCCTGCAGTGCACGTTTGTAGCCGGAAGCAATGGCCGCACCCACGCCCATGTTCCTGTCATGCCGGATGAACACGATCCGGTCCATGTGCTGCAGGTTCCCGAGCTTCGCGGCCGTGCCGTCCGTGGAGGCATCGTCCACCACGTATACCCGGTCGACATAGGGAGGGATGGAATAGACGGTGGACTCGATCAGCGCCTCTTCGTTATAAGCGGGAATCACCACACCGACGGAGTGCTGGGAGTACATAGGGATCCTCTGCTGACGGGGTGAACGTCCATGAGAAGACCGGGGTATCCAGCCCTCACAACCTAACCCCATCTCTTTGGATAAAACTGATATTTATATGTTTTTATACTTATTAATTATAAAAGTCGTAATGCCATAAATTTACTTTCCCAAAGAAATTCAACCCCTCTTTGTTCTGGATGATGCGGAAAAATTAGCCCGCCAAGATTTCATTGTCGGCCGCAGCGCTGTCCATTCACGCCGTAAGGTTGATATTCTCCCTGACGATACCGGGGGAGAAAGGGTTAACCTCGGAGCATATCCCATAAGCATATTATCCACCGGCGAAATAGTGTCTCTGTTCTATGCATAGGCGGATCGGTCCCCATTTCTGGGTGCAAAGGAGAAAAATTCTGCAATTTCTCGGGATTGCCCTCCTCATCGGCCTCCTCCTCCTGGGATTCTTCCGGTCCTACACCACCCTCCATCCCCTCGATATCGGGCTTGGGTCACAGATTATCATGGAACCGGTGGGAAACCTGTCGGCGCGCACCGGTGAACCCCTGCAGTTCACGGTCCGGGCCACGGCTGCCCCGGAGGACAGGCTCAGTTACCATGTGAATCCTCTCCCAAGAGGAGCGCAGATGGACGAGGCGACAGGCACCTTCACGTGGAGGCCGGCCGTGAACCAGTCCGGTGCGCACCGGATCACCCTGACCGCAACCAACGGGAAGGCCATCGCCCAGGAGCAGATCTCCGTTGTGGTCGAACACCGGAACACCCCGCCCCTCCTGGAGCCCCTGGGACCGGTGATCGTGCTGGCAGGCGAGCGGCTGAACCTGCAGGTGAATGCCAGCGATCCTGACGGGGACCCCCTCACCTATTATCTGAGCGGCCTTCCGCCGGAGGCCACCTTTGACAACCAGACACGGGTGCTGGAGTGGCCCACGGAGGCCAACCAGTCAGGGTCCCGGACCATCGCCATCACCGTCTCCGACGGGTGGTCCATCGCACAGGAGCGGTTCGAGATCATCGTATTCCGGCCGGATACGGAAGGAAGACCCCGCCCACGCCCCCTCCGATATCTGCTGGGGTACCTGCCGGAAGAGGAGCTGTCCCCGCTCCTCCTGGACCCGTCCCGCCCGGTCCACGTGGTCTCCCCCGGCCCCGGGCCGGTACTCCAGGAGCGGATCGCGATGGCTTCTCCCGGTGATATCATCATGGTGAACCCCGGCACCTACTACGGGAGCATCAATGTGGATCGGAGCCTGACATTGCTGGGGCTGGATGACCCGGTCATCGATGCCGGGGGAAGCGGGAGTGTTATCTCCCTCACGATCGGCGGTTCGACGGTGGCAGGGTTCACCCTGGTCAACTCCGGGAACCAGACCTATGACAGCGGCATCAAGGTCTCCTCCAGCCGGAACCGGATTCTGAACAACCGCATCTCCGGAAACCCGGTAGGAATCTACCTCATCCCACCCTCGAACAGCAACACGATCCGCAACAACACGATCGCGAACAGCACCCTCGACGGCATCCGTGGGGATAACCTCTTTGATCGCACCCTCATCGATTCCAACGTGATCCTGAACAGCCGGGGACACGGGGTGCATATCGAGCGTTCGTGGAACGTCACCCTCAAGAACAATACGATTGCATTCAATGACCGGAACGGTATCACCCTGAATTATACCCATGAGAGCCACCTGGAAGGCAACTATGCAGAGAGCAATGGCCTTGACGGTATGTACATCACCAACGGCGCCCGGGATACGATAAAAGGGAACACCTTCTCCCTGAACGGGGGCAACGGGCTCATGATCGAGCAATCCCTGGATCCGGTTCTCCGGGGAGACCAGATCGAAGCATTCTCAGACAGCGAGTACCTGAACAGAGTCAGCCGGAACACCTGTACGGGGAACGGGCGGGCAGGGATCGCCCTCCACGAGGTCACCGCGATACTGGGGGAGAACACCTGCCTGTTCAACGGGTACGGCCTGCGGTTCATTGAGGCGGCGACCCTGACAGCCGAAAACGGACTCAACCGCAATGGTGTCGGCATCTTTTTGGTCAACACAAATAACAATATGCTGCGGGGCAATGAAGCCACGGAGAATGAAGTGGGCATCTATGTGGAGGGCCGGTCCCTGGAGAACGTGATCAGCGCCAACAATGCCAGCCTCAACCGGGAGTACGGCATCATCCTGGGATCCCATACGGAACGAAACGTCCTGCGGGACAACCTGATGTCCCTGAACACCATGGGCTGCACTGCGGATACGGGAAAGAACCTGGTGGCAAGCAACGAATGCACGCTGCCGAAGAAGGAGAACCCCTGGGGGTAGATGGTGCCATGGGACAGGGAATACTGGGAGTCACGGTGGATATCGAGGACTGGTACCATATCCCTTCCGTCACGGGTTCCCCGTTCGCCGTCTACCGGGACACCGCCGAATTCTATGCCCGGTGGGAGGGGAGGTACGACTACCTGACCGAACCCACGCGGAGGGTGCTCAACCTCCTGGATGACTTTGGGATCACCGCCACCTTCTTTGTGGTGGCCGAGGTGGTGGACCGGTACCCCGGCCTCGTTGAGGAGATTGCAGACCATGGCCATGAGATCGCGTGCCACGGGCTCACCCATGCCTGCAAGATCGACCACCGGACCCGCCGGCCGCTCTTCTCTTCGGAGGAGTTTGTACAGAGGACAGAGCAGGCCCGCCGTATCCTGGAGGGGGTGGCAGGGCAGAAGGTGGTGGGGTACCGGGCCCCCAACGCCCTCGTCGGGGGCTGGATGCTGGACGCCCTGGAGGAACTCGGGTTCCGGTACGATTCGTCCGTCTCCCGGAATTCGTTCTACAACAAGACAGACGGGGATCTCTCCGGCGTCTCCACGGCTCCCTATCTGCCGGTCCGCCATGGCCTCGGACCCGGGGGAGACAGGGCGATCCTCGAGTTGCCATGGGCAATCCTGGATCTGGCGGGCCTCAAGATCCCGGCCTCCGGTGGTCCCCTGCTCAGGTTCCTGGGGGCACGGGCCATCCTCCACGGACTCAGGCAGAGCCTTGCACGGGGCCCGGCCATCTTCTATTTCCACCCGCTGGACATCTTTGACGAGACCTTCCCTCCCGTGGGAAAGAACCGGCCCTTCTACTGGCTCATCAAGGGAAAGGTGGTGGAGGACCGGATCCGGTACCTGCTCAGGGAGCTGCAGGACACGCCCGCCCGGCCCCTGAGGGAGATTGCAGGGGAGACCGATGCCGGCTGAAGTTGTCCCGTTCAGCGCCGGCCTCGCCACTCTCTGGGACGGGTACGCAGCGGAATCCGGGGAGGCCACATTCGCCCACACGACGGCATGGATGCAGGCAGTGGAGGAGACCTACGGGCACCGGTGCCACTCCCTCCTGGCCCTCGATACCGGGGGCACGGTCACCGGCATCCTCCCCCTCTTCCAGGTGGACGGGTTCGCCTTCGGGAGGAGCCTGGTCTCGGTCCCCTTTGCCCCGTACGGCGGACCCTGTGCGGGAGATGCCGCTGCCCGGGACGCCCTTATCCGGGAGGCGGTAAACCGGGCAGGGACCCTGCACGCCCGCCCCCTGGAGATGAGGACTCGGACAGTCGGGGGCCTGCCGGGGTTCAGCGACTCGACCGGTTATTCAACCTTTCTCATGGACCTGTCCGGGGGTACGGAACAGGTATGGGATGGGATGAGCCGGAAGGTCAGGAACCGGATACGGAATGCCCAACGCCACGGCCTCACCTGCACCATTGATCAGGATCATGCTGCCGTCCGGGACTTCCATGCCATCTACCTCAGGAACCAGGGAGATCTGGGGACCCCTGCCCATGCCGTCGGATTCTTCGACCGCATCCGGCGCCTCTTTCCCGGACAGGTCTTCATCCTCCGGGTCCTGGAGGGAGATGCGGTTGTCGCATCCCTTTTCACCGTTGGGTTCCGTGACACCCTGACGGTGGTCTGGGGAGCCTCCCTGGCAGAGAGCCAGTCGCTCTCCCCCAACAACCTGGCCTACTGGGAAGCCCTCCGGTTCGCCCGGGAGAAAGGGTACCGGTTCCTTGATTTCGGCAGGAGCCTTGGGGGTTCAGGGAACTACCGGTTCAAGCAGCACTGGAACGGCACCGAGGTCCCGCTCCACTACCTGCGGTACCCTGCTGCCATGACGGAAGCCCCGCCCCAGAAGCGGTACCTGACCTGGGCCCGGATCTGGCGCAGGCTCCCCCATGCTGTCACCCGCACCCTGGGCCCACGGATCCGGAAGTACATTGTCTGAAGGACCGGTCCCGGTGACCGGTACGGCCCGGTCATGGTCCCTGGCTCTCCTTCTCGAAGCGTTTAAGCCAGCAGAGAACCCCAAGGAAAGATGAGCCAGCGCCGGGGATGCAGGAGAGAAAACCCGGGAGACCGGCTCGGGACCGGTACCATGCTGCTTCCCACCCACCGGCCGCCGCATACCCCGGGCGAGATCCGGCAGGCCCTTAGCCTGGTCCGCATGCACGGGGCGCAGACACGGGCATTCTTTGAGAGAAAAGTGAGGGAGTACCTCGGCACGGAGCGGTTCGTCCCCACCGGGTCCGGGAGACGAGCCCTCTATTTCGGGATGAGGCTCCTCGGTATCGGGCAGGGGGACCAGGTGATCTACCCTGCCTACACCCCGGCGATCGTGCCCCTGATCATCCGGGCAACGGGGGCCGAGGCCGTTCCCTGCGATGTGACCCCGCAGGACTGGACCCTTGATCCCGGGCTGGTATCCGGCCTGATCACGGACCGTACCAGGGCAGTGCTCCCGGTCCACCAGTACGGGTGCCCCCCGGATCTCGGGAAACTCGGCGAGATCTGCCGGAAGAACGACCTTTTCCTGGTTGAGAATGCGGCACCCGCGTTCGGGGCCTGGTGCTCCGGGAAGCCTGCGGGCATGACCGGGGACGTGGGGATCTTCAGCTTCGGTCTCGGGAAGAGCCTTTCCCTGGGCGGCGGCGGAGGGCTGGTGGTCCGCGATCCCGCCCTCTTCCCGCGCGCGGCACGGGATCTGGCTCCTGTCGGCAGCCGGTCCTCCCTCTCCCTGCTGGCCACGCTGTTCGCCTCACGGGGCCTCTCCCACCCTGCCCTCTACCACACTGCCGGGTTCCGGCTCAAGCGGTTCAGGGTTGCCCGTGAGTACCGAAATTACACCCGGGATCTCGCGGATGCCCGGGACCTCGCTCCCCTCGCCTACGGTCTGGGGGCGTGCGGCCTTGCTCGCCGTTGTTTTGAGGAACGGGTCCGGAATGCCGCGTACTACCGGGCACTGCTCCGGGATAGCCCCGGGATCCGGCCCCAGTCGGAGCGGGAAGGGTCCGCCTCGATCTCCACCCGTTTCTTTGTGGTGACCCGGTCCCCCGCTGCGCGGGAGGCCATCTGCCAGGCCCTTGTCCATGAGGGAATCGAGCCCGGGCCTCCGGAGGACCTGTGGTTCCTGCCGGCCGCAGCGGGGGCGAGAGAAGAGGATTTCCCCGTGTCCCGGCAGCTGGCGGAGACGCTTGTGGGAATCCCGGTATACACCCGGATCCCGGTGGAGACGATCCGCCGGGTCTTTTCCGCACCATGATGCCATGGGGTGCCGGTGGGCGAACCTGTCCTGGACCCGGTGACCCCGTACAGGGGGGCGCCGGGTGAGGGCCAATCAGAACGCATAAATACCCGCGTCCCGTGATCACTCCCCTAGCAGTGGTGCGATGGGAGAAGCAGCCAAGCAGGAACCGGGATGCCAGTTCTGTTACTGGGAAGTGGTGCGGTTTGCGGACATGGACAGGGAGGTACCGGCTGCCCGCAGGTACTTCCATGCCCTGAGGCATTTCCTCCAGCTTGCGAAAAAACGGCTCCCCGAGGCTTCCCCGAAGCCGGCCCCGGTCCCGGGAACGACTGCGGCCGGTGCCTCCCGCCCCGGGGACCTGAACCTGGAGCCCGGGGAGTGGGTGGAGGTACGGCCGCTGGAGGAGATCCGTGCCATGCTGGATGACCGGCACCGGACTGCGGGTCTGGTCTTCATGGACCCCATGGCCAGGGACTGCGGGAAGAAATTCAGTGTCATCAAGAAGGTGGAGCGGATCCGGCTAGAAACCACCGGCCAGATGCGCCGCCTGCGGGCCCCCACCGTGTTTCTGGAAGGTTCGGTCTGCGACGCGTGCGACCGGGCCTGCTACTTCTTCTGGCGCGAGGCCTGGCTGAAGCGGGTGGAACCCTGAAGGCCTGCAGGGGTTGTATCGGGGGCTGCTGCCAGGACGACCGGAGAGTACCGGTGTGCCCCACCCATCCCTGCGGTTCCCGGCGGCTCACGGGGAGCCGGAGAACCTTCCCGTGAGAGGGTGACCGCATGGCCCTGGAAGTCCGACCTGCCCGCGAGGAGGATGCACCGCTCTGGGACCGGGTGGTGCAGGATTCGCCCCACGGGACCATATTCCACCGCTGGAAATGGCTTCGGGTCGCCGAGAGGCACTCGGGGTTCCGGCTGATCCCGCTGATCTGCTTCAAGGGGGAAAGGCCCGTGGGGCTCTTCCCCCTCTTCCACCGGAAATGGTACCTCCACCACCTGGTCTTCTCCCCCCCGCCCTCCACCGTGCTGCCGTTTCTCGGGCCGGTGATGCCCTGCTACCAGAAGCAGAGGCAGGAGGACCGGGAGAGGGAGATGGTGGAGTTCCTGCAATCGGTCCTGGACTCCGTCTCCGCGGAAATGGGGGCAGACCACATCGACCTCTCGCTCCCCTACGGGTTTGCGGATCCGCGTCCCTTCTCCTGGGCAGGGTTCCGGATCATCCCCCGGTACGACTACGAGGTGGATCTGGGAGGATCCACCGACGAGCTGTGGTACCGTCTCAACCGGAACAGCCGGCGCAACGTCCAGGAGGCGCGGGAGAGGGGATTCTCGGTGGGGCCTGCCTCTCGCGGGGAGATCGCGAAGGTCCACGATCTTTTAAGCGAACGGTACCGGGCGCAGCAGCGATGTTTCCCGGCATCTCTCCCGTACTTCCAGGACCTGTATGACGCATTCCCTGACGATTTCCGGATCCTGGCGGTGCGCGGAGGGGATGAAATCCTCTCGGGCATGATCCAGGTCCGGGACCGGGACCGGGTCTGGGCCTGGGTCGGGTTTCCCCGGCCCGCATCCGAGGCCCGGCCCTCTCCCAACGACCTGCTCACCTGGGAGGCCATCGCGAGGGCCCGGGAGGAGGGGGCGAAGGCATACATCACTGTCGGCGCAGCCGGCAACCCCCGGCTCCACTGGTACTATGCCTCCAAGTGCGATCCCGTGGTGCGGGTCCGGTACGCGGCCCAGAAGACCACTCCCCTCATGGACCTGGCGCAGCACGCATACCTGCGAATCCTCCGGCCGCTCCGGGGGAGACTCGGCTGCCGGTGACCCCGGCCCCCCCCTCTACTGCGGGAAGCCGGTGCCGGGGGATATCTTATGGGATCGAAACGGGATAGGGGTCTTGTGGATCTCCGGGCCGAGGATTATCTCCCCCTGCTCCAGGCCGAGCCGGCGCTCTGGGACCTGTACACGAAACGGGAGGAGTACGATGCCACGGCTCACGTCACCTCCCAGTTCTACAGGGATACGCTGAACGCCCGCCCACTGGTCTCCCAATTTCTCGTGGAAAAGGGATACTCGATCGAATACCCGGAGGGCCGCCCCTTTGCCATCTGCCTGACCCACGACATCGACGATGTGAATATCCCTGCCACCCACCTCGGGCGCATGGCGCTGCAACGGATCCGGTCCGGCGACTTCCCCGGCTTCCGGGACGCGGTGCTGGCCACCGCCGGGCGGGGCAGGCAGGAGGTGTACCGGAACTTCCTTGCGATCCGTCGCCTTGAGGACGAGTACGGTGCCGGTTCCACCTTCTTCTTCCTTGCGACAGATCATGATATCATCCGGTTCCGGTACCGGATCGAGGATCTGGCCGGGGACCTGGGGTCTCTCGCCGATACCGGGGCCGAGATCGGGCTCCATGGGGGCTTCTCCACCTGCGGATCCCCGGAGGGAATTCGGGCAGAGAAGGGGAGGCTGGAGAAGGTGCTGGGGCGGGGGGTGACGGGTTACCGGAACCATTTCCTCCGGTTCCATGTCCCCGACAGCTGGGAGTACCTGGCCGGGGCGGGCTTCTCCTATGACTCCACCTTGGGCTACAACCATGCCACGGGATTCCGCAACGGCATGGCCCACCCCTTCCGGCCCTTCAACCTGAAAACCGGGACCCGGACCCCGATCCTGGAGATACCGCTGGTGGTCATGGAGCGGGCATACCTGAACCACGGGGTCACCCCTGCCCGGGCCTGGGAATCGATTCAGTCCCTTTTGGAAACCGTGGAGGGGTGCCATGGTGTGCTGACGGTGAACTGGCACAACACGACCCTGGCCGGCATGCCGGACCGGGTCTGGGAGCGGATGTACGGGAAGATCCTCCGGTACGGCCGGGATCACCGTGCATGGATGGCGGGCGGGGCCGAGATCGCGGGGTTCTGGCGCGGGACCGGTTACTCCACTGACAGCGGTTCCTGAACCGGCAGATCGCCGGGCCGTGTTGCCCTAATGCCGCCGGGCACCGGCATGTTCCTGACGGGAATGGACCCAAAGGTTAAATACAACCACATTGCCAGACGCTACTGGGTGTGCCCGGGTGCTCTCGGGTCGTGATTTTACACTGGAGAAATACGCAGCCCTCTGCGAAGCCATCACGACCTCCGGGTACACCTCGCTCACCTTCCGGGACTACCTCTCCCTACCCGAGACCCTCCCGCGGGTGGTCCTGGTCCGGCACGACGTGGACGACCATATCCGGTTTGTACCTGCCATCGCCCGGATCGACCACCAGCATGGGATCCACGCAACCTACTACTTCCGGATGACCGGCCGGGTCTTTGTGCCCGAGGTGATTGATGCCGTTTCCGCCCTCGGCCACGAGATCGGCTACCATTACGAGACCATGGACCGGGCCCGGGGCGACATCCCGGAGGCCATCCGGCTCTTCGGCACCGAGCTGGCCCGGTTCCGGGAACGATATGACGTGAAGACCGCCTGCATGCACGGAAACCCCCTCTCCCCCTACGACAACCGGAAGATCTGGGAGCAGGCAACACCCGCCCAGTTCGGGCTCCTGGGGGAACCCTACCTCTCCCTGGATTACTCGCAGATTGCCTACTTCTCCGACACCGGGAGAAACTGGTCCGGCCGGTACAAGGTGAAGGACGTGGTCTCCTCGATCCGGGGGGCAGACGGGATCGAGAGCACCGATGACCTGATTGCCGCAGTGAGGAGCCACCGGTACAATTGCATGAGCATCCTGGTACACCCGGCCCGGTGGACCGGGACCCTCCCGGACTACCTCTCCCGGTACCTGCTGGATCTTGTCCACGACGCCGGCAAGCGGTGGATCCTCCGCAGGCCCCGATAGCCCCGGGCACCTCCTCTGCGACGCCTCCCCGGCAGGCAATGTCGAAACGCTGATAAAGTCGGATGGAGCACGGGACTTTATGCGGGTGCTTTTTACCGTATCCCACCCTGCCCATGTCCACCTCTTCAGAAACCTCATCCGCGAGCTGGATGCCCGGGGCCATATCACGAAGATGACCGTCCTGGAAAAGGAGGTGACCTGCCGCCTCCTGGACTCCTTCGGGATCCCGTACCAGGTGGTCGGGCGGATGCGGCCCTCCTTCTCCGGGAAGGCATACACCCTCGCGCTGGCCGTGGCACGGCTGCTCCGGGTTGCCCGGGATTTCCGCCCTGACCTCATGGTCGAGGGGCCCGGGTTTGCGATCCTGGGGCCGGTGGGGAAACTGCTGAAGAAGCCGGTGATCATCTTCGACGACACCGAGGACGCCCGGCTGGAGCACCTGCTGGGAGACCCCTTCGTGGATCGCATTTTCACCCCGTCCTGCTACCGGCGGGACCTCGGGCCCAAGCAGGTGAGGTACCCGGGCTACCATGAACTGGCCTACCTGCACCCCTCCCGGTTCACCCCTGACCCCCGGGTTCCGGAGAGCCTCGGACTGGACGCGAAGGACACCCTGATTCTTCTCCGGTTTGTCTCCTGGCATGCCCTGCATGACCGGGGGGAGTCCGGGATCCGCAGGAAGGCGGACTGGATCCGGGAACTGGAACGGTATGGCAGGGTGCTCATCTCCTCCGAGTCTCCCCTGGGGAAGGACCTGGAACCGTACCGGCTGCCGGTCCCTCCCGAGCAGCTCCATGACCTTCTCTCGTTCACCACGCTCTCCATCGGTGAAGGGGCAACGGTGGCATCCGAGTCAGCGGTGCTCGGCACCCATGCCATCTACGTGAACACGCTGCGGGCAGGCGTGCAGCAGGAGGAGGAGGAACGGTACGGCCTGGTCTCGTGTTTCCCTGACCCGGCCACCGGTGAGAAGGAGGCCTTCCGGAAGGCCCTCTCCCTGCTGGAGAACCCGAATCTCCGGGAGGAGGGCCGGCGCAAGAGGGAACGGCTCCTTGCAGAGAAGATCGATGTGACGGGCTACATGGTCCGGGTCGTGGAAGGATACCCGGACCGCGTGGCGGGTGCGGCGGCCCGCTGACAGCGGAACGTGGGGAACATGGTGCAGGAGCAGGACAGATGGGAAATCGAGCGCACCGTTGGGGGGGAGAGCATTCCCGTGATGAGGGGAGGTCCATGGCACTGATGCGCAGGATCCTCTTCCTTGCCGGCCATGAGCTGGCATCTCCCGGTTTTTCTGCCACCTACCGGCAGCTGGTGGAGAACCAGTGGAAGCCCCGTGCCGTCCTCCAGGAGGAACAGGACCGGGCCCTTGCTGCCATGATCCGGTTCGCCGTCGCTGAAGTGCCCTACTACCGGCGCCTCTTCCGGAGCCTGGGCCTGGCCCCGGGGGATGTGCGGACAAGCGGGGACCTCTCCCGGCTTCCCGTCCTTACAAAGGAGATCATCCGGGCGGCCCCGGAGGAGTTCATTCCTGCCAGCCTTGGACGGCAGCGCTACCAGGAGCAGGTGTCCAGCGGTTCCACGGGAACGCCCTTCCGGTTCCGCATGTCCGGGCATGACTACACCCTCGCCCTCGCCCTTATGTACCGCGGCTGGGGATACGCGGGGTACCAGCCGGGTGATCCCACGGTGATCCTTGCGGGTGCCGCCCTGAACATCGGCCCACGGCAGACGCTCAAAAAGACCCTCCACGAGATCGCCCGCAATACACGTCTCCTCTCCTCGTTTGAGATGAGCGGGGAGATGATGGAGGGATATGCGAAGGTCATCAACCGGAAGCAACCCCGGTTTCTCCGGGGGTATGCCTCGTCCCTGTACTTCTTTGCCACCTGGATCCGTGAGAACGGGATTCGCCTCCAGTCCCCCGAAGGGATCTTCACCACTGCCGAGAAGCTCTACCCGGCGATGAGGAAGCGGATCGAGGAGGTCTTCCAGTGCCCGGTGTATGACACCTACGGCCTCTACGATGGCGGGGTCGGGGCCTACGAATGCCCGGAACACCGGGGACTGCACATTGATACCGAACGGGCCGTTCTGGAGGTGGTGGACGGAGCGGGTCTTCCCCTCGCATCCGGCGAGGGGAGGATCCTCTGCACCACCCTCCAGAACCACGCGATGCCCCTGATCCGGTACGATTCCGGGGACCTGGGAAGCATCAGCGGGGATCTGTGTCCCTGCCGACGGGAAAGCCTGCTCCTCAGCGAGGTCATCGGCCGGTCGGTGGACATGCTGGTCACGCCTGACGGGACACGGGTGCATGGTGCCTTTGTCGGCATGTACCTGGAAAATTGCACCGGGATCCGGGAATACCAGGTGGTCCAGGAGACCCTCCGGACCCTCCGGGTGAAGATCGTCGCGGATCCGGCATTTGACCCGGCAGTGCTCCAGGGGTTCCGGGACCTCGTGGCCTCGAAGAGCCGGGAGTGGGAGGTGGAGTTCCAGCTCGTGGACGCCATCGAGAGGACCGCGGCCGGGAAATACCGTTTTATCGAGAGCCGCCTCCCTCCCGGGCAGTAAAGGCAGGTATTTAAGAGTCCGGCCCCCACCCCTCAGTTCAGACCATGGGGAACGGGGAACCGGCACGGAATCGGGCGGCCATCACCGCAGGATGTATCCTGCTGCTTCTTTTCAGCGCCGCGGTGGTTGCCTGCCTGGGTACCCCGCCCGTATCTCCCATGGAGAACGCGACACCGGTAGCCTCTGTCCATCCCAGGCTCTACTTCACTGCCGGGGATCTGCCCGGGATCCGGGAGAAGATCCAGCGGGAGCCGTACCGGTCACTCTGGGAATCCGTGCAGCACCGGGCGGCCGAGACCCCCATGCCACCGGGAACGGCACCCACCCAGAGGGACCTGGAGCAGGCAACGATCGCCCTGCGTACCAACGCCTTTGTCTATGCCGTGTCCGGTGATCCGCAGGCCGGCGAACGGGCCCGCAGGTACCTCCTGCAGGTGAGCGGCTGGAGCCACTGGCAGTCCCGGGACCGGGTACAGACCGGGAAACTGGTCAATTACGGGTCCGGTCCCCTCCACGGCGCCATCGGGGAGACGTACGACTGGATCTATCCCCTGCTGAACACAAGCGAGCGTCAGGTGGTCGTTATCGCCATGGTGAACCGGTCCCTGGAGCCGGCCCGGCTGCAGTATGGCACCCCCGATGAGACGGCGGATGCCTGCACCAACCGGATCTCCCTCGCCTACGGGGGCGTCGGGGTCATCGCCTTTGCGCTCCGGGGGGACCTCCCGGAGAACCCGGGGGTCGAGCCCTACTCCGGCCTGGTCCATGACGTGATGACCCGGAAGTATTTTGACTGCTTTGACCGGGACGGGGGCTGGAGCGAGGGGATCGGGTACCTCTCCTTCGGTCTCTCCGAGGATGCAGGGGGCAGCGGGGGGATTTACTACGCGGAAGCCCTCCGGCGCGCCACCGGTGAGGATCTCTTCCGGCTCGAGAACTTCAGCCATGCACCCGATTTCCTCCTCTATTTCCTTCCCCCGGACCGGAAAGGCGAGTCCAGCGCCTTCGGGGACGAGGACTTCAGCTCTGCCTTCCGGAGCCCGTCAGCCGCGGCCCTTGCTTCCCGGACCGCCAATCCGTACGCCCAGTGGTACTACCAGAACGCTCCGCTCGAGCAGACCGATCCCATCGGCGAGATCCTCTTTGCGGACGACAGCCTCCCCGCCACTTCTCCGGAAGGCCTGTACCCCACGAAACGGTTCAGGGACCTGGGATGGGTGGCGATGCGGACCGGATGGGGGCTCTCCGATACCCTGGCCGGGTTCATCTGCGGGCCCCGGGGAGTGGGCCATGACCGGCCCGAGAGGAACAGTTTCATGCTGGACGCCCTGGGGGAGCGGCTGGTCATCACCCCCGGCCTCACCTCCCTGGGCTACGAGGACCCGGACTACCCGGACTACCATGCCGCCACCGTGGGCCAGAACACCATTCTCGTGAACGGGAATCCCCGGAGCCAGCCCCGAAACGATCCCGGTACCTCCTGCACGATTACCGGATTCTTCACGAGTCCGTACTATGACCAGGTGCAGGGGGAGGCTGCGGCAGCCTACGGGGGGCGGCTCTCCCGGTTCACGCGGGACCTGATCTTCGTGAAGCCCGAGGAGCCGGGGTTTCTCGTTGTACGGGATGACCTGGCCACCGCCACAGGTGCAGCAACGTTTGACTTCCTGCTCCATGCCCTGGGGTCTGACAGCATCAGCCTCGTCGACCCCGAAGGGGGACGGGCCACGATCACCCGGGGGAACGCCACGCTCCACGTGGCCGTGATCCTCCCCCGCGGGGCATCCCTGTCAGTTCTTCCGGGATCGCCCACCCATTTCGAGGGATCGGACCAGCCCACCAGCTACCTGCAGGCCGCAACCGGGCCGGTGCCGGAGGCCCGGTTCCTGGTGGTCCTGTACCCGGTGATCACCGGGTCCGCGGTCCCGGAGGTCGCAGAGGTCCGTGAGGGGGACGTGACCGGCGTCACGGTGACCCGGGGGAAGACCACGGACCTGCTCCTTTTCGCCCCCTCCGGCGCCGGCATCTCGGCAGCGGGGGTGGTGAGCGACGGCAGGATGGCATGGATCCGGCTGGAGGAGGGGGTCCCTGCCTACTACGCTCTGCGGGAGGGCACCTCCCTGGCCTACCGGGGGAGGGTGCTTTCCCACTCCCCAACCCCCACCTCTGGTGCGGATCGGGTGCCGGCGACCTGAAAAGGGAATCCCGCACGGGATGCCATGCGCTGCAGGGTTGCCCGGGCACAAAGAGCGCAGGAGACAGGGCTAGGTGTAGCCGTCCACCCACCCGGAATCGTACACTTTCCCGAAACGGTCCAGCTGGTCCCAGACCGGGGCGGTCCGGAAATAATATTCCAGCGTGCCGGTGAAGTCCGGGTCCCTGATGAAGGTACCGGTTTGGGAATTCAGGAGTTTCAGGGGCCTTTGGGAGAGCTCCCGGCTCCGGATCAGGATAAGATCCGTGCTCTGGTTCCGGATGATCGCCGAGGTGGTGAGATTCACCTGGAGAATGCTCGCATTGTCCCGGTACGGCGAGTTCATGTAGTACCTGCCCGTCACGTAATCGGTGAGGACCAGGCCCTCGGTGACCGGGACGAGCCGGTCAAAGCCGGTGAATTCCGGCTGGGTGAGGTAATAGGTATAGAACGGGCGCTTGACGAGAGGGTTATCGGAGGCAACGAAATCATTGGATACCGAGAGCATGCACATGGCGGCAAAGAGCAGGATCACCGCAACCCTCCCGTACCGGCCCGTTCTCTGGATGAGGTACAGGAATCCCACGGCCGCAGCCAGGCTGATGAAGAGGAAGGCGTACTCCTCAAACCGGGAGAGGTTGAAATTGGATGCGAGTTTGCTGATCAGGAGCGCCGGCCCGGGGAAGACCGCCGGCACCATCAGGAGGCCCGTGAGGCAGAAGATCTTCAGGTGGAAGGAGCACCGCGCGGACGGGAGGACTGAGAGCACCCCCACGATCAAAAAGATCAGCAGGGGAAGGTACTGGAGGTAATTGAAGAGTTCTGTCAGGGGGACCTCAAGGGCGCCGGTGATCGCGAGCCGTGTGGGGGCGGTTTGCAGGATGTCGAAGACCACGATCCGGAACAGGTAGGGTGCAAAGAACATCCAGTACACGAGCGTCATGACCATCATCATCACCAGGTAGGGGAACCTGAGGAACCCCTGCCGCCGGTAATCCTGGTACACCTCCTGGAGAACGAACATGACGAGCAGGATCAGGACAATGAAGGGCATGGAGACAGTATGGAACATGATGGTGGAGAGGGTCACCACCATAATCAGCACCACATGGATGCGGGTTGTTCCGGCCAGCAGGAGGTAGATTAAAACCAGGATCAGCAGCAGCACAGCACTCCGGGGGATGGAGGACATACCGTAGGCGATGATTCCCGAGCTGAAGGCCGTGAAGAGGGTGGTGAGGAGTGCCACGCGCTCGCTCTCCACGAGCCTTCGCGCGATGAGGTACACCATCACGAGCACAACGACATAGACCAGGCCATTCATGAGAAACATCACCTGCCGTGACGTGGTCAGGATGCCGCTCAGCTGGTACGCCATGGCACACACGAGATGCCAGAGGGGGAACTGCTGGTACTCGCTGAAGATCGCGGTGATATGCCCCTCCCGCAGGAGGTTGTCCAGGAGCCATGCGTGTCCCAGGGGATCGGTCCTGCCGATGAAGAAGAAGTACTTCAGGGTGACGCCCCAGGCGATATTCAGGTAGAGCACCCCCATCTGGCCCAGGATGACGGGTATTCGGGGTCCCGAAGGTTCCACCCAGAGGATCTCCAGGAGGATGCAGAGGCCCATGCCGGTCACCAGCAGGTAGTAGATGGCATGCCGCACGGGGAAGTAGTCCAGGGAGAGGACCGAGAGGGAGAAGAGCGCGGTGAAGACCAGCAAGAGCAGTGGAAAGACGTGGCCCTCCGGCAAAAGTTCCCTCCCCACACCCCTGCCGGACCGGGTGCGGAAGAAGAAGAGCGGGGCAACAAACATGGGGACGGCCAGGTAACTCCCCAGGATCGCCAGGGACGGCTGGCCCAGCGCCAGGGGGACGGCGAGTCCGAGGACGGCCGCCGCCATGCAGCCAAGGGCAATGATCCTGCCGGTGAGGGTGAACCTTCCCTCCGTGTCGAGCCGGAAGAGCCCCCGGGGATCCCTCACGACCCCTCACCGGTCCCCGCCGCCCTGACTGCGGCCGGTCTTCCCAGGAGCCATCCGAGAGGGACCGCGATGAGGCCATAGGTGAGGATCCATGCATATCCTGCGCCCTCGATCCCGAAGAGGGGAAGGAGGAGGGTGGAAAGGCCCAGCAGGAGGACCATCCGGACCCCGTTGATCCCGACGACGGCGCCGGTCTTCATGTGGATATTCAGAAACGGGATGCAGATCTTGTGGAATGCCACGAAAAAGCTGGAGAGGGCGAAGACCAGAAGGAGGGGGTACGCCTGCGTGTAGGCAGGGCCGAAGAAACCCAGGAGGGCCACCCCAAAGAGGATGGCGCCGCCCACGAGGGGAAGCAGTACGAGGGAGCTCGCAAGGAGCGCCCGGATGGCCTCCCTGCGGGGATCGCCCGAACCATAGCTCCCCTCCACAAAATACGAGGTGCCGATGGCGTCCGGGACGGCCATGATCAGCGACCCGATGGCAAAGGTGATGTAGTACTGCGCTGCGGCCACCGGCCCGAGGATCGCGAGCACCATCAGGGGGAGGACCAGCTCCGGGGTGATGGTGAAGAGGTTGGCGACATAATTCGCGGATGAGAACCGGAACATGTCCTTCAGGACCTCCCTGCGGATGCCGAAGGTCAGCCGGACAAACCGGAGTGCCACGATCGCCGAGAAGACCGCGGCGAACAGGCTGCTGAGCCCGGTTGCGAAGAAGATGCCGATGCCCCCCAGGAAGACGAGGGGATAGAGCAGAGGGAGGCGGGACGCCATCACCAGGTACTGGAAGAAGAGGAGGTAGGGCCTGCGGTGGGCAATGAAGGTCCTGCCGAAGATATTGAGGAGGGAGTTCAAAAGCACGATCCCCAGAAAGAAGGGCCAGTACCCCTGCACCATGGCGATGGTGGGCACCAGGATGCCGACAGAGAGGAGGAATGCCGCCCCCAGGACCACTGCAGCAGCCGAGGTGACCCAGAGGGAGGTGGAAAAGACCTCCCCGGGATCCCGCAGGGGCGTGAACCGGATGATGGAGATATCGAACCCCAGAGTGGCCAGGTACATCAGGAGATCCGAGACCGAGATGAGGGCAGTCCCGATCCCCACCGCTGCCACAGCATACTCGTGGGCCGAGATGCTCCAGAAGAGAAAACCGATCACCGCGGCATTGAAGAGCCGGTTGAGGGTCAGGGTGAGGGAGTTGCGGTACAGGGGATCCTTCCAGGACCGCTCCGCCATGCCCCGGAGGGTACCTCCGCGGATGAAGACAGGAAGAAGATGGCGGAGATCTCTCATCGTCATCTGACGTTTGCCCCACGGGTGACTTAACCGTTCCCATTCTCCCCCGTTCGCAGGGCAGAGAGGGTCATCCGGCCCTCACCCGCGACCCTGAAAGGAAATCCCGCCGGAACGGATTTCAGAAGGTTCAAATGCTTCCGTCCCGGAGCTGAGGGGGGACTCCGGCCCGGTGATGAACACCAGGGCAACAGGCGGTGACCCCGTGGATGCATTTCACCAATACAGGGGGGCAGACTCCGCGTGCCTGAACCGTTTGACGAGGTGGACCGCCGGTCGCTGGATCGGCCGGTGGAATTCTGGGCGGAGGCTGCCCGGGCTGTCCACTGGTACCGGCCATGGGACCGGGTGCTGGATGACTCCCGGCCCCCGGTCTACCGGTGGTTTTCGGGCGGCCTCGTGAATACCTGCCACAATGCGCTGGACCGCCATATCGAATCAGGTGGTTGGCGATGTTGTACGTCGCCCGGATGCCGTATTTTTTCTCCAGGGCGAGGTACTCCCTCACCACATCCCTGCAGGCTGCGAGATCCACGGGGTTGTCCAGGTCCTGCTCGACGTCATGGAAGAACGTGACCATGCGTCGGATCGTGTGCTCCCCTGGTGCGCCGGGCATCACATGACCATGGGAAAAGGGGGTGATAAACCCTGAGGACTCCTGTGCGAACCCCCAAGCTCATCACCATGGAGCGCACACACACACCGTGATGTTCTTCTTCTGCCACCTCTTCGCGGGGATGATCCTCGGCATCGGAGCGGCCGCGGCCTTCCGCACCCGGATGGCGGTACCGGTGGCAGGGTTCTCATCCATCCTTCCTGATCTGGTGGACAAGCCCCTCGGCCACTTCTTTTTCCGGGGGGGTTTCCTCCAGGGGCTCGAACTCTTCCATACCTTTCTTTCGGTCCTCATCTTCCTGGCTATTGCCCTGGTGATGTCATGGAGGGCCCGCTCCGGTCTCCTGCTGATCCTGCCTGCCGGTCTCCTCCTGCACCAGATCATGGACCTGGTGTGGATGGACCCCGTGACCTGGCTCTCACCATTCCTCGGGCCGCTCCAGCCGTGCTTCTGTTCCGGCGTCGTGAGCTTCGTGGGATGGGGTCTGCAGGCCGAATTCTTTTCGGTCTCGGAATGGGTCTTTCTGGCGGCGACCGTTCTCGCTGGTGCCCACCTCTTCCCCGACGTGGTTGCCCGTATCACCGGCCGTAATCCCGCCCCGTACACCGCAACCCTCCTCCCTGCAGCCATCCTCCTCCTGGTGCTCCAGGGCCTGTGGTTCGTGGCAACCGCTGCCCGGGAGATCACGAACCCCTCGGTGGACGGGATTATCTCCCTCGGGAATTTCATGGTGGGTGCGGTTTCTCTCACCGGCGCAGCAGTGCTTGCAGTGGCCAGGCCACTGTTTCCGGGCGATGCGGAGGGATGAACCGGGACCCGACTCAGGGCTGCCACCCGCTGCCGGTATTCATGATGACGGAGTGAGGGTCTTTTCGGGTTCCCCATCGGTTCCAGTCCCTGGAGGATGCAGCCGTGGGAAAGAGACTTCCCTCCCCGTTTTCCCCTCGCCTGTGTGCATGACCCGCCATGAACCGCACTATCCTCTCAGGGGGAGGGCAACGGGAGGGGGCGACCCCACCCCCCATGATAATAGTTCCTCCTCACCCAGAAGATCACTCACCTGTCCCTGGAAGGCCCGGTGGCAGGCCTGTAGGGAGGCAATGGGTACCGGATCCATCCGATCCATGTGCTGCCAGGCAGAAGGGAGAACAGGTGGATCCCGGCGGATCATACCGGGTCATCACCTCCCGGTCAGGGTTCGGCCAGGAGGTTCTGCTGTTCCAGCGATGCCGGCACGTGGGACTGGACCAGGAT
>Ga0315274_10002719_pt1 | contig 26466 bp, 28 predicted proteins | sample YL17G02_20_MG_FD_203700 | JGI IMG/M metagenome (GOLD analysis project Ga0315274, IMG submission 203700) | Sediment microbial communities from Yellowstone Lake, YNP, Wyoming, USA - YL17G02_20 | ecosystem: Environmental > Aquatic > Freshwater > Lake > Sediment | place: USA: Wyoming | collected...
GATCATAGTCTTTTATCATCTTCCTCGTTCTTGGATGAAGAGGGAGGACAACAGGCAATTTCTTTCCAATCTCGCTGAGGGCTCTTAAAATGGATTCCAACCTTCTGGGATCATCCGTATTTTCGGCACGGTGGAGGGTGGCCAGATAGTAATTCGGAATTCGGAATGCGGAGTGCGGAATGGACGAATCAATCTGAGGAATAAGATTTAAATCTTTCAGGATGGTTGATTTTTTTTCGGCGAGTTTGGAATAATAAAGGATCGAATCGTACATCACATCGCCGACCTTTTTGACGATCGTTGTTTTCCCATTCTTTATTCCCTCCTTTAGCAAATTCCGGACAGCTTGAGCAGTGGGACAGAAAAGGAGAGCGGATAAATGGTCAGTGAGCAGACGATTGATTTCCTCAGGCATGGTCCGTTTATAACTTCTCAAACCTGCCTCCACATGAGCCACAGGGATATTTAATTTTGCTGCGGTCAGAGCCCCGGCCAGAGTCGAATTCGTATCGCCGTAAACGACCACGATTTCGGGTTTCTCTCGCTCGAGCACAGTTTCAATTCGCTCCATCATCACACCGGTCTGTCTGGCATGAGAACCTGACCCCACTCCTAAGTGATAATCCGGCTTGGGAAGTTCAAGCTCTTCAAAAAAGATTCGGTCCAACAGGTCGTCATAATGTTGCCCTGTGTGGACGAATATTTCACGGATCTTTTTCTTTGAACTGAGCCGGTCTGTCAAAGACCCTTTCTCATTGAATGCCTGGATTGCCCGGCTAACGGAGGCAGCTTTTATAAATTGAGGCCTGGCCCCCACAATGGTAACGATCTTCATCAAAGAACCCCTTTTGATTCAGATCGGCTTTACCTTACTGCCGTCCTTTCTATATTTCTTTCCACAGGCCTGACATACCGCTTTTCCAGATCGAAAAACGATCTCTTCAGCGCACTGGCAAACCCATCCTCTCACCCTTCCCGGATTCCCATAGACCAATGCATAATCTGGAACATCCTTGGTCACCACAGAACCGGCTCCGATGAAAGCATACTCGCCAATTGTATTTCCACAGACAACTGTCGCGTTGGCACCGATGGTGGCCCCTTTTTTGGTCAACGTCTTTCGAAACTCTTTCTTTCTCGAGATGAAACTTCGAGGGTTGAAGACGTTCGTGAAGACCATCGAGGGACCACAAAAGACATTGTCTTCCAAAATAACCCCATCATAGATGGAGACATTGTTTTGAATCTTTATGTTGTTTCCTAAAAGAGCTCCTGAGCCAATAAAGACATTCTGTCCGATGACGCAGTCCTCCCCCATCTTTGCACCAGCCATGATGTGTGAGAAATGCCAAATCTGCGTTCGATCGCCGATCTCCACGGGTTCATCCACCACTGCCGTAGGGTGGGCGAAATATCTCTTCTCCATCTTCTCATCTCCCCAATAGACTCACCGGAGCGCCTTTTTCCTTTAAGGACTGCTGTGCCGCAGTGAGGATATTGACCACTTTGACCCCATCCCGGCCTCCCGTCTTAGGTTCTTTTCTTGATTCGATGCATTGAATAAAATGTTCTGCTTCGGCTCGAAGAGGCTCTACCATCTTAATGCTCGGGATGGTAATATCCCCAAATCTCAGGCCTAAATATTCTCCATAAGTATCATAAGAGAGATTCCTCACGCCTTTATCGTATATCTTCAATTTCTCAGAGGACTCCATATCATCGAAAACCACCATCTTCTTTGAACCCACGATGGTGATCCTCCTCAATTTATGGGGGTCCAGCCAACTCAAATGGATATTTGCCATCTTACCATCGGAGAACCGAAGACTGACAAACACGACATCTTCAATTCCATGTTGGATGTAACTCTCCCCATGGGCTGAAACCCTGACAGGTTCTTCTTCGAGAAGGTGAAGGATCACTGAGAGGTCATGGGGAGCAAACGAAAGAAGGGCATTTTCATCCTGACGAATGACACCGAGATTGACCCGTTGAGTATAAATATAATAGACCTTCCCCAATTCACCAGAGGCAACCATCTCCTTCAGTCGATCGATCACAGGATGATAAATCAGAAGATGGCCAACCATGAGAATTTTTCCACTCTTCTCCGCAATCTCCAATACCTCCCTCGCATCCTTAGGATTTAACGCCATGGGTTTCTCGACCAGAACATCCTTATTGGCTAATAATATCTCCTTTGACAAAGAGTAATGGGAGGTGGCTGAAGAGGCCACTATGACTCCTGTGACTTCCGGGTCAAGAAGAATGGGCTTCAGATCCTCGACAACCACCGACTGGGGATAAGCTTTACGTATGGATAACAATTTCGAGGGATCGTTATCACAGATATATTTTAATCGAACATTTTGGATTTCGGAGAATACCCGAATGTGATTCTTTCCCCACGCCCCTGCCCCCACCACGGCTACGTTAATCATAAAATCCTCCACCTCATAACATTTCCATCTCGTCAGATAAACCCCGCCCCTATTTACCCCGTTAGAAAGCCCCCGCATTTATGCCGGGATTATCATAAATAGAGGAAGCATAAGCTCCTTGTAGAGGCGGACTCGAAGCCCCACCTTTCTAACGGGGTTTACCCCTTCGCCTTCCTCTTTTGACTGCCTGCTTCTTAAGAAGATATCCTAATTCCTCAAGTTTTTGGATCACCTTCCCTACCGATTCTTCAGGGGTTTCTTTATCTGTTTCCAGAACCACTTCCGGATCCAATGGCTCTTCATAAGGATCATCAATTCCTGTATAGTTTTTAATCTCTCCGGCTAAGGCCTTCTTATAGAGTCCTTTCGCGTCTCTTTCAATACATACCTCCAGAGGACATTTGCAATAAACCTCAATAAAGTCAACGATCTCTCTGCGGTTGAAATCACGGGCTTCCCGATAAGGAGAGATCGCTGCCGAGATGGCAATAATTCCATTTCTGGTAAGAAGTTTGCATACATAACCTATCCGTTTTATGTTCGTATCCCGGTCTTCCTTGCTGTAGCCAAGACCTTTTGAAAGATGGGTTCGGACAACATCTCCATCCAAGATTTCAATTTTCTCCAATCCTCTGCCCCGAAGTTCGGCTTCAATCAACTTCGACAGAGTTGTCTTCCCTGAACATGAAAGGCCTGTTAACCAAATCGTCAATCCTCGATCCATAGTATTTTCCTCTTCGCTCCACCGTTTTAAAGTTGATAGATCATCGAATGACAAACTATTTTTTTAACCTCTTGCCCTTCTGATGTCAAAATGTTTTACCCCCGACGTTGACAGGTTCATTCAAATTCATCGCCACAGGCCGGCATTTCTTCACTACAAAGGTTTCTAAAGGTTTTTCAAACCCATCTCTTCGGGGCACAACCTCAGATGCCACCATAGTAAATAAGCATAGATTGAAAGCTTACTTTTCCATTTGTCGATGATGAAGAGAGTAAAAAGACAAGCAACCGACATAAAAATCAGTTCGGCGCATAATCGGGTGATCAATCCCATGAGCAGAATGGAATATTGCAAACTCCCCCTATTCTTTTTAAAAAAGTGATAACGGGAGCGATAATATTCAACCCTCGCCTTATTTTTCTCCTTCTCCGCGCTCTTTCCCTGAAAATGGTAGATTTCAGCATGAGGGACATGGTAGATTTTCCAGCCGGCCTTCTTCATCCGGTAGCACCAATCGGTCTCTTCGAGAAAAAGAAAATAACCCTCATCGAGTAAGCCCACCTGCTCCATTGTATCTCGTCTTACCATCATACCCGCACCAATGACGGAATCCACCTCAACGGGCTCGGGGTAATCTCTTTCCTTCCCTAAAAATCTGTCTGGAAATAACCACCTCAAGAGGCTTTTGTTAAGAAGCTCCGTGGCCAAAGATGGGAAGTTGGCAATCGAGTTCTGTTTCGAGCCATCGGAATTCAGTAATTGTGCTCCGGCAACCCCGGCCTCTGGAGGGGCATCCATAAAAGAGCACATCCTGTCGATGGCCCCTTCCTTCACTTGAGCATCCGGATTAAGCAAGAGGGCGTATCTCCCTGATGCCTTTCGGAGCCCTTGGTTGGCGGCCTTTGCAAATCCGAGATTTTTCTCATTCTCGATAAGTTGAACGGCCGGAAATGTTCCCTTCACCTCCATCCCACTCCCATCCTGAGAACCATTATCAATCACAATAACCTCCGTCTCCATCTCCTTAACCGCCTTATAGACTGACTTTAAACATTGGAGAAGAAGATCTTTTGTATTCCAATTGACAATAATGATCGAGAGATCCATCAGCGGCACGAATGACCCGAATGATAACAAACTTAACGAATGATAACCATTGACTGCTTTGAAAATCCTTCCCAACCTCCCTTTTCCAAAGGGAGGAGATGGTGCTTCTCCCCTTTAGTAAACCCCGTTAGAAAGTCCCCCCCTTTCTAGCGGGGTAAAAGGGGGATTTGGTTCACGTTGTTTTTATTATTACGCCCTCGGGTGTAACATATACTGTCCCTCTCCGCTTACTCTCTTCAATTAAACGTCGAAGAAAAAATTTTCCGTCTTTGATGATCGGATTTAAACGGAGGTACCCTTTGAAAAACCTGAGACGGTCCGTCCGGGTAAAAATAGTTGGTACAGAGGTGTTGAGTTGGAGGAGATTTTTAAACAACTTTTTTTCATTGATCTTCTCATCCAACCGGATATCCTCCAGATCGAGGAGTTGGAAATTGAGATTTTCCCCATTTTTTGAAAATAGGATGTTCCTGGCCTTCATATCCTTATGATAGAGATTCATTTGATGGAAATGGGAAAACCATTGGGCAAAGGCTTTAATAAAAAGCCTCTTTTCCCTAAAATCTTCACACCATAATAAAATAGATCGATCCAATTCTTGAGCATCTTCAGGGGCCTCCATCAGAAAGAAACTCTCCCTCCCGCCGAGCCAGCCCCTTTTCTCGACCAACGCAATGGGTTTGATAGAAGAGATCCCTCTGACTTTTAGACCATTTCCTCCCACCCAAGACTTAAGCCCTTTCGAGGGCCGAAAAAGATCTTTAAAAATATCCCGGACATGAGGATAACGGAATTGTTTCACGCAGACTCTCATTCTCCCCACATTCAATATGGAAACGATGACCTCTGAACTATATTTTGCCAATGCCGGCGGTTTCTCTCTGACAAGGGAGAGGTGTTCTCCGATCACCCTTCTGATATCATCCAGGCTGAAATCCCGCCGATGGTAATAACGAACCCCTTCCTCCTTCTTCATCGAAAATTCAGTGCTCTCCTTTACACATCTTTTTGTCCTGCTCCTCCAATGCCTTTTTTGAAGACGATCCATGAGGGAATGAATCTTCCGGATGTGCTCTTCCTTTTGTTTCAAATCAAAGGAATCCCCTTCAAAATATTTTTCGATAAATTCCATTTGTTCTTTTTCAGTCCATCTGGATCTCAAAGAAAGGAAGAGCTGCGAAAAATTCCATAATCTCTGATCCAAGGAAAGGGAACGAACGATCTCGGCACGGTGTAAATCCGTGAGATAGAAAGATTCCCCATCCCGTAAAAAATTCCCTGCGTGAAGATCATGGTGAAATAGTCCTACATCATGGAATTTCCTCAGAGTCTTGGCCAGGTTAGGAAGGGCGAAAGGACTTTCTAATATCACGGAATCCTCAATGAGGGAAACCCCTGATCCGATCGCCTCCGAAAGATAATAACTCTCTTTCACAAAACCCCGATGAACCTTCTCCATCCAGCCCAATGGTTCGGGAACGGGAAGGTTTCTTTTTTTTAATTGATCGGCAATAAACCATTCCTTCCGGCCTTTGGATGGAAGCATCAACAATTTTAAGGAAACCAGTGGTCCTTGTGTCTTATCCCTTTTAAAAAATATTCTTCTCCCATCGGTTAATGGGAAGATGGCAGCGAAACGCAATTTTGATGCCTTAATCACTTCCCCTTCCAAATTTTGGATGGCGAGGACCGGATCTTCAAAGAAGGGGGTGGGGAGAAAGTCAAATATTTCTTTTCTCATCCAACCCCTCATTTTGCCCTTTGCAATTTTTTTGAAGGAAGACCTATCCAACCCAGCCCTCTTTAAACGAGTTCACGGCCTCTCTCATCAGGTTTTTCACTCACCTCAATTCTGATTCGGAACCTCCACCCCGCCTTTCAATAACAATCCATATCGTATGAGCATAGCGGTTCAAATAACATTTCTGTGAGGGATAGAGCATCCTCCGAAGCCATCTGACGAATACATTTCTTGGCTTTTCCATTGCATAGAGTTCAAGAATCGAGATCGGATATCTCTTTTCCTGGCTTTTTATGAAATCGATTGCTTCTGACATGTTGAAGAACCATTTATGGCGATCTCGAGGGGGATCTGCAGGCAGACCGTAGTGACCGAAAGAGCCCTTCCCCCTTCCAATCGGCCCTCGTGCATTCACCCAGTTGTTTGGCAACGATAGAACCAGATATCTCTTTGCAACCCGAATCAATTCACCAAAGATGTGGTGCAAATTATTGAGATGCTCCAATACATCGGTACATACGACACAATCAAAGACCCTATCATTAAAAGGAAGGTAATGAATTTCTTCTAAATTCAATTGAATATCTGGATTTCCTCCAACATCCACACCAATATAATCAATATTTGAAAGGTGCCTTTTTAAGGTTGCATGGTCACACCCTACATCAATGATTCTCCCACTCAAAAAGCGTTTGAATCGGTTTGCTACATACTCAGCTCTCTCTGCTCGATCTCTAAAGTTAATGTACTCTACTTTCATAAGAATGATTAATCCACATTGAAAAGGCCCCTGGGGGCTATCCATTCCTCATGGGTGGTCAATGGACTCCTCTCCGCTCATGAGGCTGTGTCGTAATATGAAAAAACCGACATTTTGAAAGGGAGAGGCAGTCGGGTGGAAAAGATTTAGAGCGGAAACCTTTAGCCGTCCGGATTCAGGCGCGCCAAGCGTATGAAGACATTCGATTTTATGCAAGCGACGATTTCCCATAATCTAAAAGACCCGCATTCTAAAGCTTTGGAACCTGACTGCCTCTCCCCCTTTGCGTGCGATTACAACACACTCTCCATTTGGGGGGTGGAGCGATGGATAATTTCCTTTAGTGTTTTGTTATCCCTATCAAAGGCGTAATGTTCGATACACCGACGGGAGCGAAACGATGCTCCCTTTCTTTTCTCTTCATCCCAAAAAAAGGCGATCCTTTCGGAGAAGTTCTCTATATTTCGTGGATCTTCGATGACAAACCCCTCCTCACCATTGGTCAATATCCCACTGGCACCATTGGAGGTGGTCGTAATCACGGGAAGTCCGCTGGCCATCGCCTCTAACACCGTTCGCGAACAGGCGTCGTAGAAAGTCGGATGGACGAGAAGGTCTGCGGCCCCATAATATCTTTCTGGCTCATCCGTGGAACCCGCAAAGACCATCTCTTTAGAAACCCCTAATTTTTTTGACAAACGGAGATAAGGACTTTGCCGATCTCGTCCCAACACCAAAAGCTTAAAGGGAGGACAGCCCTCCCTCTTATTTTTTGCCAATGCCCTGATCAGGTAACCCAGCCCTTTCATCCTATAATTATTGGAGACGAAGAGGATGACACATTCATCTCCAATACCATGCCTCCTCCTGATCTCCTCCCGATATTGACGGTTTCGAGGATGGAAGCGCTCGATATCCACCCGAGTGTATTCAACCGCAATCCGGTCCTCTGGGATCTTGTACCAATGCATCATGTCCTGTTTCACCATATCGGAGATAGCGATGATCTTTGGAAGTTTCTTCTTCCGGTAAGGGGCATCCTCGATCCAGCCGCTCACCCATTGTTTGAGGCTTAAAATCCTCCCTAAAAATTTTATCGTCCATAGAATAGGATCGTCATAGGCTCTGAGGCTTCGCCAAAACCATGCCCAATGGACCCCCCCACGGGGTTGAAGCACATCCGCTTTCAAGGTATTTCCTACGCCAAGGGTCAAATCATAATGTCCCTTCTCTATCTCTCTCGTTGCCCTGATGGCAAAAGAGAGAAAACGAAGGCTCTTTGGAAAAGGGATGGTCTTTACACGATGAAAAGATATCCCCTGATCCTCCTCATCCCATTGCTCTGCATAGACGTGGACCTCATGGCCCTCTTTCACCAAAGAGGTACACAGGTCGGCCAAAGATCTTTCGGCACCTCCCTTTTTCTTTGATAGATTCAAAATCCCTGTTGCAATTCTAATTTTATTCATATACGAATTATCCGAATGATAGCGAATTTAACGAATAAGAACACGTATATATTCAACCTTGCTCTTGGAAAGGTTTGCCGTAATACCAAATTGCTAGTCACTCGCCCCCTCACCCTTCCCCCCGTGGTCGGGTCTTTTCGACTCTCCCCATCGGGGCTGTGTCGTAATATGAAAAAACCGACTTTTTGAAGAAGGGGAGAGGCGGTCGGGGGGAAAAGATTAAGAGCGGTAACCTTTAACCATTCGGATTCAGGCATGCCAAGCGTATGAAAACGTTCGATTTTATGCAAGCGTCGATTTCCCATAATCTAAAAGACCCGCATTCTAAAGCTTTGGAACCTGACTGCCTCTCCCCCTTTGCTTGCCATTATGACACAGCCCCATCGGGGAGAGGGAGGGGGTGAGGGGGGCCATTCGTATCATTCGTGATTACTTTTTCCATTTCCCGAGTGCGATCATCTCTTGATAAAATCTCTCCACGGCCTCCGCCTGGCGATCTAACCGAAATTCTTGATGGGCCTTCTGATAGGCGGCCTTCCCCATCTCCTCCCTCAACTCCGGATGGCGAAGGAGCTGGAGGGTCGCTTTTGCTAATCCCTCAGGGGTGTCCTCAACCACCAAACCAGAGACCCCATCCTCCACCAATTCTGGCAGCATCCCTCGATCGGCTACGACCACTGGTTTTCCCATGGACATCGCCTCTCTGAGGGCTCGCGCGGTTCCGTCAGAGCCTGCCATGAGAAAGGTAAAGATATCCATACAGGCCAAGGTATCGATGTAGTCATCGGTTCGATATCCCGCAAGGATCACCCAAGGTCCAATGCCGAGTCTTTTTACGGGCTGGATCACACTTTCCTCCATCTGACTCGATCGGCCCACTAAAAGAATTTTGATGTTTGGAAATTCCTCGGCAATGGTATGGACCGCCTTTAAGAAGACCTCCGTTCTTCGATACTTCTGAAATCGGGCAACCATCCCGATGACGATATCCTTTTGGCCAATGCCAAAGACGGCCCTCATATTCTTAAATTCCCTTTGGGGATTGAATCGATCCAGATCCAGAGCGGGAGGAATCCTGCCGATCCTCTCCATGGGCAGTCCAAAATGTTCTCCATCCTCCTTCCTTGCCCTTTCCGAATGGGTGATCATCCCATCAGTCAGTTTTGAAATCAGAAGGCGATTCCCCAGGTGGGGTTTTAAGGAATCCCGTTTATGGTCTGTGCGAATGACGATGACAGGATGGTTCGATCTTCGGGCAGCCATCCCTCCCAGAATATGGTCAAGTGATTGGTGGACATTTAAAACATCGAACCTCTCCAGATCCAGATATTGAGTGAGACGCAACACATCGCAAAGGTTATTCCAGATGAAAGAAGGCCGGGAGAGTTTCAGGACAGGGTTCAGGTGGAACCGATCGGTCGCCTTCACCCCTTCTTCCAAGACCCTCCTCTCCAGACTATTCTCCACAGTGGAAGGTGGTTTACGGTAGGCCAATGTGACATCATGCCCTTTCTCCTCCAAAGCCTTGCAAAGATTGAGCACCGGCTCAGAAGGTCCTGTCCATTTCCAATCGCTGAAGAGGTGAAGGATCTTCATATATTTTTTTGGTAATCGGGGTCCTTTTCGGCAGTTAAAAATAGTTTTTTTCCAAAGATAAGGTCCGCGGACAGGACGTGACGAAACGTCTCCCGATTCCTCTCCCTTTGCAACGGCCTCTTTTCCCTTCTGAAGGCTCGGTCGGTCATCAGATAGACGAATGGATAGAGGGGGAATAAGAACATGGCCGTGTTGCTGAACATGTGAGTCGTCGCATCGATAATCCGGAATCCATTTCGATGGAGATTGATCCTCAGTTCATAATAATTCGTCAGATTGATATGGCCTCCCCCCTGATAGAGGTCGACCTCATTGCAGGGCCTCCCCTTGAAGAGGTTAAACCCCATGAGAAGGTTGGTCAACCTCGACTTCAGGTTGAGGGTATTGGGGGTGGTGATCAAGAGTTTTCCTCTCCCCTTAAGAATTCGAAAGCATTCCCTGACAAAAAGGAAAGGGGTCTCCAGATGTTCAATGCCATTGGAACAGAGAATGAAGTCGAAGCTCTCATTCTCAAAGGGGAGGCTCTGGTTCAAATCGGCCTTTTTGCAAGAGATCCCTTTGATATAAAATTTTTGAGGATTGATATCCGCGGCAACCACATCAAAGCCTGCCTCTTTCAATCTTTGAGAAATAGCCCCATCTCCTGCAGGTGCATCCAACAACCTCCCTCGATGGCCAAAGTTGGTCAAGATTTCAACCACTTTATCATGGGGATGTTGCATTCCAAAAATTTTGGTTACCAAAGTCCTGACGCCCATCGATTCTGGCTTCCCATGAAAATATTCTTAACCTTAACGTTGCATAAACTTTTGACGATACGGACATGGGCAAGCCGTTCGGAAAGGCTTCGAGGCGAACCTTTGGCCGAATCGGCACTCTCGTCCCCTTCCCCTGCTGGAATTCACTTGGGGGTAATACTTTAGCGCTTTGAAAATCCCTCCCTGCCTCCCTTTTCCAAAGGGAGGAGATATTAGCTTCCCCCTTTGAAAAAGGGGGATAGAGGGGGATTTTATAGTGATTCTTCTAATTTTTTTGGCTTTTGAAATTCATTTTTCAAAAGGCTAAACTGATACACTTGGGGTGATGTCCTCCGATACCCTTAAATTCTCAAAACAACCGCCTTCCGAAGCCTTGAAGGGCGGTTTGCCCGTGTCCGTTTTGCAACTGTCAGGTTAATTTGACTCGGAAGATCGCCACCTTGCTCTCATCAGATCGGATTGAATTACCAATTACTAATCAGTCCATAATACCCCATGCCCGGAGGGCACCCTCGAACCATGAAAATTGTTTCCCCCTCTCCCTTGATGGGAGAGGGTGGGGGTGAGGGTGAGTCAAAGCCTTTGCCCCCTCACCTCAATCCTCTCCCCCGGAGGGGAGAGGAGGTACATTAGGGGCTATTTTCTACATAATTGTATAGACGGGAATGATTAACAAAAGATATTTCAAATCTCCCCAATAATCCCCTCCCCCTTCCATGGGGGAGAGCGAGGGTGGGGGTGGACAAGATGAAGACCCTTTGGTCCCCCTCCCCTTCACCCTGTTAGATAAGGTTGTCTATTCAGCCCTGTTATTCAAGAGATCTCCTATCTAACAGGGTGAATCCCCTCCCACCGAGGGGAGGGGAGATTTTTGGAAGAATATGTCTAATCAATTATGGACTCCTTAGTAAGGGCTCCTCATTAGGAGCCATCTTCATTTTCTTTTTTGGCGATGGTCAATTCCCATAGTTTGGCGTACTTAATAAAGACATAGTAACTTGATAGGATAGCGATGATTAAACCCGGGAGGCCGTCCAAAAAGCCTGCTTTCCAGATATAGGTTTCCAGAAATTTGAAAGGGGGTCTGAAGAAAAAATGAAAGGGACTGAATCCCTTCTTTTTGGCTAAAAGTGTCTCTAAAGCGGCATCAGAAAATCGATCTATCGTTTTGAGCTGATGCGAGATATTTTTATAGGTGTAGTGGATAATTTCGCCTTCAAACCTTTTCAGCAAAGCAGGTTCATTGATGATCACGCGGTCATGGGGGTCACAGCCACCCCATTTACTTTTGGTCTTCCTGAACAGTCGTAGCTTGTAATCTGGATACCAACCCCCATGATTAATCCATCTACCGAGATAAAAGGTATGCCGCCTAAAATAGTAACCGTCATATTCTTCATAGCCACTATTCCTCCATTCCTGGATAATTTCACCTCGGGCCTGGTCAGAAATGACTTCGTCTGCATCCAGTGAAAGAACCCACTCATTGGAAGCAAGGTTAAGGGCGTAATTCTTTTGGTTCACATAGCCAGGCCACTTGTTCCGAAAAACTTTGCTCGTAAACTGCTGGCATATCTCTACGGTCCTGTCGGTGCTGAAGGAATCAACCACGATCATCTCGCCTCCAGAGTCGTTGACCCATTTAAGGCTTTCCAGACATCGTCGGATATTATCTTCTTCATTGAAACAGATAATACATACAGAGATCGGGTTTCGGGCAAAAACCGATAAGTCTTGGATGAACGGAGAGAGGGTCATAAATATTTTCCACACTCCTCTAATACTTCATCAACCGTAATCAATTCCATACATTGATGGTCAGTGGGACAAACCCTCTTCAAACAGGGACTGCAAGGGACATCCTTCCTTACGACGACATGGCCATCTCCCCAAGGCCCGGTGACGGAAGGATCGGTCGAACCAAAGAGGGCTACCACAGACGTCCCTACAGCAGTAGCGACATGCATCGTCCCCGTATCATTGGTCACGAGGAAACGACAACGCTCCAAAAGTGCAGCCAATTGAAGGAGACGGGTCTTGCCGGTCAGATCGATTCCCCCATTTTCAAAATTTTGTAGAATCTCTTTGGCAATGGGCGCCTCCTCCTCCTTTCCGAAGAGGAGCACGGTGGCTTTCCATTTCTCCCAGAGCCTTTTCCCTAATTCTCCAAACCGACGGGGTGACCAACATTTGGCCAAACCATAAGTGGCACCTGGGTTCATCCCGATCAAGGGCCCTCCATCTTGAATGCCCAAATCTTTGAGTCTCTCCTCAGCCCATCTTCGATCCTCCTCCCTGAGAACGATCCGGGGAGAGGGAGGACTTTCTACCTTCCCCAACGGCTCAGTTAGTTTTCGGAAATAATGGACTCGATGGGAACGAAGGATCTCTTTCGTACGATGAATTCCGTGGGTAAGGAAAAACGAACGCCCTTCATCTTGGTAACCGATCCGGATCGGGATTCGAGCTAAGTAGATCTGGAAGGCTGAACGAAAGGATCTTGGAAAGATGACAGCCAAATCAAAATTTCTCTCATTTAAAGATTGGCTGATGTTCAAATCTTCCCAAAAAGATCCAATACCCTTTTTCTTTTGGAAAGGGATGATCTCATCGACATAGGGAGATGTCTTCCATAGATCGACGAGAGGGCTCGAAACCAGGATAGCTAAATGGGAATGGGGAAAGAGCGTTTTCAATTGTTGAACTGCTGGATAAGTGAGAACGGTATCACCCACCCAGTTTACGCCTCTAACCAGTATGCGTTTCACTTGTCTAAATTCGGGTTTGATAGTATCCATAATCTATTAAAAGAACAATTTTATTATATCCACCCACCTAAGTCAAACATCATGCCTGAAATCACCGTGATTCAGACATTAGACCATAGACCTCAGACATTAGACTGAAGGGGAAATGGCTCGAGAATAGAAAAAGATAAAGGCATGGCAGTTAGCACATTTATAGGAAACCCCTAGGGACGTACTTTAGTTATTTAAGTAACTCTATCCCTCTCTGCGAGGGGATATGAGGTCTGGCGTTGAGACTGGACGAATTAGAAGAGGACTTCAGGATCAAGGCTGCAAAATCGCAATTTATGGGGTTTCGAGAGAATGGAGTTAAGGCAGTTAAGAACGGCCAAGAAAGGATAGGAACTACTCAACCATTGATGTCGATTCGGGGGGATAAGAAATGTCATCGAGACTAAGACAGGGATTGTTGGCAAGCATGGCCATTATCGCCTTAATACTTTCATCGGTCATTGCTTATGCCGGATCGGTCACTTATACCTACGACGGCTTAAACCGCTTAATCCGAGCAGATTACGAAGATGGAACGGTCATACAGTATATCTATGACGAGGCCGGAAATCGAACAACTGTATATGTCAATACAACCCCTCCAACGACCACTGCGGATCCGCCTGTGACTGAGAGGGAGGGCACGCTGTTCAAGGTTATCAAATCATTATTTACAAATTCTGAGCCTCTCCTGAAACGAATTATCAGTGGCAATTATTCTTCATTGTCCACCAGGTGAGGACCAAGACAGCCTATTGCTTGAATGGGGAGGTGTTGATTTCCGCGGCTGAGACTGCCCGGAATTCTGCTGTGGGTAGGTCAGCGATTGCAGGGAGGATAAAGAGAGAGGGGTCCTGTAGCAGGAATTGATAATTTCGAACAAGGCCCTGTCCTTTTAATAATTACTAATGAGTCCATAATTGAGAAGACATATTCTTCCGAAAATCTCCCCTAACCCCTCTTTGCCAAAGAGGGGAAGTGTCTATACAATTATGGACTGACTAATAATGCGTTTGCTTTATTTTGGGTTTTGACGGGCATACACATATCCGCCGTTATGCTCCGTCCTCACTTCAAAACCGAGTTCCTTCAGTCTGGCGGGAATATCGATGGGAAATTCTCGTGGAACACGATGTGCCTCCATGGCGATGGATCTAATTCGGGTGGCCGTGTCGAAACTCATCTTTTTAAAGATATCATGCTCCGCACCTTCGCAATCCAATTTTAAAAAATCAATTCGTGATAAATCCTCTCTCTTTATGATGTCCTCGAGCGAAATCGTTTGGACCCGCTTTTTGATCATATGATTTGAGTCATTCTTGTATAAGGAATGGCTCCCTGTCGAACCATCAACAAAAGCACAGATATCTTGATACCCGCTCGAACCAGAAACCGCCATCTCGAAAATAGTTAGGTTCTTCAAGTGGTTGAGTTCCACGTTCTTCTTCAGCATTTGGTAGTTCATTGGCTCCGGCTCATAGGCAAGCACCCGCTCGGCACTTCTTGCAGCGATCAGAGAAAAAGATCCGATATGCGCTCCAACATCCACAACGGTGGAGTCCCTTGTGATGGGAACAAAATCTCTGAAGTAGTGCATCGTAACAAAATTCGATTTCACAATCTTCAAATCATCGGTATTGGGGCGCAGCTTTATTTTGATCCCGCTTCGATGGATCATTTCAAACTCATTGCGCAAAAACCCATAACGCCCTGCGTATAACAGCGGCCAGTTCTTAAAGGCGGCGATGTTCTTTATGATCGACATACAACAAACCCTATCCATTTTTTAGTTCAGGCTTTAGTAAGTTGAACTAAAATCTCCCTGGTTGCTTTAAACACATCATCGACGGTGACCATCCTCAAACAGGTGAGTTCCTTGCACGATCGCTTTCGACATGGATTACAACCCACTTGCGTTCTCACTTTTCTGTGGTGCCCGAACGGTTCGTTCACGACCGGATCCGTTGGCCCATAAATGACGACCACAGGGGTCTCCATCAGCGAGGCAATGTGCATCGGACCCGTATCTCCACCGATGTAAAGATCGCACCGCCTGAAGACCTCCCCCAACTGCGTCAAAGATTTGGTCCGAGGTCCCAGAATAGACGGTTCTTTCATTTCCTTTCGAATCCCTTCTACCCACTCCAACTCTTCAGGACCCCAGGTGAAGACCACGGTTGCCTTGAGTTCGGAGATCAATCGGTCTGCCAGTTGAGCATATCGATCGGGCATCCACCTTTTATAAATGGTTTTTGGGCTTGTCCCAGGATGCATGGCGATGAATGGCCTCTTGAGGGAGGTCAATATCTCGTTAAAGAATGACCCCACGTATTCCCTGTCCTCGGAAGGAATATGAAGTGTAGGGTGAAAACTTATCACCTCCAACCCCATCCCCCTGAGGAGTGCAAAATTCCTTTGAAATCGATTCATCCTTTCTTCTGGAAGCCTCACCTTCACATTCGAAAAAATAAAATTGCCCTCCTTGCCCGACCTTCGATCAAATCCAACCCGTCTGGGAGAACGTGAAAGAAAGGAAAGGAGCCCGCTCTTAAGGAGTCCATGGAAATCGAGAACGACATCGAACCTTCGGCTCCTCAAATCGGAAATGAATTCCAGGATTTCCCTCATTGTCCCCCATATCCCTCTTGCCGATTTCATTCCATTTGTCCAGCTCTTTCTGGGAAACAGAATCACTTCATCGATCTCAGGCTGGCTTTCCAATAGGGCCCTGGAAGGTTCTTCGACAACCCAGGTGATAGAGGAGGAAGGATAATATTTTTTTAAGGCCTTTACGGCAGGCAGTGTTCGAATGACATCTCCCACTGCACTCAGCCTCACAACAAGAATCCTACGGTAACTCATGTCTTAGGGTTTCCTTCTTTATAATTTTCTTCAACAGGGGCTGGTAAGAGGGATCATTCGAGAATACGGCTTCGTTGGCGGCAATGCCATCCCTGATAATCATTGCCATTTCCACGACTCTTTTTCCTAAGCTCTGGGCTGAGCGAACCGCTATCTGAGCATCCAGCTTTCCGTCCTCCACAAGAGATTTTAAGGCACTCACTTTGGGGCTCACTTCTGTCCACCCTCCAGCACCGATATAAGATTCCCAAAGGTCGCCTGGCACTGGGATGCAGCGCATGAGGATAGCGTGGGTATTGATAAAGGCCTGAGCGTGTTCCTGCCCGGCAAAGATATGGCTTCCTTGTGTGATGCTACCAATGACCTTCATCAGGCGGGAGATATGGAAGACAGGTTCTCCAGGCAGATCCTCACTAAAATAATAACCCAGTGAGTTTCCCAATCGATCGATGAAACACTTTACTTGACCCGGAATGCTCATGTGGTAAACAGGGACCGAATAGATAATCGCATCAGCATCAAGCCATTTATCCCGAAGTCCCTGGAATCCGTCCTTGATGCGACATTCTCCTTTGAGCCTCCTGTGAGCTTGGCAGGCGTCACAAGGGGCGAAAGGAGTTTGGCCAAATATGTATGTCTCCGTCTCTACCCTGCCTGGATATGCCTTTGTTGCAGCATCCAATGCATGTTCAAGGAGAAAGAGGCTATTCCCTTTTCTCGGGCTTCCCGAAATTCCCAACAATCGGATTCTCGATTCTTGCTCTAAATTGGTCTCCATTCTTCTCTCCTTTATAAGTTTCAGCCACCTGCGACCATGGGAAGGAGCGAGACTTCATCTCCTTCTCGAAGAACGGTTTTCCAACCTGATAACGAGTAAATGCTCAAGCCGTTCAGGAGTACAATGAGAGTGCTCATATTGTTCAGGAAGGCAATCTTGCTGTTGCCCGATCCCGGGTTCTCCTGGATGACCTTCTCCTTGATTCGGCCAAGAAGGGTCTCAACAGAACTGCCATCCTCCAGTTCTATTTCAGACTTGTCAGGAATGGCTTGAGAGAAGATTCTCACCTTCACGTGAATCATTTTTTGATTTCCATCTGCGCCTTATCTATTGCGTAAGCTAAGTCTTCTTATCCGATTTGCGAGGGACTTTGCCTTTTGATTCCAATTCCGGAATCACTTCCCCCAGATCCAATTTCTCGAGGGTTTCCCGGTAAGGCCAGCTCGTTTTCTTGTCCCAATCATGAAGTTCATAATATTCGTCCAACATACGATTGAGCATATCAGGAGAGTTGATCGGGACAAAACCCTCCGGGCCGCCTTTCTCCTCCATTGCCTTCATCACATCTTGACCACGAGCAAGCGATTCGAGCGGTTCGTTCATCAAACGCCAGGGAAGGACATCATCTGCTCGGGTTGCTCCTTCCCGTACGTTAAAGCACTTCTCCAAGGTGAGGATCCTTCGACCGGCTTTCATCAATTCTTCTTCGGTCACCCGCCTACCAATCGCTGCAGAGAACATATCCGCCATCTGTTGAGGATCAACCCCAAATCGGGAAGTATTGATAAATGCGCAGAGTCCAAGAGAGTCCGTAGCTGCAAAACAGTCCTCGTGCCACCGAACAATCTCGGCTCGTTTCTCCATGAGCCTGGGATTGGCATATTTTTCATCGCCAGTGATCTTTTTGATCAGACGCCTCCCTCCAGGCCGGGTCCCAAATTCGGCGATCGTCTCAGAGTGGAGGTGGTCTGGACCGCGGGGATTAACAGCGAAAGCGAGGGCATAGCCAAAAGCAGCCCTTGTCTCCACCCGGGACTGTTCCAATCCCTTGGCTTGAATTGCCCATTTCTCTGACCCATGGCCGATCCTTTCGGAAGCCCTTTTGACGCCATCGGCCAGGAGATTGCCAAGGTCCTGGCGAAGTGCGATCCTTCTTACCATTTCTACAATCGCGTCACCGTTTCCCCATTCGAGGCGGAGTCCTCCAAGCTGCTCCTTGGTGAAGATATTTTTCTCATAACACTCCATTGCCCATTGAATGAGATTTCCGGTGGAAATCGTATCTAACCCATAGATATTGCATAGTTCATTCGCCTTAATCACAACCTCCAGATCGGTACTTCCACAGCCTGCGCCGAGGGCACTTATCGTTTCGTACTCAGGGCCACCCGTATAACACCCTGCATACTTTCCCTCCTTGATCTCGCAATAGCGGTGACAGCAGAAGATGCAGGCATTACAACCGAGCCTCCTCTTCAGGAAGCCCGATTGTTCCGCCAAGTAAGGCCCACCGATCTTTTCTGCCCCTTCGATATACCCTTGGCGGAAATTGAAGCTGGGGAAGGCTCGGGCTTCATTAACCATTGGAACACTTCCGGCAGTGCCGTAAAGGTGGGCAAATTTTGCGGTGGCATCTTCGTAAGAATTTTTGATGGCAATGTGGCAGCTACGGTAAAATTCCTTTGGATCAGCTACTCTCACAGAACCATGGCCCTGTAAGGCCACTGCCTTCAGTTTTTTAGAACCCATCACAGCCCCTGCCCCACCTCTGGCAGCTGCGTTATAAACAGAAAACATGATGGCAGCAAAGAACACTAAGTTTTCTCCACCCTGACCGATAACGGCCACCTGAACTGAAGGATCACCCACCTCCTCATGGAGAAGCCTTGTCGTTTCCCGAACGTCTTTGCCCCAGAGATGTCGTGCATGGCGAATTTCGACTTTGTCATCATGTATCCAAAGATAGACGGGTGTTGTCGCTGCTCCATGAACAACCAGGTAATCATATCCTGCAAATTTTAGCTCTGTCCCCCAGTGGCCACCTACATTCGTCTTCAGGTAGAGATGGGTCGTCGGGCTTTTGCAGGTTACGGTTGTCCTTCCGGAAGTAGGTGCAAACGTTCCTGTAAGTGTGCCTGTCCCAAAGATTAAAATATTTTCCGGTCCGAGGGGATCGATCCCTGGTTTCACCAAGTGCCATAGGATCTTTGCATTGACCCCCCGGCTGCCAATAAACTTATGGATCCATTCCTCAGGAACCGGCTCTGTCCAGATTTTATTACTTGACAGATCGACATGGAGTATCTTCCCTGCTATTGCAAAAGGCATCTTTTTTCTCCTTAACAGTTTGACTTAATCTGGTTGGCGGCCCCTTCTTTTCATCAGTTGTAAACCAATGCCTCCGGTAACTGGCAGACCTTCACACATTCTGGATCCCCTTGACACAAGTCACAGGTGAAGGCTTTTCCCGTTTCGTGATCAAAGAACATGGCTTCAAACGGGCAGGCGCCGATACAGGCCTCACAACCGTTACACAGGTTCCGATCCACCTGAATAGCACCTGTTCCCTGACCCTTCCATAGGGCATCCACCGGACAAGCACTGACGCATGGAGGATCTTCACAGAACAGACAGAGGACGGGTGTATGCATTCCGTGGGCTTCGTCTGAAACGATCTTGATCCGGGAACCATGATAGCTGCACACCTCTGTGTGCATAAAGGAACAGAGCAGCATACAGCTCCTGCAGCCTGTGCACTTGTTGGGATGGGCCACTAATCTTTTCATTCGCTTACCTTCCTTGCTATTTTTCTATAAGTTCGATGCGAAAAACGACAGGGTTTTTTGAATCGGAACAACATGCCACTGCGACATTCTTTTCAGTCTCCCAGGGAAAACTTCCGCCATATTTCAATGTGAGCAGGGCTGGATGAATCTCATGATATGCCCAGGCACAGAAGTTTGAGATGGTCCGGGGCGGGCTCTGGTCAGGATGCATAACCACATCTCCGACCTTGAAGCCAAAATTGCAGATACCTCCTCCCTGGATCTCCTTAACAGTGATTCTAAATATTCTCTGCTTCGTTTCTTCCTGTCCTTGAATGGGCTTAGAATCTAAGTAATCTCTGCGCTGAAAGATGAGCGGTTCCCCTCGGATCATGAAGTCTGTATCCTGGACTTCTCCGACGAAGATGGTGTGGTCACCTGATTCCGTGGCACTGATGACCCGGCAGTCCAAGTAAGCCAAGCAATCCGTGAGAATCGGAGAGCCTGTCTTTCCAATTCTATAAGGGACACGGGCGAATTTGTCCACCTCTCGGCCGGATTGCTTTCCAAAATGTCTCGCCAAATCCACCTGGTCACTTCTCAAGACATGGACAGCAAACACACCACTTTCCTTAATCAGATTGTGGGAAAAATTGTCCTTCCAGACGCTTGCCATGAGGAGGAAAGGCTGTTCCGCTGATCGATTGACCCAAGCAGCTGTCATGCCATTCAGCTTATCCCGAAGACGTGTGGTGATCACGACAACTCCTCGAACCATCTGGTCAAAGACGCGGTCGATCAAAGTGACTTCGCGTCCAGTGCTTGTATACTCTTTTTCTTCATTTGTGCCCATTTTTTCCTCATGTCGATCGTAACGACAACGTCTTTCCCGCGTTCCATTAAAAATACTATTTTGTCTCCAATTTTTCAACTTCTCAGGAGGCTTTGTCATCTAAAAATTAAAAGTGGACACCTTTTATCGAATTTAAAGTTTAAAGGTGGACAGCTAATCGTCGTAACGTTAGCTGTGATAGCTGATCATCTGGTTTAATAGACTCAAATCCTCAAAAGTCACAGGTCCCCCTCTCCCGCTGGCGGGAGAGGGATGGGGTGAGGGTGGACTCGAAATCTATTCCCCCTCACCTTTATCCTCTCCCCTTGGGGAGAGGAGATTAGAAGATGTCCAATTTTAAATTTTAGCTAACACTTCTTAGGGGACTTTTGAAAAACCCAGTCCCCCTGTTTTAAGATTTATTGTTCTTCCCTGTATCCTCTTACCAGACTTTTTGGACAGCCTGTCAAGTCAATTTTTCGAGAGCCTTTCTGATATTGATCACGGCCTTTTTCAGGTTTTCATATGAGTTGGCATAGGAGATGCGGATATGACCTTCGCCATATTTTCCAAAGACATTTCCAGGAACAACTGCAGCTTTCGCCTCTTCCAAGAGGTAACGAGCCATCTCCTCAGAGGTCATTTTGAAAGCACGGATATTAGGAAAAACATAAAATGCACCCTGGGGCTCGACAAAGGAGATGCCATGGGTTTCTCTAAGGACCTGTGAAACCAATTTCCTCCTCCTGTCAAACTCTGCCACCATCTCCTCTGCTTCCTTTTGGGATCCGTTCAATGCAGCCACACCTCCCCATTGGGCAAATGAACAGGGACACACCGTCGTATATTGATGGATTCGGATGAGGCCTTTCATGAGTGTTCGATCGGCCACAGCATAGCCCAACCTCCACCCTGTCATCGCATAGATCTTAGAGAAACCATTCACAGTGATGGTCCTCTCCTTCATCCCTGGAAAACTGGCAATGCTCTTATGCCTTGCGTTCCCATAGACCATTTTTTCATAGATCTCATCTGCCAGCACATAGAGATCGTGCCTCTTTGCAAACTGAGCAATGGCTTCTAAATCCTTCGTTCCTATGACCACCCCCGTAGGGTTATGAGGGGTGTTCAGGACCAACATTTTTGTTTTAGAGGTCACAAAGGATTCGAGGTCCTCGACTTTTAATCGGAAACCATAGTTTTCTTTTAAGGGAACCGAAACAGATCGGGCCCCTGCCATCTCTACACAATATAAGTAGTGGAACCAGCAAGGGTCAGGTACAAGGACCTCATCCATAGGATCGAGCAAGGCCATCATCGCCATAAAGACGGCCTCGTTTGTGCCGACCGTAACGATGATCTCATCGGAAGGATCTACAATGATCCCATTATCTATTCGAAGTTTTCGTGCAATGGCTTTTCGAAGTTCTAACTCACCCCAGTTCGAGGTATAATGGACAGCCCCTCGATCCAATGCCCTCTTTGCTTCTTCTTTGATATGCGCCGGGGTATCAAAATCGGGCCTTCCAATTTCAAGGTGAATGATCTCCTCTCCCCTTTTTTCTCTGGCATTCACCTCCTCAAAGACCTTCCGGATACCGGAAAATGGGATGAAATCCATCCTCCCAGAAAAAACTTTTTCAGGCAATATCCTTCTCCTTATTCACGATTGAATCTTCCCCCTTCGGCAAGTTTGCCAGGGCGAGGCCATCCACGTTAAGACCTTTCAATACTCCCTCCAGGACTTTATCCATCTTCTCCTCCACATCGGGCGGAAAAGGCCTGGGACGATGGGTTGCCAGGATCTCCTTTGCCTGGAGACGAGCGATCTCAAGGATCTGCAGCTCGCCCTCACCCCTCTCGTTAAAACCTCCTCGATCCAAAAATTTCGGCAGAAACAACATATGTGCATAAATGATCTTTACAAAAAGTTCACAAATGGTGAGATGCTTCCAGTGATGACAATGACGAATTCACAATTGACATGCCGGTGCCCTTTATCTATAATTAGTTGGGTTTAATACAATTATGTATACGTTTTTTAGCCTATTCTGTCAATATCCTTACCCCGCTGGAAGACGGAGATGTGTTGGCGGTTTTTCCGGTGATGGCGGGCGGGTAAGCGGGATTCGATCGATTCCGCGGAGGCAATTTCTTCGAGGGCTTTCGGTCCTTTGAATCGAGGAGGAAAAACATGTCTGACTGGAAGATTCGCTCGATGGAAGAGGCGCAAGATCTCGTCTACGGGTGCTGTTTCATGGGAACCGGCGGGGGCGGAGGTCCGGACCTGGGACTTGACTTGTTGCGCAAAGCCCTGGATAAAGGCCGGGAGCTGCGGCTTACGGAGCCCCACGATCTACCGGATGACGCCTGGATCTGCACGGGGGCGTATGTGGGTTCCATTGCTCCCCCTACGGAAGAGATGTTGGCTCTGAAAGATCGACTGGGTCTCGAAAGAAAGGTGGAATATGAAATCGTCCAGGCCGTTAAAGAACTTGAATCCTATGTCGGCATCCGGGTTTCAGCGATTGCGGCCTGTGAACTGGGAGGGCTCAATACGCCCGCTCCGATCAGCGCCGCGGCTGCCTTGGGAATACCGGCCGTGAACGGGGATTATGCCGGCAGAGCCATCCCGGCCAGTGTTCACCTGAAGATCTCCATCGCCGGGAAAGAAATTTGGCCGCGAGCATTCTGCGATTTTGCCGGCAATATCACCGTGATCAAGCAGGCCTCAAGCCATGCCATGATGGAGCGCATCCAGAAATACCTGAGCATGACCACCATCGGGCTGATCGGCGGGGCCGGGCACCTCCTCCGGGGAAGCGAAATGAAGCAACTGATCAACCGCGGCAGCATTTCCCGGTGTCTCCGGATCGGGCGGTTGCTCCGTGAGGCCAGGGCCCGGGGAAAGCAAATGGCCGCCTTCGTGGCCCGGGAGCTCGACGGTTGGGTGCTATTCCAGGGAGTGGTGGAAAAGAAGACCTGGGAAAGCAAACAAGGCTACATGATCGGGCATTACGAAATGACGGGGATCGAGGATTTTCGCGGCCAGTCTTTCAAGGTATGGTTCCAGAACGAGAATATGATTTCTTGGCTCAACGGCAAACCTTATGTCACCTGCCCGGATATCATCTCGGTGATCAACCTGGAGACGGGCCTGCCGCCCACCAACGACAAAATCGATTCGGGCGATCGACTGGCCGTCCTGGGGCTGCGCGCGGTGGAATTTTATCGCCAGCCGGCGGGCCTCAAGGTTCTGGGGCCTTCCTACTTCGGCTTCGACATTCCGTACCGGCCCATCGAGTCGATTCTGGCCGCCAAACCAGCTTAAAAAACCGAGCACGGAGAAGATCATGTCCAAATTCAAAGTGGAGATCGAAAAAATCCTTGAACGGGGCGTTTGCCCGTTTGGGTTCAAGGCCGGCGATACCTTTGTGTATGAAGACAAAGGCGTGCCACAGACTTTTCCCAACTTCTGCGCCTGGGCATTCCATGAGATGGTTCCCGCCCTGTTCATCTTAAAATACGGCGGACGGTTCCCCTGGGAATCCGAGCCGGGTGTGGCGCGCATCTCCTGCTCGGATTCAAAAAACCCGGTGGTCTTTAAAATCACCCTGATGGAATAAAGCCTTGGACAGAGGCAAGCAAGCCGTTTCCAGCAATGAAAACCAGTCCCATATTAGAAGTCCGTAACCTGAAAACCTACTTCCATACCTATGTGGGCGTGGTCAAGGCCGTGGACGGGGTATCGTTCAAGCTTCATCCCGGAGAGACCTTGAGCTTTGTGGGCGAGTCGGGATCCGGAAAATCGATCACCAACCTGTCGATCATCCGGCTCATTCCTTCCCCGCCCGGAAAAATCGTCGCGGGGGAGGTGTTCTTCAAGGGGGAGGATGTTTTTGCCAAATCGGAAAGAGAGATGTGCCGGCTGAGGGGTCGTCGGATCTCCATGATCTTTCAGGATCCCATGACCTGCCTGAATCCCCTGTTGCGGGTATCCTCCCAGATGACGGAAACCATCCATCTGCACCAGGGCCTGGATAAAAGAGAGGCCACGGAAAAATCGGTTGAAATGATAAAAATGGTAGGCATCGCCAACCCGGAAAGATGGATGAATGCCTTTCCTCACCAGCTCTCGGGGGGAATGCGACAGCGCATCATGATCGCCATGGCCTTGAGCTGCAAACCTGAAATATTGATCGCCGATGAACCGACCTCGGCCCTGGATGTAACCATTCAGGCCCAGATTTTGGATATTATCGGGAAGTTGTCCGTAAAGATGAACACGGCGGTGATCATGATCACCCACGATCTGGGAGTGGTGGCCCGGATGAGCGATCAGGTCTGCGTCATGTATGCCGGCCGCATCGTGGAGATGGCCCCGGTGCTGACGCTCTTTGAAGATCCGAAACATCCCTACACCTGGGGACTAATGAAATCTGTGCCCCGGCTGGATATGGACGACCAGGGGAGGCTGTTTTCCATTCAGGGATCTCCTCCCCATTTGATCGGCATGCCCGAGTGCTGTCGCTTTTATCCCCGATGTGCAAACGCGACGGATATTTGCAGGCACGAATATCCTCCCGAGACGGACCTGGGAAGCGGCCACAGGGTGAACTGCTGGCTTTACGGGAAGGAGGAACGGTAGATGGACGCCACTGGTGCCCTGTGCGAGGTTAGAGACCTGAGGGTCCATTTTACCGTCAAAAAGGGCCTGATGTTCAAGCGTGCCATCGCTGCCGTCCGCGCAGTGGATGGGGTCAGTTTTGCCATCCGCGAGGGGGAGACCCTGGGATTGGTGGGGGAGTCGGGATGCGGCAAAACGACCACGGCCCGGGCCCTGGCCCGACTGGAACGGCCGACCTCCGGAGAGATCTTCTTTGCCGGCAAGGATCTCTGCCAGGTTTCCAGGGAAGAGCTTCTGAGAATCCGCATGGACCTGCAGATGATTTTCCAGGATCCCTATGCTTCCCTGAATCCGAGGATGAAGGTGGGCGATATCATTGCCGAGCCCATGCAGATATACGTCCAACGGCGGTTGCTGGACATGTCCCAAAGAGATATCCGGAAAAGAGTCGGGGAACTCATGGATCGGGTCGGGCTTTCCAGAATTTTTATGGACCGCTACCCCCATGAGTTTTCGGGAGGCCAAAGGCAGAGAATCGGAATCGCCAGGGCCTTGGCCCTGAACCCCAGGATGATCATCGCCGATGAGCCGGTGAGCGCCCTGGACGTATCGATCCGGTCTCAGATCATCAATTTATTGGTGGACCTGCAAAAAAGCCTTGGATTAACCTATCTGTTTATATCCCATGATCTGGCGGTGGTGAAATACATCAGTTCAAGGATTGCCGTTATGTATCTGGGAACGATCGTCGAGATGGCGAAGGCCGCCGACTTGTGCACCGCCCCGCTGCACCCTTACACCCGGGCTTTGCTTTTGGCCAGCCCGGTCCCCGACCCCCGGATTGAACACGAAAGAAAACGGATCCTTTTAAAAGGCGACGTGCTCTCGTTGGATCAGGAGAAGCAGGGGTGTTACTTTTACGCAAGGTGTCCCACGCCCCAGGAACACTGCCGGGTGAACGTTCCGCCCCTGGTGAGTGTTCAAGGGGATCATCAGGCGGCCTGTTTTTTGTGTGCGAAATCTTAAGCTAAATAAACCGGAATTCCGAAGTAACAAGTGCTCCAAAGCGCCTAAAGCCTACCCTAGCCTCGATTTCCACGGTACTGGAAATGACTAACGGGACAACAGATCTAGGTGAAGCGGATGATAAGTTGCTTGTTGCCGAACCACGGCATGGATGTTGGGGTGTCGGCAAGTTCTGAGGCGAC